>Ga0207870_100272_pt1 | contig 40876 bp, 32 predicted proteins | sample CeladaPassage60B_FD_187477 | JGI IMG/M metagenome (GOLD analysis project Ga0207870, IMG submission 187477) | Cellulose-adapted microbial communities from the Joint BioEnergy Institute, USA - Passage3 60B (SPAdes) (version 2) | ecosystem: Engineered > Bioreactor > Continuous culture > Unclassified... | reverse complement strand
AGAGATTGCGCCAGCCTGGCACGCGACCCAGGGCGGGCAGGTCGTCGGCTGTCCCTGGTCGCAATCCGGCACCGACGGCGACGATCTCCTCGCGCAACAGCGCCGGTGCGACCCGGCGAGCAGTATCGATGCACTGCCAGAGACCTTGCGGGGTCGGCCGCGTTCCCCAGCGCCCACGCTCCACCGTCGTGCCGATCCAGATCAGTCCATCCACTCGGGGGACGACATAGCTGGCGACGCTCGGCCCGCCCAAGATGTGCCGCGGGCGGGCTGTGCTCCCCTCGAGAAGGGCCATTTGGCCCTTCACCGGAATCGTCGGCAAAGCGACGCCCAGCGGTGCCACGAGTTGCCCCGTCCAGGCCCCGGTTGCCAGGATCACCGCACCAGCCGAAACCCGCTCGTGCACCGTGTGCACCGCGAGGACACGGTCACCAGCCGCCTCGAGCGCAGTCACTGCCGTGTGTTCGTACACGACGGCACCACGGCGTTGCGCCGCAGCGACTGCAGCGCGGACGAGCTGCGGCACGAGCACGCTGGCCCCCTCTTCGATGAGGAGCCCGCCCTGGACATGCACCGGGAGCAGTGGTTCGGCCTCGCGCGCAGCCGGCCCGTCGAGCCACTCGACAGTGAATCCGGCTGTCTCGAGCCAGTTTCCGACCTCACGGAGGGTCACGACCTCGTCGTCCGTCTCGGCAACCAGCAAGCTACCCCACTGGCGATACCCAACGGAGAGCCCTGTCTCTTCCTCGAGCGTGCCGACCAGCCAGGGATAGGAGCGGATACTGCGCCAGAGCAACTGCAACAGATCCGGCGGGTACTGGCGCTGGTCGAGGGGACTCACGATCCCAGCCGAGGCGAGCGACGTCCCCTCACCGATCGTCTCGCGCTCGATGAGCATGACCCGCTGGCCACGGCGCGCGAGCGCGTAGGCGATCGTGGCGCCGATCACGCCACCTCCGACGACGACGACGTCCGGATGCGGATCGAGTCTCTTCGTCACGCGTCCACCCCCTTCCCATAGCCGCCGTGCCCGCGCATTGGATGACAGCAGGTCTGGGTCGAAATCCTCCGCGTACCATACCACGGGACCGGAAGCGGCAGAACGATCGCGGCAGACCGCTCTCGACTGAACGTTACCGCGACGGTTCTGGTTCATTACCGCTCACCGACCCGCCGGGCGAGCGACAGCGACGAGCGCGCCTGACCCGCGTGCCGACTGCACCCTGCGATCGAAAATGGCGATGACGCCGCTCCGAACGACGAACGGCACAACAGGGCTTGACAAGGTGACACAGAGTCTGCTATCCTGATAATGCGATCCCGACGAGTCGTCGGGCCGTCGCAGGGGAACCCGGGAGACCGGGATACCTGATCCGGTTCCGGTAGCCACCTACCGGGATTGCCGCTCCGAAAGAGCGGCACCAGGATCGACCACCAGCCGGACCGGCGCGAGCCGGGAAGGGGGTGAGTCTGAGACTGGCGGAGCGCGCCGGTGCACGAAGGGCTCGTCGGGGTCGCTTCTTTTTGGCTGCCAGCCGAGCGAGGTGCGCGCTTCGCGGGCACCTCCACGGTACCACCGAAAACTGCTCTCCTCAGCTCCTCCATTATGGATCCAGCGAAGACACCACAGAGGCGCACCGGACGACTCTCGGCTTTCTGCCGTTCGCACCCATCTGACCGGGTCCGCTGCACGAAGCATGCTATCCTCGAGTCGTGATACCAGGAACGGGGGAGAGCGTGGAGCCGAACCACTCGTCGCCGATCGATGCGATTCAGAACGCAGTACGCGAGATCGTTTCGCTGCACCGCCTGACGGTGGATCAATTGAAGGAATTGATCCGTGTCCAGGGACAGACGACGGACCAACTCCGTGGCGTCTCCGACGCGATGCGCGAGGTCGGGGCGCTGTTCCGGGAGATGACCGGAGCACAAGGCCGCGTGAACGAGATCTTGACGGCAGTCGCGAACCAGATGGAGCGAGTCGCCGAGGTCGATACCGCAATTCGCCAGGCTGTCGTTGCACTGGCCGACCAGTTCGAGCAAGTGACAGGTCAACTGGCCGGGGTGAGCGTCTTGCTCCGGCAAGTCTTGCGCGAGCAGGAGCGTCTCGCACTCCTCCTGCTCGGACACGAAATCGAGCGACGCATTCCCACGCTTTTCTGTCGCTGGCTGACCCAACTCCACTGGGGAACGCCTGGTCTCTTCTACGATGAACTGCAGCTTTCCGACCAGGCTGCGGAGGTATGGCTCAGTGCCAACCTCGCCGTCTCCGGTATACCGCGCCACTCCCAGGCAGGAGAACGGATCCGCTTCCTGGTATGGGTCGTCCCGCAACTCGATGAGACGACGCTCGCCATTGCTGGTGAACGCATGCAAACGATCGGCCAGGAACTGGGAGCTGTCGTACCCGTTATCGCACCGATACGGCAGGAGATTTCGCTGGAAACAGCGATCGCTCGCGGTATCCTGGTCCTCTCCGACGACCGTCTCCACGGATGGGAACAGATACTCGGTGGTTCCAACACGGGTGAGACGGCTTAGCCCTCCCACCCGGTCGTGCACGAGGTACCACGAACGGAGGTGCGATGATCGATCGTCTCCTCGACCGCTTCGCGGCGCTCGTCGAACCGACGATCCTCGCCCTCGTCGTCATATTGCTCGCCTGGCTCGTGCTGCGTCTCGCTCGTGCCACGATCCAGCGTGCAGTCGCCCACGCCTTGCAATCCGAGCGGTTGTCCGCTCGGGAAGCGGCGGCACGGGTACGGACGCTGACGACGCTCACCGAGTCGGCAGTACGGTTGACAGTAATTCTCCTGACTCTCCTCACTATTCTCGCCCTGTACGGCGTCCCGATCGGCCCTCTCCTGGCGAGCGCTGGAGTGGTCGGACTTGCGATCGGCCTGGGCGCGCAGACGCTCATCCGCGACGTGATCGCTGGTATCTTCATCGTGCTGGAAGACCAATACCATGTCGGCGACGTCATCAACGTCAACAATATCGGCGGTCTCGTGGAAGCACTGACGCTCCGCTACACTGCCCTCCGCACCCTCGAGGGTGCTTACGTGATCATTCCGAACGGCGAGATACGCATCGTCCAGAACCTGTCGCGCGATTGGGCACGCGTCATTCTCGACGTTCCGCTGGTACCGGAGGAAGACATCGATCGCGTAATCGAAATCCTGCAGTCACTGCTCACGGAACTCCCGAGCGATCCTGAGCTGGGACCGCTCGTCCTCGAACCTGGCGAGGTGTTCGGCGTGGAGTCGATCGGGCAGCAGCAGGCAACGATTCGGATCGCGGTGAAGACGCGGCCGCTCGAGCAGTGGCGCGTCGCGCGTGCGTTGCGTCGTCGCATCCTCCACGCGCTGCGTGACGCAGGCGTGAGTACGCCCTACCCACGGACGGTCACGATCTTTCAGCCGTCCTCAGCGAATCCGACGACTCCATCCTGATGGGCATGCTAGACTGACCGGGGGAACAGGCACGGTGCCGATCCGCCGGGAGGAATCCGATGCGCGTGGTGCGGAATGTCGGTTATCTGAAGCGGCGTCAGCGCGCCTCGCGCCTGATGATCGCGGTCGGGCTCGTCGGCCTGTTCGGTTCGATCGTTCTGACTTTCTTCCAGCAGTTGCTGTACATCTACCTCGCTTATGCTGCCCTCATCACCGGTTTCCTGTTTTTCAACGCTGGGATGCAACAGTGGGCGAAGTGGAACCGGCGCCCACGTCCCGACGAACTCCTGGATTCGACCTTGCGTCGCCTCAACGACCGCTACACGCTCGTCCACTACCCGGATATACCGGTCGGCTGGAGACCGGAGCACGTACTCGTCTGGCCCGGAGGGATCCTGAACATCACGACTCGAGAACTGGCCGGAAGAATCGTCGTCCGTGGGACACGCTGGCGCCGGCTCGATCGCTTGTTCATCCGTCTGCTCACGTTCGGTGGCCCACCACTGGGCAACCCGACGCTCGAATGTCAGCGACAAATGGAAGCGCTGCGCGCGTTTCTCGAGCAGCGCGACCTGCCTGGCGCGGAGCTCGTCGATGGCTTGATCGTCTTTCTCAACGATCAGGCACAGCTGGAGGTCGTCGAAAGTCCGATCACGGTCGTCTCTGGCAAGGAGCTGCTCGAGGCGATCCGCGCCTATGGTGCCGAGCGGCGACTGAGTAATGCGGACATCGACGAGATCGTCACCGCCCTCGCACAAGGCGAACAGGTCGAGGGACCCATCTCGCTCCCGACGCGTGAACCCGTGAAAGCGAAATGAGCGACCGAATCGAGCCTCTGCACACCCAGCCGTCGTCAAACTGGCCAGTGCTCGGCCACGACCGAGTCGTCCGGATCCTCGCTCGGGCGCTCCAGACTGGACAGGTACACCACGCCTACCTCTTCGTCGGCCCGTCCGGAATCGGCCGAACGACACTGGCCTATGCCTTGGCAAGCGCGTTGCTGTGCGAGGCACCGCTTCCGGAACGGCCGTGCGGACATTGCCGGGCCTGCGAGCGAGTGGCCCGGCGTGTCCATCCTGACGTGACGCGGATCGCACTGGAGCAGGAACGGGAAGAGGCAAAGCTCATCTCGATCGACCAGATCCGTGAGCTCCGCGCAAGTCTCTCCTTGCACCCGCTCGAGGGTGCCTGGCGCATCGCCATCGTCGACGACGCCCAGCACCTCTCGCGTGACGCTGCCGACGCGCTGCTCAAGACGCTGGAAGAGCCGCCACCGTACGCCGTGCTGATACTCATCGCCGAGGACGCCCACGCGCTCCCGGAAACCATCCGATCACGCTGCCAAATCTTTCACCTTTCACCGCTTCCGTCACCGGTCGTCGAGGAGGCGCTCTGCAGGCGTGGCGTCAGCCGCGAGCGTGCCGCACGGATCGCCACGCTCGTGCGCGGGAGGATCGCCGAGGCGTTCCGTCTCGCCGCGGACGAGGCAGCACTCTCACGCTACGAGCAGCAACTCGCCGAGGTGATCGCCGCGATGAGCGAGCCGTTGGCGACTATCGGATTCGTCCGCCGCCTGACCGAGCAGTACCGGCGTGGCAAGCGGGTAGCCGTGCGCCAGACACTGCAACTCGCCGCCGAACTCTGGCGTGATGCCCTCTGGCTCGCCGCGGACCAGGCAGCACCGATCGCACACGAGGAGGCACGCGCAGCGCTCCAGGCACTGGCGCGACGGCGTGGGCTCTCCGGTACCCTGGCTGCGCTCGAGGCGACACTCCAGGGACTGGCTGACCTCGAGGCGAACGTGCAGGCCCGGCTCGCCCTCGACGCGCTCGCCGTCATCTGGACGGAGCAGACCCCATGAAGTTCGCAGTCCGACGGCTCGGCTCGGCACGTCTCGAATGGGTCGAGGCGCCGGAAAGCGCATCTTGGCTCGCTGTGCCAGGGCCGCTCGGCGAAGAGGCAGCGATTTCCGTCGCTGCGGATCCACTGTTCTGCACGGAAGCAGCCGAGGCAGTCCCGGCACGGCCGCTCGGCGACGACGAAGTCCGTCAGCTACCGATGCTGCTCCAGCGTGGGCTCGAACTCGTACGCTCGCTCGACGCTGCCTGGGCCCGCCACGTGCGCGGTGTACGCCCATCGCTCGCCGGCGGTGTCGTGCTCGAGCTGCTCGTCCCAGCCGGAGATCAGGTCAGGCAGCTGGCACACCAGCTGAGCCAGCAGTGCGACTTTCCGGTCGCGGTGGTCACGCTGGAACCGAACCTCGCCATGCACGGCAGTCTCGGACGTATCGCCCACGCGGCCGACTCGGTCGAGCGAATTCTGGGCCGCCTCCTGGGAGAAAGTCACCAGCGACCCGGTGGGTATCCCCGCATCGGGGCGACCGTTGTCACACCCCGTGGAACGGGCACCGTGCAGTCGGTACGCACGCGCGACCGCACCGTCCTCGTCCGGATCGGCGAGGAAACGGTGCGGTTCACCGTCGACGAACTCGCGGATCGTGCGTGAGCGTTCAGGAACCGACAGGTGGCGCAGGCAAGCGGACGAGGAAGAGCCCGCGCTCAGTCAAGACGTAGGCCAGACCCTGGACGTCATCCACGGCGACATCGAGGAGCCCGTCAAGCGAGGGTGCACCACCTCCGCTGACGAACTGCTGGACGAGCGTGCCGTCCGTGCGCAGGCGGAGGATGCGGCCACTGCGCGTCCCGACGTAACGGTACGGTCGCTCCGGTTGCTGCGAGAGGGCCACCGCATCGCTCACCGGTGGATCGATCTGGGCCTTGGCCTCGGTTTCGAGCGCTCCGCGGTAGAAGCTGAGCACCGTCCCATCAGCGAGCAGGACGTGAATGCGACCGTCGATCTCGAAATCGACCGCTGCACGCAGCCGATCGGACCATTGCCCACCGGTCCAGTCCTCCGGCAGGTTCTGGTACGAGCCGCTCAGGAAGCGGAGAATCTGCCCGCTTTGCGGCTGAAGCAGATAGAGATTCCCGGTGAACGTACCGACCGCAGCGACGTTCTGGTAGGGGGCGCCGAAGGTGCCGACCGGTATCGCACTCCAGCGGGCCGTGGTCGGATCGAATCGATAGGCGACGCTCCCATCGAACGCGACCGGCACACCCTCATCCCAGGCTGCACCGACCAGCGTCCCGACCTCCACGCCGTCGACCCGGTCGCCCGGCCCGAGCAAGCGAACCAGGCGCGTTCCACCGGCATCCAGTCGGTAGAGCGCATCGGTGAGGATGTAGAGTTGCCCGTTCCCGAAGAAGAGGCGAGGGGTCACACCTGCAGGAGCGGAGGGTACCGCACCGAGGACCTGGACTGCGTTCGCCGGCAGGCGCTCCACATGGAGCAGCTGATCGAGAACCCGCTCGATCGCCGTCCTCTCCTGCGTGACGAGTTGCGGATCGAGGCCGAGCGCCGCCGCACGCTCCAAACGCTGCGATGCAGTTTGGAGATAAGCCCGGGCGATCACCGGATCAGTGGACTGCTCAGCGAGCTGCTGCTCGGCAACTGCCGACTGGTACAGCTGCGTGTACGCCTGCTCACGCTCGGAGGTCCGCTCGCTCTGGATGGAGACGACCAGGGTCGTCGTCAGTGCTCCGATAAGTCCCAGGGCAATGAGACCGGTCAGACGACTGGCTGGCAGGCGGGGCAACTGGCGACGAACCGGCGTGAGGTCAGGCAAGCGAATGCGATCTTCGTGCCGTTCCAGGCGGGGTAAACCAAAGGTGCCTTCGTCCTGCGGCAGAACCAGTCGGCGCCGGCGCCGGAGGAGCTGCCACATGCCCAGCAGCCCAGTGACACTCGCGATGGCGAGCCCAATGATGAGCTCGGTCAGCGTTCGCCCCCTGCCCCTGGGAGCCGCTGGCGGCGGCTCGCTGTCATTCCCTTCACCGACCTGCGGCCAGCGCGCGGCGAGTGGGTCATCGCTCTGGCGGGTCGCCGTTCCGTTTGCAGGTATCTCCCCAGCCCACTCCTCCAGCGCCTCTTTAGTCTGCCCGTGCGGTTGACTCGCGTCAACATCCGATCCGTCCACGGTCGTCCCGGGACGTTCGTCCTGCGGATGCCGCTCCGGCAGGAGCAGCCGCAAGAGTTCGCTCACCCGGCGGACCGGTTGCTGCGTGAACCGGAGCGGTGCCGGAATCCGCAGGACGACCGCCGGTGGACTCGCTGGATCGCCACGATCGAGAGCCAGTTCTTCGAGCGCATCGAACAGCTGGGCCGGTGTCAGCTCGGCGAGCTGGCTCCCGTGCTTGGCCAGGAGCTCGTGACCGTACGCCCCCGTCGTCACCACCACGAGGTCACCAGGAGCGCTACGCGTGTAGTAGAGCGCCGGTTGGAGCTGGCGTGCACTACCCAGGGCGCTCGCGAAGCGCGCCGGCTCGGTGGTTTCGGGGTGAGGGGGGAAGGAGAAGAGCTCTCGCTCCTGCACCACGATCGCCGCGCTCGGTGGAACTTGCGCGAGCACGAGGTCCTTACCGTTCAGCAGGACGCACGTCGCACCGAAGCGATGCCACTGCGAGCCGGGACGACCGCTGTTCAGCGTCACCAGCCAGTGGTTGGCGCGAAGAAAGGCTTCGGTGAGCGCCTCGCTCAGCTCGTCCAGCGAAGCGTGCGGGCCCAGTTGCCAGACAGCATGTTGCAGGAGAGCAACCACGCGCCGACCGACTTCGGGGCTGCTCGGCAACGGGTCGAGCGGTTCGACCACGGCTGCGAAGAGTCGCAGCCCCTCGGCCTGATGCTCACTGCTGAGCTGCAACGCTGCATAGGGTGACGAACTCGCCCGCGCGAATCGAACGCTCCGTTCGACGACGTACGACATCCCGCTTCGCTCCTCTCGCCGATCGCGACCTCTGGTTCCAGGCAACGCGACACCCTGTGGCGTGGGCTTCCCCCATCCCGCACGCCAGTGCACTCCGCTCGTGCCTGCCTGGCACGGTGCAGTCTAGCACAGGGGTGTACGTACGTCTAGAGGAACACGCGTTCGTACGCGGCTCCAGAGGTCATGGGAGGTCGTATGGCGGCTCGGTGCGCCGGCGCGGGCTCAGCGGGGATTCGCTCAGCAACTCGTCAGCTGGTTCCTCGAATACGGGCGCCTGCCGGATATCCGGACCGAGCAGTTCTCGCAGGCTGGCGGCCAGCTGGTCGTCACCCAGCGCCAAGGCCAGCTCGTGGGCCAGCCGGAGATGATAACGTGCTTCCCCATCGTTGCCGCGATCGAGGAGCAGCAGCGCGGCATTGTAGTGGAGCGCCAGTGCCGCCCGTCGGTCGCCCAGCTGTTCCGCCAGTGCGATCGCTTCTCGATAGGTCGTCAGCGCCTCCTCGGCACGACCGGAGGCGTCGAGGACGGTCGCCAGACCGCGTAGCGCACGGGCGAGGAGCGGCAGGGAATCGATCTCCTGGGCAATCTGCCTGGCAGCGCGATAGTGTTCCTCCGCTTCACGGAAGAAGTGCAACGACTGGTAGAGACGGGCGATACGCCCATGCAGGCGCGCCCGCAGTTCGTCGTTCCCCGTCGCTGTCGCCAGTTCGAGCGCTTGCCGGAGATAGCCGATCGCACCGTGAGGATCGGCGTCTTGGAGCTGGAGTTCGGCCAGGAGCAAGAGCGCCCGCTCCTGGACAGCGAAGTCGTGCGCCCGATCAGCCTGTTCGCACGCAGCCTGGAGATACTGCTCGGCTTCCCGTCGCAAGCCACGCGCCAGCGCGATCGCCCCCAGGAGGACGGAGAGCTGCGCCTCGAGTTTGGGACTCTCCGCGGTCCGCACCAGCCCTGCCGCGTGCTTGGCGACAGTGATCGCATCCTGAAGTTCCCCGAACTCGAGCAGGACCTCGCCGGTACCGATGAGCCAGCGGGCCTGCTCCTCCATGTTCCCACTCTGCTGTGCGAGCCGGAACGCCTGGTACAGGTACTCGAGCGCCTCGCCACGGTGATCGAGCGCGGCATGAGCGAGTCCCGACAGGCCGAACAACCGCTGGCGCAGTGCCGGATCTTCGTTGACCTCGCTCTGTTGCTGGGCGAGCTGGAGAAATTGGAGCGCTCGTTGCGGCTGCTGCGCCTCCAGCGAGAATTCCGCGGCGTCGAGCAGCGCCCGGATGGCAGCACGGCGGTTGCCGAGTCGGAGTTCCAGATTGGCGAGCTGGTGCAGATGATCGGCAGCATCACGGAATTTCCCGGCCTGCCGCTCGATCTGTGTCAGACCGATCAGGCAGCGACTCTCCAGTGCCAGATCCGCCGCCGCCCGGGCTCGCTCGAGCGCGGTCACCAGTGCGGCACGGGCCTGGCTGAGCCGTCGTTGTTCGACGAGGATGGCACCGATCTGGATCGCGATCTCGGCCTGCAGGCGATGGTCGATCATCCGCTCCGCTGCTTCCTGGGCCTGCTGGAGGAGTGCATAGGCCGCGTCGAGGTCACCGAGTTCGCGCAGGATAGCCACCTGCCGCAGGAGCGCATCGACCATGCCTGCATAGTGACCGACCCGCCGGGCACTGCGACTCGCCCGGTTGTAGAACTCGCGTGCCGCCGAAAGGTTCCCTTCCTGACGGGCCAGATCGCCGAGCATGAGCGCCGTCTCGACATCCTCGAGCGTGTCGGTGTCCTCGCGTCCCGACTCGAGCTGACGCATGAGGAGTTCCCGGGCCCGATCCCGTTCCCCACGCTGCCAGGCGAGACGCGCCAGTCGCGCCAAAGCTCGCCGCTGGCCGGCTGCATTAGCGATCCGGCGCGCCGCCCGCAGCGCCTCCTGAAGATGCAACTCCTGCTCGCGCTGCCGCTCGGCTTCCGTCTTCTCGTCCTCGTCCGGCCCGATGTACTCGGCCAGGATATCGGCCGCTCGTAGGTTGGCCTCCATGAGCACACGGTCGAACCCCTTCTGTCGAGCGGCGAGGATCACCAGCCGGGTCAGCAACAGCGCGTGCTCCGGCCGATCGAGTGCCAGATGTCCCGCCTCGTCCAGCACTTCCCACAAGTCACCATCGGCCAGGCGCGCCACGGTGCTCGGGTGTTCAGCCGCGCTGTAGGCCTGCTCGACCGAAATGCGCCCCTCGACGACATCGCTCGCGATGCGATAGAGCGGATTGCGCTCGATCCCTTGTCGCCGGCGAAGCCAGCGCCCGAACTGCTCGAAGACGCTCATCGACTCACCTCGGAGTTGCCGTCGAGGTTTCGGAGACACTGAAGGCCCAGCCGAGCGTGTCGAGCGTCACATTGCCCCCGCTCACGACGAGGACGACCTTCTTGTCCGCGAGCCGCTCGCGAATCCGGTGTGCGGCAGCCAGGGCGGCCGCACCAGCGCCTTCGGCGACGATACGGGTCTCGAGGAGTTCGACCATCGCGCGAGCGATCTCCTCGTCGGTCACCAGCACGATGTCGTCGACGCGCTCGCGGATGATGCGGAGCGGCAACTCGAACGCGACACGCGTCGCGATCCCCTCCGCGAAGGTATAGCCCTCGGCGAGTTCGAGAAGGCGCCCCTGTCGCCACGACTCGTAGACGACCGGCATACCGGCTGCCTGGACACCGATCACCTGAATAGCTGGATTCACCGTCTTCATCACGATGCCGGTGCCGCAGACACCGCTTCCTGCTCCGATCGGGACGATCACGACTTCGACATCCGGTAGGTCTTCCAGGATTTCCAGCGCATAGGTACCGACACCAGCGATCAGATCCGGCTCATTGGCTGAGTGGATGTAGCGGAACCCCTCAGCGGCCGCCCGCGCCTCACAGGCGAGCCGGGCTTCGTCGAAGTCGCGCCCGCTGAGGACGACCTCCGCTCCCAGCCGGCGCATCGCCGCAACCTTGAGCGGGTTGGCTCCCTCCGGTGCGTAGATGATCGCGCGGACACCGAACAGCCGAGCTGCGTAGGCGATCGATTGTCCATGATTCCCGGTCGAAGCCGTCACGACACCACGCGCTCGCTCTTCCGGCGACAGCTTGCTCATGAGAAAGATACCGCCGCGCACCTTGAAGGCACCGATCGGCTGGAGCTGCTCGCATTTCAGGTAGATCTCGCAGCCCAGACGCTCGCTGAGCAGCGGCGAATGGACGAGTGGTGTCGGCGCGAGATAGCGCCGCACGACCGCACGCGCGTGCAGGATGTCCTGGAACGTGGGTGGCTCCAAGCGACGGCCTTCTCCCACCCCAGTCACTGGTGCTCCCTCGTCCGACTCGATCGATCCCCCACGCACCACTCCAGCGTACGACGGGTCAGGCGCCTTGTCCATCACCCCAGGTACCCCCACCAGGGTAGTACCCGATGCTCCAGAGTCTGCCACTCGCTCGCTCGGGCTGTCACGACTTCGGAGCGATCGGGCAGCCGCGCGCCGTCAACGGAACGGCATCGTTCTGTCACGATTTCGTCACTGGTTCCTCCTACGCTGGTCTCCGATGGGCTGGCTCGTGAAAAGGAGGCATTTATGCGAGTGACTTCGGTTCACGCGAGACAGGCGCCGATCTCCGCAGCATCACCACCGGTGCTCGAGGTCCGTAGTCTCACCAAGCGGTACAGCCGGCGCGTCGTCCTCCGCGACCTCTCGTTCACGCTGGAGCCTGGGCAGGTGCTGGGACTGCTCGGCCCCAACGGAGCGGGGAAGACGACGGCGATCTGCGCGTTGCTTGGTCTGGTACGGCCGGATGCCGGCCAGGTGCTGATCCTCGGAATCGACGCTCGTCGTGCACCGCAGGCAGCGCTCCGGCACGTCGGCGCGCTCGTCGAGTCGCCGACCTTCTATCCCTATCTCAGCGGCTGGGAAAACCTGGCGATCCTGGCCCGCCTCCGTCGTGTACCGGAACGGCAGATCGCGACCTCGCTCGATCGGGTCGGGTTGACCCAGGCCGCTCAGCAGCGAGTCGGCACCTATTCGCTCGGCATGCGCCAGCGCCTTGCGATCGCCGCTGCCATCCTGCACGAACCGGCGCTGCTCATCCTCGACGAACCGACCAACGGCCTCGACCCGCAAGGGATCGTCGAAGTGCGCGAGCTCGTCCGCAGCCTCGCCGCCGGTGGACAGACGATCCTCCTCTGCAGTCACGTCCTCGCCGAAGTGCAACAGACGTGTAGCCACGTTTTGATTCTCGCACGAGGCGAAACAGTCGCTACAGGCGCATTGGCCGACTTGCTGACGAGCAACCGAACTTTCCGACTCCGAACGCCCGACAGGGAACGACTCCGGGCGGTCCTCCAGCAGCTGTCCTGGGTGCAGGTGCTCGAGGAGAACGATGAACTCGTGCGTCTCCGGATTCCGCCGGATCGTCAGGAAGCGTTCTCCCGTCTTCTCGTCGAGCATGCGATTCCGGTGCTCGAGCTGTGCCGGGAGGAGACCACACTCGAGCAGTTCTTCCTGGCGATGACGGAGGCAGACGCATCTGCTTCCGGTGAGCCGACGCGACGACGCTCGATCTGGTCACGCCTGCGAGGATGAACGAGAGGGTGTGCGATGCTGCAAGCAGTAGCCGTCGAATGGTTCAAACTCCGCCGTCTCCGACTCTTCCGTGCCTCGGTCCTGCTCGGAATCGCGTTGAGCCTGTTCTGGCTGGCTTTCGCCCTCTGGATGGCACAGCGCGGCGCACCGGCAGTGCGCGAGCAGTTCGTCGAGCGTCTGACGTTCCCGGGAGCCTACGAGCAAGCCTTCAGCCTGGCGGCGAGCTTCGGTGAGACGTTTCTCGCCATCGTCGCGGCAACCTTCGTGGCTAACGAGTACAGCTGGGGCACCTGGCGACTGATCTTGCCGACAGGTCTTCCTCGCTGGCAAGCGCTGGGGGCCAAGCTGCTCGCACTCCTCGCCGGAACAGTCGTCTTCGTGCTCGCGACGGCGTTCGTCCCGTTGAGCGCTGCGCCGCTGCTCGCTGCGTTGTGGCTCGATCGACCGGCCCTGGTCGCACCGGATATGGAGGAGTGGCTGGTAGCAGTGCTCCTCCTGCCGGTGCGCACCGTCGGGTCGCTCGTGGCCCCGGTCGTCCTGGCACTCGCCTTGACGGTCTGGACGCGTTCGCAGTCCGTCGCGGTCGGGATCACGATCGGGCTGGTGCTGACCGAGGGGGTTCTCGCTGCCCTGCTGCAAGGGCTCGGCGGCTGGTGGGCCAAAATCCCGCGCTTCTTTTACCTCTGGAACGCCGAAGCGATCGCGCGTACCCCAGCGTTCGGTGGCGCGGTCCCTCCGGGCATGCCACCGCTCGGACAGGCAGTCCTCGTCGTACTCTGCTGGACTCTCGTGCTCGCTACGCTCACCGTGTGGTGGTTCGAGCATCGAGATATCGAGGTACGGTCGAGCAGCTGAGGGAGCACTTCAGGTATCATGCCTGCACGGTGCTGGGAGTCCCACCCGTGGCACGGATCCTCGTGATCGAGGACGAGTTCGAGCTGGCCCGTCATCTCCGCACGGCCCTCGAGCAGGCCGGTCACAGCGTTTCGACCGCCTACGATGGGCCGAGCGGACTCGCGCTCGCGCGCAGCGACCGCTTCGACCTCATCGTGCTGGACTTGATGCTCCCCGGGCTGGACGGCCTGGATGTCCTGCGAGCGCTCCGTCGTGAGTCGCTCGTCCCCATTCTCGTCGTCACAGCCCGGGGCAGCGAGCTCGATCGTGTACTCGGCCTGGAACTGGGTGCCGACGACTACGTGGTGAAACCGTTTTCGCTCCGCGAGCTCGTCGCACGAGTGCGCGCGCTCCTCCGTCGTGTCGAAGCGATGGCCGAAGCGAGCCGTCTGACGGACAGCACTGAACGGCTCGAGTTCGCTGACCTCGTCATCGACCCAGCGACGCGTGCGGTGCAGGCCCGCGGCCGGCTCGTGCACCTCACTGCCCGTGAGTTCGCCTTGCTCTGGTTTCTCGCCTCGAATCCCGATCGGGTCTTCAGTCGCGAGTACCTGCTCGATCGGGTCTGGGGAAACGACGCATGCGTCGGGACACGTGCAGTCGATGCTTGTATCGCTCGGATTCGGAAGAAGCTCGGCGGTCCTGGCTCGCCAGCAGACCGCCTCGTCGCGTACTGGGGCGTCGGTTACCGGTTCGAGCGACGGGACAACGACCGATGACGGCCCGGCGTGTGCTCCGCACCGCTCCTCGTCGCTGGATAACAGGTCGGTTGAGCCGCACGCTTCTCGTTTCGCACCTCGCGGTCGCCTTCCTGACACTCGTCCTGGTGGTCGTGACCTACGTCATGATCGCGCTTCTCACCCGCGGCCACGAACTGTTGAACGCGGGTGTCACCTACGATCCCGATTTCGCGAACGGCACGCGGCTCATCGCCCAGCTGCTCCCGCCGCACGTCGAGCGAGCTCGTGACGATCCGGGCGAACTCGACGAGGTGCTCCGTTCGCTCCGTTCTCCTGCCGTCCCGGGGAGTGGCCCGCTCGGCGGCACGGTAAACGAGCAGACGGCGCTCGTCATCCTCGCTCCCGATGGGACGGTTCTGGCGTCGACGCTCGAATCGGTGCGCTCCCTCGAGCAACTCGAGCCGATCGAGTGGCAACAGGCATTCCGCGCCGCGCTCACCGGTGCGCGTGACCTCTCCCGAGGTGGACCACTCGTCCAGCGTGCCGAACAGGGCACGGTACTGGTCAGTGCCTACCCGATCGTTGCACCGGACGGAAGGCTGCTCGGGGCAGTCGGGCTCCGGACCCAGCCGATCGACCACGGACCACCCACGTTGGCAGGGCGTCTTGTCTCGCTCGTGATCGGCCTCGGCCTCGTCGTCGGCGACTTCCTCCTCACTGCCGCCCTCCCGGCAGCGATCGTCTCGTTCGTCGCGAGTTTTCTCCTGACGCGGCGGATGCGTTGCCAGCTGCAGGAACTCGAGGCAGCCACCGATGCGATCGTGCACGGTGAACTCGGGCGACGGGTTGCGGTCCTTTCCGAAGACGAACTCGGCAGACTGGCCACACGGTTCAACCTGCTGGCTGGAGCACTCGAGCGCATCGAGCAGCAACGTCGCGCCTTCTTCGCCAACGTCGCGCATGACCTCCGTACCCCGCTCGCGCTCATCCGGGCACGAGCCGAGAGCCTGATCGAGCAGGGAGCGCGTGGACGAGCAGAACTCCAGGTGGAGCTGGAGCAGATCGTCCAGGAGACGGAGACACTGGGCCGGCTCATCGAGGACCTCTTCACGCTCGCGCGCCTCGACGAGGGTGGGCTCCCGCTTCGCCTCGCTCCGGTCGATCTCGCTGCCGTCGTCACGGCGATCGTCGAGTCGGTCCGGCCACTCGCGTGGCGAGCCGGTCGGATCGTGGTGACGAGCGAGGTCTCACCGGATTGCCCACCTGTGCACGCCGATGCCCTGCGACTCCGCCAGGTCCTGATGAACCTCGTGCACAACGCGCTCCGTCACACACCGGAAGGAGGTGTCGTTCACCTGCGCGCTGTCCCTTCCGGCAGTACCGTCAACGTACAGGTCTGCGATACCGGTGCCGGCTTCCCAGCCGACCGTCTCTCGGAGCCATTCGGCCGTTACCGCTCGACCAGCGATCCCCAGAGCGGCAGCGGCCTCGGGCTAGCGGTGGCACGGCAGCTCGTGGAAGCCCAGGGCGGAACGATCTGGATCGACAGCCAGCCCGGCCAGGGCACGACGGTTACTATCGCGCTGCCGATCGCTCAGCCGGACTCCACGACACGAGAGAGTGAGAGCGAACTCACCCCCCGAGTGCCCACGTGACCGGGCGCGCTCGCTCGCCTTCGCTGACGAGGAGCCACAGCGTCGCCGTCTCGCCCCAGGTGAGGCCGACCAGTCCTGCAACATTACGCCACTCCGCCGTCCCACCTCGCTGCCAGACGAAGACTGTTTCGCCCACATCGAAGGCCAGTGCGCTCCCGTCCGGCGACCAGGCGAGGCTCTGTCCAGCGATCCCCTCGGCGAGGTAGACCGGCTCCTGTGGCACCGCGAGTGGTACCAGCAACACGCTCGCTCGATCCCCGCTGCGGGCACGCAGCGCGACCCATTCTCCACGCGGATCGACTGCGAGTTCGCACGAATCGACCGCCCGCCCGAGAAACGGCCGCACGCGTGCGAGCGATCGCTCGCGGAGCGAACCGTCCCCAGCGACGACGATCTCGTTCAGCGCCAGGCGCTCACCCGATACCGGCTCCGCGAGGAGCAGCCGCCCGGCTGCGCGCCAGACGGCACAAGGACGCCCGCTCGCAGATGAGTCGCTCGTGCGTTCGACCGTCACGAGAGCAGGCAAGAAGCCGATACGGAGCGTCAGCGTACCGTCCGCTGCGTGCTGCCAGAGAGCGACGCGTCCATCGGGGCCGATCGCGATACCGTCGCGCTCGACCGGCCCACGATCCGGCAAGACGAGCTGGATGGGCACCCACACACCGTCCGGTGAACGAGCGGTCAGGACGAGTTCGCTACCCGTTCCGAGGGCGTAGAAGCCGAACCCACTGGGATGCCAAACCGGAGTCGTGAGCTGCCAGCTTTCGGTCAACTGGATGCCGCGTTGAGCATCCCACAGAGCGACGGAACCAGGTCGGCTGGCAGCCAGCAGCCAGCGCCTCCCAGGGGCCAGCTGCAACGGCCCAGGTGCCGATCCATGCGCGATAGGCGAAGACGCGCGCGTCCCAGCCGGGAGAGCAGGAAGCACGGTCAAGAGCGACTGTCCCCAGCCGTCGAATCCCCAACGACCAGGAGCAGAGCCGAGCACGACCGGTGACGGTCCCTCGAGCGTATAGAGTTCCGTGCACTCGCTCGCCGAGGGATCCGACGCTGCGCTCGGGAGCGTCCGCACGACGACCAGGAGCACGTCGTTCCCGAACCACCGCGCAGTGATCGGCCCCGCGAGGCGATCCAGGCTGACCACGAGGCGCCGGCTGCCGTCCCGGAGGCTCAGCTCGTACACGTCCCCTCGATCGGCTTGCCCGATCACTGTCGTCACCACGAGCACGCGCGACCCGTCGGGTGCGAGCGCCAGAGGGCGGACGATCGTGCTGGCGCGAGCCGGAAAGAGGATGCGGACCGTCCCGTCACGTCCGAGCAACACGAGTTCGGTCGGTGCCGGCAAGGTCACCGGAGCACCCGGCGGGCGACGTGCCAACACGAGGCCGGAGCTATCGGGCAGCCAGAGCGGCCGATCGCCGATCGAGCCGAGATAGCCTTCGACGCGTGCGAGCGTACCAGTAGACCCCGCTCCGGACAGCGCGCGGAGCTCGACCGTTCGGCTCGTCGCTCCGCTGCCGAACGGCTCCATGGCACGGACGAGCGCGAGCGTTCTCCCGTCCGGTGCCGGGACGGCATCGCTGACCAGCTCCTGCGCCAGTATCGTTTCCTGGCCGCTCGGGACCGAAACCGCGAGCAAGCGGGAAGACTGCTGGAGCCTTTCGAGATATTCGGCCTCGCGCTCGTACGGAAGGCGAGCCGGTGTCTTGCGCACGAGCAGGGTCACACGATCGAGCCAGCCGAGCGGCCGCCGTGTCGTCATCCGGTCCCACCGCCAGTGCGCGAGCCGGGTGCCGTCGAGCGTGAGCACGTCGAGCCAGCGCGGTTCACGCGGCGGGTCAGGTGTCCAGGCCGCGAGAAGCTGTTCGTCCGGGCTGAGCAGACGGAAGCTCCCTGCATCGACAGGAAACTGGACTGGCACGGGCATCCACTGGCGCCGCCCAAGATCGAAGGCGAGGCTGTACGGTCCAGCGGAACCGAGCCAGAGGAACGGACCAGCCAGCGGTGTGGCGGCATCGAGCACCGGAGATGCGGGCGCGGGACCACGCAGCGGGTACCTCAGTCCGATCACCAGCAGCAGCACGGCCAGCACGACGAACGCACGGACGAACCGGTGGCTTGAACGGGGGCGTGCAACGACGCCCTGTTCGATCGGACCAGTCACGAACCGCTCATCGGCTTGACGGCAGGCCGCCAGTGCGAAACGACAAGTCCCGCAAGCGGCGCTGTGCGCGAGCAGCAGGCGCCAGTTGTCGGGCTCGGCAGCGAGGTCGCGCCAGCGGGCCACGAGGTCAGTACCGTCCGGGCACGGGGAGATCCGAGATGGGCTGTAGCGCTGGCGAGCCTCGAGAACCAGCCAACTCACTCGTTCCTCGTCGAGCCCGCTGACCGCCGCGAGATCCTGCAACGGAGCACCGTGGAGATGGAGCGCGAGGGCGAAGTCAGCGAGATCGACCCGAGGGCGTCGCCGGCAGAGACGAGCGAGCAGGAGTACGAGCTGCCCCCGCCACCACAGGACAGCGAGGCGCTCGGACACCGGCCGGCCACGAGCCGGCGCACTAGCCCAGCCCCCGAGCCGTGGACCGAAGAGACGCTGGAGTGTCGTCGTGAGTGGCTCGTCACCGGTCGTCATGGCGCGCTCGGACGCACGCGTCGGACTCCCTGCTATTCTAGGGCTCGCGAAAGGAGTGCGGCCGTGACGTTTCGCGAGCGTCTGGAGCAGGCAATCGCCCGCAATCTGTCACTCCTGTGCATCGGCCTCGATCCCGACCCGCAACGGTTTCCCGAGGGGCTGACGCACGATGCCCGCGGCATCGTCGCGTTCAACCGCGCGATCGTGGAGGCGACGAGCGACCTCGTCTGCGCCTACAAGCCGAACCTGGCTTTTTACCTCGCTCACGGTGCCGCTGGCATCGAGGCGCTCGCCGAGACGCGGCAGCTCGTGCCGCCGGAGATCCCGGTCATCCTGGATGCCAAGCTCGGCGACATCGCGAGCACCTCAGCTGCGTACGCGCAGGGCGTCTTCGAGACGTTGGGCTTTGATGCAGTCACGGTACATCCCTACCTCGGCAGCGAAGCACTCGAGCCGTTCTTCGCGTACGCGGACCGCGGCGTCTTCGTCCTGGTGCGGACATCGAATCCGGGCGCAGTCGAGCTGCAGGACGCCCCAGTCGGCGAAGCGGAAGAGCCCTTGTACCTCTGGTTAGCCGATCGCGTGCGGGAATGGAACGAACGATACGGGAACCTCGGGATCGTCGCCGGGGCGACGTACCCGGTCGACCTCGCCTTGATCCGGCAACGGTGCCCGGATCTCCCGCTTCTCGCTCCCGGTGTCGGTGCGCAGGGCGGTGACCTGGAGGAAGCAGTACGCGCTGGGATCAGCGAGGGAAACGGCCCCCTGATCGTCACCGTCTCGCGGTCGGTCCTCTATGCGAGTCGCGGGAGCGATTTCGCGCAGGCGGCCCGGGACGCCGCCCGACGGTTGCGCGATCGGATCGAACGCGTCCGGGCCGAAATCCAGGAGCGGGCAGCCGGACTCTGAGGTCGGCCGCCCGCTCCCCTTCGGGACAACCACTCAGTCACTGCGCGCGGCGACAGCGGCCAGCGCCTTGGCGATCGCCTCGTCGAAGAGCGGCAGATCCGCCGGGACACGGGAGGTGATCAGGTTGCCGTCGATGACCACGGCCTCGTCGACGTAGATCGCTCCGGCGTTCTTCACGTCGTCGCGGATCTTCTTGACGCAGGTGACCGTCCGGCCGCGCAGCACGTCGGCGGAGATCAAGAGTTGCGGCCCGTGGCAGATAGCCGCGACCGGCTTTCCGCTCTCGACGAAGGCGCGCGTGAAGGCCACTGCCCGGTCATCGATCCGCAGGTTCTCCGGTGAGCCACCACCGGGAATGATCAGCGCATCGAACTCCTCGACCGTCACCTCGTCGATCGTCTTGTCCGGCTGCAGCACGGTACCCTTCTTGCCGGTAATCGGCTCCCGATCCAGGCCGATGATCACGACCTCGGCACCACGTGCCTCCAGATACTGCTTCGGATCGGTCGCTTCGACGTCCTCGAAATCCTTGGCGAGCAGCATTGCGACACGCTTGCCAGTGAGTTCAGCCATGGCGTCCCCCTCTCGGTGTACCGGCCCATCTCCCTATAAGTGTGCCACGCGTTAGGCCACGATATCACGGCGCGTGAACACGACGAGTGCCGCGAGCGCCGCGCCGATGCCGACCACAAGATGGACGATCGGCTTGTACCAGGCCAGCTCACCCAGCATCGCGGCTTGCGGGTCATAGGCTGTCATGAGCGAAAGGTAACGCAGCCAGCGTGCTTCCTCGCTGAGACCCGCGACGATCCAGGCGAGATACATGAGGAGAATCACACCGGCAACAAGGCCAGCTGCTTTCGACCGCTCGCTGGCGAACGCCGACGCGAGGGTGGCCAGCCCACCGAAGGCGATAAGGAAACTCGTCAGCGTCAACACGAGCTGGCCGAGGCCGCGGCTCGTCAACTCGCCACCGAACGCAGCTGCACCGGCAGCGAGTGCGAGCGCACTGGTCAGGACGAGGAACAGGATGCCAGCGAGCAACGCGAGCTGCTTGCTCAAAAGCAAGCGAGCGCGCGAGACCGGTACCGCTAGCCAGAATTCGGCCGTGCCACGCTCGACCTCCTGTGCGACCGCGGCGGCACCACTCAGGACGACGAAGATCAGCGCCGTCGCCGGCCAGATGAAACCGAACGTCTCCGCATGCATGAACCCGGCGAAGCTCGTGAACAGGCTGTGCTGTGGATCGATCCCGAAGACGCGAAAGAGGAACTCCGGGTACTGCTGGAGTACGCGCTCGAATTCCTCGCGCTGGCGCTCGAGCGTCGGGTAGAACGAGGCGAGCAGCACGATGTAGACCACCAGCCCGAGGGCATACCAGAACACCGTCAACCTGAGGTCGCGTATCGCCTTCCAGACCATCGGCCAGCTCATGATGCCGCCTCCTGTCGCTCAGGCCGCTCTGCCTGGTAATAGGTGAGGAAGATACTCTCCAAGTCGGGCGGAGCGTAGGTCAAATCGACGATCGGCAGCTCGGCCAACCGGCGCAGGAGCGCCGGGAGATTGTCCTGCACACCGAGCCGGAAACGCGTTCCCCCATTCTCGACGGCCAGGACGCGCACGCCCGGTACGTCAGCGAAACGTGTCGGGTCGACCGGCTCGGCGAAGACGACTTCCATCGGGCGCGTCCGGCGTTGCTTCAGTTCTTCCCTGGTAAGGACAGCAACGAGACGCCCCTCGCGGATGATCCCGACCCGATCGGCCACCCGTTCGACCTCCGGGAGCTGGTGCGAGGACAGGAAAATCGTCTTGCCACGGTCCTTCTCTTCCAGGAGGAAAGTCAAGAACTCGTGCTGCATGAGCGGATCCAGGCCGCTGGTCGGCTCGTCGAGGACGAGAAGCGGCGGATCGTGCAGGAATGCCTGGACGAGGGCCAGCTTCTGTCGGTTGCCGCGCGAAAGCTGCTTGATCCGTTTGTCGAGTTCGACCTGAAACCGCTCGAGGAGCATCTCGCGCCGCTCGGGTGAGACCGACGCCCGGAATGCTCCCATGAACTCGAGGAATTGCTTCCCCGTCATGTTCTCCCAGATCCGGACGTCACCCGGGACGTAGCCGACCCGTTCCTTCACGCGCGTCGACTCGCTCCAGCAATCGAGACCGAAAACGCGAGCGCTGCCGCTCGTCGGACGGAGGAACCCCATGAGGACGCGGATCGTTGTCGTCTTACCAGCACCGTTCGGCCCCAGGAAACCGAAGATCTCACCCGGCTCGACCGTGAAAGTCAGATCGATGACGCCTCGCTGTGTTCCGTAGCTCCGGGTCAAGCGCTCCACAGCGATGGGCGGGACCCCACTCATACGGCGCCTCCTTCCAGTCGTTTCCGGCGGGTCGCTCGCTCCAGCTCGGCGAGACTCTCGTCGATCACACCGAGGAACTGGCGCAGGACTTCCTTGCCGCGCGCCGAATCGCCGCCACCGGGCGGCGCAAAGGCCCGCTCGACCATCTCGGCGATCCCTTCGGTCAGGGCCTCGACCGGTGGCGTGTACTCGGGAGCGATGAACTCAGCCGCGCTCGCCAGCCCGAGCGAGACGACCGACAAGAGGTACGTCAGCAATCCCGGTTCGATGTCGTCGCGCAAGACGCCGACCTGCTGCAACGCCTCGACCAGTTGCCGGTCGAGCCGGAACTGCCAGTGCGAGAGGTCAGGGCTGTGGCGACGGAGATAAGCACCGAGCGTCCGGCTCTCGGTCGTCATGAGGGCACGCAGGAAGGGACGGTCGTAGGTCGCCGCGAACGCGTGGTAGATGATCCGGCCGATCGTTCCGCCCTGCGGATCGGCTTCGATACGGGCGAGGAACGCACGATTGACTTCCCGGATCTCGCGGTAGAGCAAGGACTCGAACAGCGCTTCCTTGCTCGGCCAGTAGCGGTAGAGCGTTGCCTTCGCGACCCCAGCTTCCCGGGCGATGTCGTCCATCGTCGTCTTCTCGAAGCCGTAACGAAGAAAGAGCTGGCCCGCCACCTGCAGAACGCGTTCGTCTGGACTGGCCCGCCGGCGCTGCATCGAGACTCCCGAGACGAAAATGACCTTTCTCGTCTCATCGTATCGCGCGTGCGACAGTGTGTCAACACCGATGTCCCGGTCACTTTCGGGAGACCCGTCGGCCGGGCGATCCAGCCATCAGGTTCTCGCTGCTGACTGGTCGAGCAACTCCTCCGGCAGCACCCGCCCCTCGCGCTCGAGCCAGCGCCGCAGCCGCGCCAACCGCTCCGCCTCGCTCAGCTTCGGCCGATCGTACTGGCCCGCCAACCGACGCTGGCGCAGCGCCTCGTACAGCGCGACCGCACAGGCGACCGAGATATTGAGACTCCGCACCATCCCCATCATCGGAATCACGAAGTTCCCATCGGCCAGCCTGACCGCCTCGTCGGACACGCCCCGTTGCTCGTTCCCAAAGACGAGCGCCACCGGTTTCGTCAGATCGAGCTCGTAGAGGTCGAAACTGTGTTCGGGATCGCCCAGATAGGTCGCGTAGATCGTGAACCCGTGCGAACGGAGCGTTTCGTAGCAGGCAGCGATCGTCGGGTGGAAGACGAGGTCGAGCCACTTGAGCGCACTACCCGAGACGTTCTCGGACAGCTCGGGAAACTCCTCGACCGTGTAGACGAGATGGACGGTGAGGAGGCCGACCGCATCGCAGGAGCGAAGCACTGCGCTCACGTTGTGCGGATCATGCACGTTCTCGAGGACGACCGTGAGATCAGGCTGGCGGCGAGCCAGCACCTCGCGCATCCGCTGCAAGCGCCGCTCGGTGATCGGCCGTTCGCGTCGCTCCATCGTTCACCCCCGAAATGATTCTACGGAGCTGCATCACCGGCCGGTGTCGCCGGGCGCGGTACACTGCGATACGAGCGGAGGGCGTGAGCGTGAGCCAGGAACTGGTGGAACGGATCCGCCGCGAAATCGCGCGCACCGGGCCGATCACGTTCGCCCGGTACATGGAACTGGCGCTCTACGACCCCGAATACGGCTACTACACGACCGGACTCCGAACCGGCCGAGCCGGTGACTACCTGACGGCACCGGAAGCGCACCCCATCTTCGGCTGGGTCGTGGCCCACCAGCTCCGGGAGCTGTGGGAAACGCTCGGGAAACCAGAGCCGTTCACGCTCGTCGAGTACGGCCCGGGTACGGGGACACTCGCGCTCGCGATCTTCGCCGAACTCGATCGCGCGGCCCCAGCGCTTCTCGCTCGGCTGCAGTACTGGCCGATCGAGCGCAGCCAGCCAGCTCACGAACAGCTCGAACACCGGCTGGCCGACACCGGTTTTGCTCCGCTGCTCGCCCAGTCCCCGGCACCACCGGTCACCGGAGTCGTCCTGGCGAACGAACTGGTCGACGCGCTGCCGGTTCATCGGATCCGCTGCCAGGGCGGCCAGCTGTGGGAACTTTTCGTCGACTGGGACGGCGAGCGGTTCGTCGAGATTCCGGGCCCCCCGTCAACTCCCGAACTCGAACGCTGGCTCGCACGCCTGGGCGTGCGCCTCGTCGAGGGGCAGACCACCGAACTGTGCCTGGCGATGCTCGACTGGCTGGACGAGGTCGCCGCGCTGCTCGCACGCGGCTATCTCCTCGTCTTCGATTACGGATACCCCGCGCCGGAACGGCACGATCCGGCTCGCTTTCCCTCCGGCTCCGTCCGCACCTACGTGCAGCACACTGTAGACGACGATCCGTTCGCCGAACCGGGAGAACGCGACATCACGAGCCACGTCGACTTCACGATGCTCGAGCTGGCTGCAGAGGAGCGCGGTCTGGTGCCGCTCGGACTGACCACACAAGCCGAGTTTCTGGCCCACGGTGGACTGGGCGAACGCCTCGTCGCCCTCCAGAACCAGCCTGGTGTGACGGCCGAGCAGTACCTCGCTGCCCGAGCTGCGGCATTCCACCTGCTCGACCCATCCGGCATGGGCCGCTTCCGTGTCGCGCTGTTCGGCAAGAACGTGCCGCAGGATGCGGTGCCCACCGGCTTCCGGTCCCGGCTCCTCACCGGCGTCCCGCTCCCGTCATCGCCGGAAACGTCGCCCCGCTGAACGCGGAGGACGAAGTCCGACACGGTTCGCCGCGGCCACCACCGCAGCGTCAGTGCGCATGCGCCGTCGTCGCACTGGGTGACGGCGTCGCACCGGCTCGCAAGGTGAGGGCGTTCAAGGCGACGATCACCGTGCTGAGCGACATCAGCAGGGCACCGACCGCTGGAGTTAACACGATCCCGTACGGTGCGAGCACGCCCGCCGCCAGCGGAATGGCGATGACGTTGTAGCCGAGCGCCCAGCCCAGGTTCTCGAGCATCTTCCGGTAACTCCGGCGACTCAGCTCCAGCACCGTCACCACGTCACGCGGATCGTTGCGCACCAGCACCACGTCAGCACTCTCGATCGCCACATCGGTGCCGGCACCGATCGCGATTCCCAGATCGGCCGCCACCAACGCCGGCGCATCGTTGATCCCATCGCCGACCATGGCGACGATATGCCCCTCGCGCTGCAACTCGCGGACGACGTTCTGCTTGTCCTCCGGCAGCACTTCGGCCATGAAGCGATCGATGCCGAGTTCCCGTGCCACCCAGGTCGCGACGGCACGCTGGTCACCAGTCAGCATGGCGACATGGATTCCCATGCGATGCAGGAGCGTCACAGCCTCTCGCGATTCCGGACGGATCTCGTCAGCCAGCGCGAAGGCAGCGCACGGCTGCTCGTCGACGAGCAAAACCGCGATCGTCATGCCCCGTTCTTCCCAGCGGGCAAGTGCGGCTTCCAGCCATTCCGGTCGCGCGGCGAGCAAGCCGAGCCGCCCGACCGTTACCGTGTGGCCGTCGACACGCGCCGTGATCCCGTGTCCAGGTATAGCACGCACGTCCTCGGCGACCGGGAGCGGCAGCGAGCGCTCGGCAGCCCGCTGGGTGATCGCCCGGGCGATCGGGTGCTCGGAACCGCTCTCGACCGCGGCCGCCAGCGCCAGCGCTCGCTCCTCCTCGAACCCCGGTGCCACGGCCGTCTCCACGACCGCGAACGCACCCCGTGTGAGCGTCCCGGTCTTGTCAAAGACGACCGTGTCGACGGCACGAGCCCGCTCGAACGCTTGCCGATTGCGGATGAGGATGCCGCTCCGGGCCGAGAGGCCGGTCGAGAGCGTGACCACCAGCGGGATGGCCAGGCCGAGCGCGTGGGGGCAGGAGATCACCAGCACCGTGACAGCTCGCGTCACCGCCGTCGTGACGTCATCGACGACCAGCCAGCTGAGGAAGGTCACCGTACCGACGACGATGGCGACGAGCGTGAGCCAGAAGGCGACCCGATCGGCCAGTGCCTGCAGGCGCGTGCGCTCCTGCTGGGCACGAGCGACGAGCTGCAGCACCTGACCGAGAAACGACTCGCTTCCGACGTGCGTCACCCGGACACGCAAGAGGCCAGAGCCGTTGATCGTCCCACCGATGACCTTGCTTCCCGGCTGTTTGGGTACCGGGCGCGACTCGCCGGTCACCGCTGCTTCGTTCACCTCCGATTCGCCCTCGATGACGATGCCATCGGCCGGGATGCGCCCTCCAGGGCGAACGAGAACGATATCGTCGGGGCGGAGTTCGGAGATCGGGATCTCGTGCACGCTTCCGTCTGGCTCGACACGTTCCGCCGTCGCCGGGAGCAGCTGTGCCAGTGCCTCCAGGGCCCGTTGCGTCCGCCCGACGGCACGCATCTCGAGCCAGTGCCCGAGCAGCATGACGACGATCAGCGTGGTCAGCTCCCAGAAGAACGGCTCGCCGGGGAAACCGAGCGTCGTGGCAAGGCTGTAGAGCAAAGCGACGGTGATCGCCAGCGCGACCAGTGTCATCATCCCAGGCCGACGAGCACGCAGTTCGTCGCGGGCACCCTGGAGGAAGATGATCCCCCCGGCCGCATACACGAAGAGCGACAGCACTAGCGCGACGATGTCAGCGCCGGGCACGGTCGGCAGACCGAGCAGGTCGTGCAAGGGACTCTGGATGAGCACCACTGGGATCGTCGCGACCAGCGAGATCCAGAAGCGACGCCGGAGCAGCCCCGGGTCATGCCCAGCATGAGCAGCTGGCGGCGCACCCTCGTGCTGCGGTGCAGCCTGCGCCGCGGCAGGTACAGCGACCGTGTCACCTTCGTGACCATGGTGCTGGTGATGATGGTGCTGCATCGCCTGCCCTCCTGTTTCCTCGAGCGAGGCCCAGTATACCCATAGGGGGTATCATCGACGAGCAGGCGCACGCGCGGCCGGCTGCCCCTCTGCGGTCAGCTGCTTCCCTGTACACGGGCTGCACGCTCACGCATCGGAACCGTCTGGTGTCACCTGACGTCGCTGCCCGTATCGGTTCCAGCTGACGAGTTCATCGAGCGGCTTGCGGCCACGCTGCACCGGCGACGGCCGCGGATCGCGGGCCGAGAGGGGATAGCCGACAGCCACGATCGAGCGAGCTGTCCGCTCCTCGGGGATGCCGAGGATCCGCTTGGCCTCTGCCTGCTGCGCCTCATCGCCGTACCACGCCACCCCGCCGCCGAGGCCGAGGAACTTGGCTGCGATGAGCAGCCGTTCGGTTACCCGTCCCTCGTCGTAGGCCTCGCTGATCGCGCTCTGGCCGTCCAGGACAATCGCGATGCCGAGCGGCGCACCGGCGAGCCAGGCGATCGGGGGCCGCAGCTGAGCCAGCTGCTGGAGAATCTCCCGGTCGTCGACAACGATGAAGTGCCACGGTTGGGTATTGCGCGAGCTTCCCGTCCAGCGCGCGACCTCGAGCAACTGGAAGACGGCCTCCTCGGGTACCGGATCGGGTCGATACTGCCGGATCTGCCGCACCTTGCGGATCTGCTCGAGGACGTCCGCGACGTTCGCCAGCGTCGACATGATCCCCTCCCGTCTATCACCGTCGAGACCCGCAGTGCCCAGTATGGCACTAGGCAGGCACGAGTGCAGCAGCCTGCTCACCGGTGCCGGGTGACCCCGACTCTGCGACAGAGGTCGGCGAGGACGCACTGCGAGCAGCGCGGGAGTGTGCCAGTACACACATGCTTGCCGAAGGGAACGAGCAGCCGGTTGATCTCGACCCAGTACGCCTTCGGCAGCTTCCGCTCGAGCTCCCGCAGCGTCTGCTCCGGAGTCCGGGTGCGCACGTATCCCCAGCGGTTGGTGATCCGGTGCACGTGAATATCCACCGCGATGCGCGGGATACCGCAAGCGATCCCGAGGACGAGGTGCGCGCACTTCGGGCCGATGCCCGGCAGAGCGAGCAGGAACGTCTCGTCGCAGAGCCGTTGTCGCTCGGACTCGTCTCGAAGTCGCTCAGCGATGGCGACCAGATTGCGCGCCTTCGTCTCGGCGAAGGTGGCCGGCCGGAGCAGCACGCCGAGTTCCGGTTCGGTGAGCTGCGCGAGGGACTCCGGCGTGCGAGCACGCGCGAACAGACGCCGCGCGACCGGTACGGTGACTTCGTCGCGGGTCCGTACCGACACGATGCACGCCACGAGCACTTCAAACGGTGTGCGAAAGCCTTCTTCAGCCAGCTGGAACAAGGCTGCCGGTGGCAGCGAACGGACGACCTCCCGCAGACGCCGGATCGCTTCGTCGATATCGAAGGAGTCCGCCTCGCGCTGCATCGCCTTGCCCCCGCAGCGGATCGACCCACCCGGCCGGAGGATAGCAGGTCCAGGCCCGATTCGACGGTCCGCAACCGAGCACGCTAGGATGGTGGACGGTTGAGGAGCGCGCAGCCGTGGGTGGGTGTGACCTTTCGGTCGTCATCGTCAGCTGGAACGTCCGGGAGCTGCTTCCAGCTTGCCTGGAAAGCCTCGCTGCGGAGCTGGAGCGGAACGCGCTGTCGAGCGAGGTGTTCGTGGTCGACAACGGATCGACCGACGGTACGGTCGAGCTCGTGCGCGAGCGCTATCCGTGGGTCCGGCTGATCGCCCTGGGCGAGAACCGCGGTTTTTCGGCCGCGAACAATATCGGCATCGCCGCGAGCCACGGGCGCGCAGTCCTCTTGCTCAACCCGGATACCGAAATACTTCCTGGCGCGATCCACTGGTTGTGGCACGCCCTGGACGCTGCACCGCACGTCGGGCTGGTCGGCGCACGCCTGCTGAATCCTGACGGCTCGCTCCAGTCAGCCGGCTACCGGTTTCCCGGCTACGTCCAGAATGTGCTCGACTTCTTCCCGATCCATCCGCGCCTTATCGGCTCGCGGTTCAACGGTCGCTTCGGTCCCGGTGACGGCCTCTCGCCGTTCGCGATCGACCATCCGTTGGGGGCTTGCATGCTCGTCCGGCGCGAGGTGATCGAGCGAGTCGGGGGGCTCGACGAAGGCTATTTCTATTACAGCGAGGAGATCGACTGGTGTCGTCGCATCCGGGCAGCTGGCTGGACGATCCTGACCGCCCCGGCCGCGCTGGTCGTCCACCATGCCGGGGGAAGCACGCGGCGCGTCTCGGCCCGGAGCTTTCTCGAGCTGCACCGGAGCCGAGCACGCTACTTTCGCCGCTGGCACGGCCCGGTGTTCGTGCGGCGGCTGGCGCTACTCGCATCGCTCGCGGCACGCTGGGCAGCCCTGCGGGCACGCCTGACCGGACGGCAGGAACTCGCCGAGCGTGCACGGTTGCTCCGCGAGGCGGCGACGATCTATCGCCAGGCAGTGCGCGGCGATGAATCAGCTTGAGCCCTTACCGCTGTCCGTGATCGTTCTGACGCTGAACGAGGAGCGGCACCTGCCGGGCTGCCTGGAAAGCGTCCGCGGCCTCGGGCGGCAACTCCTGGTCGTCGACTCCGGTTCGACCGACCGCACTGTGGAGATCGCACAGGCAGCCGGCGCAGAGGTGGTAACACATCGTTTCGTCGACTTTCCCTCTCAGCGCAACGCGGCGCTCGAGTTGGCCCGGGAACCCTGGGTGCTGTTCGTCGATGCCGACGAACGGGTGAGCCCGCAGCTCGCTGCCGAGATCCGGGCAGCCCTCGCTCGCGTGGACGAGCGGGTCGCCGGGTTCTGGATCCCGACACAGAACTGGATGTGGGGCAAATGGATCCGCGGCGGAGGGTGGTGGCCCGACGAGCACCTCCGGCTGCTGCGCGTCGGACGCGCCCGCTACCGCACCGATATCGCGGTGCACGAGGTCGTCGAACTCGACGGTGAGGCACAGCACCTCGCGGCACCGCTCGTGCACCTCAACTACGACTCCCGTCGCGAGTTCGTCCGCAAGCAGCTGCACTACGCACGGCTGGCCGCCCGATCGCTCGTTCTGCAGGGCAAGCAACCGCGCCGCCGGACGTTCCTCGGGCAGCCGCTGCGCGAGTTCTGGCGTCGCTTCGTGACGCTCCGGGGATACCGCGATGGCCTCGACGGACTCTTCCTAGCGACGATGATGGCGTTCGCCACGCTGGTGACCTGGATCCTGGTCGCCCGCCACTGGCGACGATTCGCGGTGCGGCGAAGCCACCGCGTACCGGAACTCACCGAACCAGCGACGCTCGATGTCTCGGTCGTCATCGTGAGCTACCGCAGTCGCGAGCATCTCCCCGCCTGCCTCGACTCGGTGCGCCAGAGCCTCGCCGCAAGCCAGCTGAGCGGCGAGGTGATCGTCGTCGACAACGCCTCGCCGGACGGATCGGCCCAGCTTGTTGCCACGCACTATCCCTGGGTCCGCCTCGTGGCCAACCCGACCAACCGAGGCTTCGCCGCAGCCGCTAACCAGGGGCTGCGGCTGGCACGCGGGCGCGTCGTCGTGCTGTTGAACCCGGATACCCGCCTGGTCGGCGACGCACTCGGTCGCTTGGTGCGCTTTCTCGACGAGCATCCGACTGCCGGCGCGGTGGGTCCGCGGCTGCGCTATCCCGACGGGCGTACCCAACCGTCGCGTCGCCGCTTCCCGACCGTGCTCACGGGGTTCCTGGAGAGCACGCTCGTCCAGGACTACTGGCGCGATAACTGGATACTCCGGCGCTACTACGTCGCCGACCGGAGCGACGACGATGTGCAGGAGGTCGACTGGCTGGTCGGGGCGTGCCTGGCGATCCGCCGCGAGGCGCTGGCAACGGTGGGCCTGCTGGACGAGCGTTTCTTCCTGTATTCCGAGGAAGTGGAATGGTTCTGGCGTCTGCGCCGCGCTGGCTGGCGGGTCTACTATCTCCCGGATGCCGAGGTGGTGCACGTCGAGGGCGGGTCGAGCGAGCCGGAATCGGCCTTCCGGCAGGTCGCCTTTGACACGGCGAAGGTGCAGCTCTTCCGTAGCATGTACGGGCCGCTGGCAGCGGAGGCCTTGCGCCTCTTCTTGCTCCTCACTTACCTCCTTCGCTTCGCACGTGAAGCAGCCAAGTGGCTGGTCGGGCACAAGCGCGCGCTCCGCTGGCGCCGTATGGTCCGCGACTGGCGGGCATTCCGCTCGTTCTTGCGGCCGCGCGTCGTCCGGAGGTGGGCCGAACGTGGGTGAGGCGCTGCCGAACGGACGGGCAGTCGTCTACGTGACCGGCGAGTATCCGCCGCTGCGCGGGGGCGTCGGTGATTACACGGCACGGCTGGGGCAGGCGCTGCGCGAGCAGGACTGGGCAGTGACCGTCCTCACCCGCCCGTTCCTGGGGCAAGACGGGAGCGGGGCAGCGATCCGCCCGGTGACCGGATGGGGCTGGCAGCTACGGCGCACGCTGCAGGAACTCCGTATGGCGGGGTGGCGCGGCATCGTCCACCTCCAGTACCAGGCCGGAGCCTTCGACCTGCAAGGGCGCATCGCCCTGCTGCCGCTCCTGGCCCACCCGTTCCCCGTCGTGACGACGTTCCACGACCTGCGGGTCCCCTATCTCTTCCCAAAGGCAGGCCCGCTCCGGCAGCTCGTTCTGCGCTGGCTGGCTCGTACCAGCGCAGCGGTCGTCGTCACCAACCCAGAGGACGAACGGGCCGTCCGCCGCTGGGGCGTTCCCGCCGCACGACTCTGGCGTATCCCGATCGGCTCCAACCTGCCGGCACCGCGGGAGCCGCAGAGCGTGCGTCAGCGACTCGGCCTGCCGGTCAAGCGGCCGCTCGTTGTCTTCTTCGGCTTCCGGCAACCGGAGAAGGGGCTGGAGACCCTGGTTGCGGCGATCGCGCGCCTGCCCGAGCCACGACCATTGCTCGTGTTGCTCGGTGGCGAGCGGCCGGACGCTCCCGGTGCGCAGATTGGCGAGACGACCACCGGATGGATACCAAACGCTATCCCCTGCACTGACCTCGGGTACCGTCCAGCCCAGGACGTCGCCGATCTCCTGGCAGCGGCCGACATCGTCGCGCTCCCCTACCGTGACGGGGCGAGTCTCCGCAACGGCACCCTCATCGCGGCACTGGCCTGTGGCGCCGCGGTCGTGACGACGCGCCCGGCCGACCCCGCCACCCTCGCTCCACTGTGCGACGGCGAGCATTGTTGCCTCGTTCCCCCGAACGAACCGCAGGCACTGGCACGAGCGCTGGCGGAGTTGCTCGCCGATCCTGCGCGTCGTGCCCACTTGCGAACCGGTGCAGGCGCCATCGCGACCGCGTTCGCCTGGGAACGGATCGCGCAGCGCCATGCACAGCTGTACGACGTTATCCTCGCGCGGCTGCCCCGCTCTCGTTAGGGATGCCAGGCAACGATATCCGCGATCTGGACAGTCGGCGTGCCATAGGCGTCGACGGGCGGATCGGGAATGGCCCCGCTCAAGTCAGCGAGTTCGACGACTGTGCCGCTCGCTGCGTCCAGCCAGAGCAGACGAACGGTACCGGGCCCGGTCGCCTGGAGCACCAGGAGCGCCTGGCCGGTCACCCAGCGAGCCTGGAGGATACCAGCCTCGAGTTCGGGCGGAACGCTGAAGGCTGGCGATCCGTCCGGATGGACGATCCGCAGGCGCCGTGCCGCGATCCAACTCCGCAGTGCCTCGGGCTCCGCTGGCTGTTCGCTCAGCGTCGGTGCTTCGACGAAGGCGACCAGTCCTGCACTTGGCGACCAGCTCGGGAACAACGTGACACGTTCTTCGTTGCTCACCGGTAACACCTGGCAGGTTCCTGTCGGGAGCGTGCAGTGGACGAGGTGTTTGCCCGTCCAGTGCTGGCGTCCCTGGCCACTAGCGAGCACGATCGCGGGCTCGGCCTTCGAGGGCATGCCGACGGCGAGTGCCTCGCGGTCCGGGAGCATGGTCGTGAGGGTGGTGACTGTGCCGGTGGTGAGATCGAGCGAACGCAGCGGTGCGCCATCGGCCGCGAGCGACTGCGAAGCGAGCGGATACTCCCAATAGAGGAGTCCGTTGCCGTCGGGCCACCAGCCAGCCAGCTCCAGGTGCGCCTGGTCGCCACGGGCGACGACACGCGCAGTGCCATCGGCGACCGCGACGACCACCAATGCGTCTGGCCGCTGCGCAGCAGGATCGCTCATCGCTACGAGCGCGAGGGAGTCCCCAGATGGGGACCAGGCGAGCGAGCCGACGATACCGTCCACATTCGGGATCGCCCAGCTTTCCCCGTTTGCCGGACGATACAGGTACAGTCCGCCATTATCGGGTGCGATCGCTAAGAGGTCTTCGACTGGCGACCAGGCGAAGAGCCGCAGTGGCCCATTCGGGATAGCGGTGGCGAGATCGGTCCGACCCGCCCCTGAGGCTGCCCGCACCACCACTGTGCGCTGTCCGATGTTCCGGTAGGCCACCCAGTCACCTGAAGGTGACCAGACCGGCGTGCTGACGCCACCAGGTTCGGTGAGGCGGCTACCGTCCAACAGCAGCTGATCGCCGAGTGCGAGCGCCAGGTGTCCCGGAATAGCTCGCGCCGGTGGTACCGTCGGGGACGGTGCGGGTCGTGTCGTCGGCGTCGGGAGCAAGCGTGCATCGAGCAGGACCAGGTCGGTCTCGGCCGAGAGCGAGTCGGCGACGGCAACGAGCTGGTCACGCCCATAGGTTCCCCCGATCAGCGTCAGCAGCGTCCCGTCCTGTGTCCATTCCAGCGCCGGTGATCCGGGTGTTTTGCCGAAGTCCGCGAAATAGCGGGCCATGGTACCGTTCGCGAGTTGGATGGGCTCGCCACCCGCCGAAGGCGGAATGCGGTCGGCCGGCCCTTGAACCAGGACGAAGAGTGGCGCGCCGTCCGGGGTGGAAAACGTGATCGTGACGAGCGCCTCCGGGCCGGGACCGTCGACCGAGTAGGCAGCGACCGTACCGGGCGGGAGCTGTGTCGGAACGAAGAGCGGATAGCGGAGGCGCGCGCGCAGCTGGTTCGCCGTGAGCGGCGCAACCGGTGTCGGTGTCCCAGGCGCTATGGTCGGGCTCGCTGGCCCAGCCGGTGTCTCGCCGCCGCTCGGCAGGAGTGCCTGGTAGACGAGCACGAGAGCGCCGAGAGCGAGCAGGGCAGCGAGCATGCCAGCCAGCACCCGCAATGGTCCGGGAGAACGCCCTGAGGAAACCGAAGGTTCTGGCAGGGCCGGCCCCGCGGTATCGGGCGGCAGGACGCCACGCTCGCGGAGACGCCTCGCTTCGTGTGGAGCCGTACCCGCGCGACGTAAGTTGCGCGCCTGCCGGCGGATCGCTGCGCGGAGTCGCTCGGGTGGTTCCGGCGTGGCCAGCGACCGGTGGAGCAACTCCAGGATCTCCTCGTCCTCGCTCTCCGCCTCGGGGAAGAGAAGATCACTGTAACGAGCGCGGAGGTCGTCATTCAGCGGCATGGTAGGCCTCCCGGAGTTCACGGACGATGCGGAACAGCTGCTTGCGCACTGCTCCCTCACTCTTGCCGACCAACTCGGCAATCTCGGCAGTGCTCAGCCCAGCGGCGAAACGCAGCGCGAGAAGGTCGCGTTTTTCCGGCGAGAGCCGGTCGAGCAACTGTTCGACGAACAGGCGATCCTCGACCGTTTCCCATCGCAAGGGAGCAGGCGGAGAGAGGCGGCAAACCCCAGCGACCTCGCTGGTCGTCCGACGATACCGATCGACGACCGCGTTGCGCGCGATAGCCAGCAGCCAAGGCAGGAGCGGTTGACCCCGCCAGCGTCCGTGGCGCAGCGCACGGAAGGCGCGCAGGAACGTTTCCTGGGCGAGGTCCTCCGCATCGACCGGGTTACCGGTCCGTGCCAGGAGGTAGCGATAGACCGGTCCGAGAAACTGCAAGTAGAGTTCGCCGAATGCCTCTGGATCGTCAGTCGCAGCAGCAACGAGTGCAGGATCACCGACCGGTCCGCTCGATGTCGATTCGAACGACGTCACGGGGTCCTGCCCTTCAGTGGCGGTCATACAACACACTCCATGAGGAAGACGCAAGCACTGCCACAGGTGGGACACGTGTCGCGCGAGCCCGGCCAACCTTCCGCGCCGCCGCGGTACACTTGTGTTCTGCAGCGAACGTTCCGCTGCAGCTCTGGAACCATGACCAGGAGGAAGACCGTGCGGTACTTCTTGAAGACCGACCGTGGTCAGCCAGCGCGGGAACTGGACGAGGCGACCGGCCAGCAGATCCTCCATCGCGGCCGGCACGAAGGCCGACGGGTCGTCGAGCTGTTCGTCCTCCATCCGGACGGCCGGATCGACCGCTACCAGGAGCGCGCCCGGCGCAAGCTCGGCAGCAACGCGATCGTGAGCCGGACGTGGCTGGTGGAAACCTACCACCCGGATCGGCCCGGCCAGTGGGCGGACGACCGCTACGTACCCTCTCCTGAAGAGGCACTGGCGGAGACCGAACCAGCACCGGAAGCGGTCGTCCTCGTCCTGCTCGGAGCCGAAGAAGACGACGAGCCGGTTCTCGCCCAGCTCACCGCGTTGCAGGCCCAGCGTTCCTAAGTTCCCGACCGGTGGACCAGTGACGGCGACACCGCAGCCGGACCGTACGCCGGACGGGGCGGCAATAGGGATGCTTCCGCTCCGGCCGTTCCGCGCGGTCCGCTACGACAGCGAACGGATCGGTAACCTCGCGGCCGTGCTCGGCCCGCCCGACGACGTGCCGGATGCCGCGCAGGCTGCGGCACTCGCCGCCCGGCACCCGTATCACTGCTTGCACCTCGAGATCCCCGATCCCGACGGCCGGGGCTTCACCCAGGCAGCGCAGCAGTACCGTACCTGGCGGAGCGAGGGGGTACTGCTGCGCGAGCGCGAGCCAGCATGCTACGTCTATGCGCACCGTTTCCGCCTCGACGGTACACCGTCCGAGCGATTGGGCGTCTTTCTCGCCGCAGCGCTCGATCCGCTCGCAGGTGCGCAGTTGCTCCCGCACGAGGGGACGACGCCCGAACTCGTCGAGCGTCGCCTCCGTCAGCTCGAAGCGGTCCAGGCGCACGCGGGGGCGGTCTACGCGATCTGGGCTGGGGACGGCGCGCTGCGACAGGTACTCGAGGCGATCGTTCACACCGAGCTACCGCTCTGGTCGGTGACAGTGAACGGCGATGAACACCGCCTGTGGGCGGTGTCCGGTGCACGTGCCCACGAACTCGCTGCACTCGTCACCAGTCGCCCGCTGGTCATCGCGGACGGACACCACCGCTACGCGGCCGCCCAGCGCCTCGCCGAGCGCGCTCGTGTCGGTGGCCGGAGTGGCGACCCACGCGGCTGGGTGCCCGTGCACGTGGTCGACGCGGCCGACCCGGCATTGGTCGTCCGGCCGATCCACCGCGTGCTGTCCTGGCTGCCCTGCGACTGGGACACGCTCCGAGCGCATCTCGCCCGACACGCCGCGGTCGACTCGCTCGCCCCCGGACCGCTCGACGGTGTCGTCCAGCTGGCCGGTGACCTCGCGCGCTCGCGCCGTCCGCACGTGCTGGTGCTCCATCGCCAGGAACTCCTGGTCGTCGAACTCCCCACCGGTGCCGACAGTGAGCCGGACGCTGTCGTGGTCGACAGGCTGCTCCTGCGGCACGTCTGTGCACTCGACGCGGCCACGATCGAGCGAGTGGTCACCTACACGCCCGACACCAGCGAGGCCGTCGCCGCCGTGCAGTCCGGTCGGGCGGTGCTAGCGGTCTTGCTCCATCCCACCCCGCTGGCGACCGTCCTCGCCCGGGCGCAGGCCGGTCAGCTGCTGCCACCGAAGACGACCTACTTCTTCCCGAAGTTGCCACAGGGAATCGTGTTCTACGACCTCGCCGACCCGCTCACGCTCGGCTGAGGCCGCTCCCGCCCCCCGTAGAACCACCGGTACCAGTCGGTGCAGCGCACCGGTGGATCACCAGCCGAAGACACGAAAGCCGCCGCGGGTGCGGCGGCTGACAGTCGTTGCGCGGATGCGCTCCATTCAGCGGCGGGCGAAGACGACGCTCGCCAGGCTGAGCACGGCGACCGCGATCCCGGCGACGACGCAGCTCACGACCATCGCACCGACGGCCGTCTCACCGCTGACGAAGGGTGCGGCAGCGATCCAGAGGCCGATCGGCACGTTGGCCAGCCCCACCCAGCGGAGGCCCGGCGAGAGTGCGAGCTCGGCGATCGCGAACATGACGATACAGCCACCGAAGAAGGTCGCACTCAGGCGGGTCACGTCGTAGAGCCAGGCATCGGGAATGACGTACGGCGACGCGGTGATCCAGAGTCCGAGAACCATGACGAGCGCAGCGACGTAGTCCCAGAACGCTGACGACTGGCGCTGGGCAGTTGCCATCGCGATCCGCTCCTCTCCCTCGCTTCCTTCCCGTCCGATGGCGCGCGAGCGCGCTGCACACCGCGCCGATTGTAACGGAGCTGGCCGGGGAAGCAAACCGCCCCGGGAGCATCCCCGGGGCGGTCGCTCGATGCGATCAGCTTCCGCTCGTGACCTCGATCGTGACCGTGTCGAGTAGCGGATCAGTGCTCTCCAGCACGCCCGTCGCGCCGTAGTCGAGGTAGCAGGTAACGGCGAAAGAGTCGCCATCCTCACCATCGACCAGGATCAGGTTCGCCGTGGCGACGTTCCCCGCGCCGGTCGTCGTCACGCTGGTTATGCCCGAGGCAGACGGCGTCGCCACGCCGCTCCAGCGGGCCGTCGCGTCACCGGTGCTCTGGAACTTGAGGAGCACGGGGATGCCGGTCGGTGTATCGGGCGAGAGGTCGCAGCGCGCCTGGGTGGTAACAGTTCCGTTATCGGCGAGGCTGGATGCCGGTACGGTGTAGTTCGGATCCGAGCCACCCACACCACCGTGAAGCGTGAGGTCACCGCTCACGCTCGTCACCCACGTTACCTGGCTCGTATCGGCGAGCTCGCCCGGATCCTGTACGCCATTCCCGTTGATGTCCCACCAGGCCGTCACGGTGTTCGTCACGGCAGTGTCATTGCTGAAGGTGAACGAGGCACGGCCGTCCTCGTCGGTCGTCGCGGTTCCGGTCGCGGGATCGGGACTACCCTCGCTGCTGACGCGGAAGCGGATTGTGCGGCCTTCGAGCGGCGAGCCATCTGCGGTGAGCGTGGCAGTGAGGGTGACCTCGTCGCTGGTCTGAGCCAGCGTCACGCTCGGCTCGAGGCGGAGGGCGAAATTGGTCAGCGCGAGCGCCGGATGGCGGGTCGGCGTGAGGACGAAGACGCCCGAGCCGTCACCAGCGACCTGGTAGTTGACGACGTTGGAGACACCCACGAGGAAGCCGCTCCCGCTACCTGCCCCGTCGGTGACGCCGACCAGCGCCGTCCCGGTGAAGGTGCGCGGCACGCTGGCGAAGGTCGTGCCGAAGTCGGTCGGGTACGGGTAGATGACGGCGTAGCCACCGGCTGGCACGGCGACGAGCACCGGATTCTCGCTCGTCCCTACCTGGCTGGGCGGCACCGCCGCGCCGCTCGAGCTCAGGATCTGCACGTTGGCGAGCTGCTGCCGCCCGGTCGGGTTGAAGAGCGTGAAGCCGCTGATATCACCCTGGCCACTCGCATCGCCCACCTGGAAGAGCGGCAAGGCCAGCGTGTGCGTGAACCAGGCCCGACCGGTCACTTGTCCAGCGGTACGCGTCTGCGTCTCGGCCGCCGACCAGCTCTGCTTGCTCCCGGAGAAGTCGGGGGCTGCCGGCGCGATGTAGCTCATCGCCTGTCCTTGCCCCGGGCCGGCCAGATACTTGACCTCATCGACCGCCGCGGCGAAGGCACGCTGCCCGCTGATGACGATGGCATTGACGCGGGCCGGATCGACGCTCGGCACCGCGCTGATGTCCGGCCGGTAGATGAAGGCGCTCTCGCCCGGCTGGAGGGTGATCGTCGAAAGCTCGGGCGGCACCACCTGCGCGACACCGTTCCGGTCGTAGTAGGTGAAGGTCAACGTGTTCGTGTTGGACGTGTCCAGGTTCACCACGGTGATACCGGTGTTCCAGTTGTTGAAATCGCGGAAGACGATCGGCGCATACCGCGCCGTCGCGGTCGTGCGCGGCACGCCCTCGTTGGTCAGCAGCATGCGCCACTCCGGCTTGTACCGTTCGGCGACGACGGCGACGCCGGTCGAGGTGGCATCGACGAAGGCAGCACCGACCCATTCGGGCGGGACGACACTGGCGAGATCGATCGTCCAGGTCTGGCCGGCACTCAGCGTCTGGTTCAGCGTGTAGGTCTGTTCACCGGCAGTGACACCGCGCGAGCGCTGGAGTGTCACGGTCACCTGGTTGAGCTGGTGCCGCAGGTTGGCGATCTTGATCACGGTGCGCCAGTTGCTGTTGGTCTGGACGACCGGCAAGACCCAGCTCCGGCCGAAGTTGGCCGCCTCCCAGTCGTCGTCGCGGATCCCGGTGGCACCGGAGACGCTCTGGAAGGCGCTCGTCGTGCGCAGGTCGATGCCGAGCGCACTCGGCCCACCGTGCTTCTCGACGACAGCGATGGCCGGACGGCAGCTCGTCGTGCAAAGGCCGAGTTCGGTGAGGAGAGCCTGACTGGTATCGGTGAACTCCGCCTCGACGATCAGTCCAGCGCTCCCACCGCTCGGGACGAGACCGAACCCAGCCAGCTCAGCGGCGGTGAAGACCCGCGTGGCCCGCGGTGCGAGCGTGAACGGCCCCTGGATCGTGCCGACAAAGCGTTGGTTGCGCAACCGGATCTCGATCGGCACGGCCTCGAGATTCTGGACGACGACGGTACTCCAGAGCGGGCCGAAGCCACCGGGCAACATTTCCCCATCGTAGACCGCCGCCAGCGTCACGCGCGCCTGCTGCTCGCTGAGGGGTGGTGCCGCAGACGCACTCGGCACGAGCATCGCCAAGCTGCTCGCAGCGAGCGCGAGTACAGCAGCGAAACGGAGCAACCTCGACGGTCGTCGGCTGGTTCGCATGACTGCCCTCCTTCCGTGCGACCGACCGCTTCGGTCGCCGCGAGCCTCCCGGTTCGACGAGCAGCTCCCGCTCGGAAAACACCGGTGCGGAGCGCTCACTGAGACACCTCGCCTTACTCGCTCCCAATGGTATGACGCACGAGGAGCCGGTACGGTTTCAGTGGTACGCCACCCGGTCAGGGGACAGAAAAAGGACGGACGGTGCCGGTGGGGGACAGCACCGTCCGGTCGTGAGGAGGAGTACGGGGCTGCGCGAGGTGCGTGTTCCGTTCGACCCGCCAGCACGATACCAGGGCGCGAGCGACCGTGTGTTGCGGAACTGTTGTGATCACGCGGGATCGCAGGGTAAGGCGAAGCCGACGACCGCGCCACCCCCCGGAGCGTTCGCCGCCCAGACGCGCCCGCCGTGGAGCTGCACGAGGTGCTTCACGATCGCCAGGCCGAGCCCGCTCCCCGCACTCGAGCGCGCCCGGTCACCCTTGAAGAACCGCTCGAAGACCCGATCGATCTCGTCGCTGGGAATGCCAGGGCCCGTATCGTGCACGCGGACGACTACGGAACCGTCCTCGTGCGCGAGTTCGACGCGCACGCGGCCACCTTCTGGCGTGAACTTGAGGGCGTTGTCCAGCAGGTTGGCGAGTACCTGGACGATGCGGTCAGGATCGCACGGAACAGGCGGGAGTGCGTCACTCGACGCGAGTTCCAGGATGATACGCTTGGCGTCCGCACGGGGGCGGAAGCGCTCGAGCGTGGTGCGGGCCAGCGCGGCGAGATCGGTGGGAACGCGGGCGAGTTGCAGTTGCCCGCTCTCGGCTTTCGTCAGCTCCAGAAGCTGGTTGACCAGCCGGGTGAGATGCTCGACCTCGGTCGCGATGCGGCGCAAAAAATCCTCAGCGACCGTTCGGTCAGCCAGGGCACCGTCGAGCAAGGTGTCGACGAGCGCCTGGAGCGCCGCGAGCGGCGTGCGCAGGTCGTGCGACACATTGGCGACGAAAT
>Ga0207870_100266_pt1 | contig 42197 bp, 36 predicted proteins | sample CeladaPassage60B_FD_187477 | JGI IMG/M metagenome (GOLD analysis project Ga0207870, IMG submission 187477) | Cellulose-adapted microbial communities from the Joint BioEnergy Institute, USA - Passage3 60B (SPAdes) (version 2) | ecosystem: Engineered > Bioreactor > Continuous culture > Unclassified... | reverse complement strand
GCCGGGTCAAAGAAAAGCAGGGAGATCACCTCCGAAGCCTCGTAAAGGCGGCGTAAACCAATATCCACAAGTGGATAAGTCGGGAAGGAGAAAAAATCCACAAATGCGAATTGTGGATAACGGGTGGCGTATGCCCTTTTTTGGGAAGCTGGAGAAACATGTTGGATTTAGGATCCGATCAAAAGGGACTCTTTGCGGAAAATCCGTATATCAAGCAAAAAAATTTGGCGACGTAGACCCCAAAATCGCTACATCGCAAAAAGCTCTCTTCGGATTTGCGTTGCAAAAGGGACGGGGCAAATGCTAAAATGCTTAAAGACGAGGACAATTTGGGGGTATTTTTTCGTGTATTTTTTCATCGCCTTTTTGATCGTGGTCATCGACCAGCTGACCAAATGGACGATCGTCGATAAGATGGCTGTCGGGGAGAGCATCCCCGTCATCGAGAATTTTTTTTACATCACTTCCCACCGGAACCGAGGCGCGGCTTGGGGAATCCTGCAAAATCAGATGGCGCTGTTCTATCTCATCACGATCGCGGCCGCGGCGTTTATGGTCTATTATCTTTATAAAAACCGCAAGGGAAGCAGATGGCTAAACCTCGGCCTATCCTTTATGCTGGGGGGCGCGCTGGGGAATTTCATCGACCGGCTTTTCCGAAAGGAAGTCGTCGACTTTTTCGATTTCCGCATTTTCTCCTATCATTACCCGATTTTCAACGTGGCCGACAGTGCCCTGGTGACGGGCGTATTCATCCTGATTTTTTACATGTTTGCGGAAGAATGGAAAGGGAAAAAGGAGAGGCAGCATGGAAATCTGTGAACATACCGTGATTGCCGGCGAGGCCGGGATGAGGATCGACAAGCTGCTGGCCGGATTGGACGGGGAATATTCCCGGTCGCAGATCCAGGACTGGATCACCGAAGGTCGCGTATCCGTCAACGGCAAGGTTGTCAAGGCGAATTACCGGGTTCAGGAGGGGGACCGGATCGAATGGACGGTCCCCGAACCGGAAATCCTGGACGTCCGGCCGGAGCCCATGGATTTGGACATCTATTATGAAGACCGGGATGTCATTGTCGTCAACAAGCCGCGGGGGATGGTCGTCCACCCTTCGCCCGGCCATTTGAACGGGACGCTGGTAAACGGCCTCCTCGCCCATTGCCGGGATTTGTCGGGCATCAACGGCGTCCTGCGGCCGGGGATCGTCCACCGGATCGATAAAGATACGTCCGGATTGCTGATGGCGGCCAAAAACGATTTTTCCCACGAGCATTTGGCCAGGCAGCTGGAGAACAAAACGGTGCTCCGCAAGTACAAAGCGATCGTCCATGGGGTAATTCCCCACGATTACGGGACGATCGACGCGCCGATCGGGCGGGATCCGAAGGACAGGCAAAGCATGGCGGTCGTCGACTCCGGGAAGCCGGCCGTTACCCATTTCCGCGTCATCGAACGTTTTGACAAATATACCCTGGTCGAATGCGAGCTGGAAACGGGAAGAACCCATCAAATCCGCGTCCATATGAAGTATATCGGCCATCCTGTGGCGGGGGATCCCAAATACGGCCCGAAGCGGACCCTGCCGATTGACGGACAGGCCCTTCATGCCGGGGTATTGGGCTTTGCCCATCCCCGCACGGGGGAGTTTTTGACCTTTGAAGCGCCGCTCCCCGAAGATTTCGAGCGCCTTTTGAACGGCTTGCGCGCCGGCGTTTATTGAAAGTTCCGATCCGGAAAAAAGGAGGAAGGGTATGAAAAAGAAAGCCGTCGTCATGGACGCACCGGCGATCCGCCGGGCGCTCCGGAGAATCGCCCATGAAATCATTGAAAAAAATAAGGGAGTGGACGATGTCGTTTTGATCGGGATCCGGACCCGGGGCATCTACATCGCCCGCAGGCTGTCGGAGGCCATCGCCCAAATCGAGGGGACGTCCGTCCCGATCGGCGAGCTGGACATCACGCTGTACCGGGACGATTTGACGATCAAGACCCCCGACAAGGAGCCGGAAGTCAAAGGGTCGGCGGTTCCTTTTTCCGTTGAAAAGAAACGGGTGATCCTGGCGGACGATGTGTTATACACCGGGAGGACCGTACGGGCGGCGATGGACGCGGTCATCGATCTGGGCAGGCCGGAAAGGATCCAGCTCGCCGTCCTCATCGACCGCGGGCACAGGGAACTGCCGATCCGCGCCGATTATGTCGGGAAAAACATTCCCACCTCCCGCGCGGAAAAAATCGTCGTGGAAATGGAAGAGTACGACGGCGTGGATCAGGTAAGCATTTATGAATAGGTTGAGTTTCCAAAAGAATAGCCCCGAAGGGAGACGTAACGCTTTAAACCTTTATATGTTTCGTCTCCCCTCGGGGTTTTGTCGTTCCAAATGGGTTCTGCATCTTTTCCGGTTCGAAAGGCTTCCTTCATCAGATGATTTTTACGTAACTGCTTTTCTATGAGGTTACACACGTTTCTGCGGGCTTCCGGTGCGGCCATCGCTAGTTTGTCTCTTAAGTCGTATTGTCACCGCCTTTTTTATGGGAATCCACGACATTTTTCAAAAGGTAGGCAATAATTGCCCCTAGCAACGATGATTGGATAGGAGATTGGAAAATTTATTCAACATATAAAAGGGGGATTATTTGCTGAATGCCGAAACAAGAGGGGTAGGGATTAGGTCAAGGATTGCCACAGATGGTCTCCATCCCTCTATCGCCGGGATTTTTCCAGCCTTTCATTCAATCATCGGGAACGTCATTTACAAATTGATCATCAATTCCGTATTCTTGATCGACCATGAAAATTCGCAGGAATGATTCATGGGCTGGTGCGGCTGCATGAGACAAAATCGAGTCCTGGCTGCTCAATAATAAATTTTCTCAGTACAAGACTGTCCTACAAAAATGTTCCGTAGAATACTTACCCTAAAGAGGAGCATTCTCACGGATATCTATTAAAAATGTATTTATCTTTTGATTATTCCCCTTATCCTCATGACTCCACATGTAAAATTGTTGAATTGAAAAAGCACTGAAAAGTGGAGAAAAATTTGTTTAATATCTCTCAGAAATTATATAATGTAAATTCATAGTTTGTTTTAATCATTAGTATTAAAAAATACCAAAAATAAATTTAAATTATGTCAAAAAATTGATTGTTAAATAAAAAATATATTGTATAATATAAGTAAATAGATTAAGAAAATTTTAACTTATTAGGAGTGAAAACTATGACGGAAACCAAACGGGAACGTTTTATTCGTGTGGCTGAAAACAGGACGAACAAAATTATCAAGACCATGCGTTTACTGGGAAATTGCGCAAATAAAGCCAACTATGATTATACGGATGAAGATGCGAAAAAAATCATTCATGCTTTGGAAGAAGAACTGAATGAGTTAATAAAGAAGTTTACTAATGAATCCAAGAAAAAGAAACCGTTTAAATTAACTTAATCTGGAGGTTGTTTATGAAAGCTTATTGGAACTTCCCGGCTGTAACAGGAGGTTTGATCAATTCGATCAACAATGCCGGATTGGAAACATTTCGGGGAAACCCTTTGGGCTCACTTACAAGGGAAATATGCCAAAATTCATTGGATGCGGTCGATAAACAAGATCGTCCGGTGATTGTCGAATTTCATAGTTTTAAACTTCCAATTGAAGAGTTTCCAGGAAAAGATGAATTGATCCAGGCATTTCACAGATGTAAAGATACTTGGAAGGACAGAAATAAAAAAAGTGAGGAATTCATCGCCAATGCTTTGGAGATCCTCGACAAAAAAGAAATTCAATTTTTGAGAATTAGTGATTTTAATACAAAGGGATTGGTTGGCGCAAAGGATGGTAGCCTCGGATCCTCTTGGAGTTCTTTGGTCAGGGAAGCTGGAACATCAAATAAAGATGAAATATCCGGGGGAAGTTTTGGCATTGGTAAGGCCGCTCCTTTTTTAAATTCGAAATTGCGCACCTTGTTTTATTCATCCCTTGATATCGAAGGTTATGAATCTCACATCGGAGTAGCCAATATTATGTCCTTTTACAAAGGAGAAAATGAAATCACTCAAGGGACTGGATATTATACCAACACTCCAGACTCACTCGCGATTTTTGGCCAATTATTCTTGGATAAGAAGTTTATTAGGAATCAGCCTGGAACCGATATTTATGTCTCTGCTTTTTATCCTGCTGATGATTGGGAGGAAGAGATAAAAAAAGCGGTCTTGTTCGACTTTTTTGTTACCGTTTACCAAGGAAAGTTGATTGTGAAAATCAATGGTTTTGAAATCAATCAGCATAATATTGCCCATTTGATCAACCAACTGGAAGACAATGAGGAAAACAATGTGTTAAAAAATTATTTTAATCTTTTAGTGTCGAAAAACGCAAAAATAGTGTTATATCCCGAAAAGAAATATAATGATGAAGTTCAATTTAAGAAAGGGGAAGCGGTCCTCTATTTAATGGGTGGGGAAGATTTGAACAGAAGGGTTTTGGTAACCCGGAAAATCGGAATGAGGATTTTCGAACAAAAAGGGATCAGCGGAAGCATATCATTTACCGGATTGTTGATGATAACCGGAAATACAATGAATAACATATTCAAACAAATGGAAAATCCCTCCCATACCGAATGGAGCCCGGAAAGGTATGAAAAAAATCCGAAATTGGCAAAAAAGATTTACGCCGATTTAAAAAAATTCATAAGGGAAGCGGTAAAGGAACATTTTCAGGAAAAAATCACCGATAGTATGGATGCCATCGGTCTTAATGAATTTTTGCCGAATAGTAATTTTGCCCCCCAAGGTTCGTCTAAACGGATGGAAACCTTGGATCTCCGAGTTAAAGACATAGTAGTGAGAGAAGTCTCTCGGAGATCCTCTTTTGATAGACCGAATAAAGGTGTTCATATCACAGAAATTGAAAAACAGCTGGCAGGTGAATATGGTATCGATACTCATGGGGACCGCGGAGGAAGTGGACTGGGATCTCACAGCGGCAATCATGGGAGCGGTGCTGGGGTTGCTCAACCATTTGGATCTAACACGTTGAATCAAGATGGGAAATTGGACAAGAAAAAAGAACTTAGTCAGTCTATGAAACGAATCAATATCAAACAAAAATATATCTGTCTAAATAAAAACAACGGTGAATACAGGTTTTTCATAAGGCCAGAAAAATCGATTCGGAAAGGTCGATTAGAATTTATTGGAGTGGGGGAACAAAGTAATTATCCAATTCACATAGACTATGTCTATATACATAATCCGGATGTTGTGATCGAAAAACAGGGATCAGACTATGTACAAATGGTATTTAATAAACCCACTCACCATTTTACAGTAGATTTAAAAATTAATATCACCGATTTTTGTGTTATAGAGGCGGGATTGTATGAAAATTAATTCATCATACCCATATCCGGTATTGTGCAAAGAAAACGACGATTACAAACTTTCAAGGTTTGATACTGAAATTTATGTAGAGACATTTTTTGATGAATTGAAAATCCATGGAAAATTTCAACTGGAAGATCAAGTAATCCAAGAGTTGTTGGACAATCAAAAATGTGCGTTTGCCGTCCATGTAGAATGTCCCCAAACCTGCTTTCGAAAATTGTACAAAGGCACAGAGAACGTATTAGAAATTACCATCCCCCAAAACCAATTACTAGGGAAAGTCACCATCAATTCGTTCATCATTGCAACAGAACCCATCAACAATTATTCGAATGAACAGCTTAATGACTGGTACCAGGGGGTTCCATTATCCTTTGAAAAAGGCCATATCATGGCTGTGGGCAAAACGGTGGAAATCTCCTTATTTGAAGACGATAAAGATATGTTAAATTTACCATCCATCGTAACCATATCAAAAAATTTAAAAAAAGAGTATATGGATGTCGAAATCCATTATGACAATATATTAATCTATCTTCCTGAATACGAATACAATCAGTATGCGTATAATGCCAATTCATCCTTAAAATTTACCATCTTGTCAAATGTCATATTGCCATGCCTCGTCTATGTTTTTTCCAAAATACAAGAAAACAAAAATGACTTGGAAGGATACAACTGGTACAAAGTCATGGAAAAAATTTTTCATGATAATAACATGAGACTGGAAGATGTGGGCACCGATTCTCTAAGCGCATTAAAAGCAGCCCAATTGATTTTACGAAAACCAATCAAAAAAAGTTTTGAAGAGATTGAATCCCTTTTCAGAACGGGGGAATGAGTGTGAAATTGCCCTTTTTTTCGGAAGAGGCTTTGATGGATCTTAGAACGAATTACGAAGTTTACAAAGAGCATTATTATAATCGGGATGGACGATGGTTCGATGAATATTTGAAAAGAGACAACCGTGTGCTGGAATCCAAGTTTGAATTCGAAATGCCAAAATTTAATTTTGATGAGGATTATTCAGTCAGTGATCGAGAAAATGTGAAAATCATGTATGGGGCATTGAAACACTTACCACCTTCGGTTGCTGCTCAAGAAAAAATTTGGTCTTGCCTGGCCCATACTTATTTTCGTGATTACACATTTTATCGATTGAAAAAAGAACTGGATTCAAAAAACGATTCACGGATCAATTCTGCACTCTTTTTTAAAAGCGGAAAAAATCGGTCATATTTTGTTCATGTTTTAGCAAAACTTTGGTGGGTCGGATATTTGACGTTTGATGAAAATAATAAAGATGATCCATATTGGTTGACCGACTTCTATTGTGAAAGGGACTTTACAGGGAAAAATATTGTATTTTTTTCAAGTAGTTTTACCTCAAATCGTGAAATAACGAAAGGAGTTTTAAAGGCATTGATAAACTTACAAAGGGAAGGGGTAAAAATTAAAAGGGAACATTACATTTCTGCAGCGAGATACTTAAATATTATAGGTGGGGCAAGAGTATTGGATATCCTCACAAGCGGAGAAATAGAATTAATGGTAACTAACCGGTTGAAAGAACAATATTTCATTCATTTATAAATTCTATATTAAATCGAAAAACGAAAAACATCGTCCCGAGATCGGAAAGCCGTTCTCGGGACGGGTTAAGCAATTCCCTATAATTCATTAAAAATATCAAGATCTTCCAAAGCATTATACGGAGATAATGAAAACCTTACAGATTCCCGAATCTGTTTCAAGTCCAATCCAATTGCCTTTAATACATGGGAAGGTTCAGTACTGCTACAGGCGGAACCGGATGAAGCCGCAATGTAAGGCGCCAGTTTTTTTAATAAGATTTCATTATGCAATCCGATGAATCTTACATTTATAATCCCTGGAATTTTATTTTTGCTGTCGGAATTAAAAGCAATTTTGTTGCCAAAGTTTTTTTTCAACAATAAAATCAGCTTCTCTTCCAGTGCTTGTAAATGTGAGATGTTTTTACTGAGATTCTCTTTTCCAATTCGGGCCGCTTCACCAAAACCTACAATATTATGAACGGCGTACGTTCCGCTTCGAATTCCATTTTCTTGGCCGCCCCCATGGAGTAAGGGCGTAATAGGAATGAGTTCCCCGAATTCATCGCTTCTTATGAATGCCGCACCTATTCCTTTTGGTCCATGTAATTTGTGGGCGGAACAGGATAAAAAACTGATCCCATCATATTTTTTTAAATCGATTGGAATTTTTCCAAGAACTTGGGTTGCATCAGTATGGAAAAAGACATTGTGTGTTTTGCAAATGTTGGATAAGGATTCAATATCGTTGAGGGATCCTAATTCATTGTTTCCCCAAATAATACTCACTAATATCGTATCATTGCGGATCGCTTTTTCTAATTCCTTTGGACTTACTCTTCCATATTGATCGACGTCTAAATAAGTAATTTCAAATCCTTTCGTTTCTAAAAATTTGCAGACGTCGAGAATGGCTTTGTGTTCTGCTTTAGAAGTAATAATGTGTTTGCCACGGGTAGAATAATAATCCGCGACTCCTTTTAAAATCATATTATTGCTTTCAGTTGCGCCACTTGTAAAAATAATTTCCCTTTCATTGGCGTTCAATAATTCAGCAACATACCTTCTTGCTTCCTCAACCGCTTTTTTCGCATTTTCCGCTAGCCTGTAGTATTTTCCGGAAGGATTGCCGTATTCTTGGGAAAGATAGATCATCATTTTATTCATTACTTCAGGCAAAACGGCCGTCGTGGCGCTATTGTCTAAATAGAGCATTATTACCTCTCCTTAAGGTTTTCTTCAGAAATTTTGATTAAATGATTCAATAACTTATTATAATTTCCTGCATGTTTATATTCAGAATCCAACAACTTGATTCCACGTTCAAGATGGGCATTAAAAAGGCCCGGGAAATATTCATCTTCCGGAACTTCACGATTCGCATGTTGTCGGATCAACGCTTTATATACAAAGTCCATTTCCCCTGTCAGCGTATTGCGATTAAATTCCAATCCGTTGCTGTCTGGTTTAACGGGTTCAGGGGGTCTCGGATCCAATAAGGATAGGGAGATGCCAAGTCTGGCAAGTATATTTGGAGTTAGGCCAGTCGCATTTTGCAAATTTTTTAATAGGGTGGCAGTAGCATGCGTTGTTTTCAGCCGAAAATTCATTTATTGGACCGTCCTTTCTCTCCCGTAATTAAAAAAGTGTGTTTCAATGAAAGTTTTTTTATTCGAAATATCATAATGTAATGTATACTCATTCGAAATATAAGGAATCAAGTCTTTGTAAAGTTTTTCATCAATCTCAGAATCCGTTGATAATACGATTACTTCATGTCCAAAATTAGGAACGAGCTTTGTAATAACGGAATGTTTGTGTTCGTTATCCAGCCGCCCCAGTAATGTATCTAATACAAAAGGAAGTTGTTTTTTAGATGCTTTAATCATGCCCCAGATAATTGAAAGGACAAGCAATTCTTTTTCACCGGCTGATAGGCTTGACTTGTTAATCTCTTGTTGATGTTCATCGAGGAGTGTGATTGAAAAAGTACGGTGATCAATCATGATTCTGCTGAAAAATGAATCTTTGCGCAAAAGAGACTTGAACATTTTTGTAGAAAAAAACTCTACATCCTTTAGCTTTTTTCTTAGTTGATTTTCTCTGAATTTTCTGCTTACCATCAAGATTTTTTTGGATTCTTGGAATGAAGACTTTACTTTGTATATGTTGTATAATTCATTGTTTACCTTATCATATTTTCTGCTAATTTCTTCAATTTCTTGCTCCAGTTTTTCTTTATCAGCCATCCATTTATCCATTTGGAATTGGAGTTCAATCATTTTTTTATTGGCCTGGTCCATGACTTGGATCATCTCATTGAATTCTGTCGTGGTTTCGTTATCTTTTAGACGCTGCTTTAGATTACATAGTACTTGGTATTTTTCTTTGTTCTCTTTGATCATCTCTATGAAAGAGGATAATTTTTTTTGATTGATTTCTATAAATAAACTTTTGACTTGGTGAGATTCTGTTTTGGACGCATTATGGATAATCGGAACTTCTTTGTGAGTGGAAAGTTCTTTGGTCAGTTTATTTTTGAATTGATGAATTATTTTAGGTTCCAGTTCGATATGTATTTCTCTCAATAGTTGTTCCAAAGAAAGATTACTAATTTTTTCTCTCAATAAATTAGCCATAAAATAATTTTCTTCATCATCCAATTGAGTAACCAACTGTTTCAACATTGGATATGAAATGAAAAAGGGAAGATATTTTGAAATAAATTCTTTAATTTGATCTTGCAATTGCTTTCTTTCATTTTCGATCTGAATAATTTCTCTACTCAACTGTTGACGTTCCTCGAAAATTAACCCTCCATGAGTGGTAAAATCCTGTTTGGTTTTGTTATATTGGACTTTCGTCTCTTCAAATTCGATATTCAAATGTTTCAACGTTGAAAGGCAGTATTCCAGTTGCTGTTTTAATTTTTTCAGTTTTTCTTTGAGCTGATTTTTTTCTATTTCCAGTTTCTTTTCTTTGCCGGACTTATTGGATTGTGAAATATATGTTTCAATATCCTTTTCCAAGGTGCTAAAAAGCTCCAAATTAAATAGTTTTGCTGATAAATCTTCTAAATAAGAAGATAATAAATCATCATTGCTTAATTTTGATAGATCTTCTCCGTCAAAAAAGCAAATTTCCAATAAGGAAGGCGGAAAAGTCGTCCTTAAATATTCAAAAAAATCATCTTTCTGCACATCATTTAAATGATTCTCATCTTTGAAAACATCGACGGATTCTTTAACTAATGATTTAGTGACATACCAGCTTCTTAAGATTTTGTAATTTCGTTTTTTTAAATTTTCATCCATGACAAATTCTAGTTGGATATAAAAGTTTTCCTTCGCCTCTTTGTTTAACAGTGCGGAAATCTTGTTCAAATATTCCACCGTTTCAGTTTTATATCCGTAGGCAAGGGGACCGTATAACGCCAGCCGGACACTTGTTAAAAAGATGGTTTTTCCCGAACCGTTTTTTCCCCCGATTAAAATTGTATTTTTTTGTCCTTCTGGATTGAATTCAAATTGGTTGAATCCATTATAAGGGCCAATATTATTTAATACTAGCTTTTGAAATTTCATTATGATAATTCCCTTTCGATGCAAATTTTATAGATATAAATAGTCTTGAATTAAAGCGGAAGAAAGTTTATCCATTATCCCTCTCCTTAGTTTATAACCAGAATACTGTTTTTCGATGATTAACAATTTCTTCATCAGTCGGAAATCCAAATCATATTCTTTGCACGTCATCTCTAGTTGAGTGAGATCTTCCTCATCAAACAATAAATGTTCATCGGTTTCCCAATCGAGGTCATGACCGTATACTTTCCGGTATATCTTAGGCAAACTGTCTTCAAAATCTCCACTGTAAAACCAGATTCTCCGAATTTCTTTCAACTCTTCTACTTGAATAAGTTCATAGTTGTCCTCATAAGGATGCTTAATTGATTTTTGTAGTTTCAATAAACGTTCGAGGATTTCTTTCCTAGCTTCTAAGGTAAAAGGACCTAATCCGAGTCGATATAAATTTCCGTCTTCATCTTCTATTAATATTTTTGGATCTTCGGAGGTGGAAAGATCAATATTATGCCTTTTAATGTAATCATTTAATTCATTCCGTTTGATGATAGTGAAATTATCCAATTGAATACGTTGTGGTTCTCGATTTCCTTTTTTGGGTAAAAAAATCCATCGTTTCCCTTTATCTTCAAGTTGATTTACTTTTAATAAATATATTTGTCCGTTATTTCGATATTTCATTCGCATCGTACGGTCATCGCGAATGTTTGCCAACCAGTTACGAAATGCGAGAAGGGGTTTCATCCAATCATGCCCGGATTGAATAAAGCCTGATAAGGCCTTATCTTCCTCGACTACCGTACATACCCAACAGCCAAAGCGAGAATTGCCGCATGAACCAGCCGTTTCCTTAATCGTTTTGTCGACAATTAGTGGACATTCGCCGCTGTTAGAATCACTGTATAATCGATAAAGCTCGTAATTATCATCACCCCATGGGGATTCATTATTCAATAAATAATTCCAAACATCATCCACGTCAAAATTTTTTATTGGAGCATATACATATGCGTTCGGCAATGTGGAATGTTTCATTAACACTTTTCCATCGGTACTATGGGATTTTATTACGTTTGCCCTCGTTTTGCTTTCTTTTTCCCTTACACCGAGTAGCATAATTACTTCCCCAAAGGAATTGACCTTGTCCATAATAAATCGGTTGGACGGATCGATTTTCATCCTGTCGGTGCACCAACGGAATTGTTGATTGGGAAGGGGGTATCCTCTTCCTATAATATTAACCCAAAAGGATTGTTCGATGAGCGGCTTTACTTTATGGGTTTCAAAAGGGAGTCCAAGTTCAATGGCCTTTTTTTCAATTCTTCTTAGAGTGGTATTAATGGATTGTACAATCAATGGTGTTTCAACAAGGGTATCGGACGCAATGACATATACTTTTTTCGTCAATAAATTTCGGTCAAGTTCTGACAATGCTTCAAAAACAAGTTGGACGACAGCAGTAGAGTCTTTGCCTCCGCTGTAACCGATGACCCATGGGCGATCATCAGATAAGTAAACATTTTTTATTTCTTCTTTTGTATTTCTGAACAGTGTTTCTTGCTCTTCAAATAAGTTAGAAATAACTCTCATTTTGCCGCTCCTTTCAAAAATTCGGAATTCCTTGGCCTGTTCTTGTTCAATCAGAGGCAAATGCAGTCAATTTTTGACGTGATTGGACTTGATTGATCAATAAATTACGTATATATTTTATCCAAATCCTTCAGTTGATATTTTCGAAAATAATGACCAACTATTCCAAAAGCTTCAAAAGTACGCGATCTGTTTCCATTCATTGATTAAGTCGGTCAATTCTTGCCATAAAGCCAGCAAGAAGGAAATATGTTCAGAATGGAGCAGGAAATTTTTTCAACCCTTTCATGGCAGATTGTTTCTATCTGTATTTTTCCGCACGGTCAGATGGATAAAGGATGACGTATAATACAAATTGAGTCACCTATTTTTTCATGAAGAAATGAAACAACCTGAGTCCTTTAAAATTATAGGATTCAGGCTGCGGACTGTTTAAAATGTGCTTTCTTTTAAATATCATTTTATCATATTTGCGTGTTTTTCCCAAAGATAAATGATGTAGTTATCCATGTGAGTCAGGTTCTGAATTTCCTGATACATGACTTTTAGACCATGATCAATAAAAAGTGAAATGTATTTTTCAATTTCTTCATCTGGAATCTTTTTTCCAAGTCGGTTAATCATAAGATGTTTGAACAATAGGAGATTATTCTCCTTGGCAATTGCTGTTGTTGGGGCCTCAAAATCAGACCAATCTTTTTTTTCGTTTTCATCCGGAAGAGAATCGGCTGTAAGGCCTTTTGCAAAAGCGATTCGGAGCGCATCTGGGCGCTCGTTTTTCTTTCCTTCCCCCAGTTCCATGCCCAACTCGGCCATAATCACAGATAAATATGTGAACCCTTGCTTGGACAATTTTATGCGCGCCACATTGCTTCCTCCCTGCTAAAAAAGTAGCCCTTTTGAATCTTGGAATAATTTTCTGTGTGGTCATAAACTAAGGTATATTCCGTTTCAATAAAAGGAATCAATTCTTGATAAAAGTCTTTTGTAATTTCTGTATCTGTTGTTAGAATGATGACTTGATCATTTAGTTTGGTAAAGTAATGTTCTACTAAATTGGTACGGTGGACACTATCCAGCCTTGCCAGAGGAGTATCGATGACGAATGGGAATCTCGAACTGGAAACTTTCGTTAACGCCCAGATCATGGATAAAGCGATCAACTGTTTTTCACCTTCGGAGCGGGAGTTGAGATCGATCGGATTTCCATATTGATTAAAAATGGTCAGAGTAAATTTCTCATGGTCAAATAGAATTTGTTGGAAATCAGACTTTCGGAATAATTGTTTCAAAATTTTTTCGATTTCCGTTTTCATCTGTCTTGCCTTTAAAACGGTCACCTTTTCTACAAATTCATCGGTTGCATTGTATAGTTTTTGTAAAAGATCAGTTTTCTTTTTTAGTGGTCCAATTTTTTCAATTTCATTTAATTTTCTTTGATACTCATTTTTCAACCTGATTTTGTCATTACGCAATTGAGTGATTTTAGGCCTCTTTTCTCGCAGCTGTATTTTTATTTCACCTAATTGCTGATTTAAATCATTTAATTTTTGATCATATTCAGAAGTATTCACTTCATCGGGGGCTGAGTTCAGCTGATCATAATATTTCTTTAACATTTCTTGTGCTTTCTGTTTTTCTTCAATCAACTTTTTTAAGTCCATAGGTTTTGTTTCTGGGTATGTTAAAAGCGTTTGATACTCTCCCGGTGATAAATCGTGAAGGATCTCGATTTGTCTGGATACAATCGTCTGTTGGATATGATTGATTTTCGCCCAGATTTTTTTTCCGTGTTCTTTAAGCTGAGTTTTTTGTTCGTCAGTTAATTTCGGGTTTATGTCAATGTTCAGTAATTCTGTCATAAAATCTTCATATGGGGCAAATTTCATTCGAATTCTTTGTAGAGAGTCTAAAAACTGACGTTCTTCCATCAAACGTATTTTTAAGTTTTTGATAGCAGGCTGAAGGATAATTTGATACAATTGATTCTTTTTCAGGAAAGTTAAATCCTCTTCGATTTTTTGTAATTTGGTTTCATATTGGCCAATTACTTTATTTAAGCTTGCTTTTGTTTGGCCTGCATTGGCAATCAATTTTCTCCTTTCTTGCTCTGTGGTAATTCGTTCCGTGTTCAACTTGTTATATTGCGTTTCCAAAAAATTAACTTCATTTTCAAGGGTTTCTAACTCTGATGTGATGTTTTCAATTCTTTGGTACATATCGTTAAGTTGTGTATTTGAAATTTTTCCCTTAATTTGTTTTGAAAATTCATCGTAAAGTTTGTCAAGATCTTTGAGTAATTGATTGTATATTTCAAGAGAGACAACTTTCTGAATAGCTTTTCGCGTTTCTTCTTTGTCTTGATCACCGACTAAATCTCGAATTTTTTCCGCATCGAAAATAAAGAACTGTGCCACATCAAGGGGAATTCTGCTATCGATAAATTCAATAAACTCTTCGGAGGTGAAGGATATTTCTCGAACTTTTTCAAAACTTTCGTTCAATTCGTATACTTTCCGGAACTCCTCTTCCTGGCCGTGGATAAAGGAGACTTCAATCGCATATATTTCGGAATCTTCAGAAAAAGCTAATTCTATCGACCCGTCTCTACCACCATTTTGTACGTGTTTAATATTCACAGATTTACTTAAATATTCGTAATATTCAGCTTGGTTTTTAAAAGCACGGTGGCCGAATAAACAAATGAGAATGGAATTGATGATGGAGGTTTTGCCATGGCCGTTCAATCCTCCGATAAGGACTATATTTTTCTTATATATGTCATCTGAACGATTGTCTCTATTTCTGAAATCAATCACTTGTTCTCCATAATAGGGGCGGTAATTATTATATTTAATATATTCAAAAAGCATAGATTGTCACCTCTCAATACATCGTCCAATATTCGATCATCTCTCTAATTTCTTTAAAAAGGCCGATCCTTCTGCCAATATTTTTATTCGCATATTCTTTTTCGAGTTTAATAAGTATTTCCAAATATTTTGGATTTACTTCATGTTTTTCGCAAATTTCACGCAAAAGTTTCTCTTCTTCACTGTTCATTTTCATACCTCCATGTTTCAGATAATTCCAATATTTTAGAAATCATGACCGGTAACATTAATCACAGATTAAGGGAGCTTTCAAAATATACAGGACAAATTAATGGTAGTTGAATGATTAGTCAAAATCTCTGCAGTTTTCGGTTTCTAAATCCTCTATTTTTTGGTTGCTTCTTGCAGGTTGTAAAACGCTATCAAAAATACAATGAATTTATAGTATAATTGTACTATAGTAAACGTTTTCTGTGAATAGGAGGAAGGGTTTTGAAAATCCTGTGTTCTCCAAACACAAATGATGTAGAAAATTATATTTTCGATCAATATCACTCGGGAGACAAGATCCTCCATATTGTGCCCACCATGATATTATTTACCCGCAGAAAAAATCTTTATAAAAGAATCTTCAATAATTCCGTCGATTTCCAAAATAAAAATGACCGACAAGTATCTGAAATATTAATCTCTAAAAATATATATTTGTTTGAATTTCAACGGTTTCTCGAATATATCGTCCGTCATTCGGAGATCCAGGTTTTATCGAATAATGAAGCAGTTATCTTATTGGAGCGAATCATGGACAAAACTCCAGCAGTTTCGAATGATGCTTGGAAATCTTTAGTCTTTGATATCTATAATGCTTTCAAATATTTTTCACTATCCGGCATTACCGCTGATCAACTGCGATTGTTTTCCAAAACTGAATCCTGGATTGAATTGATTCAGCTATATGACATTTATATCAATGAATTGCGTTCTTCCAATTTATATGATTTTGGGTTGGCAGCCCATGAATTAATTGAAAAAGGAGATAGGTACATTTTTGACCGAGTATTTTTTGATGGAGCCTTTTTGCCAATTCAACCGATAATGCATCAATTAATCAAAAAATTAAATGAAAATATGAATCCTATCACTTTCTTCATCCCATTCGATCCGACCAATTCAGAAAGTATAGCATTTCAGGTATTAAAAAGAACGTATGAGACCTATGTTCCGATTACTGAATGGATATCCATCAATGAACAGGTACAAGATCTGAATGTGGTTGAAAAACTTTCGCGATCCATTTTTTCTGAAAATAAGATCCTGTTGGATGATCGTTCTGTCATGTTTTTGGAGTATGGAACTGCGGAAGAAGAATTGGAAGACCTTGTTGCCCAAGCGGTTTCTTTGGTGAAATGGGGGATTGCGAATCAAAATAAAATTGCTATTATTACTCCAAATTCAAAGAAACTGCGTCCAGTGATCCGGGAAATGATCGAATTGCAAAATGTTAAAGCCGAAACCCCTGAAAGACCCCTCATTCAATTGCCCTTTGGAAAATTACTTTATTTGCTATACCAGATTCATACGGATCAGAGAATCCGGATTTTTGAGACTGATGGACATTATGTTGATGTGGATATGGTTTCCGATTTGTTGGAGACCGGTCAGATTAATGGTACAAAAGATTTGATCCCAATCTTTGTAAAGTTAAAAGCATTTTTCGAAGACTGCTATATTTTCCAAAATTGGTATGATAAAGTTGATACTTTAATTCAGGCACAAAAGGAAATAAGCGAGAAATATAGTCATCATCCCCTTTATACCGTCGATCGTGAAGAACTTGTTAACTTTAAAAACTTCCTCATTTATATAGAAAACCTGTCTAAGAAGTTGATCCATGAAAACGAAATGACCTTTAATCAACATCTGGAATATGCCCTGGACGTTCTCACATCAGAAGAGCGGATTTGTTACCCAGGGAATGATATTGTCAAACGTATTCTAGAGATTCGAGATTCTCTGGAAAAAGAAGAAAATCTAGTAATCGATGTCCGAGAGTTTGCACGACAAATCCATGCCATATTTACAGATTATTACAGGGAACACACCGAAAATGAGGAAGATATAACAAAATTAACGACTACCGGATTGAATAATGTGGAATATCAAGAGTATGACTACATTTTTTTGGCGCAGTTCACTCAAAACACATATCCAGAGAAGCGGGTTTATAAATGGCCGATGAGTTTAGAACTCGAATATTTCATTTTAAAGAACTTTACAAATTTGGCGCTAGAAAGTCCTGACGATTTAAGAAGATATTATTTGGATCGTTCTCTCTATCATTTATTCATAGTCTTAAATTCCACTAGGAAAAAACTAATTATTTCATACCCTAAAATGATGGAGGGCATTGAACAAACCCCTTCCCATTATATCCATGATATTGCCGCTGTCTTTAACATAAAGGAAGATTCGAATTCTCGGATTGAAGATGTATTGAAAAAATACGGCCTTTTGATCAATCCTAGGAAAGATCAACCGATTAATTTGAAAGTGGGCGTACCGTCCCGCATGAGACTGGAATTGGCAGAAAATGAATCAGTTACCATTGAGGAATTGGCCATTTTCGAATATTGCGAGAGAAGATTTTATTACGAGAAGAACCATCCTGAGGAAAAGCATTACAACGGACATTTACAACTTGAGCTTTATGCTACCTCATGCTTGTATGAAGAATCAATCAAAACAGTGGTAGAGCAATATCCTGAGATCGGAAAATATAATGAAAGAGTCATTATTCATCGTTTGGATGAGATAATTGATGACAGTAAAAAGAAGATTGAAGAACTTTTTCCGATTGGCCAAAGATATTGGGAAGATATCATTCTGCGTACGAGATTCCATATCTTGAACCTTATTTCACGAGTTTTGTCAAGCACAGACCATAAAATTGCCGAATGGTCGCTGGAAAAAGGACAATGGGTGACAAAAAAGATCGGTGGTTTCACTTTTTTGGGAAAGAGGGAATTAAGAGTCAAATACCCGACGATTACTCATTATTATTCCATTACAAATTTGAAAGATATGCTTTCTTTTAGTGTCAATACTAAGGATGAAGATATCCGAAGCTACCTCGCTTATGTAAAAAAATTGTATAACGATCTTCAGCGTGGTTTCTGTTATGAAAAGCCGGAGATTGAGCAAATATTAAAACAATATGCTGAGCGAATTCGCCATTCGAGTTTTGATAAAAATCCTGGTGGCCATTGTCAATACTGTCCTTTTTATTATTTTTGCATGGAAAAGGAGATCCACATGTATGAATCTTACAGATGAACAAAAGTCGATTATCAATAGCAATGAAAGAAGACTGCTCGTGAAAGCTGGAGCCGGCACTGGAAAAACGGAAATTCTCGTTCGTAGAATCGTAAGACTGATCGAAGAAAATCCGGATTTAAGCATTACAGATATGGCCATAATAACATTTACAAACAAGGCAACACAAGAAATGCAGTCACGCTTGAAAAATGCTTTTTACGAAAAATGGAAAAATGAAAAATTTCCTAAGAAAAAAATTAAATTTCGATATGAATTAGAATCTTTGAATTCTGCACAAATTTCAACGATCCATAAATTTTGTGAAACAATCTTGCAAACCATCGGGCCATTTCAGGATGAAGAAATCATCTATTCTCCAAACTTTCCTGTCCGTTCCGATCAATTGACCAATACAATCGATCACACAGTCGAAGAATGGATTCAATGGAAGAAATATACGAATAAAAAAATTGAACACTTGAACTATATGCCCGTACATCAGCTAAAAGAAATCATACGGGCAGCTTACAAAATGGTCCGATCGAAAGGTCTTGATCTAGATAAGTTGATTGAGAATACAAAACGGGCTGCAATTTTGGAAACGAATACTACCAAGAAGAACTTAAAAATTGAGTTAACGGAATTGTTAAAACTGGTTTCAGAGAACCATGTTAAATATAAATGGGATCATTTGGATGTAGATGATTTGTTAGAATACTGTGCGAAAATATTAAAGAAAAGACCTGATCTTGTGCAGATAATAAGAAAAAAATATCAATATATTTTTATTGATGAATTTCAGGACACTTCTTTGTACCAAGCTGAAATAATCAAATCTATATGCGATGATTCGGAAGGAAGTCCACATCTTTTTGTGGTGGGAGACATAAAACAATCAATCTACGAATTCAGGGGGGCCAATCCTGAGTCTTATCAAAAAGTGGAACACTGGATCAAACAAACGGGGAAAATCCTTACTTTGTCTAAAAATTGGCGTTCAACACCGGAAGTTGTCACCTACGTAAACCGGGTTTTTGGGCGAATTAAAGCTCATGAAAAGTACAGTTTTCAAAATGAACCGCTGGAACCATCCCAAGAAAAAGAGAGAATGAAAATCAGTGATGCTTATGAATGGGTGTTTTCAGAAAACAATGAAAGCCAAGGGAAGATTGTTGCGAATTATCTTCAAAAACAGATTGAAGAAGGAAAAGAAGAGAATCAGTTTGCCGTCCTGGTGCGAACCAATTACCAACTAAGCATAATCGCCGATTGTTTGGAACAATTTGGAATCCGTTTTGAAGTGGCGGATAGCGGAAATTTTTTCAATCAAACGGAAATCGTCCACACTAATCTCGTTTTAAACGCTATATTACATGAAAATCCGATCAGTGCTAATGAATCTCTGTCCACAATATTTTTTAATAATGATGTATTTTTGTACAATCATGTCATGTCAGAAATCAGGACAAATTCTTTGTCCTTAAGATACACGCCTTCTCAATTACTGGATTACATCTATAGAAAAACAGACATTTTTTCAAGAAGCTCCCGTCAAATAAAGGCAAATCTAAACAAACTAAAAGAATTAACCAGAAGTCTTGTAAAAGATGAAAATATTACGTTAGGCCGATACGTCAATTGGCTTTCTGCTATGATTGCTGCCAATATGGACGAACCGTTGGCGGATGTAATAGAAGAAGATTATTGCAAAGTAAAATTGATGACGATCCATAAAGCGAAGGGTTTGGAATTCCCCGTCGTTATCCTTCCTTTTCTTGATTATAATATCAGCAATGAAGCTTTGTATCCGGAAGTTGTAGTGGATCCATTACATAATTGCTTGGAATTTTCCTATGATAATTACTATTATGAAGGAAAAGGAAAAATACAGTCTGACCTTTATGATGAAGTTATAAAAAAGATCCAATTCCATATTTACTCTGAAGAACTGCGAGTTTTATATGTTGCATTGACTAGAGCCAAAGAAAAGCTTGTTTTGATTGGAAATAAAAATTGCCGGAAGGACAAAATCTGTTATCAAAACTGGTTGTTACACGGGTAATCGATTCTTGCTTTTCCAAATAATGTATTTCAAAAGGAAGAAACTCACGCATTTCCATTATACTTTCTTGAAATTGTAATAGACTCGACTCATCAATGGACAATTTCCTTCGCTTTTTTTGATCAAATATAGGTCATGGTATAGTTCAAAGTCATATGAATGGGATTTTCCAAAGATAATAAGCCTCCCGGCTCGCATCACCCATGCGTCCGGGAGGCTTTCCGCATCTTCGCGACGAGGTCCGTGTCGGGGGTGACGCGGACGGTTTTCTGGTGGTCGTAAATGACAAAGCCGGGTTTTGCCCCGGTGGGTTTGCGCACATATTTAACCTTCGTGTAATCCACGTCCACGTTCCCCGAATTCCTCGCCTTGCTGTAATAGGCGGCCAGATGGGCGGCTTCCAGCAGGGTCTCTTCCGACGGCTCGCTGCTCCGGATGACCACGTGGCTGCCGGGGACGTTTTTCGCGTGCAGCCAAACCTCCTCTTTCCGCGCCAGCCGCATCGTCAAGTATTCATTTTGCTTATTGTTTTTGCCCACCAATATCGGCGTCCCGTCCGACGCCAGGAATTGCTCCGGGGCGGGGGCGGCCTTTTTCCCCGGCTTTTCCTTCCTGCCCGCCTTTTCTTTCAAATATCCCTGTTCCGCCAGCTCTTCTTTGATCTCGTCCAAATCCTTCGCCGAAGCCATCCGGATCTGCTCATGCAAAAGGGACAAATATTCCAGTTCCTTTTCCGTTTGTTCCAGCTGCGTCTTCACGGCCTCCCGGGCGTTTTTCGCCTTCTGGTATTTCCGGAAATACGTCTGGGCGTTTTCCGAGGGGCTTTTGTCCGCATCGAGGGGAATGGTCAGCGGTTCTCCGGTATAGTAATTGGTGACGGTGATTTCTTTCATCCCTTTTTCCGCCAGATGGAGATTGGCCGTCAACAACTCTCCGTACAATTGGTATTCGCCGCTTTTTTCCGATTCCTTCCATTCCCTTTGCAATTTTTCCCGTTTTCTTTCGTTCTTTTCGATTTCCTTTTTGATGAATCGCTCCAGGTCCCCGGCGATTTGTTTTACCCGGTCCCTTTCCGCCTTTTCAAAATAATAGCGGTCGAGCAATTCGCTTAAAGTCTTGAAGTACACCCTTTCCCCGCCCACATGTTCCAGGGGGAACAAATAGAAGAATTCCTTGTCTTCCCTTTTCATCAAAGTCGGCCGGATGTCGCCCCTCTTGATTTTGTCGGTTAAGGACAGGAAGGCTTTGGGCACGGTTTCCCGGTTGGGAAGGCCCGCCAAATGCACCACTTCCTTTGTGAAAAGGGGGGAGATGCCGAGAAAACGGGAGACGAGCTGGGCGTCGATCTTTCCCGCGTTGAAATCGATTTGGTTGACGATATCCGTTTCGCTGCAGGTCAGCGGGTCGGTTTTGTCTTGTTCCGGCGGAAACCGGTAGCTTTGCCCGGGCAGGACGGCCCGGTAACGGTTTACCGCGTGGGAGACATGTTTGATGCTGTCGATGATCGTCCCGGATTCGCCGTCGGTCAAAACGATGTTGCTGTGCTTTCCCATCAGTTCGATGATCAACTGTTTCCGCACCGGATCCCCGATCTCGTTTCTCCCCTTGATATGGATCAGGACCACCCGGTCCAGTCCGCGCTGCTCGATTTTTTCAATGACCGCGCCTTCCAGATGCTTGCGCAGGACCATGCAAAACATCGGCGGTTCCTTCGGATGGACGTATTCTTCCTCCGTCAGCTGGATTCTCGCGTAAACCGGATGGGCGGAAAGGAGAAGTTTTACATTTTTTCCCTTGGAACGGACGATAAGGAGAACTTCGTTTTTGGAAGGCTGATAGATTTTCCCGATCCGCCCGCCGGCAAGGGCTTCCGCCAATTCCTTTGTCATCATTCGCGTAAACAGACCGTCAAAGGACATGATCGCTTCCCTCTCCATGCGAAGACATTGATAAAAATAAGTATAGCATTTTTCCGGACAAGACTGAATATGCTTTCCATAGACAAGGTGTCCAAAGGGGGATGTCAAACGGGAAATGAAATTCCATCAAATGCACATCAGCGATGTGGAAAAGGCTTTGCAAACGGATTTGAACCGCGGGCTGTCCGACAAGGATGCGGAAAAAAGGAAAAAACGGTACGGGGAAAACGTGCTGGAGGAGGGGGAAAAACCGTCCCGCCTCCGCATTTTTTTCAGCCAATTCAAGGATTTTATGGTTATCGTCCTTCTCATCGCGACGGTCATCTCGGGACTTTTGGGCGAATATATGGATGCGCTGACGATCATCATCATCGTGATCACCAACGGGATCCTGGGCTATATTCAGGAATACCGGGCGGAGAAGTCGCTGGACGCCCTGAAGGAATTGTCCGCCCCCCAGGCGAATGTCTTCCGCGGGGGAAAAAAGCTGAAAATCGCGACCAAAGAAATCGTCCCGGGGGATGTGCTGCTCTTTTCCAGCGGCGACCGGATCGGGGCGGATGTGCGCATCGTCGAGGCGAACGGCCTGGAAATCGACGAATCCCCGCTGACCGGGGAATCGGTGCCGGTAGAAAAGGGGACGGAGCCGGTCTTCGGGGAAGATCTCGGGATCGGGGATATGGCCAATCTGGCCTTTATGGGGACGATGGTCACCCGCGGAAGCGGCAAGGGGATCGTTATCGGCACGGGGATGAATACGGCCATGGGAAAAATCGCCGATATGCTGCAAAGCGCGAAGGAATCCATGACCCCTTTGCAGAGAAGGCTCGAGGAGTTGGGCAAGATTTTGCTTGCCCTCTGCCTTGTCCTGACCGTCCTCGTCGTCGTGATCGGCGTCCTGCAGGGTCATGATGTGTATACGATGTTTTTGGCGGGGGTTTCCCTCGCGGTGGCGGCGATTCCGGAAGGGCTGCCCGCGATCGTTACCATCGCCCTCTCCCTCGGCGTCCAACGGATGGTGAGGAAAAATTCGATCGTAAGGAAACTGCCGGCGGTGGAAACCCTCGGTAGCGTTTCCGTCATTTGCTCGGACAAAACCGGCACGATGACGGCAAACAAGATGACCGTCACCCGCATCTTCGCCGGGGGGAAGGTTTGGGCGGTCACCGGCCACGGCTATGAACCGAAGGGGGATTTTTTTTACAGGGACCGGAAAATCAGCCCGAAAAATGATCCCGCTTTGGAAAAGCTTTTATTGTTTTCCGCCCTCGGCAATCCGACGCGGATCGTCCAAGGCAAAGACGGCTACCGATTGGAAGGGGATCCGACGGAGGGGGCGATGCTTGTGGCCGCCTTGAAGGCGGGTTTTCACCCGGAGCGGCTTGCCGGACGGTACAAAATCATCGGGGAATTTCCCTTCGATTCCGCCCGGAAGCGGTCGAGCGCCGCCGTCGAAACCGGAGGGGGGAAAGTCTTTGCCGTGGTCAAGGGCGCCCCGGAAATCTTGCTGCAATTGTCTGAGCGGATCCTTTGGGACGGCAGGGAGGTGCCGCTCGGCGGGGAATACCGGAGGGCGGTCAACGCCGTATTGGAGGAGATGGGAACCTCCGCCCTCAGGGCGATCGCCGTCGCCTATAAGCCGCTGTCCAAGAGGGGCGGGCTGTCCGGAGACGAGGTGGAAAGGGATTTGATTTTCGCCGGCGTGATGGGGATGATGGATCCGCCCCGGAAGGAAGTCCGGCAGGCGGTAAAGGAATGCAAAGAAGCGGGGATCAAAACGGTCATGATCACCGGCGACCATGCGACCACCGCCCGTTCCGTCGCCCGGGAGCTGGGGATCCTGTCGAAAACGGGGAAGATCATCGAAGGGACGGAACTGGAAAAAATGGACGGGGAGGAACTGGAAGAGGCGGCCAAAGAGGCGGATGTCTTCGCCAGGGTGTCTCCCGAGCACAAGCTGAAGATCGTCCGGGCCCTCCAAAAAAGCGGGGCGATCGTGGCGATGACCGGCGACGGGGTGAACGATGCGCCCGCCATCAAACAGGCGGATATCGGGATCGCCATGGGCCGTTCGGGAACCGACGTGGCGAAGGAAGCCTCCTCCCTGATTCTCATCGATGACAATTTTGCGACGATCAAAGCCGCCATTGAAGAAGGAAGGACCATTTATGAAAATATCCGCAAATTCATCCGCTATTTGCTGGCCTCCAACGTGGGCGAAATATTGGTCATGCTGTTTGCGATGATCCTGGGACTTCCCTTGCCCTTGGTCCCGATCCAGATCCTGTGGGTCAATCTCGTTACCGACGGGCTGCCGGCCATGTCCCTGGGGGTCGACGGGGCGGAAGAGGACGTCATGAAACGGAAGCCGAGGCATCCGAAAGAGGGGATCTTTGCCCGCGGGCTGGGATGGAAAATCATATCGAGGGGATTTTTGATCGGAGGCGCCACCTTGCTCTCCTTCCTTTTCATGTACAGCCGGCATCCGGATCAGCTGGCCTACGCCCAGACCGTCGCCTTCGCCACCTTGATCCTCGCCCAGCTGATCCATGTGTACGATTGCCGCAGCGAAAGATCCATCTTCGCCAGAAACCCCTTCGAAAATCATTTTTTGAATGGGGCGGTCCTTTCCTCCTTCCTGTTGATGCTTCTGGTCATCTACTACCCGCCTTTGCAGCCGGTGTTCCGGACGGAGGCGATTCTATTGCGGGATTGGCTGTTCATCGCCGCCATGGCCGCGCTCCCGACCTTTTTGCTCACGGGCACATTTTATTTAAGAAATCAAAAGCGGTATGATATAATGAAAGAAGGTAATTAGGAGACTTTCTTAATTACCTTCTTTTTATTCCATTTGATCAGGTGATCCTATGGTTGTGAGCATGACCGGCTACGGCCGCAGCAAGATGGAAAATCCGTCCTACACCATCGAGGCGGAGATCCGTTCGGTGAACCACCGCTTTTTGGACCTGCATATCCGTTCGACGGAGCCGATGATGCATCTGGAGGAAAAGATCAAAAAGTCGATCCAGAAGTTCCTGAAGCGGGGCCGGCTGGACGTCCATCTCAATATCCAACGCCATCTCCAGTCGGCAAAACAATTAAATGTTGACTGGACCTTGATTGAAGATTATTATCGATTTATCCTGGAATTAAAAAAGAAGTATGCGCTAGCGGATGACATCCGGCTCGAACATTTTTTGACCCGGAGCGAATTTTTCCAGTTCACCGACCTGCGTGAAGAGGACGGGGAATTCGAAGCCCTCCTCATGCGGACGGTGGAAGACGCCGCGAAAAACGTATTGGCGATGCGGAAAAGGGAAGGGGAACTGCTCCAAAGGGAGCTCCTCCATTATCTTTCCTTATTGAAAAAGGAATGGGAGGAATTACAAGCCCTTTCCCCGCAGCCCGTTGAAAGGTACCGGGAACAGCTGTACAAAAAGATCAACCTCCTGACCAACGGAAATATGGACGAAAACAGGCTGCTTACGGAAGTGGCCCTGTTTGCCGACCGCATCGATTTTTCCGAGGAGCTGGACCGGCTAAAGAGCCATTTTGCCCAGTTCGAAGCCGTTTTGGCGGAAGAGGAGCCGGTCGGGCGAAAAATCGACTTCCTCCTTCAGGAGATGAACCGGGAAGTGAACACGATCGGATCGAAGGGCAATGACGCCGGTGTCAGCAAAAAGGTCGTGGAGATGAAAAGCCTGCTCGAGAAAATGAGGGAACAGGCGCAAAATATCGAATGAACCGCGGGCGCCGGGAATTTTCCGTTCCGGGCGAACGCCCTGCGGACGGCCCGGCGCTGTCCATCCGAATGAAACAAAGGATTTCCATCCATCGATATAAAAAATTTGCAAATGGAAGGTGCGACTGCTTGGAAAAGGAAAAAGGACTTTTGATCGTTTTATCCGGACCTTCAGGAGTCGGCAAGGGAACGGTCCGAAAGGAAATTTTCTCCAACCCGGAAAGGAACCTCGTCTATTCCATCTCCGCCACTTCGAGGCCGAAACGGCCCGGAGAAGTCGACGGCGTCGATTATTTTTTCAAAACCCGCGAACAGTTTGAGGAGATGATCGAGCGGGGCGAGCTGCTCGAATATACGGAATATGTGGGCAATTATTACGGAACCCCGCTGGAGTACGTGAAAAAGACGCTGGAGGAAGGGAAGGATGTTTTCCTGGAGATTGAAGTGGAAGGGGCGAAACAAGTCCGGGAAAAGTTTCCGGACGGCATTTTCATCTTCCTCATCCCCCCGAGTTTAAAGGAATTGGAAAAGCGTATCAAAAACCGGGGGACGGAATCCGATGAAACGATCAAGAACCGCATGAAAGTGGCCAAGGAAGAGCTGAAAATGATGGGCTTATACGACTATGTCGTCGAAAATGACGAAGTAAAAGAAGCCTGCCGGAAGATCAAGGCGATCATCGAGGCGGAACATTGCAGAAGGTTCCGCATCCAAAACAAACTGGAAAAATTATTGGGGGGTTGTTGACGGATGCTTTATCCTTCCATTGATGACCTGCTGCAAAAGGTCGATTCCAAATACTTGCTTGTCACCATCGCCGCCAAGCGGGCAAGGGAAATACAGGATACGAAGGAATATTATCTCGACCGTTATGTCTCCGAAAAAAATGTCGGAAAGGCGCTGGAGGAAATCAATGCGGGGATGTTGACGGTCGAAAAGCCGCAAATCAAAGACAGCCTGAAATAACCGGAGGAAAGAAACGGGGTGACCGAAATCGCCCCGTTTTTTATTGATGCGATCACCGACGGATAAAAAAGAAGAATGAATATGCCCGGTGCAATCGTGTTTATTGGTGCGATCAACCGCGGATAAAATCAAACAATGAATTGCCGGCTGCACCCGCGTTATTTGAAGCGATCATCGGCGGAATCAACTGGAACAGATATTCCCGCTGCCCCGTGTTTATTCATGGGATCATCGGCCGATACGAAAAAATGTTTTGGCCGCAATCGCGTTTATCGACGGGATCGTCGGCCGATAAAATCGAAAATGAATATTTCCGCCGCAGACGCGTTTTTTGATGCAATCATCGGTCGATTCCTTCATAATAAGGGTAGGCCAAACGGTTTAAACCACAATCGAAACCATATCTAAACCAAATGGAGGATTCCGATGGAAGGCAAGAAAATCTTGTTATGCGTGACCGGAGGCATCGCCGCTTACAAGTCGGTCGCCCTGGCCAGCCGGTTGACCCAGGGCGGTTTTTCGGTAAAAGTGGTCATGACGGAAAGCGCGACGAAATTTGTCACGCCCCTAACCTTTCAAGCCATTTCCAGGAACGAAGTATATGTGGACGTCTTTGAAGAAAAAAATCCGGAAAAAATCGCCCACATCGACCTGGCCGAGTGGCCCGATTTGATCCTCATCGCCCCGGCGACGGCAAATATCATCGGCAAACTGGCCGCCGGCGTGGCCGACTGCATGGTGACCGCTACGCTTTTGGCGACGACCCGGCCGGTATGGATCGCCCCGGCGATGAACGTCCATATGTACATGCACCCGATCGTGCAGCGGAATATCGAAACCCTTAAATCCATCGGCTGCCGTTTCATCGAACCGGGAGAAGGCTATTTGGCCTGCGGTTATGTCGGAAAAGGGCGGATGGCGGAACCGGAAGCGATCGCGGAACAGGTCTCTGAATTTTTTGCCCATGACGGGAACCGGTTTTTGGAAGGGAAGACGGTTTTGGTCACCGCCGGCCCGACTCGGGAAAGGATCGACCCCGTCCGTTACCTGTCCAATGATTCCTCCGGGAAGATGGGCTATGCCTTGGCGGAAGCGGCCGAACGGCTCGGCGCCCGCGTCATTCTCGTCTCCGGCCCCGTCCGATTGCAGAAACCCTTTGGCGTGGAGGTCGAAGAAGTGGAGAGCGCGGAGGAAATGTATCGGGCCGTCCTCCGGCACTTTCCCCGGGCGGACATCGTCATCAAGGCGGCGGCCGTCGCCGATTACCGCCCGAAACGCGCGGAACCGGAAAAGATCAAAAAGAACGGCAGCGGCATGACGATCGAGCTGGAACCGACCGTCGATATCTTGAAGGAACTGGGGAAAAGGAAAGAGGGGCAATTTCTCGTCGGTTTTGCGGCGGAAACGGAAAATATCGAAGAATACGCCCTCAAGAAATTGAAGGAAAAAAATGCGGACATGATCATCGCCAACAATGTCAAAGAGGAAGGGGCGGGCTTCGGCACGGACACCAACATCGTCACCGTCTTTACTTCGGCCGGGGAGAAAAAGGCCTATCCGATCATGGCGAAGCAAAGGCTGGCCTATGAAATCTTCAAAGAAATCGACCGGAACATGAGGGCGAGTCGGAAATGACCGTCGCCAGTGTGGTCGTTGACGTGAAAAATCTGTCCGTCGATCACCCCTTCGATTACCTGGTCCCCCCCGAATGGGAGGGGCTCATCGAGCCGGGGATGCGGGTCATCGTCCCCTTCGGTTCCCGGAAGGTGCAAGGGTTCGTCGTCGGCCTGAAGGAGAAAGCCGAACGGGAACAATTGAAGGCCATCATCGAACCGATGGACGAACAGCCGGTGCTGACGGAAGAGCTCCTCGAGCTGGGAGAGTGGCTTTCGGAAAACACCCTGTGCCTGAAAATCGCCGCCTTCCAGGCGATGCTTCCCGCCGCGCTGAAGGTGAATTACGAGAAATATCTCGTCCCCGCCGGGGGCAATCCGGGAGAGGGTCCGGGATATTTCCGGGAGCTTTTTCAAAACCGGGATAAAATCGGCTGGGACGAAGCCCTCCGCCTTGTCGAGAAAGGAGCCCTTTACCGGGGCATCCGCGAGGGGCTGCTCCGGGTGGAATACCGGATCAAAAGCAAAGGGACGGTCAGAAAGGAAACCTATTATGTTCCGGCCGTCCCGAAGGAAAGCTTTTCGGAAAAGCGGGCGGGCCTGCCGAAAACCGCGAGGAAACAGCTGGAGATCGCCGATTTCTATCTTGAACATTTCCACGCCCACTCCGCGGCGGAATTGCGGGAACGGTTCCCGCAGTTTTCCGGGCCGGTCAACGCCTTGATCCGGAAAGGGATGCTGAAAAAGGAGGAACGGGAACAATACCGGGATCCTTATGAGCATCAGGCGGTCGAGCCGAGCCGCCCCCATCCCCTGACCCCGGAGCAGGAAGAGGCGATCCGTCCGGTCCGCCGCGCGATTGAATCCGGCGAGCCGGATGTGTTTTTGCTGTACGGCGTTACCGGGAGCGGCAAGACCGAGGTGTATATGCATGCGATCCGGCAGGTGCTGGAAAAGGGAAAGGAAGCCATCGTGCTGGTGCCGGAGATCGCATTGACCCCGCAGATGGTGGCCCGGTTTAAAAGCCGCTTCGGGGACAAGGTGGCGGTGCTGCACAGCGGGCTTTCCGCCGGGGAGAAATACGACGAATGGCGGAAGATCCAGCGGAAGGAAGTGCAGGTTGCCGTCGGCGCCCGTTCGGCGGTTTTCGCCCCCTTCGAAAACCTGGGGATCATCATCATCGACGAGGAACATGAAACGACCTACAAGCAGGAAGAAACCCCCCGCTATCATGCCCGGGATGTGGCGATCCGCCGGGCGCAAAGCCACCGCTGCCCGGTCATTTTGGGCAGCGCCACCCCTTCCCTGGAATCCTTTGCCCGGGCGAAAAAAGGAGTATACAAGCTGTTGAAATTGGAAAAGAGAATGAATAATATGCCCCTCCCTTCCGTCGAGATCGTCGACATGCGGAAGGAAATGCACGCGGGAAACCGGCTCGTGTTTTCCCGGCTGCTGATGGAAAAAATGAAGGACCGGCTGGAGCGGGGCGAACAGACGGTCTTGCTCCTGAACCGGAGGGGATATGCAACCTTTCTCCTCTGCCGCGGCTGCGGGTACACGATGGTTTGCCCGAATTGCGAAGTGACCTTGACTTACCATAAGGTATCGGACACGGTCAAATGCCATTATTGCGGTTATGAAGGGTCGGCGCCGAAACGTTGCCCGGCGTGCGGTGGCGAACATATCCGCTATTTCGGCACGGGGACGCAGAAAGTGGAGGAGGAACTGAAAAAGCTGTTTCCCGAGGCCCGGGTCATCCGCATGGATGTGGATACGACCCGGAGGAAAGGTTCCCATGAAAAGCTGTTGAAGGACTTTTATGAAGGAAAAGGGGACATCCTCCTGGGCACGCAAATGATCGCCAAAGGGCTGGATTTCCCCAATATCACCCTCGTCGGGGTGCTTTCGGCCGACATCGGTTTGAACATGCCCGATTTTCGCGCCGGGGAAAGGACTTTTCAATTGCTGACGCAAGTGAGCGGGAGGGCGGGGAGGCACCGCCTGCCGGGCGAGGTCGTCATTCAAACCTACGCGCCCGACCATTACAGCGTAAAGCTTGCCAGGGATTACAGGTTCCTGGATTTCTACCGCCATGAAATGAACATGAGGAAACGGGGCAATTATCCGCCTTATTATTATTTGGTCCTGATCGTCGTCACCCACGAAAACGCGATGACGGCGGCGAAAATCATTCACCAGATCGCGTCCTTTTTGCGGGGCCGGCTCGATGAGCGCACGATCGTCCTCGGCCCTGGCGCCTCGCCGATTTCCCGCCTGAACAACAAATACCGCTACCAGCTTTTGATCAAATACAAGCGGGATCCGAATTTGTTTCCGGCGTTGAAACAAATCTCCCGGCTTTTTATCAAGGAACAGACGAAGGATGGGGTGGGCATTCACATCGACGTGAATCCCTATTCCCTTCTCTAGGATCCGAGGATTTATAGAAACGGAGGAATTGAGCGGGATGACAAGAATCGTATTTATGGGAACTCCGGATTTTTCCGTTCCGATATTGGAACGTTTGCTGCAAGCGGAATACGAAGTCGTCGGCGTCGTCACCCAGCCGGACCGGCCGGCGGGGAGGAAACAGCTGCCGAAGGCTCCGCCGGTGAAACGCCTTGCCGAAAAATACGGAATCCCCGTTTTCCAGCCTGAAAAGATCAAGGAAAAGGAGGCGCTGGAGCGGATTTTCTCCTGGCAGCCCGACCTGATCATCACCGCCGCTTACGGACAGATCATCCCGAAGGCGCTGCTCGATTTTCCGAAGCATGGCTGCATCAACGTCCACGCCTCCCTGCTGCCCGAACTGCGCGGGGGCGCCCCGATCCATCATGCCATTCTGCAAGGGAAGAAGAAAACGGGCGTGACGATCATGTACATGGTGGAGAAATTGGACGCCGGCGATATCCTTGCCCAGGCGGAAGTGGAGATCGGAGAAAGGGACCATGTCGGCATCCTGCACGACAAGTTGAGCGAAAAAGGGGCCGAACTGCTGCTTTCGACCTTGCCGAAACTGCTCAAGGGAGAAATTACCCCCGTTCCCCAGGAGGAAGAGAAGGCGACCTATGCCTACAATATCAAAAGGGAAGAGGAAAGGATCGATTGGTCCAAGGGGGGCGAAGAGGTGTACAACCGGATCCGCGGATTGCATCCGTGGCCGGTGGCCTACACGACCCTCGGGGGCAAGCCGCTGAAGATTTGGTGGGGGGAAAAGGTTTCCTTCCAAGCCCGTGAAAAGGCCGAACCGGGCACCGTGGTCGCGGTGGAGAAGGACGGCTTCATCGTCGCCACCGGTGACGAGGTCTTTATCAAGGTTACGGAAATTCAGCCCGCCGGAAAGAAGAGGATGCCCGCGGAACAATTTTTGCGCGGGCATAAACAGGAGCTTGCCGCCGGGACGAAGCTGGGGGACGGATGATGGCCGCAAACGTGAGGGAAATGGCCTTGGATCTTTTGCTGAAGGTGGAAAGGGAAAAGGGCTACAGCAACCTGGTATTGAACCGGATGATTGAAAAATATAAACCGTCCCCTCCCGACGCCGCCCTGCTTACGGAAATCGCCTACGGGACGATCCAGCGGAAACTGACGCTGGAATATTTCCTCGCGCCCTTCGTGAAAAAACCGGACAAACTCGACCATTGGGTCAAACTGTTGCTTCTTTTGTCCCTTTACCAAATGAAATATTTGACGAAGGTGCCGGATCATGCGGTCATTTACGAAGCGGTGGCGATCGCCAAAAAAAGGGGACATCGGGGAATCGCCGCCTTCGTGAACGGCGTGCTCCGTTCAGCCCAACGAAAGGGCCTTCCCTCCTTCGATCCGATCGCAGATCCGTTGGAAAAGCTTTCCGTGGAAACGAGCCATCCCCTTTGGCTCGTCCGCGACTGGGCGGAACAATTCGGCTTGGAGACGACGGCGGCCATCTGCAGGGAGAACCTTGAAGCGCCCCGGCAAACGGCCCGCATCAACGGTTATTTGACCGATGCGGAAGCGGTCCTGAAGCGGTTGGAAGAAGAGGGGATAAAGGCGGAAAAAAGCGATGCGGTGCCCGATGCCCTGCGGAGCGTCAAAGGGAATCTGGCCAAAACCGGGGCGTACGAAGAAGGTTTGCTCACGATCCAGGATGAAAGTTCGATGCTCGCCGGATACGCCGTCGATCCGAAAGAAGGGGAAACGATTTTGGACGCCTGCGCCGCGCCGGGCGGAAAGGCGACTCACCTCGGGGAAAGAATGAACAATACGGGGACAATCATCGCATTGGACGTGCATAAACATAAGACGAGGCTGATTGCGGAGCACGCGAAACGGCTCGGGCTGACAAACATTTCCGTGCGGAACGCCGACGCGAGGGAAGCGGGAAAACTTTTCGCCGGAGAAACTTTCGACAAAGTGCTGGTGGACGCCCCCTGCTCCGGGTTGGGCGTTTTGAAGCGGAAGCCGGAGATCAAATATATGCGGTCGCCGGAGGACGTAAATAAACTTTCGGAAATCCAGCTGGAAATCCTCGATGCCGCGGCGCCGCTCGTGAAAAAGGGAGGGTCCCTCGTTTACAGCACGTGCACCATCCACCGCCGGGAAAACCAGGAAGTGGCCCGGGCCTTTCTGGCGAAACATCCGGAATTTGCGGAGGACCGCTTGTTGAGGAGCCGGATGCCGGCTAAGGTGCGGCCCTTTGTCGCCGGCTTCGAAATGGAATTGCTGCCGCAGCATTTAAAAAGTGACGGTTTTTATGTTGCCTGCTTCAAGAAGAAAGTGTAAGTTTTATTTTAGGATGTTTCTAACTTTTCCCAGCCTCCCCGCCATTCCGGCGTTCAAAGCGGGGCCGGGGGGGCATCAGGAAACGAGGTGAAAAAATGAAGACGGTATGCCGGACAGACCGGGGGAAAATCCGTTCCCTCAATGAAGACCGGGTCGGCGTTTTTACCAATAAAGCGGGCGTTCTTCTGGCCGTCGTGGCGGACGGGATGGGGGGGCATAAAGCCGGGGATGTGGCCAGCGAAATGGCGCTCACCCTCATCCGGCAATTGTGGGAGCCGACGGAAGACACCGATACTCCCGAGGCCTGCGAAAAATGGATGCGGGAAAGCATTCAGAAGGTGAACAAAGAAATTCTCGACTACGCCAACACCCATCCCGATTGTTACGGCATGGGAACGACATTGGTTTGCGCCGTATGCCACGACAGGTTTGTGACGGTCGGAAACATCGGCGACAGCCGTTGCTATTTGGCGAATGCGGACCAGTTCAAGCAATTGACCGACGACCACTCCCTCGTCAACGAGCTGGTCAAGAGCGGTCAAATCAAAAAGGAGGAAGCGGAGAATCACCCGATCAAAAACATCCTGCTCCGCGCCCTGGGAACGGAAGGCGAGGCGAAGATGGACATCCATTCCATCGGCGTCCAGGAAGGGGACTATTTGATCCTATGTTCCGACGGGTTGACCAACAAGGTGTCCGACCGGGAGCTTTACGAAATCCTTCTTTCCGACTTGTCCCTGGAGGAAAAAGCGGACCGTCTCATCCGACAGGCCAACGAGTACGGAGGCGAAGACAACATCACGCTGGCGCTCGTCCATTACGACCCGAGCGAAAAAGTAGGTGAATGAATTGTTCATCGGCAAAAGGATCAATGAAAGGTACAAAATCTTGAAATTGATCGGCGGCGGCGGAATGGCCAACGTTTATTTGGCGCGGGACATGATTTTGGAAAGGGACGTGGCGATCAAAATCCTGCGCTTGGATTACGCCAATGACGAACAGTTCATCCGCCGCTTTCACCGGGAAGCCCAATCGGCCACCAGCCTTTCCCATCCGAACATCGTCAACATTTATGATGTCGGGGAAGAGGACGATATCTACTACATCGTCATGGAATACGTGGAAGGGGAAACGTTGAAGGAATACATCAAACACCGTCACCCCCTGCCCGTGGAAACCGCCGTCGACATCATGAAACAATTGGCTGCGGCGGTCCGGCATGCCCACCAGAACAACATTATCCATCGGGACATCAAGCCGCAAAATATTTTGATCGATAAGCGGGGAAACGTAAAAATCACCGATTTCGGCATCGCCACCGCGCTGACGGCGACGACGATCACCGACACGAACTCGGTCTTGGGATCCGTTCATTACATTTCCCCGGAACAAATCAAAGGCTCCCAGGCGACAAAAAAATCCGATATCTATTCCTTGGGGATCGTCATGTTCGAATTGCTGACCGGGAGGCTTCCCTATTCCGGGGAAACGGCGGTTGCCATCGCCCTCAAACATTTGCAGGAAGACCTTCCCTCGCCGAGGAGGTTGAACCCGTCCATCCCCCAAAGCGTGGAAAATATCGTGTTGAAGGCGACGGCCAAAGATCCCCTGTACCGGTACGCGAACATCGAGGAGCTGGAAGATGACCTGCTCACCTGCCTGGATCCCGACCGGCTGAACGAGCCCCGTTTCACCGTCCCCATCGACGAGGAAGCGACAAAGGCCGTACCCGTCATACCGGACGAAGGAATCATCCAGCAGCTGCAGGATACGAAAGTGCGGGAACCCCAAGTGAAAAATCCGGAAGGGAAAACGGGGAAAAACGGGGCGCCCGCAAAGGGAAAAAAGAAAAAAAGGCTGAGATGGCCCCATATCATCGCGGGAATCTCCGCCTTCATCATCTTGTTCATCATCTTCATGCTGACCGTTTATCCGGCCCTCTTCGGCAAGCATGATGTTACCGTTCCGGAAGTGGAGGGCATGGAATACGAGGAAGCGGTCAACCGGTTGGAGGACGCGGGTTTGAAGATCGGCAACACGTACAAGATCACCCATGAGGAAATCCCGGAAAACCATGTGGTGAAGACCGACCCGAAGGAAGGGAAGACCGTCAAAGAGGGGAGCGTTATACATATTTTCGTCAGCACGGGCAAGGAAAAGATCGTCATGCCCGACTACCGCAACCGGATGTACGATGACGTGGTGCAGCTCTTGAGGGACAGAAACTTCAAAGATATTCAAAAGAATGAGGTGTTCCACGACAGTCCGGAAGGGACGATCATCGAACAGGATCCGGCCCCGGGCGAGGAAATCGTTCCCGAAGAAACGGTCCTGACGTTCACCGTATCGAAGGGGGAAGAAACCTTTAAGCTGGCCGATTTGTCCGGATACAGCGAAAACGCCTTGAGGGAATATGCGGGCCGTTACGGGATTACCATTGATATTGCCGGGGAAAAGTATCACGACTCGGTCGCGGAAGGCCTGGTCATTAGCCAGGATCCGAAGCCCGGAACCGAATTGAAGAAGGGGGACAAGGTTTCCGTCATCTTGTCCAAAGGGAAGGAACCCCTGCCGCCGAAGACGGTAACCGTCGATTTGACGATCCAGTATACGGGCAATCCCCAGCAAAGGGAACCCCAAAGGGTGCAGATTTTCATCGAGGATATGAACCATTCCATTCAGGAACCTTATGAAACCTTCGACATCACGGAGACGACGCGGCGAAGGATCGAATTGGTCATCGAACCGGGAAAAAAGGGCCGATACAAAGTGGTGATCGATGACCAGGTGGTCACCGACCAGGAAGTGAACTACCCGGGGTAACGGGAAAGATAGTTTTAAGGCACAATTGGGAATCGGCTTGCGGCCGCCTTCCCATGGATCTTCAGCAAAGCGGGAATCGGCTTCGTGCCGATTCTTTTTTAAATGGCCTTTTTCCGGGAATGCCCGCGGGAGCCTGCCGTTTTTGCGAAAAAGGCGGCTTTTTTTCTCCTTCATCTTCTGCGGCGGGAGCCGCTTTCTTCTGCCATCCGGGAAACGGGAGCCGGAACGGGAGGGGAAATGCCAGCGGAAAGGGGGTCCTTTTTTCGGGACGGATCCGAAAAACCGGCGGGGACGCCCCGCGAAAAAACGGCGGATGAAAAATGCCGGGGATTTGAGTACAATAAATTAGGGAAATCCTTTCAAAAAAAACGGAACTCCGTTCGGCCATAAAACGAAAAATTTTCCGTGGAGCGTGATGCCATGCAGGAAGGAAAAATCATGAAGGCTTTGAGCGGCTACTATTATGTGAAAAGCGGGAGCGGAACCTATCGATGCCGGGGCAGGGGGCTTTTCCGGAAGCAAAACATTACCCCCCTTGTCGGGGACGATGTCGTTTTTGAAACGGTGGGCAATGAGGAAGGCTACATTAAGGAAATCAAGGAACGGAAAAACGAGCTCGTCCGCCCGCCCGTTGCCAACATCGACCAGGTCCTTCTCGTGTTTTCCGCCACCCATCCGGTTTTCAAACCGGTTCTGTTGGACCGTTTTCTCACGGTGGTGGAATCGAAAGGGATCCTGCCCGTCATCCTCTTTACGAAGATCGACCTGTTGACGGAGGAAGAAAAGGAAAAAATCGACGGGTATATGAAGGATTACAGGGAGATCGGATATACGGTCATTGCCGCCTCTCCCAAGAAGAACATCGGCATCGGGGAAATATTGCCTCTCCTGGAAGGGAAAACGTCGGTCGTCGCCGGCCAATCGGGAGTGGGAAAATCCACCTTGCTCAACTGCCTGCGCCCGGACCTCCGGCTGGAGACGAATGAAATCTCCCGGCATTTGGGCAGGGGAAAACACACGACCCGCCATGTGGAACTGTTGGAAGTCGGCGGCGGCCTGCTCGCGGACACCCCCGGATTCAGTTCCCTCGACTTGCAGGACATTGAGGAGGAAGAGCTGTCCGCTTGTTTTCCCGAGATGAGAAGGTTGATGGACAGCTGCAAATTCAGGGGCTGCCTGCATGTGAAAGAACCCCGGTGCGCCGTCAAGGAAGCCTTGGAAAACGGAGAAATTAAAGATTACCGTTATGAACACTATCTGGAATTCTTGGAAGAAATCAAGGAAAGAAAGATGAGGTTAGGACGATGATAAAGATCGCACCTTCCATTTTGTCGGCCGACTTTTCCAAACTGGGAGAAGAAGTGAAGGACGTGGAACAGGGCGGGGCCGATTATATTCATATCGATGTCATGGACGGCCGCTTCGTTCCGAACATCACCATCGGAACGCTGATCGTGGATGCCATCCGCCCGGTAACGTCCCTCCCCTTTGACGTCCATTTGATGATCGAAGATCCCGACCGGTATATCCCGGACTTCATCAAAGCCGGCGCGGATATGATTTCCGTGCACGCGGAGGCCTCCCCCCATCTGCACCGGACGATCCACCGGATCAAAGAGAGCGGTATTAAAGCGGGGGTCGCCCTCAATCCGGCCACGCCCGTCGAATGGATCCGGGAGATTTTGCCGGATCTGGATTACGTTCTGCTGATGACCGTCAATCCCGGTTTTGGCGGCCAGAAATTTATTTCCCGTGTCCTTTCGAAAATCGAAAGGGTGAGGGGATGGAAAGAAGCGGAGGGCTTGCCCTTCGAAATCGAAGTGGACGGCGGAATCAACCGGGAAACGGCCAGGCTGTGCGCCGGCGCGGGAGCCACCATCCTGGTCGCCGGATCCTACGTCTTCGGCCAAAAGAACAGAAAGGAAGCCATCGCTTCCCTCAGGCCGGAAACGGGGAAGGATGTATGATCGTTCACATCGTAGCCGGCGGCCCGAAGGATTTTCTTCCCGATCTCAGGGATTTTGACGGGAAGGATGTGTATTGGATCGGCGTCGACAAGGGCGTAGCCTACCTTTTTGAACACGGGCTGGTGCCGCGGACGGCCGTCGGCGATTTCGATTCCCTCCCCCCTTCCGAATGGCGTAAATACAAGGAAAAAATCCCGGACATAAAAACCTTTCCCCCCGAAAAGGATAAAACCGATATGGAACTGGCCGTCCTCGAAGCGATGGGCAAACATCCGGAAAAACTGCGGATCTTCGGGGCGACGGGGGGAAGGATGGACCATTTTTTGGGAAATATTTTTTTAATGGGAAGGTTTTTGCGGGAGAAAACGCCCGTGGAGATGATCGACAGGCAGAACGTCGTCGAATGGAAAACTCCCGGGCGCTACCGTCTGGAAGGATGGCCCGGCAAACCGTACGTTTCCTTTTTGTCCCTTTCCCCGGAAGTCAAGGGGCTTTCCCTCGAAGGTTTTAAATATCCGTTAAAAAACGGTCATATTTCCTTTGGTTCCACATTATGTATAAGTAATGAACTTATTGGGGATTCCGGTACTTATTCCTTCACGGAAGGCATATTATTGGTTATAAGGAGCAGTGACCGTCCGAGCGGAAAGGCAATATTCGGGGGATCCGAAGGCAAAAACGCGGGCGAAACAATAGGCTAACGATTGCAAAACGTCTTAATTTCGGGAGGGACCATGGAATGAGATTTTACACGATCAAATTGCCGAGATTTCTCAGCAGCATCATCCGGGTGATATTAGGTGCTTTTAAAAAGGAATGAGTCCGGGTTCGCATCCTTCTCCTTCGCCGGCAAAGGCTTATGAAAAAAGTGCTCCATAGGGATATTGGAGCACTTTTTATTTACACCCGTTTCACTTTTCCGGATTTCAAAGCCCTTGCGGATACATAGACTCGTTTCGGTTTGCCGTTGACGAGGATGCGCACTTTATGCAGATTCGCTTTCCACGTGCGCCGGCTGGCATTCATGGCATGGGAACGGGTATTTCCGAAAGATGTTTTCTTTCCGGTGATCACACATTTTGCCACGTTTCGTCCCTCCTTCCTCAGAATCGCAAAAAGGATACAGGAAATCATATTAAATAATACTAAATTAATGTAACACAGAACGGGCCGGAATGCAATATTTCGGCCGGATTTGTGTTGTTCGTCCGCCTTTTGTCCCTTGCGGCGCGTCCGCGTACCGGTCCGGGCCCCTTTCGCGAAAGAAAGGACAAAGGGAAGAAGGGGAAACAGGGGGAACAAGCCGTGCCCGATCTGCGAACCCATGGCGGCTGCCTTTCGGCCGGTGCGGGAAATCCGGCCTTTCCAACTTTGTTCGTTTTGCGGGAAAAGGAGGGGCATTTGCGGCGGAGGACCCTTTTTTCGCCAAACCGCCGGCGGAACCGGGCGGACGCCCAAGGAGGGAACAGGCATGGAAAGACGATCTTTTTTAACCGGCCGGGCCGTCCGGAAGATTTGAGAAACTGTGAACAAGGGAAGGTTCTGCGGCCAATTCCTTCCCGATATGATAGACTTTTCATTAAGGATCGAGTATAGTAAAATGGGTTCAGTCTTCGTCCTATTCCAAAAGGGGGAGTTAGAATGTCCATTGAATTGAAGACGAAATACGGACATATTGAAATTTCCAACGAAACGATTGCCCAAATTTGCGGCGGAGCGGCCGTCGACTGTTACGGAATCGTCGGCATGGCGTCCAAACACCAGATCAGGGACGGGATCTCGGAAATTTTAAAGAAGGAAAACTATTCCAAAGGGGTCGTTGTGCGCCAGGAAAACGGCCAAATCCACATTGACATGTACATCATTGTCGGCTACGGAACGAAGATTTCCGAAGTGGCCGCCAACGTGCAGACGAAAGTCAAATACGTATTGGAAAAAACGATCGGCCTTGCGGCGGACTCGGTAAATATATTCGTACAAGGAGTTCGGGTTATCAACCCGTAAGTAAGGAGGAGACGTTGTGGCAATTACGGTATTGGATGGGAAACGATTCGCAGACATGATTTTCCAGGGTTTTCACCACCTGTCGGAAAATGCGAAAAACGTTGATGCGCTGAACGTTTTCCCGGTTCCGGACGGCGATACCGGAACGAACATGAAGCTGACGATGAACTCCGGGGCGAACGAAGTGAAAAACCATTTGCAGGACCATATCGGAAATGTGGGGAAGGCGCTGTCCAAAGGGCTGCTCATGGGCGCCAGGGGGAACTCGGGCGTCATCCTTTCCCAACTGTTCCGCGGTTTTGCCAAGGCGATCGAAGAGAAAGAAAGCCTGGATGCCATGGAGTTCGCGAAGGCCTTGAACGCGGGCGTGGAGACGGCTTACCGGGCCGTGATGAAGCCCGTTGAAGGGACGATTTTGACCGTTGCCAAAGACGCCGCCAAAAAGGCGATGGAGACGGCGGCGAAGGAGAAGGATTTAGCCGTCGTGATGGAAAAGACGCTGCTTGCGGCGAAGGAGTCCTTGAGCAGAACCCCCGATCTTTTGCCCGTTTTGAAGGAAGTGGGGGTCGTCGACAGCGGCGGGCAAGGGCTCGTCTACGTTTACGAAGGATTTTTGGCCGCGCTGAAAGGGGAAAAGCCGCAAGGCTTGTCCGATCCTTCCGCGGTGATGGAACAGCTGGTGAAAAAGGAACATCATAAAACGGTGCAAAGCTTCATGGATACGGAAGATATCCAATTCGGCTACTGCACCGAGTTCATGGTGAAGCTCGAGGAAGAGAAGCTGAAGGCTCATCCCTTTTCCGAAGAAAAATTCCGCCGCGATTTAAACCGGTTCGGGGACTCCCTCCTGGTCATCCACGACAACGGCTTCGTCAAGGTACATATCCACTCGGAACAGCCGGGGGAAGTGCTGTCTTACGGCCAAAGGTACGGAAGCCTGACCAACATTAAAATCGAAAACATGCGGGAACAGCATTCCAACATCGTTTCCTCCGACAGGGAAGCTCCCGTTCCCCGGCCGGCGGCAAAACCTCGATCCGAATACGGCATCGTGACCGTTTCCATGGGAAGCGGCATCCGCGATCTGTTTTTGAGCATCGGGGCCCAGGAGGTCATCGAAGGCGGGCAGACGATGAATCCGAGCACGGAGGATATCGCGAAGGCCGTGGAACGGGTGAATGCCAAAACCGTATTCATCTTGCCCAACAACAAGAACATCATTCTCGCCGCCGAGCAGGCCGCATCCCTTTTTGAACAGCAGGCAATCGTGATCCCGACGAAAACGGTCCCCCAAGGATTGGCCGCCCTTTTGGCATTCAACCCCGCGAAGGATGCGGAATGGAATAAGAAGGCGATGAACGAGGCCGCAAATAAAGTGAAATCCGGACAGGTGACCTTCGCCGTCCGCGACACGTCCATCGACGGCATCTCCATCAAAAAAGACGATTACATGGGGATCCTCGACGGAAAAATCGTGGTGAACCATAAAGATCTGCTGGAAGCGGCCAAAGCGCTGCTCGAAAAAATGGTGGACGGGGAGAGCGAGATTCTGACCATCCTGACCGGCGAGCAGGCGACGGACGAACAAGTGGAACAATTGGAGAATTTCGTCGGCGAAAAATACCCCGATGTGGAGATCGAAATCCACAACGGGAAGCAGCCTTTATATCCGTTTATTTTTGCCGTTGAATAAGAAGAAAAGCTGCCGTTTTTGAAGCGGCGGCTTTTTTATTTATCAAGATCCGAAAAGGGAAGGGATCGTCTGCGGAAGGAACGGCCCGCCGGCGCTCAAAAAAAAGAAAATTTATCGTGTTGTTCGTCTGTGATATTGTCATATTGTAACGCTTCAGTGAAAATGTCAGTATGAGACAGGAGCGAATTCCATTGAGCAAAAAAGAATTGAAGCGTTACAAAGTGATTAGTCAATGGATCGAAGGGTATATCACGGGAAAACAAGCTGCCGAATTGTTATCGCTAAGTCTTCGTCAGGTTTATCGCCTCAAAAAACGAGTCCTTGAGGAGGATGAAAACGGAGTCATTCACAAAAA
>Ga0207870_100264_pt1 | contig 42429 bp, 47 predicted proteins | sample CeladaPassage60B_FD_187477 | JGI IMG/M metagenome (GOLD analysis project Ga0207870, IMG submission 187477) | Cellulose-adapted microbial communities from the Joint BioEnergy Institute, USA - Passage3 60B (SPAdes) (version 2) | ecosystem: Engineered > Bioreactor > Continuous culture > Unclassified... | reverse complement strand
AGGGGGAAAGTGCATCTGCATAACGTTGATCTGAATCGAATGGACTGGGAAACCTCTACTTTTTTACAGTCCGCGAGGCAGATCCACTATATTCAGTGTTTGATATTACGGGCTTTCGAAATTTAGGATAAAAACTGTTTTAAAGCTTCAACCACATTGTTGACACAGGACCCTAATCTCAACTTACATTACGAATTCCTAGATCATATTTCCATTTAAGTAGGTTCTTTGTACTATAAAAATTTCCTTCAACTTTTTTGGATACCTTTTTATATCCCATAACCTTTTAAGAATTACGGTATCACGGTTGTCAGCTTGAAGAAGGTTGTTATTGCTTTAAAACTGCTCCAAGCAAAAAGCCGTCCGAAACGAACGGCTCACCCGTAATTACAATTACATTTTATTGTATTTAATCCCCTACTGGACAGTGAAAAGTTTTCACATTTAAGAAGCAAGCGAATCCGCATCCGGATGGGCCGATTGCTGCTTGGAACGAATTATTTGGGTTAGCGCCAGATGCGGGTTTTGAGCAAACAAGCGAAAAAGCGATTGGCGCAAGTAAGCGACGACCGTCGCCTCCGACACGATCGACCTGGAAGGCGTGCGCAGATAGCGGAAGAACAGCGCAGGCGTACGACCGGAAAAGCGTAGCGCGAGAAGCTGCACGATGCCTGTCGCGATGACACTGCACATGACGAAGCCTTCGATGGCCCGGAGAGTCAACCGAATCCGTTTCCGAGCCGACTCGTTTGTCACCTGCTCCAGCGGATCCGTCTCTCCTTTGCGGCGGTAGCGGTTCAGCTTCGGCATCGACGCGCTCCAGAAGCGATAGCCGAACGCGCCGATCACTTGCTTCATTTCCCGAAACGTGCATTCAATCTTGAAACGGTATCCGTACAGTGTGATGATCTCCGTCGCATCCAGCGCCAGATCGGTGCTGACGATTCTTCCACTTGCGCGGGCGATATTATCCTTCCGAACCGGCGTCGAGCCTCTCTTCGATGCATGCTTTCGAATTCTCCATCGCGCGGATCAACGGTTCAAACTGATTGTATTTCGGGCTTCCTTGCTCATATTTGCGCTGCGCTTTCGTCGTCTTGTGGATGATCGATTGGACGGGCGGGAGCGCATCCCTCAGTTCCCGGCTTGTATAATTGGCCGATGGATCGTTGGTCAGAAGCGCCTTCGAGATTTGGAGCGCCTTGATCCTGTTCTTCAGCAGCGAGTGCCGGGACGATCCTTCCGTGAACTTCTGCTGCATTTTCTCGCATTTGGCGATGGTCGAGGTGAGCAAGGCAACGGTCCGCTCCAATTCTTCTTGGTTGAGTTCCATCAAGCTGCCTCCGAAATACAATCATTTGAACATAAAGAAACTTTGTGCAGCATTCGAGCGTCTTCCCATATGTAAAATTTCTGATGCGAGGTGTCCCATGAAAAAGTTGTCGTTATGCGCCGCAGTGCTGCTTCTGTGCTTGCCGATGGCCGCATCCGCACAGGAAACAGATTATTCCTATTATACAAAATACGCCGTCAAAGTCATCCTGAATGGCGAGGAAATGGATTTCACGCCTCCGGCGATTGCCGTAAATGACAACACCATGGTGCCGTTCAGGCCGCTGTTTGAAGCCCTTGGTGCTGAAGTGATTTGGCAACCGGGCACGAAAACCATTACGGCAACCAAAGATGGTACTACAATCAAAATTACCATTGATAGTCAGACCGCTTATGTCAATGATGAGGAAGTGAAATTGACACAATCTCCTTTCACTTCCAAATACAAAGACGGGAATATGTACACTTTCGTGAACCTCAGATTCATCAGCGAGGCTCTGGGCGCCGTGGTCACATTTACGAAAGAACCCGTGCCGACCGTGTATATTCAGCACTGGGATTGACGCGCGGTTCAAGCATGGAAGATGAGATAGGGGCGCCGTGATGACGGGCGCCCCTTCTTCTTTATGCTTCAGGAAACATTCTTCAACCGTGCCGTCACGACCGTCTGCCCCAGCCGGTTGTTGTCGACTCTCACCTGGATGGCTTTCGTCGTCACACGGCCTTGCCTGTCCGTGATGGTAATGGTGATGGTGTCCTCCTTCAGATGATCCGGATAGTCTTCCAGATTCATATGCCCGATGGACGCCCCGTTCTCCGCGGCAAGTTCCCGCTTCTCTTCTTCCGTCAAACTGTCTATCGGATCATACCCGAATCCGTAGAACCGCGAGAAATTGTCCTCGGCGGCCCACTCGTACATGTTCCAGGCCGTCCAGCGGTACCAGATCTGGTCGTAGTCGCGGAAATCCTCATCGAAAGTCATCGTCATTTCCTTGTCGTAGAGCAGATTGAAATCAGCGACGGATGGTTGGGTTTCTTCGTCGAAGTGCTGGTAATACTCCACGTTCCAATACTTCTCGTGCTGCGTCTTCGTCCAGTCCACCGCGTAGACATATTCATTTTTCGCTTTAATATGGATCGAGGCGATATTTTCTCCTTCAATATAGAATTCCAGCCCGGGTCTGGAGTCGACGTAGCTGACGGTTGTGACATGCTCATCCCGCTTCCCTTCCCGGTCCGCCAACTTGAACACGGGGCCGTCTTCCCCGGCCTTCACGCTGATCGCGTAAGCGGGTGCCGCCTTTTCGAACGGAAGGTTGACCATGACCACCACCGCCAGCACAAGACCGACCGCGAAGCCCGCAGCCCGTCTCAACCGCCTGCCCGTCACCCGTCCCTTCATCGATCGGCGATTCAACCGCTCCCATATGTGCTGCTTCATTCGAGCTTTCTGCTCCTCATCCGGCGCCATCCCGTCAAATACAGCCCGCAGCCTTTCCTTAGTCAAAGAAATCATCCCCCAACTCCAGCTTCAGGCGCTTTCGCGCATCCCTCATCCGTGTCTTGACGGTGTTGATGTTCAATTTGAGCATTTTCGCAATCTCGAGCAATTTGTAGCCTTCGTAATAATACAGGTACAAAAGCAATCTGTGGTTGGGAGGGAGTCTGCGCATACCGTCCATCATCTCGTGCTGCGGCAAACGGTCGGCATGCTGCTCATCGGGCATGCCCGTTTCAAACTTGACGACCTTCTTCCTCCACCATCTGCGGTGTTCATCCCGGCAGTGATTGCGGGCGGTGGCGATCAGCCAGGCTTTCTCGTGTTCAACACTTTGGAAGGTCATCTTGCTGCGCATGAGCTTGACGAACACGGACTGGGCCGCATCCTCGGCATCCTGTCTGTTGCCCATCATCGCGTAGCAAATGCGGTAGACGGTGTCGATATGGCGTTCATACAGTTCGCTGAATACAGATTCCATGGAATCGTTTGGCTTCATCCGAAAAGCAAATCCCTTCGATCACACGCAGCCAGGGACTTCCCGCCGCTCCCCCCCTTTCATCTATTACACGAATGAGAGCAGGAGAAGGTTTGCGGATTGCGTTAGTTTTTTCGCATTTCCTCTTTGATCACGTGAAGCAACTCCAATATCCTGTCGTTAAACATCTCGATCTTCTTCTCGAACCGGATAAGCAGATAACAGGTAAGCACGATCGGAAACCCAAAGTTGGAGATCGATGTCGTGATCAAGGTCATCAACTGCGTGTCTTCCAATATCATCACCCCCATTCCATATGTGCCTGCATCTTATTAAGTAAAGAGAACATGAAATAACAACCATTACGGCCGGAACAATAAAAAAAGAGACCTGCTGCGGTCTCTTCATGCGTTCTGTTATTTCACTTGATCAATCCGAACCTCATCCGGTATCGGCTGAACAGCGTTGGCCATGGGCGAATCAACGTATTTGCCGGGTCGGGTGTTGCCGTGAAGCATTTCACCGCCGCCTTCTTTCCAATAGTGAACGACATCCGACTGAAACCGGTCCAGATTGAAATAAACCCTGGACTTCTCCTCCGGGGGACGGACTCCTCTTTCCTGGGCGTAAACGCCTTGCTCGGCTCCCAACACCCCTTCCCACACCAGACGCTTCACATCATGCTTGATTTCGTAATAAGAAAGCAGATTTCCCCATTCATAATAGTATCGAAGCGCCTCTCCTTCCGGAAAAATGAACGTATGGGAATGCATCTCTCCTGTACTGCCAAGCGTGTTGACGTCCTCGGTGGGCAAGGAGATCGCAATTTTTCTGGCCTCCACCAGATCATCACCATGGTAAAGCGCTTCATACATCTCCTTCTTGTCGGCGCTGCGGATCACAACCGAGTTGATCTCCGGAAGCCATTTCACGTCCGCCTGGAACGCTTCGCTGACAAAGCGAACCGGAACATAGACCCGGTCTTTGATCAATCGGGCAGGCACGTCCAGCGTCATCGTCGTGTCGCCCAGCACGGCCGTCTTGCTTCCAACTGTAAGCACCAGCTTACTTTTGGCTCGGGGCGAGGCAACGGTCACCTGTTTCGTCTCGTGATTCCATTGCAAGTCCAGATTCAGCTTCTTGAGCGATGCCAAGGCAACCAGCATCCGTCCATTTACGAGTACGGGAGCCGCGTCCGTATTCATTTTTTCGCTGTTGATGTACAGATGGACTTCATCAGCGGCCTGCAATGGCAGTGTAAAAGCAAGCAGCGACAGAGCAGCGATCAGACAGGCAACAATTTTCTTCACAGCTTTTCCTTCCTCCATCCTAATCTGTAGTTCCGCATGATCCGTTATCCACTCCGGAATCCATTCTACATAACAGACGCTCAAATTGAGCTAAAGTTTCTTTAAAAAGCAAAATCCGGATATTAATCCTTTTTAATGTTGGCTCTGTGGACCAAGGCTTCAATCCGCTGCCACTTGCCTGTATAAAAATGCAAGCCTTGATTAATGACCGCAGCACCTTGAAGGAAAAACAGGAGGAGACATCTACCGCTTCTTTTGGCGACTAATGGCCAGAGTATAGAGGGCAGTTATATGATTTATAAAAAGCGCTCCACATGGAGAAAGGGATTTAGACGCTAATATGGAATTATATAGAATATACAATCCTCGAAAGGGGGGGCATGACATTAACTTCCCTGCTGGCCCCAAGCAACTACCCACCGAATGAAAGTCCAAATGAAGCCGCTGCACTCGACAGAGAACCCGGACACACACCTGCGGCCAATGTTTTCAAAATATTTTAATTATTCATTGTATTTTGACGGTTGTAGTTTGGCCGCATTTTTTTACTAGTTAAGTGAACGGGGGTGGTGAATCATGAATGCTCAGCAAAGTAAAAGTCTGGAAAGCTTTCGTCAAGGCTTGAGGGGATTTGCGTGGAGACTGCAATACAGCTCGAAGGTCAGGCATTCCAAGGAGTCTCTCTCTTTGGACGAACGGCATTACGGCTACAACTTCACATCCGATGTCATCACGACAATTTATATCAAGGAACTGCTGTTGATGATTCCATCTGAGAAAGCGCGGTACATTGTCAAAAGGTTGTATCTGGATGGATATACGGAAAAAGAAGTCGCAACCGAACTCCAGTTGAGCCAACAGGCGGTGAGCAAATGGAAAAAGAAAGCATTCAAAACCATCCGGGAGAACATGAACACGCACTGATCCTCATCAAGCAGGCGCGAGACGGGGACAAGCAAGCGATTGAACAGGTGTTGCAGTTGTTTGATACGGATATCCGTTACCTGGCGCAGTTCATCAAGATGCCCAGAGAAGATGCGATACAAGAATTGGTCACCGAACTGATCGCCATGATCAAGAGGGACAATATTGAGTAACGTTAAAGGAAAATGGAACATGCTCATGAATCGATAACGCCGTCACCTTCTTGGAACAAAGGCCAAGAGCGTGGCGGCGCATGCATTTATTCCGCCTATTTGCAGATTCAAGCGGTGCGTTAGCGAAAAAAATTTTATGGTTTGGTTGTGAGAAGGGCATGGGGATTTCCTATAAGGGTGAAGAGATGAACAATACGATTTCGCCGGTCAGGGATGGAGCGGCCGGAATCGCATCCCTATTGTTCACGCTTCAAAGGTCTCATGATAGAGGACACGAATGGTATTGATTATCAACGGCCCCGTAAAGCCGGTGGTCTTTAAGTCCGGTTTATATGATAAAGAGGAGGATATTGTAACCATGAGCCATCTTACGGAATATGCAAAAATTGTGCGAATCAAAACTGGCAATCTTAGTGGTCTTGCAGAGACCAGAATGATTGGAAGCAGAATGGTGTATTGAAGTGGCGTGTTTTTGCGAACGGGGAAGGATCGACGACCTATGGCAGCTTGTATGCTGACGGTTCTACCGTTACAATCTCAATTGAATTGAATGATCAGAAGAAGGTCGTTTACAAGGTTAACGATGTTGTTGTGAGAACATTCAATAATACAGTCACAAATGTTGCGAACTCTGCACGACTGGTCTTTGCCTCTTATCAATCGACAGGGGTTACACCTCCGCTGCAACCATGGAGTGTTTTTCACAATCAAGTCAGAGCCTTTGAAATGAAATATAAAAACAGCTCCAATAGTTGGGTACCCTTCACAAATGGCAATAACGTTGAGGTGGAAGAGTGGCCGACAAACCTCCCCAGTCCTGACGGGAAGAAATACGTTGTAGATAAGACGTGGATTGGCAACGCTGATATCTACGCATCTTTGAAAGCATAAGCATCTTATTGATCAATACCACCAAACTGTTGGCAAGGCCCCGCTTTTAAGGGGCTTTGCTTTATTCCATCTTTGATCGGGGTAAATAGATTATGATTTTGTTATAATTTAGGATATTGACCTAGAGGGAGGGATTTTGGTCCGATTAAAGGGGAAGCCTTGTCCATCATTGAAAGGAGGAGTCATTCGGGTCCTGTCCTGTCAACCGCCTCGTGCTTACGCTAATCCGAATCGTTGGAGGCGTTCTGGTGAATAACTTACCAAAATCGAGGATTGAATACCTCAGCTTTTATCGTGCATTTGCGATATTGGCTGTCATCATGATTCATGTCACTTCCTTCCCGCTGATACGTGTCCAGCAAGGCTCGTGGAAACACGATTTCTACTTCATATTGAACACTTCCAGCCAGTTTGCTGTACCGGCGTTCCTTTTTTTGAATGGCTTTCTGCTGTTCTATAACTACTACGCCATGCATGGACGGGGATGGATCGCAACCTTCTACAGGAAGCGAATACTGTACATTCTGATTCCGTATTTGGCATGGTCGCTGTTTTATTATCTGTTTTGGCAATATCAAATCCAGGGCAACGCATGGCTGAATGCGGATCAGTTTATGATCAGGCTCATTACGGGCAATAACTACACGCATCTGTATTTCTTCATCATCATTATCCAGTTTTATGTGTTATTTCCCGCTCTGGTTCATATCGTTCAACATGCCAAACTTGACAAATGGCTCATCCTTATTGCACTTGTGTCTCAAGTGATCTTCTTCATCCTCAACAACCACTGGCTCCATATCCAAAGGACTGGCGTGCTGTTTATTTCATACTTCCTGCAGTTTTGTGCGGGGGCCTATGTGGGGATGCATTATGAACATGCCGTTGGCAAGTTGATCAAGAAGAAGTGGGCGATTACAGCTCTTTTTATGGTCGGATCTCTGCTCTATATCTTTGCCGGGAAGGTGTACTTCCACTGGCTTCCGGCACTTCTGCCGTATAAGGCTTACCTGAACCAGGTCATCTATTTGTGGTTTACGCTTGCAGCAAGTGCATTTCTGCTGCTGCTGGCAAACCGGATATACAACGTGGATGCCATGACATGGGTAAAACGCGCTTTGAACAGCATCGGCGCAGCTTCATTTGTCATTTTTCTGTCGCATCCGTTCTTTCTTGCACTGTGGCGGAAATATGTGGTTGACAGGTTCGGCGCTTACTATCACTATTTGACTCTTCTGGGATTCGTGGTTGTGCTGCTTTGCTCGTGGGGGAGTTATCTTCTGCTGGCGAAATATAGACGATATACATGGTGGATAACCGGAAAATGATTTTTACGATGGCAGATTCCGCCGATAACAGGCAATAAAAACCCGGAGGCTTGCACGAAGCAAACCTCCGGGTTTCTTCATGATCGCCGGCTGCGCGTCAGCCGCGTCAATCCAGCATCGTCTTGTCGCCGTAGAATTCTTCCCATTTCGCCTTGCGCTCGTCGATGATCGCCTGACCGCCGGATCTGAGGTAATCCTCAAAGCCGGAGTCATAGACTTTGTCGAAATCCGAGACAGGCGCCACAATCGCCTTGTTCAGGACCGTATCGCGCTTCTCCTTGAGCGCTTGACCCACGCCGTTTTCCGCTTTGATCTCGCCCACGTTGACGTTCTTGCCGACTCTGCCTTCATTGATGGAAGCCTGATATGCGATCTCAATGTACCGCTTGTCGACGCCGGCATAGCCGTTCGCGATCGACTTGACGGTGAGATCGGGATCGCCCAGGTCGAGGCCGTTGACCGTAATCGTATAGTCGATGTTGTTCGGCGAGTTCATGATCTTCTCGCCCGTAGCGGCCAGCGCCTTGTAGGAACCGTCCGGCATCTTCTCGTGGGTGACGCCTTCCTCGCCGAATTGCAGGAACAACCGGTTTTCGAACTTGGAAATCCAGTTCAGATAGAGCAGCGAAGCGATCGGTTCCTTGTTCGTCGCCGGGAAGAAGATCTTCCGGTCGATCGGCGGCGACAGGAACTTACGGTAGACGCCGGCGTCGTTCGGGAACGTTTCGATGGCGACAAACGCCGCGTCCGGGCCGACCATACGCTGCAGGCTGGCATGGATGCTGTCTTCGCCGTTGCGGTACGGGTAGTCCCAGTTGTGAATGAACGCGCCGACGTAGCCCGCTTTCATCAGGTTGTCTTCCGTCGGGTCTCCTGCGGGATACAGCGAGAAGTCTTTCCAGATCAGCCCTTCATGGTACCATTTGTTCAGGACCCGGATGGCTTCCTTGTAATTCGGGAGCAGGAATTTCCGATCATCAAAGCCGTAAACAAAGAGGTCCTTGTCCGTAATGTCGTCGGGCACGAACGACGTTGTCAGGTGGTCCGCGCGCCAGCCGACGTCAAAGCTGATCGCGAACGGAATCATCTTGTCCGCCTGGTCGCCCAGCAGCAGGGAAGCGTTGTCCCGGAACGCCTTCAGCATGTTCTCGAATTCTTCCAGGTTTGTGGGCGCTTCCATGTTGAGCTTCTTCAGCCAGTCTTCACGCACGAACGTGTTGATGCGGTTCAGAACGGCAAGCCGTGCCTCGAGGGCCCAGATGGTGCCGGTCTTCGGATCCTGGTCCCAATAGATGTTGGTATCCGTCAGCAGATCCCACAGATCCGGAAGAATGTCTTTGGCCTCTTCCAGATAAGGCGCCAGGTCAAGCACGCCGCCCATGTTCGCGTACGTCTGGATCGTCGGGTAAGAGTAGGTGACGCTGATGTCCGGCGCCTGGTTCGCCGCCAGCAGGTTGTTGATGACTTCGCCCTCCGTCCAGCGCGGTACGGGGACAAACTCGACTTCCACGTTGTGGTCGCGAAGCATGCCTTCCTTGATATAATCCGTATAGAAGTTGTCCTCCGGCGGGGTGCCGCCGTCATTGCCGCGGTCGTAAATTTCGACCGTAATCTTGCGGGTCTCCTTGAAGCGCAGGTTCTCATCGAGACCCCATTTCTCCAGTTTGGAATCCGAGCTGCCGCCCGAATTGCCCGAGCTTCCCTCCGAACCGGAGTTGCCCGTGTTCGGCGTGCTGTTTGTCGCGTTCGACGAACCGGAATTGTTCTTGCTGCATCCCGCGAGTACCAGCACGGATGCCAGAACGAATGTCAGGATGGACATCACGATACGGCGAGATCTCATCTTCGCTCCCCCTCATGCTCATTAACTGGAATTTTATATAAAGATTGACAGTGTCAGGGACAAAGTCAATTTTTACCCCGCTGCAGGCTTCAACTTTCCGGATTTCTTACCCTTTGACGGCTCCGAGCGTGACGCCCGAGATGAAATATCGCTGCAGCCACGGATACACGAACAGGATCGGCACCGTCGCGAACATGACCGTTGCCGCTTTGATCGTTTCGGACAAGCCCGGAGTCGAGAAGCCTTCCTGCGTGGCCACCTCAATGCTGTTGATGCTGTTCAGGATGTTGTACAGCAAAAGCTGGATCGGGTAATATTTCCTGTCGTTCATGTACATCAGCGCGTCCGAGAAGCCGTTCCACCGGCCCACCGCATAGAACAGCGCCAACGTGGCGAGTACGGGCGTGGACAGCGGCAGATAGACGTTGAAGAGGACCCGCAGCGGACCCGCTCCGTCGATTTCCGCCGACTCTCGGAGACTTTCCGGTATCGTGTACAAGAAGCTGCGCAAGATGATGACATAGAACACGCTGATGCAGTTCGGAATGATCAGGACCAGCGGATTGTTGAGCAGGTGCAGCTCCTTCAGCAGCAGGTACATCGGGATGGTGCCCGCGTTGAAGTACATCGTGAACAGAATAAGCGCGACGAAAAACTTCTTCCCCTTCAGGTTGTCATAGATGAGCGGGTAGGCGCACAAGATCGTCATGAACAGGGACCAGATCGTGCAGATCACGGTCAGGATGGCCGTCCATGCCAGCGACCAGGTGTACTTGGAGTCCCCCAGCACGGTCGTGTATGCATCGAAGTTCAGCCCTTTCGGCCAGAGCAGCACCTCATTCTTGATCAGGGCGTCCGCCGAACTCAAGGAACGTGCCAATATGGTCAGCACCGGCAGAAGACAGACGAAAATCAGAATCAGACAGATGAATACGACAACCCAGTCCCCGATTTTGGCGCTTTTTGTTTTGACCATGATGCTGCAGCCCTCCTACCAAATGCCGCGTTCGCCGAATCTCTTGGCCAGAGCGTTGGCCGCGAACAGGAAGATGACGCACACTACGGACTGGAACAGCCCGACAGCGGTGGAAAGCGAGAATTGCAATCCGCGAATACCGTAGTTGTACACGAAGATCGAAATGACGTTCGACACATCGGTGACCAGCTTGTTGCTGAGCGCATATGGCCGGTCAAATTCGCTGCTCAGAATTTGGCCGAGGCTCAGAATCAGCAGCACGATGATCGTGGGACGAAGACCGGGCAGCGTCACATGCCAGATCTTGCGGAAACGTCCCGCTCCGTCTACCGATGCGGCCTCGTACAGCTCCGGATTGATGCCGGTGATGGCAGCCAGATAGATGATGGTGTTCCAGCCGACGCTCTGCCAGATGCCGAGCACCACGTACGTGCCCACCCAGTAAACGGGATCGTTCAGGAACGGGATCGAATCGAAGCCCATTCGGTTCAGCAGAATGTTGATCAGCCCGTTCGTCGGGGCCAGCAGCTGGAGCGCCATGCCGGAAATGATGACCCACGACAGGAAGTGGGGCAGATAGACGACGGTTTGGGTGAACCTTTTAAAGCGCTTAAATACCAGTTCATTCAAAATCAGGGCGAGAATGATGGGCGCCGGGAAACCGAAGATCAGGTCCAGGAAGTTCAGCATCAGGGTGTTTCTCAGCGCATAGATAAAGTCCCGGTTGGAGAATGCCTGAATAAAGTATTCGAAGCCGTTGTTGTCCGCCCATTTCATCTCCCAGGGACTTTGGACAATGCTGTACTCCTTGAACGCGATCTGAATGTAGTGCATCGGGATATAGCGGAATGTGATAAAAAACGCGATCGGAAGAATCAGCATCGCATACAGGACCCAGTAGCGTCGCAGATAGCTCAATGTTTTATTCCAATTCATCGCGGATGTCGACATGGATGTCTCAGTGCCTCCTTCAACATTTGGCGGCCCTTGTCTGTTCCATTTTCCATCATGGCACCGGCTTGCCTGTAAGCGTTGCCATCCTCTAACACAATTTAGCATCGGGGTTAACGCCCGACAATAGCCGGAATTTAGTTAACCGTGGCTGATTAAAGATAATTTTTTTTAACGGCCGGCTGCTAGGCCCGGAGACAGTGCGACGGCGTGTAGCCTTTGATCATCTTGAATTGCTTCCGGAAGTGGGATAAATCTTTATATCCGCAGCGCTCCGCGGCTTCGCTCACGTTGCACTCGCCGTTCTGCAGCATGTCCTGCGCGTGGTTGATTCTGGTCTGCGCCAGATATTGATGGACCAGCATCCCCGTCTCTTTCTTGAATAAAGCCCCGAAATAGACGGCATTGAGCCCTACCATATCGGCCAGTTCTTTCACCGTAATATTGCTCGCGTAGTTTTCGGAGATATAGCTGATGGCCTTCTTCACCCGGTAGTCCGTGCTGGCGGAGTCTTTTTTCAGGAGAATCAGTTCAATGAGCCGATGGATGATGACGAGCAGGAGCCCCCGGGTTTTGATGAGATAGCCGGCCTCTTTGCGCACCCAGGCGTTGGACAGCTCGCGGAAGAGCCCGATGAGGTCGCTCTTGATCCCGATGTGCGATACGAGAGGAAGCGGCAGATCGGCCATCTGACCGTTCATGTCGTAGAGTTTGAAGTTGGCGGAGTACAGATGCATCAGGTCGTCGACGGTGCTGTGGGCCTTGCGGAGGCTCCCCGTGGGCACGCACAGCAGATCTCCGCGTCTCACCTCGTGCGGCACCCCGTTGATGGTATAAATCCCTCTGCCTTCGACGACATAGGTGATATCGTAGAACGAAATGACGTTCTCCGCAATTTCCCATGACGGCGTGCATTTTCTGTAGATCAAATAGCCGATATCGGGAACCAGTTGGTCGTTGATTTCCAACGCCATGTTTCATCCCTCCCGGAAAGACCTTTAATTTGAACCCATTTACTATCTTTCTACCTTTCAACCTTGGTGTCAACAAAACACAGCATGCCCCCGAAGGCAAATGTTGGAGACCGGCTTGCGGCGCAGACGCATTGGCCTGGGAACTGAACATGACAGGGTTGAATTAAACAAAAAGAGAGGCCATCAGCCTCTCTCGAGCGAATTTCTCTTCACTTGCAGAACCTGTAGATGTCGTTTCTGATTCTACTGTGATTTCGAATCTTCCCCGGCAAACGCCAGCTTATCGATCCAATAGGAGGCGAGCGCCTGATCCGTTTTCTCTTCAATGAATTGAATCTCGAGAATTCGCTCCGGCCCGACCTTGTCCCGCAAAACATCCGCCAGATCCGGATCGCTCACCAGCGTGAAGCTGTGTCCGCCCTGGTACACTTCGCCCGGCTGCAGTAGAATGAGCTCGCTCCCGCTCTCGCGTTCCGGCGCGATTTCTTTCCGCTTCTCGGTCATGCTGTCGACCAGCGTGTCATCGTGGAAGATGTACTTGACATAGAACGGCCCGAGCTCTTCGTCCGACTCGTTTCGAATCCGGAAGAACGTCGCGAACAACCTGAATTCGCCGTTGTCGTAGCAAGCCAGATGCGTATACGCCGGGTCCACATACAGCGAAGCGGGAGCGCTCGCTCCCTCATCCGCCTTATCGGCGCAGCCCGCGGACAGCAGGAGAAGCGCCAGGCCGAGCAGCGGCACAACCCGTATCATGGCCCGGCATGCCCTGCCCGCGGTGTTGTTCGTCTCATGATCGTGCCGGGCGGGCGCTTCAGCCGCGTCAATCCATTTCATCCAGCAGGAGACGCGCGTCCTTCGAGTCGATCTTTCCGTCCCCGTTCAGATCTTCAGGGTAATGAATCCAGAGCGTCGCGATGTGAACGAATGCGAGCGGACTGTCCGTCGGCAGGCCGAGGATCGACTTCAAACGTTCGGACAGCATTTCGAGCCGGATCGTCTGTGTTTTCGGTCCGCGGATCAGCTCGATCGTATAGCCGGGCTGGACGATGTGGTCGTCGCTCACGGCAACGCCTTCGCGATCCCGAACCATCATGACCGTTCCGGATACCGTCACGAACCGTTCCTTGAGCCTGCCGGCCGTCATTCCTCTCGGGACGCCGCTGTATACGTACCCGTCGTCGCCGGCATCGAACCATCCGGCCAGCACGCCGAGCACAAGGTTGTCCGGCACCTCGCGGACGATGCTCAGCACGTACTCCGCTTCCCTACCCGTTGCGGGATCATACAGGCGGATCGGCAAGCTCATCTCATCGTCCGTGATCGGAATGAACGCTTCGACCGAACCGAATTGGCGGATGCCCGCCAGTTCGATCTCCACGTCCGCACCGGCCGATGCGGTCACCGCGACGGCGGAAGCATCATGGTCGACGGAGATGCTGTAGAGCGAACCGGCCGGCTCAATCTCCCGGCCGTCGACGATCAGGCTCGCCAGCTTCGGAGCATCGGGCGCAGGCTCCTTCGCGATGACCAGATCATATTCGCTTGACCAGTCTCCCTCCGGCGTCCCGACCCGAATCGATACGGCTTTCACCGGCTCGTTCAGATAGACCGTCGCCGTGACGGATGCAGCCGGCCCTTCGTCCCCGACGTACACAACACCGTTCATGGACGATGCGGTGACGACGGCAACGTCCGCATTCCATGCGGCGGTATATTCATAATAGGACGAACCATCCTGCCGCGGCTTCGGATAGACGGGATTCCCGTCCACCGCCAGTTCGTCCAGCAGCGGTGTGACCCGGTCGTTCAAAGGAATGAAGAACGAATCGCCATAATAATCCTGATAGGTCCACTGATTCTCCTCCCGGAGCAGCGGCACAACCTCCAGGTATGCCGCTCCCTCCGGCACGTCCTCCAGCATGTATTCAAACGTATCCGCCAGCCTGTGATTGACATATACCCTCGCTTCGCCGCGGATCGGGTCTTGATTCGAATCGGTATAATACAGATCGTACGCCGTCAACGCATATTCGCCGGTGTCCGGAAGCGTCCATGTGACCGTTCCCGCGCGGCCGCCTTCGGTCCAGTCGATATCCCTGAACGACGGATTGTCCGGCAAGTACGATTCATGGAGCGCTTCCATGCCGTTATCTTCGTATTGGATCCGCGCATCCTGTTCCGTCATCTTGTCGATTATCGGGAACTCGGCGGTCTTGGCGTACAGGTTCCCGGCCGTGTCGACGAGCTGGATCGCGACATAACGATAATCGTAAAGATCGGCTTCGATGTTCTCCAGCGCGAACGAGTAGGGGCCTTCGCCCACAGGAATGTATCGGATTCCGGACGACCAATAACTATCCTGCGTCGGCATAATTTTGTAAAAGGCGAACTCCGTATCATTCGGAACGTCCTCGAACTCGATCAGCGGATCGATCCGGTTGACGCGGGGATCCCTGTCGACGACGGTGATATTCTCGGGAAGGTTGATGTCGTCCATCGGGATGACGACGTTGGTCGGAGCCGGAACCCCTTGGATAAACTTGTCAACCTGCAGATAGGCGGGATCGTCGGGAAGCTCGCATTCGAATTCGTATCGGGCCTCTCCGTACATCTCGCAGGCATGGGGTGTCCCTTCCCGATCGTAGAGATCCATCTTGAGCTCGCCCCAAATTTCCATACGAAGGAGCAGATAACCCGCGAGAACGCCTTTCTCTTCATCCTCGTAGGCGTAGAAGGCGTCCAGCTGCACGAGGTTGTCCGTATCGTCGGAAGCTTGCACGATGAACGCCTCTGCGCTGTCCGCGCACACCTCTCCGCCGATGGAGAAATGATAGGTGTTCGACTCCATCGTAAAGCATCCGCTCGGCAAAATTTCAACGGCGTACGTGACGTACCCTTTGCCCGGATTCGGGATTTCGGCCGCCGTGAGCGGTTCTTCGGACCAAGGAAACGTCTGCCGAAAGACCAGATCATCGATCGGCCCATCCGATCCGAACACGTGGACAAGACGCGTTACCGGATCGGGCATGGCGAAATCGTAGATATACGTATCCGCCACATCGTCTCCGGCCAGCAGCGTAATCACGAGCCGGTAGGCGCCGGACCCCAGCGATTTGCGCAGATAACCGCTGTTGTATAAGATCGTCAGTTCGCTGTATTCGATCGTGATCTCCGTCTCGTCGGGCAGCCGGTACAAGTTGACCGACTGCTGGTACGAATCCGGTTCGGTTATGATCCAATCGATTCGGATCTCGTCTCCGTATAATTCGACGTAATCCAATTGGATCAAACCGTTCGGCGAAAGATTCGCATGGGCGATGCCGGTGCTGCCGACCCCGCCGACCGGCGCAAACGTTGCCAGCGCCGCGACAAGCAGGATGCTCAGCGTTCGCATCCGGATATGGTATCCCATCCCGAGCTCTCCTCTCATTGCGCCCCGCTGCTCGACATTCGTTCCTGCACGCCGCCGACAACAAGCCGCAACATTCAAGTTTGTTGGACAAATCATGACAACATTATATCAAACCTTTCCATACTGTGGGTATTCCATCAACTCCTTCAGGATCAGGATCGCCTTGGCACGGTCGTTGACGATGGCAGCTATAGCAGCTCCAGCCGTTCCTGAATTGCGGCCAGGCTGTCCAGCGCCCGGCCCTTGATGAACACGTCGAACTGATCCTCATGGCCGGTTTCTTCCGCGTTGATGAAAATGCGTCCGGCCCTCGTCAGGAACGGCAGCTGATTGACCGGCGCGACCTGCAGACTGGTGCCGATCACGAGCACCGCATCCGCCGCCCGGATGGCGGCAATGGCCGCATCCCAGGCTTCCTGAGGCAGCATTTCGCCGAAGAGCACGACATTGGGGCGAAGCCTGCCGCCGCATTGGCATTTCCGCTTCTGCAGAAACGTCTCTTCCGCGTGCGGCGCGCCGCAGGCGTGGCAGCGGAACGCGCGGATCGTGCCGTGCAGCTCGTGCACGTTCCGGCTGCCGGCGGCCTGATGCAGGCCGTCCACATTCTGGGTGCCGATGCAAGCCAGCATGCCCCGCTTCTCCCATTCCGCCAGGATGCCATGCCCCCGATGGGGCCTGACCGTCTTCAATTGCGTGATGCGCGCCGCATAGAACTCATGGAAGAGATCATAATCGGACTCGAGCGCTTCGACCGTCGCGACCGTCCGGGGATCGATGCTGCGCCACCATCCGCTCGGGGAGCGGAAATCTTTCACGCCGGCATCCACCGAAAGCCCGGCGCCCGAGATCAGCACCATGCTGCGGGCATCCCGGATGAGCAGCGCCGCGCGATGGATCGGATCGTATGCTTCCGTCATGTCGCCAATTCCTTTCATCCATGGATTCCAAGATCATCATACACGAAAATGCAATCGGGATCGCAGCATACGACTGCGATCCCGCTCACTCCATCCTCTATTCAAGGCGTCCTTCTCCGCCCATCAGCCTCGTCATTTCCTCGATCCGCTCAAGCGGAAACGGGGGCTGCGTCAATGGTTTCATGGCGATGGACATCAGTTTCATCGGATTGTCGTCTGCCGCAACCCGGTTGGAATTCAAGGTTCCGCACCTGATGCAGCGATGAATGATCGCCCACTCGCCGTTTTTTCGAACCCATACCGAGACGGGCTCCATACGCCCGCCGCAGCCGGAAGCCCGGTCGCCGGGCTCGATGTCCACATGCAGGCTGGTCAGGCAATTGGGACAGTGGTTCCGATGCCTGCTTCCCGCGCCCTCCGGCACGACCAGCCTCCCGCAGACTTTGCAGGTAAACGTGTCATGGCATGCGTGGGTTTTGTAGCAGCCTTTTTCGAACGATCTTCTTTTATTTTCCCTGTTCAACGAGATACCCCTCCGTATCGAATCAAATCCTGTTGATTCTGCGTACGGGAGGCTTATACGGAAATATCCGGGTACAGCCTCCCGGCTATACCACAGACTCCGCGCGGTGGTTGTTCTTCCTGAACATGAAAACAACTCTCCTTTGCATACCGTTTCAGCATGAATATAGCAGTTTCCCGGCGCATGGGGGTATGGAGTGTTTGCCTTAAATCATATTTTCCATAGTAAAAAGCAACGGCGGCCGCCATGGCCGCATCACGCTTTCATCTGATCCGGGCTGTTGACGTTGCGGAAGAAGCGCTCGGCATCCCCGGCGTCAGGGACAAGGGTCGATCCATCCAACCATTCCGCATCCGCCTGCTCCAGCAATTCCAACACCCGATATCGGCCGCCGTCCAACGCCTTGCGCAATGGTTCGAGCATGGCCCTGCTCCAGATGCTGACCAGCGGGTGCTTTCGTTCCCCGAGCCGAACCGCGCAGACGTTCTGACCACCTGCGGCTTCCAGCAGCCGGGCCGTCACATCGCTCGTCATGAAAGGCATGTCGCACGGCAGCACGGCGTAACGGTCGGCCTGAACCGCGCACATTGCCGAATAGATGCCGGCGAGCGGCCCCAGCCCTTGATAGTCCTCGTGGTCCGTGATCACGGATAGATGGTCGGGGAACCGTTCCTTGAGCGCTTCGCGCGTCACGATGACCACCGCATCGCAGACGGGAGCAAGCGCGTCGACGGCCCGTTCATAGAAATATCGCCCCTGATGGATGCCGAATGCCTTCGGCGAGCCGAAGCGGACCGAACGGCCTCCGGCAAGCACGACCCCCGCCGTTTTCAATCTTGCAGCATCGCTCGCCTTTCTTCCATATCGCTTCGCGGCTACGGAATCCGCCATTCCGCTTCACCTTCTTCCGTCCCCGGCAAGAGGACATCCACGATTGCCCCGCGCCGAAACCCTCTCGATCCGCCGGGCAGCACCATCAGCGCGTTGCTTCTGGCGATCGAGCTGACGGCGTTGGATTTGTTGAATCCGGCGGGCGCAACCGTGGGCCGGCTGCCGTCATGACGATAGACCGCCCTTACGAATCGCGTGAACGGATTCGGCTTCGTGAAATCCTCCGTCAGCACGGCCTGCGTGTGCGGCAGGTACGGCTTTCGGCTCCCCATCATGCGCAGCAGCGCCGGTCTGGCGAAGATTTCAAAGCCGACATAGCAGGCGGACGGGTTCCCGGACAAGCCGAACAGAAATTTGCCTTCCCATACGGCAACCGTGGTCACGCTGCCCGGACGCATCGCCACTTTGTTGAAGAGCACCTTCGCCCCGAGCCGCTCGTAAATCGCCGGCAAGTAATCGTAATCTCCGACCGACACCCCGCCCGTCGTGATGACGCAGTCCGTCTCCCGGAGCGCCCGCCGGACAAGCTCAAACGCCTGATCGAGATCGTCCCGCACGAATCCGTACGAACGGGACGGGTTGCCCAATCTGGCGAGTTGTGCCGCGATCATCGGCCCGTTGCTGTCGCGGATTTTCCCGGGCGCCAGCGGTTCGTGCACCTGAAGCAGCTCCGTACCCGTGGTCATGAGCCCGACGACCGGCTTCCGGGCGACCCGCACGCTGGCATAGCCGAAGGTGGCGAGCAGCGCGACGACGCCCGGATGAATGAGATTCCCCTGCTCCACAAGCACCTCGCCGGCCCTGGCGTCTTCGCCCCGGAGGGAGACGTTCTCCCATGCGCGGAACGGCTTCCGGATCGCGAACCCTTGCCCGTCCTCCACGGCTTGCTCCAGCATGACGACCGCGTCGGCGTTCGGCGGCAGGGGAGCGCCGGTCATGATGCGCACGGCTTCCCCTTCTCCCAGCTCGCGCGCCGGCATCTGCCCGGCACCGATCTGCCCGACGACCCGGAAGGAGATGCGGCGGTGTTCGCCGGCCCCCCTGGAATCTTCGGAACGGATCGCGAATCCGTCGTAAGGCGCGCGGTGAAAAGGCGGAACATCATGCGAGGCGACGACCGGTTCAGCCAGAATGCGTCCGTAACTGTCCGCCAATGCCGCCGTCTCCGCCCGGGGAGCCGGCACATGCGCCATCAACAGCTCAAGTGCTTCTTTGACCGCAACGGGTTTTCGGATTTGGACCAAAGTGATGCATTCCTTTCGTCCGAACAGTTGGTGCCGTCTACAAGAACAGTTTGACATCGGAGCGAATCCGGCGCAAGCGCTCTTCGATTTCAGAACCGTGCTTGCTATACTGGATTGAAAGGAGATGAAGCCTGCGGATATTCCAAGATTGCGGCTTCGGTGTGGAAAATGGATCAGACATTGGATTGGAATGCGTTCGTCTCGCCGATCTGGCTTTCGGTCAAAGTCAGCTTCATCGCCAGCATCCTGGTCATGATCCTCGGGATCTGGGCCGCCCATAGCATTGGCGGACGGCGCTTCATCGGAAAAACATTGCTCGAGACAAGCCTCATGCTGCCGCTTGTCCTCCCGCCCACCGTCGTGGGGTTTCTCCTGCTTCTGCTCCTGGGCCGCAGGAGCTGGATCGGCAAGCTGTGGGAGTGGTGGTTCGACCAGCCGGTCATCTTCACCTGGTATGCCGCGGTGGTCGCCGCCGTCGTCGTGTCGTTCCCGCTCGTCTATCAGACGCTGAAAGCCGGTTTTGCCTCCGTGCAGAAGGAATACAAGGAAGCCGCGCGCCTGGACGGCGCGAGCGAATGGCAGGTGGTGTGCAGGATAACGATCCCGCTCGCCGCGCGTTCGCTCGCGACAGCCTATGTGCTGGGATTTGCGCGCGCGCTGGGGGAATTCGGCGCGACCCTGATGGTGGCCGGGAACATTCCCGGCAGAACCCGGACCATTCCGACCGCCATCTACGCGGCGGTGGAAACGAATCAATTGCAGCTTGCGGGGCTGTGGAGCGCGGTCCTCATCTGCCTCGCCTTCGTGCTGCTGCTGGCGACCCGGACGAAATCGTAGGTTGGTGCAAATCAAGAAGCTCCAAAGTCGACACCGCTTCGTCTTGGAGCTTCATTTTATTTGGACCCCAAAATTTTGATCCGGCCGGTTGACTCCGACCTTGGGGCATACTTTACGGAACTCGCCCGTCTGCAGCAGATCTTGTTCTACCGGGAACTCGGCTTCAGCCTGCGGGACATCAAGCATGCGCTGGAGCACGAATCGGAGCGGATTCATGTGCTGACCAAGCAGCAGCAGCTGCTTCTGCAGCGAAAAGCGCAGCTTGATCAAATGTTGAGAACGATCGCCGATACGATTGCGGCGGAAAGGAAGGGGAAAACGATGGATAAACACGAAATGTTCAAGGGGCTGAACAAACAGCAATGGCAAGAAACGCTGAAAGAGCAGAAGGAATATTTGGAGAATCGGTACGGATACGAAATGGATACCGACCATATCGACGCGGAGAAATTGAACGAGGCGGCCGCCGAATCCGAACGGTTCATGCATGAACTGGCCGAAGCTTATGCCGGCGGCCTGCGGTTTGACGATGCGCACGTCCAACACCTCATCGGGCGGCATGTCGGCTTTCTCAATGAGCGTGTGGCCCCGACGGACGCCGCGTCTTTCAAGGCAAGCGCCAGATTTTTCATGGAGGACGATTTTCATCGCAGCGTGCTGGAGGGCATGCACGTCGGCTTGAGCTGCTATTTGTACGCTGCGGCTGTGAAGTATGCCGAGACGGCTTGAACGTTGGTCGGAAGCCGGAAAGACGGTTTGCGGTTTGGCCGGATGCGATGTAGATTAAGGAGGTGGAGGTGAGCGCGGATTGAATGCATCGCATGCGGACAAACTTGCGGAATTGCGGACGATCCTGGACGCATCGGACAATATCGTATTCTTCGGTGGAGCCGGCGTTTCGACGGAGAGCAACATCCCGGACTTCCGAAGCGCCGGCGGCCTTTTCTCCGAACGCGTGGGAAAGCGCGAGTTATCGCCGGAAGAAATTCTGTCCCATACGTTCTTCATGCAGCATACCGAGGAGTTCTATGATTTCTACAAGAACAAGATGATCTATAAAGACGCGAAGCCCAATCCGGCGCATCTGGCGCTGGCGAGGCTGGAGCAGGCGGGCAAGCTGAAAGCGGTCATCACGCAAAATATCGACGGGCTTCATCAGCAGGCCGGAAGCCGGGAGGTTCTCGAACTGCACGGCTCGGTGCACCGGAATTATTGCATGTCATGCGGACAGTTCTTCCCGCTGGACGCCGTGCTGGAATCGGCCGGTGTGCCGAAGTGCAGCCGCTGCGGCGGGATCGTCAAGCCGGATGTCGTCCTGTATGAAGAAAGTCTGGATACGGGGGTTCTGGAGAAAGCCAGGCGGTATATCGAGCAGGCGGACGTGCTGATTGTTGCCGGAACCTCGCTGAGGGTGTACCCCGCCGCGGGATTGATCCAGTTTTTCCGGGGCAAACATCTGGTGTTGATCAACAAGTCTCCCACGCCGTATGACCACGCGGCCAGCCTGGTCATTCACGACAGCATCGGGAAAACGTTGAAAGCTTGCCTGACGTAAAAAAAGCAGACGGCGTCCGAGCATCGATTCGGATGATCCGTCTGCTTCTTGTTTGTCTGCTGGTCAGTTCCCTTCTTTGGTCGGGCCGAGAACCCCCGGTACCGGCAGTCCGGCCTGGCGGAGAAGCACGGTCATCTGCCCGCGATGGTGGGTTTGATGGTCGATCAAGGTTCTCAGCATCGCGCCGCGCGGTACGGCGCCGGCGAAGGTTTCCACGTTTTCGACCATTTTCTCATCCGTAAGCTGCTGCTCCACCGCCCGCTTGACGTCCTCGGCCGTCTTGGTGTAGGCCTTCACGATTTCCTCTGCTTTGCCGGGCCGTTCGCTGCCTGCCGGTTCAATGGCGAGGCCGACCTGCTTCATGAAAAATGCCGGTGCGGTCGCCAGGTGCCAGCCAAGCCATCCGAGCGTGTTGTGCCCTTCCACAATGGCCTGATCCAATTTCTCATCCGTGAGCGACTGCAGCACCTTGAGCGTGCCTTGTGCGGAGTGCGACCAATCATGGAGGAAATCTTGCACGGTTCTGTACATGGCGTCTGCTCCTTGTTGCAAAATGTGTGGTGTCTTCCCCGCTCAGGATTTTATATCAAATCGCCCGGAAAAGGAACTCGATGCTTGCGAGAGATTCGGGATGCTGTCAAAATATCCTCAAAAAGGAGAACTCAAGTCATGAATCTGAAAATTCTGGATGCCGCTTTCTCCGTCATCAAATTGCCGCCGACCGATCCGATCCCGTCATGGGCCGCAAGCGGCCGGTTCGTCTCCATTACCCGGACGGACGAAGAGCTTTCCATCGTCGTTCCTTCCGAACGCGTGCCGGACGGCGAGGAGTTCGCGAACATCGAAAGCGAGTTCCGGTGCATCAAGATCGAGGAGGGCGTACTGGACTTCAGCCTGACCGGAATTCTTGCATCGCTGGCCGGCCCGCTGGCCGAAGCCGGGATCAGCATTTTCGCGATCGCAACCTACAATACGGATTATATCCTGATCAAGAGCCACGCCCTGGAACAAGCGAAAGCCGTATTGGAGAAGGCGGGACATACGTTCAGCCGTTGATCAACCCGCCTGCCGGGTGTTGAATCAACCCGCCAGGAGCACGTCGACGATCGCCTTGTTGGCGCGTTCGTTCTTCTTCAGATGCCGCACCTGTTCGCCGGACAGCAGATCAACAGGAGACAGGGGCAGCTCTCCGCATACGTCCGCCCCCACGAGCGGACGGGTCCGTTTCAGCTCCCGGATCGCATCCAGCAGCTGCCGCAGCGTCATGCTGCCTTGATCCCAGTCCGTGGCCGCGTTGTCCCGATTCAACACGTCTTTGTCCACGCTGATATAAATCGGCTGATCGGGCACGGCGGCGCGGATGGCCCGCTCGATCTCCGCCGCGGACATGCGCCGGACCTCTTGCTCGGAGATGACGGTGACATTGCCGGGCATGCCGGCTGCCTGGCGGCTGCCCGGAGCGCTGGCGCCGACGATGACCACGCGATTGAGCAGCGGAAGCGTCCTCAGCGCATGGCTGACCCACGAGCCGCAGGAAAGGATCGGGATTTCCCCCTCCGGTGCAAGGTCGGTATGGTGGTCGAACAGAACAAGCGAGAACGGCTGCCGAATTTCGGACAACAGCACATAGGTGACGTAGTGGTAGTTCCCATTGCCGATCAGCGTGACGCGCCGGTGTTTTCTTGAACGCAGCCGTTTCTGAATTTCGTGCAGGGAATCGGAAGCGCAGTAGCCGCGGCAACCGCGCAAATCGGAGAAATCGATCCACTCGACCGGGTATCTCCGGAGCAATGTCTGTTTTTGCAGCGTACCGTCGAAGTTTAACAATGAAATTCCGCTCTTCATTGTTCCCACTCCTATTCTTCAAGCAGGGCTCAAATCATAGGTCTTGTTCACAATGAAACGGCAGTCAGAATGTTCGCTTATTAAAAATCGATTCGTTGCCGCAAAACGAAGAACCATCATGCGATCTGCCGCCGGACGACGGCGTCAATTTGTGTCCCGAAATCAGTGCCCGAAACGGGTAAATTCGCCGAACTGTTCCTCGCTGATGCGAATCGATTCTTCGTCGAACACGACAAGATATACATCCATATCACGTTCAGCGCGTGCGAGGAAATCCCGGATCGCCGAGACCGCGACCTGCAGCGCTTCGGCCTTGGGGTAACCGTAGATGCCGCTCGAGATCAACGGGAAGGCGATGCTTTCGCACTTGTGCAGGGCGGCAAGCCGAAGCGAATGGAGGTAAGCGGAGCGGAGAAGCCGCTCGCATTCCGCCGCTCGTTGACGGTTGTAGATCGGCCCCGCCGCATGAATGACGTGCTTCGCGGGCAAGGCAAAGCCTGGCGTGATCACCGCCTCGCCGGTCCGGATCGGGGCGAGCCGGTCGCAGGCCGCTTGCATCTCGGCCGGTCCGGCCGCCCTGAAGATCGCGCCGCAGACGCCGCCGCCCATCCGCAGCTCGGTATTGGCGGCGTTCACGATCGCGTCGACGTTCATTTTCGTGATGTCCTGACGGACGATGGTAAAAGGCATCGGCAGCTCACCCTGTTGAATGATTTATATTACCCTACTAGATCGATTATAGAAAATTTAACAATCCCTTTACTCCCTCCGTCAACCAGGCAATGAAATATAGCGGATACGTGATTTTGGTTATAGATGAACAAATAACCGGACATGCTTGACTTTAAGGAGGAATAGGCATGTTCGGAAAAAAGAAGAAGGGTGATAAGTCGTACTTTAGCGTTGCTGACAGGAAAATCATCCACTCCACTAATGGAATGAAAATTATTGAGTTGGATTTAAAAGTAAAAAAACCAATTCCCCCCGCTTCACAAGGCACATTGCGGCTTCGCGGGAAACAATGACAGCCCCTCAAAACTTAGGGGCTATTATTATTGCTTTCCATACTCCTCCCATTTTATAGTAAAGTTGTTGAGAGGAGGAGCTCCAAGAAAAATGAAAAAACTAAGACGAGCCCTATTCGAAACACTTCTTGGAAAAATGTTTATTGGCGCTCTGATTATTATGGGAACCGCTTTACTTGAAGAAGCATTCGCAATTAATGAAATGCTGTCCAAACCGTTTAAATTGTTGGCGGAATGGAAGGCAGAAGGAACCTTTGAAGGAAGGCTGAAATTTGTCTTGCTGCTTATTCTTTATTTGTCACCTTTAACAGTCATTTATGCATTATTATTCAAGAAAGGGACAAGCAAGCAGCACGAAAAACATTATTATTCTCGCTATAATTACGAAAAAATGATTGCGGAAGTAAAGGAAACCGTTAACAATCGTCAAGCCCCAAATGAACTTAAGGCTGATAAAATAGAAGGTTTGTTCAGGGCCCTGATTGATGACGTCTGCAATTTGTTTCAAGTCCAACAGTCTGATGTTCGGGCTGTGCTGGTCGTCAACAACAACCGCGGTAAGCATAGACTAACAGGTTGGCGTTGGGGGCGTCCCTGTACTCCTGACCAGGAAAGGATGGATTATAAAGCGATCGACGTGTTCCTTGAAACAGAGAGAACGTATCCAATCTGGGAAAAGGTAAAAGAGCACTTTGACCATTCGGACTCTGACACTTTGCTGTTTTTCAGAAACGAAGGGTCATTTCGCCTGGGCTGTCTGATTGCGATCGCAAATTCAATTGATGTCGAATCTCACATTAACGAGTGGGAGCAGATTGTAAGACCGTTTACGATGCTCGGGCATATGGACAAGCTGGTACAATTTGTCGTAAACTATAAATAAGGAGGGAGGGTTCGAGATGACCAACTTGTTCAATCGAATTTTCAGCACGAACAAGAAAAGACGCGTCATGGTCATTCACAAGGTGAAACACTCGAAAAAGCCGGCCCTCACGAAAGCTACACATGGAACAGTCATCCTTCGAGGAAAAATTGAACAAGACAACATGATCGCTCGATAGGTCTTACATATGAAATCCCCCTGGTTCAAATGAACCACGGGGATTTTTTTGTGAAAGGCGTGCTGTATGCGCATCAGAAGAACATGCTGATCTGATAGATCAACGCCGCCGCTTCCTGGCGGGTCATCGGACGCTTCGACTGATAGTCGACCGCTCCGCTTGCGTCAGGCTGCACTTCCGGACCGTACAGCTCATAAGCGACCATGTTCATCACGGCTTCGGCGGCCCATTCATCAGTCTCGTCCGTTACGGGCGCCTCCATCGGCTGGAAGCCGAGCTGCGCCATCAGCCGCCAGATGATGACGGCCGCTTCCTGCCGGGTGATCACCTGATCCGGATGGAAGTCGCCGGACGGCGTCCCCGTCACCAGCAGCGCGTCCGTAGCGGCCTGGATCTCGCCGGCCAACGGATGGCCTGCAATATCACGGAACCACGGCGCCGGACTATTGTAACCCGGAATGCCGAGCCAATCGAGCACCCATGCGATAAATTCGGCGCGCGTAATCGGTTGGTCCGGCGCGAACGTGCCGTCCGCATTGCCTTGCACAATCTGCAGCTGGTGCAGGTAGTTAATGTACGCGGCGTAGGGATGCTGCGCGTCGACATCGCGGAAAGGCGCCGGTTCGGGCATCTTCTCCGACCAACTGACGATGTTGGCGCGGCTGTACATATACCGGATCTCGCCGCTTTCGCCTTCTTTGAAGGCCACGGGCGCGCCTTCCTCGTCGAGGAAAAGCAGCGGATCGATCTGGCGGAGCTTCTGCCGGCCCAGCATATTTTCCGCCGTCAGCTGCCCGTCGTCGCCGACGTAGACCCGGGTGACGACATAGCCGACGCGCAGATCGCGATACAGGCCTTCGAAGCGTTTCAATTGTTCGGCCTCCGATGGATAATCGGCCGGCTGTCCGGCAGCCGGGAAGTAATGGTTCATGAATGCCTTGAAGAAAAGCTCCCGCGCATCCGTCATGTCATCATTTTCGGTCTTGTTGTAGGCGATGAAGATGCCGATGTTCTGCTCCGGAAGCAGGTACATCCAGGACGAGTAGCCGGGAAGATCGCCGCCCTTGCCGACAACGGACTGTCCGTTGAACGCCTCATGGAACGCAAATTCGAACCCGTACCCGATTTGCGGCACTTTCGGGTGAATGCTCCGTTTCGGCGTCTGCATCGTCCGGATCGTTTCCGGCTTCAAAATTTGCGCGCCGTCCAACGTGCCGCCGTTCAGGAGCGCCAGCATGAACCGGGCCATGTCGCTGCCGGTGGATACGATGCCGCCCTGCGGGTTTTCGACCGGATTGATCGAATAGAAGGGCAGCGGCACATTCTGATCCACATAAGCGGTTGCCAGCCTGCCCAGATTTTCCTCCGTGACCAGCAGCGAGGTATGCTTCATGCCCAGGGGCTTGAACAGATGCTCCTCCAGGTATTGCGAGAACGGCATGCCCGTCACGCGTTGAACGATATACCCTTGCAGCATTGAAGCGTTGTTGTCATAGATATACGCTTCGCCCGGCTTGCGGACGACGGCGGGCAGATACGTTCTGACATAGTCCTCCAGCGAATCGGCTTCCTCGGGATCGAACTTGATCAGGCCGCCCGGCGGGGAATCCACCCGGTCGAACCCGGTCGAATGGGTGAGCAGATGTTCCACGGTAAGGGGCGTGTTCGTTTTGTTTTCCAGCCGAATGTCCCCCAGATAGCGCCGGACGTCTTGATCCAGCGCGATCTTCCCTTGTTCCACCTGCTGCATGACCGAAACGGCGGTGAACACCTTGGTGATCGAGGCGAGGCGGAAAAGGGTGTTCTCCGGATCGACGGGCACCCGGTTCTCCAGATCCGCGTAGCCGTAACCTTTCGCAAGCCAGACATCGCCGTCCTTGACGATCACCAGCACGGCGCCCGGAATTTGCTTCTCCATGATTTCGCGCTTCTGGAAGAAGCGATCGGCAAACGCCTCAAGTTCTTCGGGGTCCGCAAGTCCGGGCGGCTGCGGCGGCGGCGAATCCGCCTCCTGCGGCACGGCATTCGCGCCGGCCAACGGGATGAACAGCAATGCGAAGATAAGCACGGGCAACAGAAACATTTGCCGGACAATCCTCGGGTTCTGCATCTCTCTCGCAATCCTCCTGTGATGAAATCGTCAACTACCGGTAAGGGGCATCTTCATTCTACCGCCGCAGACTTTCAGGCAACTTGCCGCAATCTTAAAATTACCTTACACGGAAGGAGAGAAGCGCCGGGCGTATAATTGATTTTCTGAACCATGCAGGAGGGAAACCGTGTGCGAAAAAAGATACTGATCGCGGATGACGAGCCGGATATCATCGAATTGCTGAGGATCTTCCTGGAGTCGGAACAGTTTGAACTCATCGAGGCGCACGACGGACAGGCCGCCTGGGAGCTGATTGAGCGGCATCAGGTCGATCTCGCGGTGATCGACATCATGATGCCCCGGATGGACGGTTTTCAACTGATCCAGCAGATTCGCAAAGCCTGCAAGATGCCGATTATCATCCTGTCCGCGAGAAATGAAGATGTGGACAAGATCAAAGGCCTCGGCATCGGCGCGGATGATTATATGACCAAGCCGTTCAACCCGCTCGAATGCGTCGCGCGGATCAAGGCGCAGCTGAGGCGCTATTACGAGTTCAACGATTCCGGCGCGGGCGACGCGGATGCCGTGACGTCGATCGGCGGCCTGACGCTGGATCACCGCGCTTGCCTTCTCTACAAGAGAGGACAGCCCGTCGCGCTCAGCGCAACGGAATACAAACTGCTGAAAATGTTCACCGACGAGCCCGGACGGATTTTCACCAAGAAGCAGATCTTCGAGCGGGTCTGGGGAGACACCTACATTGCGGACGACAACACCATCATGGTGCAGATCAGCCGGCTGCGCGACAAGATTGAAGACAACCCCAGATCCCCGGTTTACCTGAAAAACATTCGCGGTCTGGGGTACCGGTTCGCGAAGAGGGAAGAACTGGATGAACAGACGAAATAGCATTTTTTACGCCTTGACCCGCAGTTATGTGTTCTTCGCCTTCACCATTATCCTCCTGGATGTCTTCCTCTTCGCGCTGTGGCAGCAGCGCGTCGACCGCAAGCTGTTCGATGCGGCCGTGCCGATGATCCGGGCGAGCGAGGTGGTGCGGCCGGATTACCGGGACATTCCGTCGGACACGATTGAGCGATTCGAAGGCTGGGTCGAAATTCTGGATGAACAGTTGCGCGTCGTGTATGTCAAAGGGCGCAAGCAGGATCAAACCGATCAATACACATTGCCGGCGATGATGGACCTGTTCCGCGACGGAGAGGACACCCCCTATTGGGTAAGCATGACACCCTTCCGGACCGTGAACGGTGAAGCTCATTACTGTCTGGTGAAGCTTCCCAAGAGCCATCTGTCGCAGCATTTCGCGGTCAACAACATGACGGACCGGCAAGTCGCCGACTTCATGAAATGGTCGATCGGGATGCTGGCCTTGTTCGTCCTGCTGCTCGTGCTGAACGTGTACGGCTACAGCCGCTGGACGGCGGCCAAGTTCACGAATCCGCTGAGCGCCATCGCGGCGGGCATTCGCAGCATCGGAAACGGGAATTACAAGAAGCGGCTCCGGTATGAGGCGAATTATGAATTGGCGGTCATCCAGGAGCATTTCAACCTGATGGCGGACCGGCTGGAGAAAGCGGAGCAAGAGAAGCAACGGTTGGAGGAAAACAAACGGCGGATGCTCGTCGACATTTCCCATGATCTGAAAACGCCGATCACGACCATCCAGGGGTATGCGAAGGCGCTGCAATTGGGGCTGATCCGGGATGAAGCGAAGATGCAGCGGTATCTGGCCTTGATCCATGACAAGGCGGAGCTGGTGACGGAACTGATCGAAGAGGTATTCGAGCTGTCCAAACTGGAAAGCCCCGATTACAAAATGACGACCGAAGAGCGGGACCTGGCGGAGTTCGTCCGCCAGCTTGCCGCCGACTTCTACGATCAGTTCGAGGAGAAAGGGATGGTGTTCAACTGGAAGATTCCCGCGCACGAGGTGAACCTCTCGTTCAATCCCGGCCTGCTCTACCGGGCCATTTCCAATTTGCTGTCCAACGCGATCAAGTACAATCCCGGAGGGACGGCGGTCCGGCTGGAGTTGGAAGATGCGTCCGATCATGTCGAGCTGGTCGTATGGGACAACGGCGTCGGCATACCGGCCGAATTGCGGGAGCGGGTGTTTGAAGCCTTTGTGCGCGGAGATGCGTCGCGCAAAAGCGACGGCGGCACGGGGCTCGGCCTAACGATTGCGAAGAAGGCGATCGAATGGCACGAAGGTGAGCTGACCCTTGAATCTTCCCCGGGAAACACGCTGTTCCGGGTCAAACTGGCGAAGCGCTTTGCCGGCAAGATGTGACCCGGGCGAGTGGCCTGCACGGATGGACCAAAACGGCGGCCATGCCGTTCTGGTCATCGGGTGCGGGCGATTTTCTGTTGAATCATGAAAGGGATGAACAAATACAAGGCGCAGGCAAACGACAGCCAGGCGGTAAACGCGATCACCCGTGCTTCGTCCAATTGCGGAAAAACAACGGGATGAAATGAGATCGAGAAGGTGTCCAGCGCAAGCCCGATGATCGTCCCGATCACCCCGAACTTGAGCGGCGCATCTTTCGAGCGGTCGAACCGCCGATACGCCTGCGTGACGCCCCACAGTACGGCCGCCGTTCCGATCAGGAGCAGGATCGTGCTGATGACAAAGGCGTTTGAACGGGGAGGAAAAAGCACGTATTCGCCGAACAGCCTGAAAAACAGTGTGGCAAACAGCCAAACGACAAATCCCCAGATCGCGGTGAACAATCCGTTTCTCATTTCTTGCCCTCCTTGTCGGTCAATGCGCTCAGTCCTTTCAGGAAATGCTCGAACTCGCGGTAGATGCTTTCGACGGGAAAGTCCTTCTGCAGCACGGCCTGCAAGGCCAACCCGTCAACCATCGCATTGATCAGGATGCCCCATGTGTCCCGCGACACCCCTTCGATCGGGGAGGCCGCCCACAGGCCGGACAAATTGCGGGACAGCGCTTCGTTCTCCGCCGCCATGATTTCGCCCAGCTTATGTCGGATCTCTTCGTTGTTGAAGCCGGAAGCGACAAGCGAGAGGAACAATTTGTGAAAAAACGAGTCGTAGGAGCAGCGGCTCCTCGCCGACGCCAGGGCGTGCGCGATCGCATCTTCTTTCGGCCGGGCGATCTCCTGCCAGCTGGTTTCGCAGATGTCCCGGACGATCGCGAGCAGCAACTGCTCCTTCGTGCGGAAATGATAGTAGATCGTCCCCTGCGTCACGCCCGCCGTCTCCGCCACCGCCCGCAAGGTGAACTGTTCGAGGCCTTTCTCCACCAGACACTCTTTTGCGTATTGAATGAGTTCCCGTTTGCTGACGACATTCGGTTTTGCCATCGAATCAGCACCCTTTGTTAGTTAGTCATCTGACTAACTCAAATATTAGCATACCGGGATGAGCTTGACAAATGCGAAACCTGTTGCCGGATGCGGCAATCACGGCAGCAGGCTTCACGGAGCGGGCTTCGGTCCCCCCGGCTTAATTCGCGATTTTCCGGAAGGAACTTCCCTTGGACAACGCAAGCAGATGTTTCATGATCGTAATAAGCAAGAAGCCGAGAACGCTTCCGAATGTATTCAGCAGGATATCGTCAACATCGAATTGCCCGATTCGCAACCCGTACTGCAACGTTTCAATCGCGAAACTGAGGATCATGGAATCGACGATGAGCTTCGACAGTTTGCCGTATCTTCTGAGCAGCAGCGGAAGGAAAAATCCGAGCGGCAGGAAAATCAGGATATTGCCCAGGGGGTTATGGATAATGACACTCATATCGTAACGGTGGGCTCCCGTCAAATATTCCATCGTATTATGAAACGGGATGAAGTTCGCATTCAGCTTTAACACTGTCTGGCTAAAATATCCCTCCGCTTCGGACGGAATAAAAAAGTAAGGGTTCCTTGTCGTGTCCACAAAGCGTGTGATGATGCGTTGGAAGAGCAGCTTGTACAAGACGACGAAGGCATACAGCGCAAAACATATCCAGGCACCCGCCCTGAACGCTTTCTCATACGGGAACATGGACGCTTGCAGGCCCCGGGTCAGTTGTTTCGGTTCCCCGAAGCTTTCCAACGCTTTCCGTGTCGCCTCTTCCTCGGCAAGGCCTTGGCGCAAGTATTCACTTTTCAATAGTTGAAGATGATCGCGCATTTCATCCATGATGTCTCGTTTCTCTTCCTCGCTGCAGTTCAGTCGGCTTACAATGCCGCGGATATAGGATTCGATGTTTTGATCCACTGGACTCCCTCCGAACAGACTTGAATGAGATGGTTGATCTGGTTCCATTCCCGCAGTTTCTTCTCCAGCACGTTCTTCCCGGCTTGCGTAATCCGGTAGTACTTCCTTCTTCCGCCGCCCTCGGAATCTCCCCAATAAGACTCGATCCATGCTTTGTTTTCGAGCCGCTTCAAGGCCGGATACAACGTGCCTTCGCTCATGTTGTAGAGGTCGTCGCTGTATTCTTTCAAGGTCTTGACCATTTCATATCCGTACATATCGCGCCTGTGGATCAGGGACAACAGGAGAATGTCGATGCTTCCTTTCATGATCTCCTTATCCATCATCACACCTCCCTTTCCCATCCTATCCTGTTTGCATTGTAACACTATAATACATCGCATTACAAGGGTGTGGGCATGACAGGCCGCTGTTCCAGAACACCCATGTGCCGTTCGTACCGTAAATCCTCCCGAACACCGCAAGCAGCAGCGTCGTGAGCATAAAAGCCGAAAGCAGTACGGCTTTGCGCCCATGCTTCGCCGTATATTGCAACAGATGGCCATGCCTCGCGCGGTCGGTGACGATAAGCGGGGACACCAGCGTCAGCACCGCCAGGACCGACAAGATGGCCAGATTGACAGAATAGGCAACGGTATTTTCATAGACATACTCGTTCATGATGTTCCGGTATTCTTCGGTTTCCCTGATGGCGGCTAGCCGGTCCTTTTCCTTCTGGCTTGCGGCTTCCGACATCATGGACGGCAACGTATATTGGAGAAAATGGTGATACCGGGTTGTTCCAGATGTGCCTCTCCATCTCGGAAATCAAAGTTTCGCGGGTTTCCCGCATAAATGAGTCATATTCGTCCGCTTCCAGCGTCGGGCCTTTTCTTTACTAAACATTTTAAGATTATTTTGAAATACTTTCTCCAAGTCTATTATAGACAACCATCGCATCTCTAATATTATACTGCCCGGAATGGTGATCCCCTTTTGCGCCGGCCGTAATCAAGATATATTCCTGGCCGCCGACCTTCGCGAGACTTGCCAGACACAGCCCGGCTTCGTTGGTATATCCGGTTTTTCCGCCCAAAATTTCTCCGCCGCTGATGTTTCGACTGTCCAGTTTTTCGAACATGGTGCTATGAAGGGTTATCCCTCCAGGATGCTTGTTCGTAGGTTGTGTGGCATGGCGAGGCGTAGTAAAAATCTTCCGGAACGTATCATTTTGTAAAGCATAGTTTAAGAGAATCGCCAGGTCTTCGACTGTTGTGTAGTGATTGGCATCGTGAAGGCCGGTGGCATTCTCAAAATGGGTGTTGTCCATCCCGAGCTCGGCCGCCTTTTGATTCATCAGCATCGCAAAATTCCGCTCCGAACCCGCAATATGATCCGCAAGCGCAACGCACGCCTCGGCGCCGCTTGAAAGCAGCACCCCGTATAAAAGATCAATCGCCTTCACCATCTCCCCCGCCTCGAATCCGGCCAAAGAAGCATTGGCGCTGTAAAGGCCGTCAAAAGTGTAATGCGTCAGTTGTATTTCTTCCTCCAAATCCGTCAAATTTTCAATGGCCACAATCGCGGTCATCATTTTGGTCAACGAAGCCGGAAAAATCTTTTCCTCACTATGTTTGTGCAACAGCACAGCTTGATCGTTCAAACGGACCAAAATGGCATGGGGGCTGTACAGTTCGTCAGCGAGTGACGTTACAGACTTCGCGTACCCGGGGCGTGCATCGTCATTTGGTCCGTCTGGAGCGGAGAAAAATTTGGATACACAGGCAATTACGACAGCCAACACGAAAAATCCAAATATTCCCGACCTTTTTCTTCCGGCCATGCGAATCATCATAAAATAACGCTCCTTTCCAAAAGTATTATGAACTTCAGGAAAGGAGCGATGCTTGAACTCTCTCTTATGAATTCCTTGAGATTTTCTTAAGCTTGGTCTCCTATGCCTTATTCGCCTGTCGGAGAAATGCGATCCAACACTCGCAGAATCAATACAACGGCTTCCGCACGGGTCACATAACCGCCCGGAGCAAACTTGTTGTTGGCCCTTCCCTTGACAAGACCGATGTCCGTGGCTGCCGCAACGGCCGGGTAAGCCCAGACCGGCACTTGATCCGCATCATCATAGGGCAGCGGTGGGCTTGCCTCCTTCTTGTCTTCGTATCCTACTATGCGCATCAGCATGACCGTGACCTCGGAGCGGGTCATCCGTTGCAGCGGTCGGAATGTCCCGTCGTCGTATCCTCTCGCCCATCCGGCGGCGGCCGCTTGCATGACATGGGATTTCGCGTACCCCGGAATGCTCTCCTGGTCCTTGAAAGTCCGAACCTGGTCCAGCGGAGCGGACAGCGCGAGCGCTCTAGACAGCATCGTGGTGAATTCCGCGCGCGTCACCTCTTGATCCGGGGCGAAACTTCCGTCCGGCAAGCCGTTGACCCAGCCCATCTCCGTTGCCCTTGCAATATCTCCCTCGGCCCAATGGCCTTTCGTATCCTTATACGGAGCTGAACCGGAAATGCTGATCTTGAGCGACACGCCGGGTTCTAACGTGGTACTGCCCAACTCGCTGTCAACCAATTTGGCGCGTGTCAATTCGATGGAGGTGCTGCCTCGCCCGATCGCTTTGAAACGCATTTCGGCAAACCGAACCTTTCCGTTCTCGCCCTTGATCTTGCCGATCTTGGTGTGCGCGAATGTAATGGTTCCGTCTTCGACGATCGGAGGGACCGTAAATCCCCCCCAGTCATTGGACGCTTCAAGGAAAGTCAAAGCTTTCGGATCGTAGGCCAGGCGAAGCTCGAATCCATACACATCCTTCGCATCGGAGCCGTCAATTGAAATCACAACTTCATCGCCGATTCGCGCATGACTGACTTTGCTGTTCAATGTGAAGACAGGCTCGTCCCCGGCGGATGCCAGGTTCGGCAACGCCGCAAAGAACAGAAGCGCGGACAGCAGAAGCAGCAATACTCGATTCTTCAAGCAAACCCTCTCCTTGTCCGGTAGGCAGCGACAATCGCAACCCGCAGGATAGACAGACCAAGGGGATCGGCAGCGTCAAGCGCCGATACCCCTTGGACGGTATGGAACCATCAGTTTTTCAGGATAAGCCGCGCCACTGCAGAAAGGTCTTCGATGTCGATGATGCCGTCATTGTTGATATCGTAACGTTTGACTTCATTCCAATTCGGGCTGTCCGACGTCATGCCGTAAGCCTTGGCAACCAGCGCCAGGTCGCCGATGCTGACTCGGTTGTCGTCATTGAAATCTCCCGGCATGGTCGGCTTGGCAACTTCAACCGTATGCGCAGCTCCGCCGATTTGCGTTTCCACGCCGTCACCGTCGGCAATCACGAGATGCGTGACTTGAATATTCGCAGTGCCCGCGATGTCCTTGGCCTTGAAGCGGAGTTGCAAGAGGTTCCGGTTCGGATTTTTCACGCTGTCATTCAAATGAACGCCCAGAATTCGAATGCTTCCTTCTTGCTTGTCGATGCCCGCAATCACGAACTCATCGTCGACGGATACCGGCCGACCGACAAGATCCAGTTTATCCGTGTCGTATTTAATGGTAATGTCTTGTGCGTACACTTCCTGCGTTACGCCTTCAAGACCGTAAGTCACATCGAACGGTTTCCCGAACTGCACGCTGGCCGGCCCTGCCAAGGTTGCCGAGGCCGCAGCACCGTTTCGTGATTGCGCGAACATCCAATCAAAGATGTTCTTGTCCGCGAAGGCTTCCTGGCTCGGGCCATACCGGAAGCTCGCGTTGGATTGGCCCAGCAGGTTGCTGAACACCTGGGCTTCGGTCTCGTGCGGCGTCCAGTCAAAGCCGAAGTACGGGTAATTGAAGGCCTGGTTCGTTTCGAGCACGTTCACGTTGGCATTTTCGTACAACCCGCTGGCGCCGGCGCCTGTTGTGAAATACTGTGTCCATGAATTCCCGGCGCCATCATTCTTGTGGACATGCGCCCAAATGGCTGTTTTGGTGAGCTCCGGATTCGCGGTCAGCTGATCCACGGTTGGCAAGTTACCTCCCGCAAGCGGAACGATGGCCGCGAGAAACTCGGGATTGCGGGTATAGAAACCGATGGTGTACATGCTGCCCATCGAGAAACCGGACATGTAGATCCGGTTCAGATCCACCTTGCCTTCATCGGCCAGTTTCTTGACATAGGCGATAAGGGCCTCGTTGTTCTCCTGGTTGTTCACGTGGTTCTGCGTAGCAATGATGTGCGCGTTGTACTTGCCGGGGTGCTCCAGCTGGAGCTTGGACAGCACGGCCGCGCCGTTCGCGGTTTGCACAGGCGCGAAGCGGTCTCCCTGCGGGCCGCCGCGGCCGCCGCCATGGTTGTAGATGAACAGCGGGAGCGGACCGAGTTCCTTCCAGGACTCATCGATCGAGATCAGGATGTCCATATTGCCCGGACCGCCCGGATTCGTCTGGTCCGGAACGAACTTGTCCAGTGCCGGGTTGACGACCGCAGTCTGCACGAATTTCGGCGTTAAGGTCGTACCGTCCGCCAGCTTGAGCTCCCGATTTACGTTGATGCGGTAATTGAGCAGCGCCGAATAAGCGTTCTGCAAGCCGCCCGATACCATTGCGCCGGATACGGGGCCGCTCGCATTCCAGAACTCGAACTCAATGATGATGTAGCGTCCGCTCGCGGGCGTATCGGTCACGAGATCGTCGGAGCCCGGTGCGGGCGTAAGATAGCCAAGCGGCTTCGGTTCATCGTTGACATAGACCCTGGTAATCTTGCGCTCCCCGTCAAAAATCACCGTCGACCCGTCAAGCCTTGTGTTCCTGGCGGCTGCCGTGAACATGTCGGCGCTCAGGTCGGCCAGGTTCGCCGCGTTGCCTTCGCCAAGGTCGATGATGACCGCTGTCGTGACGTTGCCGACAGAGAAGATGTCGTTATACACGATGAACGGCAATTCCGCTGCGTCCGAAGCAGGCTTGAACGTCACATGAATGGTTGTTCCGCTTGCGGTAACGTTCTTGATGGTGTAGGTGTTGCCCGTAACCTCGACTTCTTCACCGTTGACCGTAACCTTGTCCACTTCAAACCCGAATGCGGGGGTAAACGTGAAGGTCACGTCCTCGCCGTCATTCACCCAGACATGGCCGGTCAGGGAAGTCGGGCTGATGGTGCCGTTCGGGCCGGATGTCGCGATGACATAATGCTGAACGCCGACGTCCACGTTCGGTTCATACAGCCTGAGCGGCGGTGACGCCTGCATCTGCTCCAGCAGCTGGGCTGCGGTCGATGCGCTCGCGGCCGGGCTCTTGGCCGTGAAACCGTCTTCCGTGCTCGTCAGAACAAAGTTGAACTGGTTGTTTCCGCTCCAGAAGTACATGGCCACGGTGCCTTCGTTTTCATCGAGCACATGCAGCATCACGCTCTGCTGGTTTTCATTGACGGATGCATTCGTCGTGTTGAGGGGCGCATGCTGCGCGTTGAAGCTGGACTCCCTTCTCAGAGGTTCCGTACCTCCGCCTTCACCGGGAGCATCGTTATACAAATAATAGCCCTGACCTTCGCCAAGCCCGCCGGATGGAGGCGCTGTGTTCGCGCCAAGTCCGAACTGCCAGATCATGTCGGGCGTCACTTCGGATGTAATCAAGCCGTTTTCGATCGTAACCGGCTTGGACGCCATGCCGATCTGAGTATCGCTGGTGACGTCGCCGGGGGTGCTGATGGTCGCTTGGGCGTTCACCAGCGCGCCGTGCTCGGACACGATGAGATAGCTTTTGCCGATCTGGATATTGGCGGGATCGACTTGTCTCCAAGTTTCAGCCGGCACCGATTCCGCCGATGCCTTGGCCTGGGGCAAGAAGAGACCGGCTGCCAGCATGAAGCATACCAAGAGAGCCACCGTGGACCTGATGCTGCCGTTCCGCATGACCAGGAACCCTCCTTTATGGAATGGATGCGCTTACAATTACGTGTGCCTTTTTTCACAGCAAACCAATTGTTTTACATTATCAAACTACGTTTAATAATTTCTGCACAACAATTGATTGTTTTACATTATCAAACCATATTTATCACCTCTTGCAAACCTCTTCGTTTTAGCAATTTGAGAATAGCAAAGCGATCTTGCAAATAACGTCGAAACCTGCATGTCCAAAATAACCATTTTGCAATCTTCGCAATCCTGTCGATTTGACAGACAATTTGACCAGATGAGGTTCCAATATCCCTCTTTTTCCCTAGTCATTCGATCTAGTGCGAATCATAAAAAAATAACGCCCCCTTCCATCGTCTTATGAACATCAGGAAAGGGGCCTTTCTCAAGATGGCCTCATGTCAGCGGGGTTTCTCCGAACCTTTATCTTACCTTCAATACCATCTCAACATGAGGAATGCCGGCCTCGATGAATTCTTCGGATACAACGGCAAATCCGAACTTCTCATAGAAGCCAACAGCGTGTTTTTGGGATTCAAGGCAGATGATGTCGGGGTTTAATTTTTCTTGAATCAGTCTGATGCCTTCCTCGATCAGCCTCCTGCCGTGACCGGCTCCGTGTTCCATGGTCAGCACTCTGCCTACCTGTACGGTTTGCTTGTCACTGTCTTTGAAGAAGGCTCGAAGGTAAGCTTTTACCGAACGGTCGGATTCCAGGAAAATGTGCAGACTCCGGAAGTCGATATCATCGAAATCGCAGTAATCGATTTTCTGCTCGACTTTGAAAATGAGATATCTTGCCCTCAAGATTTCATAGATTTCCCGTGACGTCAGTTCATCGAAAAATTTGGCTTTCAGTTCCATGCGGTTACCTCGCAGTATGTAATTGGGAGCATTCTTTAGTAGTCTTTTATCTTCTTCAAAAAAGTGATTACATTATATTCTTATCGTTCATACCGTTCAATCCAGGCAGGCCGGTAATGCGTCTTATGGTTTGTCGTACCATCATCTGCCGCAGACTTGCAACCTGGTTTGAACTGCCGATTTTTTGCTTATATTCACCATAGCATTCTTCCGTGTCAACCCGTCATATCGGAATTTTTATCCTCTATATCTGAATTGGGGGGTGGTTGCTAAATCCGGATACGTCGCAAGGAAGCTGTCGCTTCATTTACTTGGGAAAGGAGGATTTTGTTTTTATGTTGAAACGTTTTAGCCAAAAACTCTCCCTCCTCTGTTGCCTGATGATATTGACGTCCTTCATGCCTGTCGGTTTTGCCGCCGAGACGGACAACATTGCGATCGCGGAAGCGGCTGACATCCCGACCGCCGTGTACGGAACGCCCGAGCTCGGCTCCAACGACCCGCTGTGGTTCAAGACCAACGAGTATCCGATCAACCGCAGTTCTGCGCCGGATGATCCCAGACCCCATGCCACGGGGACGGTCAGAATTCTCTGGGACGAAAACTTCCTGTATGCCCGCGTCGTGGTAGAGGACAGCAATGTCTATCAGGGAGCCGGCGGGGATCATACGTACGACAGCGTGGAGTTCTTCGTCGGACCGGGATCGAGCGGCTCCAACCAATGGCGCGTCAGCGCGACGGGCGTGTTCTCGGGGCAGTCCCATACGGACCGGGCTGCGTGGACGCAGATTACGGACACCGGGTACATCGTGGAAATCCGAATTCCAAAGCGCGACTTGACGTTACAGCCGGGCAAATTCACGTTTGAGGTAAATATCAACAACTCGTCGGAAATCGGCGCCGACCGCTATGAAGTGGTATCCGCTTTCGGCCCGCCGGACTCGGGTTTTAACGGCCACGAAGCATTCCAGGACAGCATTGAACTCATTCCGGCCGCTGAACCGGATCCGAGACACTCCATCATCATCTCGGTGGATACGGGCGGCAAAGTCACGCCGAACGTACCCGGCAATGTGAAGCGAGTCCCTGCGCCTGCCAGTCCAGCCACAGACCGCGGTAGCAACTGTAGATGATATTTTCGCGAATCTGGGTATCCAGCGCCGCATGCAGCTTGATGCCCGCCACTTCGGCGCCGTGCCGGAGACGCTTGTGGTGAATATTGTAGATCCGGTTTCCATAGATCTGGCTGAAAGCGCCGCCCATATGTCCCACGATGCCGGCCTGTTCGCAATCATGGATCACGTTGTTCCGGACGATATGGCTGCCGACGAGGGTCTTGTGCCAACCGCCGGTATGCAGCGCCCGCATGATCACTTCCTGCTCGCGCTGCGTGCCGCCCTTCATGTGCCGGCCTCTGACCTTGGCGTGGCCCGTTCCGATCGGGGTGCCCAGGCTGATGCCGACGCTTTTGGATTCACAGATGATATTGTTTTCGATGATCCAGCCTTTGCTCCAATGAGGCCCGATCAGACCTTCCTGATGGGCGGTCGGCGGCGCCCACTGGGGAGCTGCCTGGCGAAGCGTGAATCCGCTTACGGTGATGTAGTTGCGACCGGGTTTGTCGGGCCAGAAGCACCAGGGGCGAACGCTGATTTCAACGTTCTCCTTGCGGGGATCTTTCCCGCCGAAATTGGCCCAGATCTTCGTGGTTGCGGAATCGACTTCGGCATACCAGGTCAGCAGCGAGTCATCGGGATACTTGGCGTCAGGCCAGACTTCAGGCTTGCGTACCTTCTCCAGGCTATCACACTCATACAAGGACTTGCCGTCCAGATAGACATCGCCGAGGTGGACGGGGAAAGCACCTTCAAACAGCCAGTCTCCGGAGAGCTCGACTTCGAACGGGTTCCGGACAGAGAAAATGGCATTCGGAACTTCCGTGCTCCAGACATTGCCGCCTTCGTCCTTCCAGTCGGTAATCCGTTCAGCCCCCGTGATGACGACTTCCCCGTCTCCCGCGGAACGATAGACGATGCGATGCTCTTCCGTTCCGCCATTGGCCGGATTGACCCACTCCCTGTAAACGCCGGCATGCACGATCACCGTATCGCCGGCCACGGCCAGCGACGCCGCGCGTTGGATGGTGCGGAAGGGCTGATCGGCTGTTCCTTTCGCCTGGTCGTTGCCCGTTATGGACACGTGGTATTCCATGGGATCACTCCTTTTCCTGGTTGGAGAGGGAGAATTTTGGCCGAATCTCCTCTTGTGATCTGCGATAAACAAAATATCGAAGACTGTTTTCTCTCTATAAAATAAGTACAGCGGGTACACTCGCCACCTCTGTACGTTGCAGACAAATAGCCAAATTATCCCCTGGCAGCAGTCGCACAATCTGTGGTTTGCTGTCTGACAAACCAAGGGGTGTTAGCCCTATAGCATGAATATGATGTTTTACGAAATTACCTGTCCTAGTTTTTAAGCGGTTCGGAATTATCTGCTTTTTAGCTTCTTTAATTCATCTTTTAACCCAACATAAAACACCCAAATAAATGTTGGAATATGAGCAAGAATTAATATGAATAATGCAAGATCAAAAAACAAATAGTTGAAACTAAACTGTGGAGATTTTAGTTCTATAATGTCTTTTATTGGATCCACACCAATCGCAAATAATACGAGCGGGAAAAAGAGTTCTAATCCAAACTCTCTGATTTTTGTTATTGAAGAAGGATATTTTATATTCGGAATTATTCTATTTAGTACCTCTAATTCTTTTTTAGTGTAATTATACAGGTAGTTATTAAACAAATATCCAAGAACCGCTAATAGTGAAAGTCCCCCTAGTAACCATAGTGGATAGTGAATAAAGCTTACTAGTATTGCAAACGATAATATTAGTGCTGCAGCAAAAGCAGCAAATGATAGAACTATACGAATGCGTTTGAAAGCTTTGATGGCTCCAACATTGTTTCTTTTTTTCATAATATCCCCCCGCAATATTGTTAAATAACTTTACGAGGGAACACTTGTTCTGGTTTCAAAATTTTCCCGTATGTAATTTTGCCATTACTTGTAGGTTAACGCTATGGTGAGCCTTTTGCATAATTTCGTTTTGAAGCCAGCTTCATAGGGAGTCCTCAACTAGCAGCAGTTAATTCCTGGCTTTAACGTTTAAAAATGTGTAATTGGAGTTTATTGGTCATAAAAATGGGCAGACCTGCAGAATTTTCGGGAAACGCTCGTTTTTAAGCGACCGCTTTTGCCAAGCGAGATGCGGCTACTGCAGATGCAAGCAGAACGATGGCGTTCAGATACAGGTGAG
>Ga0207870_100262_pt1 | contig 42603 bp, 38 predicted proteins | sample CeladaPassage60B_FD_187477 | JGI IMG/M metagenome (GOLD analysis project Ga0207870, IMG submission 187477) | Cellulose-adapted microbial communities from the Joint BioEnergy Institute, USA - Passage3 60B (SPAdes) (version 2) | ecosystem: Engineered > Bioreactor > Continuous culture > Unclassified... | reverse complement strand
CAGGAAGGGAGGTGGGCAGAACGGAAACTAAAGGGGTTCTCGGAGGTGAAGGAGGTGCTGGAGAAGATGCTTCAGGAGCGGTATGCCCCCCGTACACAGACTCTTACACATAACTCTTGACACGACCCTACCTCCTGGGCGAAACAGCGGTACCCCTTTTAGGGTAGCACATCCCCTCTGCCCTTTTGGGGCAGAGGCCTGGGGCGCCCCAGGAGGAAGCCTAGGTAGGCCAGGGTGGCCTCGTCCCCAATCCCTTCGGTCTGAGGGGCTTTCCAGGGCTTCGTCGCGACCGCGCAAGGCCTCCGGCAACCTCTTTAACCCTTTCCGGAGGAGGGTCAGGAGGACGGGGTGACAAGAGGGGAAGGCACCCTGTGCGGCATGGTTCGTACGCGTTTGATTCCCCTCCCCGGGCCCGGTCTTCCCCGGGCTCAAGCCAAGACGGCGAGCCCTTGCGCCTTGGCCTGGTACATGCGGCTGTCGGCGGCGGAGAGGAGCTCGTCCGGGGTCTTGCCGTCCTCGGGGAAGGCGGCGAGGCCGATGTTCACCCCCAGGCAGAGCCCCCCGAAGCAGAGGGCCTCTATGGCCCGGGCGTAGCGGAGGGCCGCCTTGATGGCCCCTTCCTTCCCGGTGTGGGGGAAGAGGACGGCGAACTCGTCCCCGCCCCAGCGGAAGATCCGGTCCCCGTTCCGCCTTTCCCTTTGCAGGGCCTCCGCCACCTTAATAAGGGCGAGATCGCCCACCGCGTGGCCCAGGCGGTCGTTCACCTGCTTGAAGCCTTTGAGGTCCATGACCGCGAGGGCAAGGGGGTAGCCGTAGCGCTCCGCCCGCTTGAGCTCCTCTTCCAAGAAGCGGTCAAAGGCCCGGCGGTTGGGCAGGCCCGTGAGGGGGTCGGTGAGGGCGGCCTCTTCCAGGAGCTTCCGGGTGCGGATTTCGTGGAGGAGGGTGGCGAGGGGCGTGGCGAAGAAGCGGGCGGCCTCCAGGGAGTCCTCGCCGAAGGCGTTGGGGTCGTGGAGGTTGTCCAGGTTGAGGTAGGCCAGGACCTCCCCCTTGTAGGGGATGGGGAGGCAGAGGTTGGCCTGGATCTCCTGGGCCTTCCCGGCGGTGTCTATGATCTCGGGCGGGGCGGTCTCGTGGCTGATCTCGGCAAGGGGCTTTTCCTCCCCGCTGAGGAGGCGGGGCTCCCCTTGGAGGGCCTTTTCCTCCCCCAGGCCGTACCATTTGAGCTGGGCCTCCCGGGTGAAGGCCAGGGCCTTTAGGCCCTCCAGGTCGTAGCCAAAGGCCGCCTTGTAGCGGTAGGCCCCGTCTTCCCAGACCAAGAGGTTTCCCGCCTCCGCCCCAGGGACCTGGCGGATGGCCTCTTCCAGGACCGCCTGGTAGAGCTCCTCCGGGGGTTTTTCCAAAAGCTCCAGGAAGATCCGGTTGACCACCTCGTGCCGGGCCTTTTCCGTGAGGCGTTCCAGACCGAGGCCCAGGGTACGGGAAGCGAGGAGGAGGAGGTCCACCTCGCTTCTCCGCCAAAGCCTTTCCGCCCTCTGGCCCACCACAAAAATCCGCCTCGCCCGGGGCGCCCCCGGGGTGGGGACGGGGAGGGCGGCGAAGGTGCGCCAGTCCAGGGCCCGTAGCGCCGGGACGGTCCGGTCCTCCTCGGCGTAGCGGGCGGTGAAGAGGGGGCTTCTCGTTTCGTAGACCCGCCAGGCGAGGCCCACGCCGTAAGGGAGGCCCTCCTCCAGGACCTTGCGGAGGGTGGGCTCCTCCACGCCGTGGGCGGCGAGGCTCACCATGCGGGCGCCCCGGACCTCCCAGAAGGCGCCGGCCTCGAGGCCCAAGGCCCGCACCAGGAGGGCCAGGGCCTTGGCCGCCGCCTCCTCGAGGCGGGAGGCGCTTTGCAGGGCGAGGGAGAGCTCCGCCACGAGCCGCCTTTCCTCCTCGTCCGCCAGGCGGGAAAGCTGGAGGCTCACCGCCTGGGCGAAGCGCTTAAGGCCCTCCTGGAGCTCCTCGGGGAAGGGCCTGTCCCGCTCCAGGTTGAGGACGGCCACCACCTCCCCCCGCTCCCGGAGGGGAAGGGCGAGCTCGGCGAGGGCCTTGTGGTCCGGGGGGGCGATGTAGTCCGGGTCCCGGCGCACGTCGGACACGTACACGGGCCTCCCCTCCCGGTAGGCCCGGCCCACCACGCCCCCGTAGGGGATGGTCTCCACGGAGAGGGAGGGGTGGGCGGCGAGGAGGCGGAGGCCCTGCCGCTCGGGCACCCACACCCCCACGTGCCCCCGCTTCCCGAGGCGGGCGAGGCGCTCGGGGAGGCTCTTCAGGAGTTCTTCCCGATTCCGGGCCCGGGGGAGGGCCTCCAGGGCCTCGGCGAGAAGCCCGTGGGTCTGGGCCAGGTACTTGGCCCGGCGGTGGGCCTGGCGCAGGCTTCTCCCCACCTCCTCGGCGAGGAGGGCGGCGAGGAGGAGGGCGGCGAGGGAGGGGAGGTCCAGGGCCCCTTGGAAGGCGAGAAGGAGGCTTGCGAGGCCCAGGGCGGCAAGCCCCGAGCCCGAAGACGCTCGCCACGAGGCCCACGGACACCATGAACCAGGGCACAGCGGCGCTTTCCCGAAGCCCCGCGAGCGCCGCCCCCAGGGCGAGGGCGGCCAGGGCGACGTAGAGGGGCCAGCGCATGTTTCCGTTCTATGCTACCACGGCCTGGGCTTGGGGAGCGGGGGAGGGTGCGGTGATTCACATTCAAAAAGTTTCCCCTGAAATAAAGTGCCGCCCGTGGACTGGGAGCTCCTCGCCCGCTTTTTCCGCCTGCAGCGGCTTTTGCGCCAGGAGGTGGAGGCGCGGCTTGGGCCTTTGGGGCTTTCAGGCCTCGAGGCCTGGCTCCTCAAGGTGCTCTCCCAGCGCCCCTACCCCTCGGAGGCGGCCCGGGCCATGGGCCTTCCCCCGCCCACGGTGAGCCACATGGTGCGCCGGCTGGAGCGGGCGGGCTTTCTCGCCCGGGAGGTGGACCCGGAGGACCTCCGCCGCCACCGCCTCCGGCTCACGCCGAAGGGCGCGAGGGCCTTGAGGCGGGCGGAGGCCCTCATGGCCGAGGCCTTCGCCCGGCGGGCCTCCCGCCTCCAAGAGGGGGAGCGGGCGGAGCTTTTGCGCCTTTTCGCCAAGCTGGAGGAGGACGCGGAATGAACCCTACCCCGAACGCCAAAGAGGTGCGCTACACCATGGTGGGCATCCTGCTGGGGCTTTTTCTGGCGGCCCTGGACCAGACCATCGTCTCCACCGCCATGCCCCGGATCGTGGGGGAGCTCAAGGGGGCCGAGTACTACGCCTGGGTCACCACGAGCTACCTCCTCGCCTCCACGGTCTCGGCCCCCGTCTTCGGCCGCCTCACGGAGCTCTTCTCCCGGAAAGCCGTCTTGGTGGCGGCGGTCCTCCTCTTCCTCCTCGGGTCCGCCCTCTCGGGGCTTTCCCAGAACATGGTGGAACTCGTCCTCTTCCGGGGGGTGCAGGGCCTGGGCGGCGGGGCGCTTTTCGCCCTCGCCCTCACCACCCTCGCCGTCCTCTTCCCGCCCCGGGAGCGGGGGCGGCTCGCCGGGGTCTTCGGCGCCATGTTCGGCCTCTCCTCGGCGGTGGGGCCCTGGCTTGGAGGGCTTCTCACCGACCACTTCTCCTGGCGCTGGGTCTTCTACGTGAACATGCCCGTGGGGGCGGTGGCCCTCTGGTTCATCCTGCGCCACATGCCGAGGCTCTCCCCGGGGGAGCGGGAGCCCTTTGACTTCCTCGGGGCCTTCCTCCTCGCCGCCTGGGCCGTTCCCCTGATGCTCGCCTTCTCCTGGGGCGGGAGCACCTACCCCTGGGACAGCCCCAGGATCCTCGGCCTCTTCGCCCTGGCGGCGGCGGCCTTCGGGCTTTGGGTCCTGGTGGAGCTCAGGGTCCCCCATCCCCTCTTTGACCTCGCCGTCTTCCGCATCCCCACCTTCACCTACGCCGCCTTGGCCTCCTTCTTCTACGGCCCCGCCTTCCTCGGGGCGGTGGCCTTCCTGCCCCTCTACCTGCAGGTGGTCAAGGGGGTCTCGGCGAGCCAAAGCGGGGTGACGGTCCTGCCCCTCACCTTCGGGGTGATCCTGGGGAGCGTGGGCGGAGGGCAGCTCGCCGCCCGCCACGGGCGGTACAAGGGCCTGGTCTTGGGGAGCGCCCTCTTCCTCCTCGGGATCTTCCTCCTCTTTCACTTCCTCCTCCGCGTGGACACGCCCCTTTGGCTGGCCGTCTTCCTCTTCTTCCTCACGGGGCTCGGCCTGGGCCCGGCCCAGAGCCTCCTCAACATCGCCGCCCAGAACGACGTGCCCATGCACCGCATCGGGAGCGCCACGAGCGCCGTGCAGTTCATGCGCCAGATCGGCGCCACCATGGGGGTGGCCTTCCTCGGCACCGTCCTCGCCGGCGCCCTCTCCGACCACCTGAAGGCCGCCTTCCCTCAAGGGGCGGCGGGCGCCCCGGTCCTGGCCCGGGGTGGGGAGGGGATGGCCCTGGACCTGGACCGGGAGTTCGCCCGCCTCGAGGACCTCCTCGCCCGCGCCCTCCGGGGGGACGAGGCGGCCTACCGGGCCCTCCTTCAGGACCCCATGGTCCCCAAGGCCTACCTCCAGGGCCTCTCCCCCGGGGGGATCCCCGCCCGCTTCGCCGCCCTGAAGGAGGAGGTGCGGGCCGCTTTGGCCGGGGACGAGGCCGCGCGGAGGGCCCTCCTTCAGGACCCCACCCTCCCCGAGGACCTGAAGGCCTTCCTCCGGGCCCCCCAGGGCGCCTTGGGCCCCGAGGCGGTGGAGGCCGCCTTGGCCCAGGCCGAGGCGCGGGCCCTGGAGGAGGCCACGCGGCAGGCGGTGGCGGGCCTCGAGGCGGCGAAGGCCCGGCTCAAGGAGGCCTTGAGCTTCGGCATCACCGAGGCCCTGCGGCAGATTTTCCTCTATAGCGCCCTCTTCATCCTCGGGGCCTTGTTCTTCGTCCTCCTCCTTCCCGACCGGGAGCTCAAGGGGAGGCCCGCTCCGGTAGAGTGAGGGGGTGGTCCGTGGTTTTTACCTGCGCTTCGGCGAGGGGGTCTCTGAGGAGGCGAACCGCAGGGCCCTCGCCCTGGCCGAGGCCCTCCTCCGCGCCCCCCCTCCGGGGCTTCTGGACGCCGTGCCCGCCTACGGCGTCCTTTACCTGGAGTACGACCCCAGGCGGCTTTCCCGAGGGCGGCTTTTGCGCCTTCTTAAGGGGCTTCCCCAGGAGCGGGCCGAGGAGGGGCGGGTGGTGGAGATCCCCGTGCGCTACGACGGGGAGGACCTTCCCGAGGTGGCCTCCCACCTGGGCCTCTCCCTCGAGGCCGTGAAGGCCCTCCACCAAAAGCCCCTCTACCGGGTCTACGCCCTGGGGTTCACCCCGGGCTTTCCTTTTCTGGCGGAGGTAGAGCCCGCTTTGCGCCTGCCCCGGAAGCCCCACCCGAGGCCCCGTGTGCCCGCCCACGCCGTGGCCGTGGCGGGGGTGCAGACGGGGATTTACCCGCTGCCCTCCCCCGGGGGCTGGAACCTGCTCGGGACCAGCCTGGTGGCCGTCTACGACCCCCACCGCGAGACGCCCTTCCTCCTCCGCCCCGGGGACCGGGTGCGCTTCCTGGAGGCCGAGGGGCCCACGCCGCCCGAGCCCCGCCCCCTGGAGCTCCTCCCCGAAGAGCCCAGGCTTCCCGCCCTCCTCGTGGAGGAGCCCGGGCTTCTGGACCTGGTGGTGGACGGGGGCCGCTTCCTCGGGGGGCACCTCGGCCTCGCCCGCTCCGGTCCCCTGGACGCCCCTTCCGCCCGGTTGGCCAACCGGCTCGTGGGCAACGGGGAGGGGGCGCCCCTCTTGGAGTTCGCCTACAAAGGCCCCGTCCTCACCGCCCTCCGCGACCTGGTGGCCGCCTTCGCGGGCTACGGCTTCGTCGCCCTTTTGGAAGGGGAGACGGTTTCCCCGGGGCAAAGCTTCCTTTGGCCCCGGGGCAAGACCCTCCGCTTCCGTCCCCATGGCCCAGGGGTGCGGGGCTATCTGGCGGTGGCGGGGGGCCTCGAGGTCCGGCCCTTCCTCGGCTCCGCCTCCCCGGACCTCCGGGGGAAGATCGGGAGGCCCTTGAGGTCAGGGGATCTCCTGGGCCTCGAGGCGCTTCGCCCGGCCCGCCCCGGGAGGGCCTTCCCCCAGCGCCCACTCCCCGAGGCCTTCCGCCTCCGCCTCCTCCCCGGGCCCCAGTTTTCGGGGGAGGCCTTTAGGGCCCTCTGCTCCGGCCCCTTCCGGGTGGTGCGGGCGGACCGGGTGGGGGTGGAGCTTTTGGGGCCGGAGGTCCCTGGCGGGGAGGGGCTTTCCGAGCCCACCCCCCTCGGCGGGGTCCAGGTGCCCCCCTCGGGGAGGCCCCTGGTGCTCCTCGCCGACAAGGGGAGCCTGGGGGGGTACGCCAAGCCCGCCCTGGTGGACCCCCGGGACCTCTGGCTCCTGGGGCAGGTCCGGCCCGGGGTGGAGATACGCTTCACAAGCGGGTATAATCGTGAATAAAAGCACATGATAGCCGAAGACCCCCCTTCCAGCCCCCGGGGAGGGGCCCAAGACTCAGCCCATCCCCTCCACCACCACGGCGATGCCCTGGCCCACGCCGATGCACATGGTGGCGAGGCCGAACTGGACCTTTCGCCGCCGCATCTCGTGGACCAGGGTGGTGAGGATGCGGGCCCCGGAGGCCCCCAGGGGGTGGCCCAGGGCGATGGCGCCGCCGTTGGGGTTGAGGCGGGGGTCCTCCATGTCTAGGCCCCACTCCCGAAGGACGGCGAGGCTTTGGGCGGCGAAGGCCTCGTTGAGCTCAATGAGGCCGAGGTCGGAGAGGCTAAGGCCTGCCCGCTCCAGGGCCTTCCCCGTGGCGGGCACGGGGCCGATCCCCATGATCCTTGGGGGCACCCCGGCCACGGCGATGGAGCGGATGCGGGCGAGGGGCCTCAGGCCGTGGGCCTTGGCGTAGTCGTCGGAGACGAGGAGGACGGCCGCCGCCCCGTCGTTTAGGGGGCTAGAGTTCCCTGCGGTCACCGTGCCCCCCTCGCGGAAGACGGGCCGGAGAGCGGCCAGCTTCTCCAGGGAGGTGTCCCGCCTGGGGCCCTCGTCCTGCTCCACGAGGACCTCTTCCTTGCCGCGCCTGGCGGGGACGGGGACGACCTCGTCCTTGAAGCGCCCCTCGTCCCAGGCCCGCACCGCCTTCTGGTGGGAGAGGAGGGCGAAGCGGTCCTGCTCCTCCCGGGGGATCTTGTACATCTCCGCCAGGTTCTCGGCGGTCTCCCCCATGCTCTCCGTGCCGTAGAGGGCCTGCATTTTGGGGTTGACGAAGCGCCAGCCCAGGGTGGTGTCGTACATGACGAGGTTGCCGGTGGGGAAGCCTCGCTCGGGCTTAGGGACGGCGTAGGGGGCACGGGACATGGATTCCACGCCGCTTCCGATATACACCTTGCCCTCCCCGGCCCAGATGGCCCTTGCGGCCTGGGCCACGGCCTCCAGGCCGGAGCCGCAGAGGCGGTTTACGGTGCAGCCCGCCACCTCCACGGGGAAGCCGGCGAGGAGGAGGGCCATGCGGGCGACGTTGCGGTTGTCCTCACCGGCCTGGTTGGCGCAGCCGGCGTAGACGTCCTCCACTTCCTCTTTGGGGACGCCGGAGCGGTCCATGAGGGCGGAGAGGGCGTGGGCGAGGAGGTCGTCGGGGCGCACGGAGGCGAGGGCCCCTCCGTGCTTGCCGATGGGGGTCCTTACTGCTTCCACGATCCAGGCTTCGGGCATGGGGTCCTCCTTACCGAACGGTCGGTAGTAGCTTAGCCGGAGGGCGGGGGTGGGGTCAAGCGACTAGGAGGAGAAAGAGCGCACAAGCGGGTATAATCGTGAAAAATCTCACTAATCACCCCCCCGCACCCGGGCCTCCACCTCCTCCCACCGCTCCACCGGGAGGAGGCAGACCCCCCTCCGGCACACGTAGGCCTTCCCCGGCTCCCGGCCCTCGAGGGCAGGAAGCGCCCCGGCGGGTCCCAGGACCAGCTGGGTGAGGGGCAGGAAGGCTCCCCTTGCGGCCTCGAGGAGAGGGGAGGGCAGGGGCAGGGCGAGTTCCGTGCCCCTTTCCCAAAGGGCCTTGGCCAGGAGCGCCCCCGGGAGGGCGTGGGGGTAGCGGGCCAACCAACGGGCCTTTTCCGCCAAGACCTCCTCCGCCCGCTCCCGGTAGTCCCCGCCGAAAACGGCCCCCAACCGGACCAAGGCCTCGGCCAAGGCGCTTTCCCCCGAGGGGAGGGCCCCCTCCTCCACCTCCTTGGCGGGGAGGGGGAGGGAAGGGCCTTCCCTAAAGAGCCTCCAGCCCGCCTCCGCGAACCTCTGCGCCCAGTCCAGGTAGGGCCACTCCCCCGTGGCGGCGTAGAGCTCCAAAAAGGCCAGGGCGGCGAAGGCCTGGTCCGAGAGGTAGGCCTCCTCCCCCAGGCTTCCCCGCCAGGTGTGTCGCAGGAGGCCTCCCCGGTACATGTGGGCGAGGAGGAAGCGGGCGCCCCTCTTGGCCGCCTCGAGGTAGGCTTCCTCCCCGAAAAGCCTCCCCGCCTCCGCCAGCGCCCTAATCGCCAGGGCGGACCAGTCCGCCAGGACCTTGTCGTCCAAGGCGGGGGGCATGCGCCGCCTGCGGGCCCCTTGGAGCTTCGCCCGCACCCCTTCCCGCCAGGCGAAAAACCCCTCCCCCAGGGCCTCTCTCACCTCGGCCTCGCCCCAGGCGGTGAGGACGGACCTCTCCCCCAGGTCCTCCCCCAGGGCGAAGTAGCGCCGGGCCAGGGGGAAGTCCTCCCCCAGGGCCTCCCTAAGCTCCGCCTCGGTCCAGGTGTAGTAGCGCCCCTCCTCCCCCTCGCTTTCCGCGTCCAGGGCGGTGTGGAAGCCGCCCTCCCGGCGCTGCATGGAGAGGAGCCAGTCCAGGGTCTCCCGGGCCACCCGCAGGAAGAGGTCCTCGCCAAAGAGCTTGTAGGCCTCGAGGTAGACCCGGGCAAGGAGGGCGTTGTCGTAGAGCATCTTCTCAAAGTGGGGTAGCCGCCAGAAGCGGTCCACGCTGTAGCGGTGGAACCCCCCGCCCACCTGGTCGTACACCCCCCCGAGGGCCATGGCCCTAAGGGTGGGGCGGAGGAGGCGCGCGGCGCGCTCTTCCCCCTCCCAGGCCCGGGCGAGGAGGTAGAGGAGGAGGGGCCCCTGGGGGAACTTGGGGGCGGGGAGGAACCCTCCCCACTCGGGGTCAAAGGCCCGCTCCAGGTGGTCCAGGGCCTCCTCCTCCGCGCCCTCGGGAAGGGGGCCCGGGGGCGGGGTGAGGCTTTTCCAGAGGGCCCGGGTTAGCCGCTCCGCTTCTTCCAGGACGGCCTCCCGCTTCCCCGCCCAGGCCTCGGCCACGGCCACAAGGACCCGCTTGAAGCCGGGAAGGCCCATCCGGTCCTCCTTGGGGAAGTAGGTGCCCCCGAAGAAGGGCTTGCCCTCGGGGGTGAGGAAGAGGCTCATGGGCCAGCCCCCCTGGCCGGTGAGGCTCACGAGGGCCCGCATGTAGGCGGCGTCCACGTCGGGCCGTTCCTCCCGGTCCACCTTTACCGGGACGAAGTGGGCGTTGAGGAGGCGGGCCACCTCCTTGTCCTGGAAGCTTTCCCGGTGCATCACGTGGCACCAGTGGCAGCTGGCGTAGCCCACGGAGAGGAAGATGGGCTTGTCCTCGGCCTGGGCCTTGCGGAAGGCCTCCTCGCCGAAGGGGTACCAGTCCACGGGGTCCTCCGCGTGGGCAAGGAGGTAGGGGCTGCGGGCGGCTTTTAGGCGGTTTCCCATCCCCTCCAGGCTAGGGCGGGAGGCCGAAGGGGAAAAGCCTCCTCCTTACAATGGGGGGCGTGGTCGGGGAGGCGCTTTGGCAAGGCGGCTTGGAAGAGGCCCTGAGGGCTTGGCTTCGGGAGGACCTGGGGCAGGGGGACCTCACGAGCCTTTTGGTGGTTCCGGAGGACCTCGAGGGCGAGGCCGTGATCCTCGCCAAGGAGGAGGGCGTCCTCGCGGGGCTTTGGGTGGCGGAGCGGGTTTTCGCCCTCGCGGACCCACGCACCGCCTTCACCCCCCTGGTGGCGGAGGAGGACCAGAAGGCCCACCTCCGGGACACCCTCGTGGCCGGCCGGGGCCTCGTGGAGGAAGGGGTGGCCCGCTCCATCCTGGAGGAGGCCCCCCGCCACCTGGAGAGGCTTCGCGCCTTCGGTCTTCCCTTCCACCCCGAGCCCACCCGGGAAGGGGGGCACTCCCGCGCGAGGGTCTTCCACCTGGGCGGGGACCGGAGCGGGCTTCTCCTCCTCGAGGGGCTCCTCAAGCGGCTTTCCGCCCCCGTGGTCCCCGCCCAGGCCCTAAGCCTCCTCGTCTCCGGGAACCGGGTGGCCGGGGCCCTCCTCTGGGGGCCGGAAGGGCTTTGGGAGGTCCGGGCCGGGGCCGTCCTCCTCGCCACCGGAGGGTTTGGCCGGCTCTTCCCCGTGACCACGAACCCCCAAGGGGCCACGGGGGACGGGATGGCCCTCGCCTGGCGGGCGGGGGCGGTGCTTAGGGACCTGGAGTTCGTCCAGTTCCACCCCACGGCCCTTCCCAACGGGGCCCTGGTCTCCGAGGCCTGCCGGGGGGAGGGGGCCCTCCTCCTGAACGCCCAAGGGGAGCGGTTCATGCCCCGCTACGACCCCCTGGCGGAGCTCGCCCCCCGGGACGTGGTGGCCCGGGCCGTCTTCCGGGAGAGGGAGGGCACGGGCGGGGTTTACCTGGACCTCCGGCCCATCCCCCACCTGGAGGAGCGCTTCCCCACGGTGGTGGCCCAGGCCCGGGCCTTGGGCCTAGACCCCCTGAGGGCGCCCCTTCCCGTGGCCCCGGCGGCCCACTACGCCATGGGCGGGGTGAGGACCGACGCCTTCGGCCACACGGGGATCCCCGGGCTCTTCGCCGCGGGGGAGGTGGCCTCCACCGGCTTCCACGGGGCGAACCGCCTGGCCTCCAACAGCCTCCTCGAGGGCCTGGTGGTGGGGTGGCGGGCCGCCCTAAGGGCCCTGGAGGACCTGGCCTTTCCCCCAAGCGCCACCCCCCTCCCCGCCCTCGCCGCCCCACCCGAGGCGGTGGCGTCCCTAAGGGAGGAAGCGGGGGAGGCCCTCGGGGTGGTGCGGCGGAAAGAGGCCCTCCTCGCCTTCCTCCGCCGGGCGGAGGCCGTGCCCCTGGAGGAGGTGGAAAAGGCCAGCAGAGACCGGCTCGAGGCGGGAAGCCTCCTCCTCCTCATGCGCCTCCTCGCCCGGGCCGCCTTGGCCCGGGAGGAGAGCCGGGGCGCCCACTTCCGGGAGGACTTCCCCCCGGAAGACCGCCCCAGGCACAGCCTCTTCCAGGGGTGGCGCCTCGGTTTCCTTCCCGTGGGTGTAGAGTAGGGGAGGAGGCCATATGAAAGGGCACCCCGAGGTGATTCAGAGCTTGCAGGAACGGCTTTCCGAGGAACTCGCCGCCATCCTCCAGTACATGGTGCACGCCGAGCTGGCGGAGAACTGGGGCCTCAAGGCCCTGGCCCGCCACCTCAAGGCCCACGCCATCACCGAGATGCGCCACGCCGAACGGCACATGGAGCGCATCCTCTTCCTGGAGGGCTTCCCCGAGGTGAGCCGCATCGGGGAGATCAGGATCGGCAAAAACGTGGAGGAGATCCTCTTTAAGGACTACGAGGGGGAGATCCAAGCGGTCAAGGGGTACAACGAGACCATGAACCTGGCCCAACGCCTCGGGGACAACGGCACCCGGGAGATGATTGCGGAGATCCTTAAGGACGAGGAGGCCCACGTGGACTGGCTGGAGACGCAGCGGGAGCTCCTCAGCCGCATGGGCCTCCCGGCCTACCTGCAGTACCTCGCCGGGGAGTTTTCCGAGTAGCCTACCGGGCCGGATCCGGGGCCTTGAGGTGCCGCCTGGCCCAGCGCTCTATGGCCTGGACCACCTCCTCCAGCTCTTCGCCCGCCGGGGTGAGGCTGTAGCGAGTGCGGGGCGGCATGTAGGACTCCACCCGCTTCTCCACCACCCCCAGGCGGACCAGCTGGTCCAGGCGCTGGGAGAGGGTAGCGGGGTTCACGCCCCCCACGGCCCGGGAAAGCTCGTTGAACCCCTTGGGCCCCTCCAGGAGGGCCCGGATGATGTGCAGGGTCCACTTCTCCTGGAGGAGGTTCAGGGCCGCGTAGACGGGGCAGAAGGCCTCGGCCATACCCCCATGGTACCACATGGGGTAAGCGCTTTGCCCGGTAAAGCGAAAGGGGGGCGCCCTTGCGCCGGGGCCCCGGGTGTGGAAACATGGAAACGAAGGAGGTGAGGCTATGAAGGTCACCTTGAGCGTGCTCAAGGCGGACATCGGCTCGGTGGGCGGGCACACCCTGCCCAGCCGCAAGGTCCTCGCCAAGGTGGAGGAGGTGGTCCGGGAGGAGGTGGGCCGCCTCCTTCTGGACGCCTACGTCTTCCACATCGGCGATGACATCGTCCTCCTCCTATCCCACACCCGGGGGGTGCGGAACCAGGAGGTGCACGCCCTGGCCTGGAAGGCCTTCCGTGAGGGCACCGAGGTGGCCAAGGCCGAAGGCCTCTACGGGGCGGGCCAGGACCTCCTCAAGGACGCCTTCACGGGGAACCTCCACGGCCTTGGGCCCCAGGTGGCGGAGATGGAGTTCACCGAGCGCCCCGCGGAGCCCTTCATGGTCCTCGCCGCCGACAAGACCGAGCCCGGGGCCTTCAACCTCCCCCTCTACCTGGCCTTCGCCGACCCCATGTACTCCTCGGGCCTCCTCCTTTCCCCGGAGCTTAGGCCCGGCTTCCGCTTCCGCATCATGGACCTGGCCCAGACGGAGCGGGACAGCTACATTGAGCTGGACGCCCCCGAGCGCCTCTACGACATCGCCACCCTCCTTCGCGACTCCCACCGCTTCGCCATCGAGTCCATCTGGTCCCGGAAGCACGGGGAGCAGGCCGCCGTGGTGAGCACCACGCGCCTGAGGAACATCGCCGGGCGCTACGTGGGCAAGGACGACCCCGTGGCCATCGTCCGCACCCAGAAGATCTTCCCCGCCACGGAGGAGTTCGGCCCCGTCTTCGCCCTCGCCCCTTACGTGGCGGGGGACACCCGGGGAAGCCACCACATGCCCCTGATGCCCGTGCGGGCCAACACCCCGGCCTCCACCTTCTTCTGCGTGCCCATGGTCTGCGGCCTGGCCTTCTCCCTGCGGGAGGGGCGGCTTTCCGAGCCCGTGGACCTCTTCGCCGACCCCGTGTGGGAGGCGGTGCGGGCCAAGGTGGTGGAGAAGGCCCAGGAGATGCGCCGCCAGGGGTTCTTCGGCCCCGCCATGCTTCCCATGGAGGAGCTGGAGTACACGGGGATCGCCGAGCGGCTGAAGGCTTTGGAGCGGGAGTTCAGTTAAAGGCCGCTAGGGGTGGCCCCGGGAGGCTCCCGGGGCCCATTTCTTCCCTTTCTCGTGTAGGGGATTTCAAAAACCTTGACGGGGGGCGGGAAAGGGGGTATGCTCTTTCGCAAAGAAAGGAGGTGGAGCGTGCGGAAAGCGGTTTTCTTGGCCCTTCTTCTGGCCTCGAGCCTGGGCCTGGCCCAAGGGGTGGTCTTCCTTTCCACCCAGCTCAGGCCCATTGAAGAGGCCCAGAAGATGCGGCAGGTGATCCTGAAGGGCTTCTCCGGCCAGGTCCAGTTCGTGCCCGAGGACTACCCCGTTTGGCTCAACCGGGTGCTGGCCGAGGCCCAGACGGGCCGGGGGACCGTGGGGGTTTTGGGCGGGCTCCACGGGGACTTTCCCCCCTTGGTGAGCCGGGGGCTTCTGGAGCCTTTGGACGGCCTCTACGCCCGGCTTCAGGACCGGGGCTTCCCCCAGGCGTTTGTGGAGCTCGGGCGGATGGGCACCCCGAACCAGCAGTACCTCCCCTGGATGCAGGCCACCTACGTCATGGTGGCCCGGAAGGAGGCCCTGAAGTACCTTCCCCCGGGGGCCGACCTCAACGCCCTCACCTACGAGGACCTCAAGAACTGGGCCAAGGCGATCCAGGAGGCCACGGGCCAACGCCGCCTGGGCTTCCCCGCGGGGCCTGGAGGGCTCATCCACCGCTTCCTCCAGGGCTACCTCTACCCCTCCTACACGGGCAGCCAGGTGCGCCGCTTCAAGAGCCCCGAGGCCGAGGCCATGTGGCGGGACTTCCGGGAGCTTTGGCGCTACGTCAACCCCAGGTCCACGGCCTACGAGTTCATGCAGGAGCCCCTCCTCTCCGGGGAGGTCTGGATCGCCTGGGACCACACGGCCAGGCTCAAGGACGCCCTGGCGCAACGGCCCCAGGACTTCGTGGCCTTCCCGGCCCCCGCGGGGCCCAAGGGGCGGGGGTTCATGCCGGTGGTGGCGGGGCTCGCCATCCCTAAGACCGCGCCCGACAAGCGGGCCGCTGAGGCGCTCGTGGACTACCTGACGCGGCCCGAGGTCCAGCTCCTCACCCTCAAGGAGGTGGGCTTCTTCCCCGTGGTGCGGGTGCGCTACGGGGAGGACCTGCCCGAGGGGATCCGGCTCCTCGCCGAGGCGGTCTCGGCCCAGTCCTCGGCCAAGGACGCCCTGCCGAGCCTCCTCCCCGTGGGGCTTGGGGACAAGGGCGGGGAGTTCAACAAGGTCTACCGGGACGCCTTCACCCGGATCGTCCTCCGGGGGGAGGAGATCCGGCGGGCCTTGGACCTCGAGGCCCAGAACCTCGCCCGCATCCTTCGGGAGACGGGCGCCCCCTGCTGGCCGCCCGACGCCCCGAGCACGGGCGCCTGCCCCGTGGAGTGATAGATTGAGCCCGTGGCGCCTTTGAGGATGAAGGCGGTGGAGGTCCTCCAGCGCAACAGCCGGGGGGCCTTCACCGTCCCCGCGCACGGGCTCTACCCTTACCAGTGGCTTTGGGACTCGGCCTTCATCGCCCTGGGGTGGACCCAGGTGGACTGGGAGCGGGCCTGGCAGGAGCTCCTCTGCCTCTTTGACTACGGCCAAGGCCCGGACGGGATGCTCCCCCACATCGTCTTCCACGAGCAGAGCCGGGACTACTTCCCCGGCCCCGACGTCTGGGGCCGGGAGGCCCGGGCCCAGCCCGCCACCTCCGGCATCACCCAGCCCCCGGTGGTGGCCACGGTGGTCCGCTACCTCTACGAGAAGGACCCGGACCGGGCCCGGGCCCGGGAGCGGGCCCGGTACCTCTTTCCCAAGCTCCTCGCCTTCCACCGCTGGCTCTACCACGCCCGCGACCCCTACCGCACCGGCCTCGTGGTCATCGTCCACCCCTGGGAGTCGGGCATGGACAACAGCCCCGCCTGGGACAAGCCCCTGAGCCGGGTGCCCGTGGAGAACCTCCCCCCCTACGAGCGGCGGGACGTGAAGCACGTGAACCCCGAGGAGCGGCCCAGGAAGGAGGACTACGACCGCTACCTCTCCCTCCTCTACCTCTTCCGCCGCCTGGAGTACGACCCCCGGGAGATCTACCGCCAGTCCCCCTTCAAGGTGGTGGACGTGGGGTTCAACGCCATCCTCCAGCGGGCCAACCGGGACCTCTACGCCCTCGCCGTCCTCCTCCAGGAGGACCCCTACGAGATTGAGGAGTGGATCGTGCGGGGGGAGGTGGGCCTCGAGGCCCTCTGGGACCGGGAGGCGGGGTTTTACTTCTCCTGGGACCTCGTGGCCGGGGAGCCCATCGCGGTGAAGACCTCGGCGGGCTTCCTGCCCCTCTTCGCCGGGACCCCCCACCAGGGGCGGGCAAGCCTCCTCGCCCAGGAGGCGGAGCGCTGGGGGGAGAAGGCGCGCTACCTCCTCCCCAGCGTGGACCCCACGAGCCCCCTCTTTGAACCCGGGCGGTACTGGCGGGGCCCGGTGTGGATCAACGTCAACTGGATGGTGGCCGAGGGGTTTAGGGACTACGGTTTCGCCGCCCTGGCGGAAAGGCTCAAGGCGGACGCCCTCGCCCTCATGGAGCGGGAGGGCTTCCGGGAGTACTACGACCCCCTGACGGGGCAGGGGAGGGGAGGCGAGGGCTTCTCCTGGAGCGCCGCCTTGGCCCTCTTCTGGACGCGATGAAGGACCGGTACCTTCCCTACCTTCTGATCCTTCCCTCCGTCCTCTTTCTCCTGGTCTTCTTCGGCTGGCCCCTCCTCAGCGCCCTGGTCCTCGCCTTCCGGGAAGGGGAGGGGGTGGGCTTGGGCAACTTCCGCAGGATGGCCCAGGACCTCTACTTTGGGGACGCCCTGCGGAACACCCTCCTCCTCACCGCCATCGTGGTCCCGCTCCAGCTCGCTTTAGCCCTGGCCATGGGCCTCCTCCTGGAACGCCTCGGACGCACGCGCGACCTCTTCCTCTACTTCTGGACCGTGCCCCTCGGGATTTCCGACCTCGCGGCGGGGATCGTGTGGCTTTCCATCTTCACCGAGCGGGGCTACCTCAACACCCTCCTCCACGCCCTCGGGGTCCTAGAGGAGCCCGTGGGCTGGCTCACCTACGAGCACCCCACGGCCCTCTTCCTCGCCGTGGTGGCGGCGGAGGTCTGGCGGGCCACGCCCTTGGTCCTCGTCATCCTGGTGGCGGGCCTCCAGCTCATCCCCAGGGAGCTGCACGAGGCGGCCGAGGTCTTCGGGGCCACGCCCTGGGTCCGGTTCCGGAAGGTGACCCTCCCCCTCCTCAAGCCCAGCATCCAGACGGCCTTGATCCTGCGCACGGTCCTCGCCTTTGAGGTCTTCGCCGTGGTGGTGGCCCTCTCCGGCCGGAACCTGCCGGTGCTGGCGGGGGAGGCCTACTTCTGGTACGCCGACTACCAGAACCCGGGGGTGGCGGCGGCCTACGCCGTCCTCATCCTCCTCGTCTCCGTGGCCGCCACCTTCTTTTACCTGCGGGCGGTGCGCGTCCGGGAGGAGGTGTACGGATGAGCCGGGTCTGGCCCTGGCTTCTCGCCCTCGCCTTCACCTTCTGGGTGCTCCTTCCCATCTACCTCATCGCCCTGAGCGCCTTCGCTCCCAGGGAGGCGGTCTACGCCTGGCCCAAGGCCCTGTGGCCCCGGGAGGTCTCCTTGGACACCCTGCGCTTCTTCTTCGGGGTGGAGGGGGTCTGGCGGGCCACGGCCACGAGCCTCGCCGTGGCGGGCCTCACCATGCTCTTCAGCCTCCTCCTGGGGGCGCCCGCGGGGTACGCCCTCGCCCGCTACCCCTTCTTCGGGCGGGACCTGTTCCGGGTCTTCCTCATCCTGACCCGCGCCTTTCCCATCGTGGTCCTGGCCCTGCCCCTCGCCGTCCTCTTCCTGCGGGTGGGGCTTTACGACACCCCCTTGGGGGTGGCCCTGGTGCACACCGCCCTCACCCTGCCCTTCTCGGTGATGGTGAGCGCAAGCCTCTTTCTCTCCATCCCGAAGGAGCTTGAGGAGGCCGCTTGGACCTTGGGGTGCACCCGGAGCCAGGCCTTCCTCAAGGTGGTCTTGCCCCTCGCCCTGCCGGGCCTCGCCGCCACCGCCATCTTCGCCTTCATCACCTCCTGGAACGAGGTCTTCGCCGCAAGCGTCCTCACCCTGCAGAACAAGACGCTCACGGCCTTCCTCCTCTCCCTCTTGGACGAGTCGCCCCTGCCCTTTAAGTTCGCCGGAGGGTTCTTCCTGGTGGTGCCCGCCTTGGTCTTCATCTTCGCCGTGCGGCGCTACCTCTTCACCCTCTGGGGCATCGCGAGCCGTTAGGAGGACGTCATGGCCGGGATTCGCGTGGAAAAGGTCAGCAAGCGCTTCGGCAAGGTGGAGGCCTTGAAGGGGGTGGACCTCGAGGTCCAAGACCAAGAGTTCCTCGTCCTCCTCGGGCCCTCGGGGTGCGGGAAGACCACCCTCCTCCGCATCGTGGCGGGCCTCGAGGCCCCCACCTCCGGGGAGGTCTACATCGGGGAGCGCCGGGTTACCCACCTGCCCCCGAGGCTTAGGGGGATCGCCATGGTCTTCCAGAACTACGCGATCTTCCCCCACCTCACCGTCTACGAGAACGTGGCCTTCGGCCTGCGGATGAAGCGGCGCCCCGAGGAGGAGATCCGGAGGAAGGTGGGCGATGTGGCGGCCCTCCTCCACATTGAGGAGCTTCTGGACCGTTACCCCGCCCAGCTTTCCGGCGGACAGCGCCAACGGGTGGCGGTGGCGCGGGCTTTGGCGGTGGAGCCGGAGGTCCTCCTCATGGACGAGCCCCTCTCCAACCTGGACGCCCTCCTGCGCCTGGAGATGCGGGCCGAGCTCAAGCGGCTCCTCAAGGAGACCCGGACCACCACCCTCTACGTGACCCACGACCAGGTGGAGGCCATGAGCCTGGCCGACCGCATCGCCGTGATGCGCCAGGGGGAGATCGTCCAGCTCGGCACGCCCACCGAGATCTACCACGCCCCGGCGGACACCTTCGTGGGCGGGTTCATCGGAAACCCCCCCATGAACTTCCTTCGGGCCGGGGCCCTGGGGGGGAAGGTGGTCCTCGAGGGCTTCGCCGTGCCGAGCCCCGTGGAGGGGGAGGTGCTTTTGGGCGTCCGCCCCGAGGACCTCCGCGTGTCCAAGGAGCAGGCGGAAGGAGCCTTCCGCGCCCGGGTCCTGGTGGTGGAGCCCCTGGGCCCCCACCTCCAGCTCACCCTGGAACGGGAGGGCGAGACCTTCCGGGCCCTGGTCGACCCGGACTTCTCCGTGGCTTTTGGGGAGGAGGTCTGGGTGCGGCCTAACCCGGGCCGGGTCCGCCTCTTCCACCCAAAGACGGGGAAGGCCCTCGCCTGAGGGCGGGTTTCCCTCCGGCCCCCCCTATCTTCGCGAAAGGTACATTTCGCGCATGTATAATGCCCCCATGCCGGAAGGCCCCACAGCCCACGTAATCTGGAAAACCATCGGCCTCAAACGGCCCGAGAAGGCCTTTTGGCCCCTCGCCCCCTACGCCGAGTACCTCCTCCTGGAGCGAGGGTACTCGCCCAGGGGGGTGCGCCGCTACCTCCAGGACCTCGCCTTCTGGTTCCGCTTCCTCGAGGCGGAGGGCCTCCCCCCAAGCCCCGAGGCGGTGCGGGCCCTTCTCCTTAGGGAGCGCTGGGCTCCAAGGCGCGTCCAGGGGTTCTTGGCCGCCCTAAGGAGCTACTACCGCTACCTGCGGGAGGTGAAGGGCGAGGCAGCCTCGGACCCCACGGAGGGGATCGGCCGGCCCAAGGCCGGGAGGCGGCTTCCCCTGCACCCGGGCCCCGAGGAGCTCAAGCGCTTCCTCGAGGCCTTCCGCGAGGAGAAGGAGGCGGCCCTCCTCGAGGCCCTGGCCCGCTTCCTCTACGGCACGGGCCTCCGCATCTCCGAGGCCCTCTCCCTGAAGGGGCGGAACGTGGTCCTCGAGGGAGGAAGCCCCGTGGCGGTGCGGGTGGTGGGCAAGGGGAACAAGGAAAGGCTCGTGCCGCTCTCCAAGACGGCCCGGGAGGTCCTGGAGGCCCTGGGACGGCTACAGGGAAATGTGAACATATTCACTTTCTCGCAGGGGCGGCGCAAAGGCCACGTCCCCTCGGCCCGCTGGGTGGAGGCCAAGTTTCGGGAGGCCGCCCTTAGGGCGGGCCTGGACCCCAGGCGCTTCACCCCCCACAAGCTCCGCCACGCCTACGCCACCCTCCTCGTGGAGCGGGGCGTGGAGCTGGACGCGGTGAAGGACCTCCTGGGGCACGAGTCCATCGCCACCACCCAGATCTACCTCCACGCCTCCCGGGAGCGCCTTCGGGAGGCGGCCTCGAGGCTCCCCGAGCTCTGAACCCCGCCCCAAGCGGGCTTGGGCCGGCGTGGAGGTTCCGCCAGGGTAGCGGGGACACTTGACCCTTCGCCCAGGTTGTGCGAAACTAACAAACGATCGTTAGCCATGGACCGCCGGAGCCAGATCCTCACCATCGCCGGGCACCTCTTCAGCCAGAGGGGCTACCACGCCACCAGCATGCGGGAGCTCGCCCGCCACCTGAACCTCCAGGGCGGGAGCCTCTACGCCCACATCCAGTCCAAGGAGGAGCTCCTCCTGGAGGTGGTGCGCCAGGCGGCGGAGAGGTTCCAGAAGGTCTTGGAGGCGCTGCCTTCAGGAGACCCCGTGACCCGGATGAAGGCCCTCGTCCAGGGCCACCTCCGGGTGATCGCCGAGGAGCTTCCCCGGGCCACGGTCTTCTTCCACGAGTGGAAGCACCTCTCCCCTCCCCTCCTGGAGGAGGCCAAGGCCCTGAGGCGCCGCTACGAGGAGGGGGTGCAAGAGGTGATCCGGGAGGGGGTGGAAAAGGGCGTGTTCCAGGTGGAAAACCCCCGCCTCGCCACCCTCTTTGTGCTTTCCGCCCTCAACTGGACCTACCAGTGGTACCGGCCCGACGGCCCCCTTTCTCTGGAAGAACTTTCGGAACAGTACGCCAAGCTGGTCCTAAGGGCCCTTGGCGTGCGGGAAGGAGGCGAGGATGGTGAAGCTTAGGATCGGCTACCCCGAGGACCCCGACTACCAGGAAAGGCTAGAGGAGTTTGAGGCCCGGATCGCCCGGGGGGAGAAGATTGAGCCCGGGGACTGGATGCCCGCAGAGTACCGGAGGCAGCTCATCCGCATGATCTCCCAGCACGCCCACAGCGAGTGGGTGGGCATGCTCCCCGAGGGCGCCTGGATCACCCGGGCCCCTTCCATCCGGCGCAAGCTCATCCTCCTGGCCAAGGTCCAGGACGAGGCGGGGCACGGCCAGTACCTCTACCACGCCGCCGAGACTCTTGGCATCACCCGGGAGGAGATGGTGGAGGCCCTCCTTTCGGGGAAGGCCAAGTACTCCAACATCTTCAACTACCCCACCCTCACCTGGGCGGACGTGGCCATCATCGGCTGGCTGGTGGACGGCATGGCCATCAAGAACCAGACCATGCTGGCCCAGTGCTCCTACGGGCCCTATTCCCGGGCCATGGTGCGCATCTGCGCCGAGGAGACCTTCCACCACAAGCAGGGGAAGGAAGCGGTCCTCCTCTACGCCCGGGGTTCCAAAAAGCAGCGCCAGATGGTCCAGGATGCCCTGAATCGCTGGTGGTGGCCCACCCTGATGATGGCGGGACCCCACGACACCGACTCCCCCCACACCCCCCTCCTCCTCCGCTGGGGGATCAAGACCAAAACCAACGACCAGATCCGCCAGGAGTTCCTGAACGAGCACGTGCCTGAGCTTTTGGACGCCGGGCTTGAGATCCCCGACCCCCAGCTCCGCTACGACGAAAAGACCGGCAACTGGATCCACGGCCCCATCCCCTGGGACGAGTTCTGGAAGGTGATCAACGGGGAAGGCCCCATGAACCGGCACCGCCTCGAGGCCCGGAGGCGAGCCCACGAGGAGGGGCGCTGGGTGCGGGAGGCCATGGAGGCGTACGCCAGGAGGAAGCTCGCCCAGGCGGCGGACTAAGGAGGCGGCATGTGGGGAACCGAGTGGCCTAGGTACGAGGTCATCAAGCAGGACACGGAAAAAAGCGTGCCCCAGATGGTGGGCTCGGTCCACGCCACCGATCCCGAGCACGCCCTCCTTGTAGCCCGGCATGTCTTCGTGCGCAGGCCCTCCGCCTACGCCCTCTTCGTGGCCCCCGCCGAGGCCTTCTTCCACGTGAGCCAGGAAGGGTTTAAGGACCTCAAGGCGGAGGAGGAGGGCCAGGAAGAGCCCTACTGGGTCTTCGCCAAAAGAAGCCATCGCCGGAGCATGGTTTACGGGGACCTGGTGGGCCGCTTCCTCGCCAAGGGGCCCCAAGGGGCGGTCCTCGAGGCCCTCCTCCAGACCCCGGGGGTCGCCTTTTGGGCGGTTCCCGAAAGGGTGGTCGTGGGGACCGAGCCCACACAGGAGGTGATCGAGAGCTGGTTCGCCCCGGCTAAGGACAAGACCTACCGCCTGCAGAGCTACTACGGGCTCGTCACCGCCAAGGAGGAGCGCCATGCTTGAGAAGCTCCTGGTGGAGAAGCTCACGGCCCTGGCCGACGACGAGGTGGTCCTCGCCCAGCGCCTCTCGGAGTGGGTGGCCCACGCGCCCATCCTCGAGGAGGACATCGCCATCGCCAACCTGGCCCAGGACGAGCTGGGCCACGCCAAGCTCTACCTGGAGCTGAGGCGGGAGCTGGACGGGTCCGACCCCGACGAGCTCGTCTTCTTCCGCGACCCCCTGGAGTACCAAAACGCCGTCTTGGTGGAGCTTCCCAAGGGGGACTGGGCCTTCACCATGGTCCGGCAGTACCTCTTTGAGCTTTACGAGAACCTCTGGCTGGAGGAGGCAAGGAAGAGCGCCTACCCCCCCCTTGCGGAGGCGGCCGAGAGGATCCTCAAGGAGGAGCGCTTCCACCTGAAGCACTCCGCCCTCTGGGTGGAGCGCTTGGGCCTGGGCACGGAGGAGAGCCACGCCCGGGCCCAGAAGGCCCTGGAGATGCTCTTCCCCTACGCCAAGCAGCTTTTCGTACCCCTGCCCGGGGAGGAGGAGCTGGTGGCGGCGGGGTACGTGCCGGACCTAAAGGCCTTGGAGGCACCCTACCTGGAGGAGGCCACGCGCCATCTGGAGCGCTCGGGGCTCAAGGCGCCGGAAGGGGGGTACGTGCCCAAGAGCCGGAAGGAGCACACGGAGTACCTATGGTCCCTCCTCGCGGAGATGCAGTCCGTGGCCCGCTGGGACCGGGAGGCGAAAGCGTGGTAGAGCGGTACTGGGAGGCCCTAAAGGGGGTGAAGGACCCGGAGATCCCCGTCCTCAACATCGTGGAGATGGGGATGGTCCTGGGGGTGGAGGCCGAGGGGAAAAGGGTCAAGGTGCGCTTCCGCCCCACCTTCTCCGGCTGCCCGGCCATCCAGCTCATCCGGGAGGAGATCGTGGGGGCCCTCAAGGAGGCGGGGGCCGAGGAGGTGGAGGTGGAGGAGGCCCGCACGCCCTGGAGCACCGAGGCCATGACCGAGGAGGCCCGGGAGAAGCTTCTCGGCTACGGCGTCGCCCCGCCCCTTCCCCTCCCCATGGCCGGGGAAGACCCTCCCTGCCCCCGGTGCGGAAGCCGGGAGGTGGTCCTCAAGAACCCCTTCGGGGCCACGCTTTGCAAGACGCTCTACCAGTGCGCCGCTTGCGGCGAGGTCTTTGAGGCCTTTAAGACCGTCTAGGGAAAGGACGCGCGATGAGGCTCCAAAGCTACCTCATGGGCGAGTGGCGGGAAGGCCAGGGCGAGGGCGTCCCCGTGCGGGACGCGAGCACGGGGGAGGTCCTCGCCCGGGTGACGGCGGAGGGTCTCCCCGTGAAGGAGGCCGTGGCCTGGGGCCGGGAGGTGGGCGGAAAGGCCCTTTTGGCCCTGGGCTTCCAGGAACGGGGAAGGCGGCTTAGGGCCCTGGCCCAGTACCTCTCCGAGCGGAAGGAGGCCCTCTACCGCCTCTACGCCACCACGGGCGGGACAAGGCGGGACGCCTGGTACGACGTGGACGGGGGGATCGGGGTCCTTTACACCTATAGCTCCCTCGCCCGCAACCTTCCCGAGGGCAACCTCCTCCCCGAGGACGACTTCCTTCCCCTCTCCAAGGACCTCTCCTTCCAGGGGAGGCACGTCCTCGCCCCCAAGGGGGGGATCACCGTCCAGATCAACGCCTTCAACTTCCCCGTATGGGGGCTCTTGGAGAAGTTCGCCCCCGCCTTCCTCGCGGGGGTCCCCACCCTGGCGAAGCCCGCCACCCCCACGGCCCACGTGGCCGAGGCCCTGGTGCGGATGATGCTGGAGTCGGGCCTTCTCCCGGAAGGGAGCCTCCAGCTCCTCGTGGGGGGCGTGGGAGACCTTTTTGACGCCCTGGACCACCGGGACAGCGTCTTCTTCACCGGTTCCAAGGCCACCGCCGACCGGATCCGCCGCCACCCGGCCTTCCTGGAATGGGGGACCCTCTTCAACGCCGAGGCCGACTCCCTAAACCCCGCCATCCTGGGGGAAAAAGCCACGGAGGAGGAGCTTTCCCGCCTCGCCCAGGAGATCGCCCAGGAGCTCGTCATCAAGACGGGGCAGCGCTGCACCGCCATTCGCCGGGTCTTTGCGCCAAAGGAGCGCCTCGAGGCCCTCCTCCAGGCCACCCAAAAGCGCCTCGAGGCCTTAAGGCTCGGCGACCCCCGGGAGGAGGGCGTGGACCTCGGGCCTTTGGCCTCCTTGGAGCAGAAAGCGGAGGTGGAAAAGGCGGTGGCGGCCCTCCTCGAGGCGGGGGCCCGGGTCTATTGGCGGCACCCCGGGCGGGAGGACGGGGCCTTCTTCCCCCCTACCCTCCTCCTCGCCCAGGACCCCTGGGCCGAGGCCCTCCACCGGGTGGAACCCTTCGGCCCCGTGGCCACTTTCTTCCCCTACGAAAGCCGGGAGGAGGCGGCGAGGCTTGCCGCTTTGGGCGGGGGAAGCCTCGTGACCACCCTCGCCACCTCCGACCCTGAGGAGGCGCGCTTTTACCTCTTGGCCCTCGCCCCCTACGTGGGGCGGCTTCACCTCCTGAACGCCCGCACCGCGGCCTCCTCCACGGGGCACGGCTCCCCCCTCCCCCGCCTCCTCCACGGCGGGCCAGGGCGGGCGGGAGGGGGCGAGGAGCTAGGGGGGCTCCTTTCCGTGAAGCGCCACCTCCAGCGGGTCGCCCTCCAGGCCGACCCCTGGCTCCTCTCCGCCCTCACCGGGGAGTACGCCAAGGGGGCGGAAAAGCCCGCGGAGGTCCACCCCTTCCGCAAGGCCTACGAGGACCTCGAGGTGGGCGAGACCCTCACCACCCACCGCCGCACCGTCACCGAAGCGGACATCGCCCTCTTCTCCGCCCTCTCCTGGGACCACTTCTACGCCCACACGGACGAGATCGCCGCCAGGGAGAGCCTCTTCGGGAAGCGGGTGGCCCACGGCTACTTCGTCCTCTCCGCCGCGGCGGGGCTTTTCGTGGACCCCGCCCCGGGCCCGGTGCTCGCCAACTACGGCCTCGAGGGCCTGCGCTTCCTGGAGCCCGTGGGGGCCGGGGACACCCTCCAGGTCCGCCTCACGGTGAAGCGCAAGCGCCCCCGGGACGAGAAGACGGGCGTGGTGGAGTGGGCCGCGGAGGTGGTGAACCAGGAAGGGAAGCCGGTCGCCACCTACACCGTCCTCACCCTGGTGGCCCGAAAGGGGGCCTTGGCGAAGGGTTCCTGAGCCGGGACAGAGGGACGCACGCCGAGGAGGCGGGGGGTCCCCCCTACGAGGGCGACCGCTCCGCCTCCCACCGCTCCTTGAGCCTCCGGAAGAGGGCCTCCACCTTGGCCTTGGGGAGGATCACCTGCTCCGTGCGCCCCACCCCGATGAGGTCCCCGAGCTCGTTGTAGGCCTCCACCCGCGCGTAGACCCGGTTCCCCTCGGTCTTCTCGTGGCGGGCCACGATCCTCACCCGCATCCCCGGGAGGGCGGAGGCGAGGTGCCGGGCCTCCACGTAGCTCCCGATCCCCTCCTCCCCCTCCTCCAGAAAGGGGAGGATGATCTTGCGCCCGGCGAGCTCCATGTGCTTGACCATCCAGTAGGTGGCGTAGACGGGATGGACGGGGCCCAGCTCCTCAAAGTGCACCGTCATCTCCGGGGTAACCACGGTCTCAAAGACCGCCTCGTAGCCTTCGGGGATGGGGCGCATGGCTACTTCCTCAGGTCCAGAACCCGCCTTAGCTTCCCTCCCTCGCTCCTTGGGGCCTGGCCGGGGGCGAGGAGGGTCACCTTCATGCTCACGCCAATGGTATCCTTGATCTTCCGGGCGATCTTCTCCCTCAGGGCGTGGAGGCGGTGGTCCGCTTCCACCACCTCGTCGGAGAGGACCTCCTGGCCCACCTGCCGGAAGAAGTCCTCCGTGACCTCCACCTTGAGCTCCGCCTCGTCCAGGGTGCCCTCCCGCTTCACCACGATCTGGTAGTAGGGTTCCACCTCGGGGATTTCCAGGAGGACGGCCTCCACCTGGGTGGGGTAGACGTTCACCCCGCGGATGATGAGCATGTCGTCGGTGCGGCCCAGGATGGGCCCCATGCGCACGTGGGTGCGGCCGCAGGTGCAGGGCTCGGAGGTGAGGAAGGTGAGGTCCCCCGTCCAGTAGCGGAGGAGGGGCATGGCCTCCTTGGTGAGGGTGGTGAAGACCAAAACCCCCACCTTCCCCTCGGGGAGGGGCTCGCCCGTGTCCGGGTCCACCACCTCGGGGAGGAAGTGGTCCTCCCAGATGTGGCTTCCCTGGCGCTCCTCCACGCACTCGTTGGCCACCCCGGGGCCGATGATCTCGGAGAGGCCGTAGATGTTGGTGCTCTTTACCCCAAGCCCCTCGTCCACCTGCTTGCGGATGGCCTCCGTCCAGGGCTCGGCGCCCAGGACGGCGTACTCCAGGGAGAGCTCCTCCGGGGAGACCCCCCGCTTTCTGAACTCCTCCGCCAGGGTCTGGGCGTAGGAAGGGGTGCAGGAGATCACCTCGGGGCGGAAGTCCTGAATGAGCATGACCTGCCTTTCCGTCATCCCCCCGGAGACCGGCACCACCGTCATCCCCAAAGCCTCCGCTCCCCCGTGGAGGCCGAGGCCCCCCGTGAAGAGGCCGTAGCCGTAGGCGTTGTGGAGCATCATCCCGGGCCTTGCCCCGGCCGCGGCCAAGGAGCGGGCCACCACCTCGGCGAAGACCTTGAGGTCGTTTTTGGTGTAGCCCACCACCGTGGGCTTGCCGGTGGTGCCGCTAGAGGCGTGGATCCTGGCCACCTCCTCCCTGGGCACGGCGAAGAGGCCGAAGGGGTAGTGGTCGCGCAGGTCGCTCTTTTTGGTGAAGGGGAGTCTGGGGAGGTCTATGAGACCCCGGATCTTCCCCGGCCTCACCCCCACCTCGTCCAGAAGCCTCCGGTAAAAGGGGACCCTCTCGTAAACGTAGGCCACCACCTGGCGTAGCCTTTCCTCCTGCAAGGACCTAAGCTTCTCCCTGGGAAGGGTTTCCAACTCCGGCTGGTACATCCTCACCCCCTAAACGAAACACCGTGCCCGTGAAAAGGGCCACGAGCTTACCCTCCGACACCACCTCCACCCGGTAGGTGGCGGTGCGGCGGGAGAGGTTCACCTCCACCGCCCGCGCCTCCACCCGCGCCCCCACGGAAAGGGGACGGAAGTAGTCCATGCGGCAGGAAAGGGCCACGGCGGGGCCGCGGGCGTTGGAGGCCAGGGCGAAGGCGCTATCCGCCAGGGCGTAGAGAAAGCCCCCGTGGGCGGTGCCGTGGAGGTTCAGGTGCTCCGCCCGCACCTCCCCCGCCACCACCGCCTCCCCCGGGGCGAGATGGAGAACCTCGAGGCCCAGGGCCTCCATGAGGGGGTCCTTCACCCTTCCACCTCCCGCGCCGCCCCCAGGTAGGCCTCCACCACCCGGGGGTTTTCCCTTAGCTCCTCGGCCCGCCCGGAAAGGGCCACCTCCCCCGCCTCCAGGACCATCCCCCGATCCGCCAGGGAAAGGGCCATCTTGGCGTTCTGCTCCACAAGGAGAAGGGTCACCCCCTCCCCCTTGAGGGCGGCGAGGGTGCGGAAGATCTCCTGGACGATGAGGGGGGCGAGGCCCAAGGAGGGTTCGTCCAGGAGGAGGAGGCGGGGCCTGGCCATGAGGGCCCGACCGATGGCGAGCATCTGCTGCTCTCCGCCGGAGAGGGTCCCCGCAGCCTGGCGCCGCCTTTCCTCCAGGCGGGGGAAGAGGGCGTAGACCCGCTTGAGGTCCGCCCTGAGGTCCTCTCCCCTCCTAAAGCGGGCGAAGCCCCCGAGGAGGAGGTTGTCCTCCACGGATAGCCCGGGGAAGAGGGCCCGCCCCTCGGGGACGAGGACCACGCCCCGCTGGAGGAGGGCCTCGGGAGTCCTATGGGGGAGGGGCGTATCCCCAAGGCGCACCTCCCCCTCGGCCCGGGCGAGGCCGAGGATCCCCTTGAGGACGCTCGTCTTCCCCGCCCCGTTGGGGCCGATGAGGGCCAGGGCCTCCCCCTCCTCCAGGGCGAAGGAGACCCCGCGCGCGGCCTCCAGGGCCCCGTAGCGCACCGTGAGGTCCCGCACGGTCAAGAGGCTCATGCCGCCTCCACCTCCCCCAGGTAGGCCGCCCGCACCAGGGGGTTCTTCTGCACCTCCTCGGGCGTCCCCTCGGCGATCTTCTCCCCGTAGTTCATCACCACCACCCGGTCGGCAAGCCCCATGACGAGGTCCATGTCGTGGTCCACGAGGAGGACGCTGTACCCCTCGCGGGCGAGGGCCAGAAGAAGCTTCGCGAGTTCCCGCTTCTCCCCGGCCCTAAGCCCCGCCCCCGGCTCGTCCAAAAGGAGGACCTCCGCCCCCGAGGCGAGGAGCCGGGCGAGCTCCAAAAGGCGCTGCTGCCCCGCCGTGAGCCGGTCCGCCCGCTCCAAAGCGAGCTCCCCTAGGCCCACCCGCCTGAGGGCCTCGAGGGCGGTGGCCAGGGCCCGCGCCTCCTCCTTGCGGTGGAGGCCGAAAAGAACCTGCAAAAACCCCGCCCGGGTGCGGGCGTAGGTGGCCAGGGCCGCGTTCTCCAGGACCGTCATCTCGGGGAAGATGTGGGGGTGCTGGAAGGTGCGGCCGAGGCCCAAGGGGTGGACGCGGTAGGGAGGAAGCCCGGTGACCTCCTTGCCGAAGAGGAAGACCTGCCCCCCGTCCGGAGGGAGGGCCCCGGTGACGAGGTTGAAGGTGGTGCTCTTCCCCGCCCCGTTGGGGCCGATGAGGGCCAGGATCTCCCCGCGCCTCAAGGCGAAGGACACGCCGTTCACGGCGAGAAGCCCCCCGAAGGCCTTCCTTAGGCCCCTCGCCTCCAAGACCACCTCCCCCCGCCGGCCCGAAGGGGGCCTTTGGGGAAGGGGCTTCGCCTCGGGGAGGGCCGGCCGCCCGAAGGCGCGCTTCCCCGCAAGGAGGGGCCAGAGCCCCTGGGGGGCGAAGAGGAGGATCCCCGCGAGGACCAGGCCGTAGGCGATGGTCTCGTAGTTCCCCTGGCGCCCGAGGAGGAGGGGAAGGAGGTCCTTGAGCCAGTCCTCTAGCCCAGTGAAGAGGGCGGACCCCAGCAAGACCCCAGGGATCGTGCCCACGCCGCCCGCCACGGCCATGACCAGGTACTTGATGGAGGCCTCCAGGGAGAAGGGCGTGGGGTTCACGAAGCGGAGGAAGTGGGCGTAGAGGAACCCCGCAAGCCCCGCGATCCCCCCCGCGAGGAGGAAGGCCTTGAGGCGGAGGGCCGCCGGGTCCACCCCGAAGCTCGCCGCGGTGAGGGCATCCCCCCTAAGGGCGAGAAGGGCCCGGCCCAGGCGGCTTTCCCGGAGGTTATGGAGGGCGAGGACGAGAAGGGCGAGGAGGAAGAGGCTTAGAAAGGCGTAGCGGAAGGGGCTGTCCAGGGAAAAGCTCCCAAGGCTTAAGGCGGGGAGGTCGGTAAGCCCCGTGTGCCCCCCGGTAAGCCCCACCAGGTTCCCGGCGAGGATGTAAAGGGCCACCTGCCAGGCGATGGTGGAAAGGGGAAGGAAGTGCCCCTTGAGCCGCACGGTGAGGAGGCCCAGCACCAAGGCGAAGGCCAGGGTGAGGCCAAGGCCCAGGGCGAGGCCCGCCCAGGGGGAGACCCCCGCCCGCGTGGTGAGGAGGGCGGTGGCGTAGGCCGAAACCCCCATGAAGGCCGCCTGGGCGAAGCTCGTCATCCCGCCAAGCCCCGTGAGGACGTAGAGGGAAAGGGCCACCAGGGCGGCGATGGCGAAGAAGTTGAGGAGGGTGACGTAGAAGGGAAAGGGGGATAGGAGGAAGGGCAAAAGCAAGAGGGCAAACCAGAGGTACCGCCTCACTCCTCCACCCCCTTCGCCCGGAGGCTCTGGTAAAAGAGGGCCGGCACCAGAAGGAGGAAGACCAGGGCCTCCTTGTAGGCGCTGGCGTAGAAGCTGGTGAAGCTTTCAAAAAGCCCCACCAAAACCGCCCCAAAAAAGGCCACCGGGTAGCTCACAAGCCCCCCCAGGATGGCCGCCACGAAGGCCTTGAGCCCCAGCATGAAGCCCATGAAGTAGGCGGCGTTAATGAGGGGCGCCAAAAGAAGCCCCGAAAGGGCCGCCATGAGGCCCGCGATGGCGAAGGCCACCATCCCCGCCTCCTCCGGGCGGATCCCGCAAAGCCTCGCCCCAAGCCGGTTCTCCGCCGCTGCCAAGAGGGCTTTTCCAAAAAGAGAACGGCGGAAGAAGAGGTAGAGGGCGGCGGCGCTCAAGAGGGCGAAGGCCAGGACCAAGGCGCCCTGCCAGGTGAGGCCCACCACCACCTCCCCCTGGAGAAGGGGGTCGGGGCGGTACTGCTCGGGGCCGAAGAAGACGAGGCCCAGGCCCTGGTAGGCCACGTGGAGCCCCACGGCCATGATGAGGAGGGCGAGGACCGTGGCCCCTCGGTGTTCCCCTTCCGGGGAAGCAGCCCGCATGGGCTGGAAGAAGACCCGGTACGTGGCCACCCCCAGGTAGACCACGAGGAGGAGGGCCGCCAAATAGGCGAGGGCCGGGCTTCCCCGGGCGAGGAGGAAGAGGAGGAGAAGCCCCGCCCCGCCCACAAGGGGAAGCCCCCGGCCCCTTCCCCGCTCCAAAAGGGCCCAGAGGGCCCCAAGGGCGAGGGCGAGCCAAAGGGTGCCAGGGAGCTTCCCCCCCTGGAGCCAGACGAAGGAGAGGGGGGCGAACATCATGAGCTCCCCAATGGGCACCAGGATCACCCGGGTCACGGCGAAGACGAGGACCATGGCCAGGGCGAGAAGCCCGTAGATGACCCCGTTCTGCACGCCGTCCAGAAGAAGGAGACCGAGGATGGTGGCGTCCATGGCCTAACGGAAAACCCGCTCCAGCTTCCAGCGGCCGTTCTCCACCCGCACCATCACCGCGGCGTCCTCAAAGCGGAGGCCCAGGTGGTCCTCCTTGGTGAAGGTGAAGACGCCGTGGGTGCCCACCACGCCCTTGGTGGCCTCGATCTCGTCGCGCAGGGCGGCGCGGAAGGCGGCGAGGTCCTTGTCGGGGTCCGCCTTCTTGAGGGCGCGCTCTAGGGCGGGGCGCAGGATGAGCCAGGTGTCCCAAGCATGGGCCCCGAAGGTGGAGTAGCTGCCGATGCCGTACTTCGCCTCGTAGCGCTGGATGTAGTCCAGGGCCACCCGCTTGGGGGGGAAGGTGCTGGGAAGCTGCTCCGCCACCAGGATGGGCCCGGCGGGAAGCAACGTCCCCTCCACGTCCTTTCCGCCCACCCGGAGGAAATCGGGGTTCGCCACCCCGTGGGTCTGGTAGATGAGGCCCCGGTAGCCCCGCTCCTTCAGGGTGCGCTGGGGAAGGACCGCCGGGGTGCCGCTCGCCCCGATGAGGATGGCGTCGGGCCTGCGGGCGATGAGGCGAAGGGCCTGGCCGGTGACGCTGGTGTCCGTGCGGTTGTAGCGCTCGCTGACCACGAGCTGGAGGCCCTTGGCCTTGAGCTCTGCCTCAAAGTACCGGGCCCAACCCTCCCCGTAGGCGTCGTTAAAGCCGATGTAGCCCACCCTTTTCACGCCCCGGGCCACCATGTCGGCCACGATGGCCCGGGCCATGAGCTCCTCCGTCTGGGGGGTCTTGAAAACCCAGAAGCGCTGGGCGTCCACGGGGTGGATGATCTCCTTGCCGGCCGCCAAGGAGATCATGGGCACCTTGGCCTCGGCCACCACGGGGATCATGCCCAAGGAGGCGGGGGTGGTGGCGGTGCCCACGATGGCCACGGCGCCCTCCTCCACCAGGCGCCTTGTGCTCCGCACCGCCTGGGTGGTGTCGGAAGCGTCGTCCAGGATGACGAACTCCACCTTCCGCCCCGCCACACCCCCCTGGCGGTCCAGCATCTCCTGGATGAGGAGGAAGGTGTTCCGCTCGGGGATGCCCAGGGAGGCCGCCGGCCCCGTGGCCGAGACCACGACCCCCACCTTCAGGGCGCCTTGGGCCAGGGCTGCCAACGCCAAGAACGTCACCAATGCCAACGCGCGCTTCATCTTGACCCTCCTTTTCTCCGCACCGGGCTTGCCCGGTTTGGACCAAACTAACGGCCGTTCGGTTCGCCTCCCAGTCTAGGAAGGGACCTTTGTCCCGTCAAGCCCCGGGCTGGGACCGGGGCCTCTCGGTTAGGTCACGTGCTCGGGGAGGCCCTGCAAGGCCGAGGGGCGCGTGGGCACGGGGTTTTCCTCAAGGTCCAAAAGGGTGCTCCCCTCCAAAAACCAGCTCTTGGGCGTGCGGTGCCCCCAGAGGGTCTGGCGGCGGGGGTCGTTGAGGCTCCAGCGCACCGGGGGGTGGTCGGGGTCCACGGTGAGGTAGTCGGAGGTGTAGAGCTCCAGGCGGTGGCCGTCTGGGTCCTTGAGGTAGAGGAACATGGCGTTGGAGATCCCGTGCCGCCCGGGGCCCCGCTCGATCTGGTCCGTGCGCCTGGCCCCCGCCAGGATGTCCGCCGCCTTCAGCACGGCGAGGGGGTCGGGGAGCCAGTAGGCGAAGTGGTGGAGCCTGGGGCCTTCCCCGTTGGTGAAGGCGATGTCGTGGACGTTGCCCTTGCGGTGGAGCCAGCTCGCCCAAAGCCTCCCCTCGTGGTCCTCCGTGTACTCGGTAAGGCGGAAGCCGAAGACCTCCTGGTAGAAGCGCGTGGCCTCCCCCACCGCGGGGGAGAAGACGTTGAGGTGGTCTATGCGCAGGATCCCGGGCCCCCGGTGCTCGTGGTAGTTCTGCAGGACCCGGGGAAGCTTTTCCGCCTGGAAGTAGAAGGCCAAGGGGTAGCCGAAGGGGTCCTGCACCTTTAGGACCTCGGGCCTCCCCCAGTCCGCCTCGAGGCGGTGGGGCCACCCCTCCTTGGCGGCGAGGTCCTGGAGGGCCCGGACGCCCTCTTCCGAGTCCACCTTGAAGCCCAAGGCGCGGACCGCGGGGAAGGGGGCCTCGGTGAGCTTGAGGCTCCACTCCAGCTCCTCGTAGCCCCGGAGGTAGGCCGCCTTCTTCTCCCGGTGCTCCAGGCGGAAGCCCAGAAGCCCCTGGTAGAACTCCAGGCTCTTCTCCAGGTCCCGCACCCAAAGTTCCACAAACCCCACCCTCACGATGGCCATACCAACCTCCTGTAGCCCCTTTGGAAGTAGACCAAAGGAGGCCCCTCCTCCCCGAGCTCCACCTCCTCCACCAGGCCCACCACGATCCGGTGGTCCCCCCCGGGGTAGAGGGCGTGGAGGCGGCAGCGGAGGACGGCGAGGGCCCCCTTCACCCTTCCCCCCTCTAGGGCGATTCCCTCCTTGGGCCTTCCCGCGAAGTGCTCGGAGACCGCCTCCTGCCCCTCGCGGAGGAGGCTTACGGTGAAGGCCCCCGCCCCCTCGAGGACGGGGAGGAGCTTGGCCCGCTCGCTCACCGCCAGGGCCACGAGGGGGGGCTCGAGGCTCAGGGACATGAAGGCGGTGGCGGTCATCCCCCGCTCCTCCTCCCCAAGCCTCGCCGCCACCACCGTGACCCCGCTGGCGAAGCGGGCGAGGGCCTCCTTGAAGGCCTCCTTCACGCCTGGACCTCCTCAAAGACCTTGAGGCTTTCCTTGAGGAAAGCGCGGATCCTCTCCTTGTAGGGCTCCTTGTTGTAGACGTTGTAGAGGGTCTGGTACATGCGCACGGGGTCGCCGAAGAAGAAGCGCTCGTAAAGCTCCTGCCGGGCCCCGAAGCCGGAGAGGGTCATGTCCCAGGCCAGGCGGAAGAGGGCCACCCGCTCCTTGGCCTCCAGGGCCGCTCCCTGGAGGAACTTCTCCAGGAAGGGACCGAGGGGCCCCTTGAAGTCCTTCTCCGAGGGAAGGGTGATGAGGCCAGAAGCCCCGATCTGCTCAAGGATCTCCCGGATCCTGGGGTAAAGCCTCGGGTAGAGGTTTCTCGCCCCGTCCAGGGCCTTGCGGTCTGGGCAGAGAAGCCCGTAGGCGTTCTCCTTGGCCTCCTCCTCCGCCCTCGTCCAGAAGGCCTTCATGGCCTCGAGGTAGACGATGATCTCGGCGATCTTCTCCTGGACGTGGCCGTAGACGTCCGCCCCGATGCCCTCGGCCATGAGGGCGGCCACCCCAAGGAAGGCCTCGGTCTTCGCCGTCTTCAGGGCCACCACCTGGTGGGCCATGTGGTTTAGAGCGCCCGTGGCCGCGTAGGCGTTGTTGCAGAGCTCCACGTTCCCCAGGATGAAGACCCTCTCCCAGGGGACGAGGACGTCGTCAAAGATCACCAGGCAGTCCATCTCCTCCACCCGGCTGGAGAGGGGGTAGTCAAAGGGGCTGTCCCCGCCCACCAGGGCCTCCCGGCAGACGAAGTGGAGGCCCGGGGTGGAGGTGGGAAGGGCGAAGGCGATGGCGTACTTCTCGCTTCCCGGCCCCTCCTTGAGGAGGGTGGAGGGGAAGATGAGGACCTCGTCCGCCAGGGGGAAGGTGGCCGTCATCCGCGCCCCCCGGACCACGATCCCCTTCTCCGTCTGCTTCACCACCCCCACGGGGATGTAGGGGTCGGGCTGGGCGGAAGGGGGCTTGGCCCGGTTCACCTGGGGGTTGGTGAGGGCGTGGGTGGTGGCGAGGTCCTGGTCCCGGAGGTACCGGTAGTAGTTCCGGACGTTTTCGGCGAACTCCCCGAAGTAGTCGGCGCTCGCCGCGTAGGCCATGGCCACGGCGTTGAGGTAGTCGGGGCTCCGCCCCATCATCCCCAGGTTCTGGTCGGCCCAGAGTTTGTAGGCCTGCCCCCTCCGCTTCAGGTCCTCCTTGGTCTTGGGGATGAGGAAGCTCATCCCGTGCCGCTTCCCCTCCTCCTCGTAGGTGAGGACCTCCCGGTAGCGGGGGTCGTGCTGCAGGTCGTAGAGGGCGGCCATGGTGCGCACGATCCCCCGGAAGACGGGGTGGGTGGTGGGGTCCTCCACCTTCTCCCCCTTGTACCAGAGGTTGGGGGGACGGGTCTTCAAGGCCTCGATGTACTCCGCTCCGGTCCTTGCCATGGGCTACCTCCCTTCCTTTCCAAACTTGGGCACGTGGGGGGGACGGAGGGGAAGGGCGATGGTCTTGAGGTCGGTGTAGAAGTCCAGGGCGTAAAACCCCCCTTCCCGCCGGTCCCCGCTTTGCTTCACCCCGCCGAAGGGGGTGGGCAGGTGGCGGACGTTGTGGCTATTCAGGTAGACCATCCCTGCCTCCAATTCCAGGGCAAGCCTGTGGGCCCTTTCCAGGTCACGGGTGAAGACGTAGGCGGCAAGGCCGTACTTGGTGTCGTTCGCCTTCCTCAGGGCGTCCTCTTCGTCCTTAAAAGGGATGGCCACGAGGACAGGCCCGAAGATCTCCTCTTGGGCGATTTTCATGTGGTTCTCCCCCACGAAAACCGTGGGGAGGAGGTAGTTCCCCCGGGAGAGGTCCTCCCCCCGGAAGGAGGTCTTGGCCCGCTCCCCGCCCACGAGGAGCCTCGCCCCTTCCTGCTTCCCCGCCTCGATGTAGCCCAGGACCCTCTGGAGGTGCTCGGGGTGGATCAAGGGCCCCACCTCCGTCTCGGGGTCCAGGGGGTGGCCCACCCGGATGGCCCGGGCCCTTTCCGCCACCCGCCCCACGAAGTCCTCAAAGATCTTCTCCTCCACGAGGAGCCTGGAGCTTGCCGTGCACCTTTCCCCGTTGAAGGAGAAGATCTGGAAGACCACGGCGTCCAGGGCCCTCTCCAAGTCGGCGTCGGCGAAGACCAGGGCGGGGCTTTTGCCGCCGAGCTCCGGGGAGAGGCGCTTGAGGTGGTCTGCGGCGTTGCGCATGACGATCTTCCCCGTCTCCGTCTCCCCGGTGAGGGTGAGGAGGGGGACGAGGGGGTGGGCCACCAGGGCCGCCCCCGCCTCCTCGCCAAAGCCCTGGACCAGGTTGAAGACCCCCGGGGGGAGGTCCGCCTCCTTTAGGATCTCCGCGAGCTTCGTGGCGGTGAAGGGGCTCCACTCCGCGGGCTTCAGGACCACGGTGTTCCCAAAGGCCAAGGCGGGGGCGATGCGCCAGGTGGAGAGCATCAGGGGGGCATTCCAGGGGGTGATGATCCCCACGGGGCCCGTGGGAACCCGCACGGTGTAGTAGAGCCAGTCCCGGTCCACGGGGAAGGTCCTATCCTCCATGGCGTGCTCGGCGTACTCGGCGTAGAAGGCGAAGTTCTCCGCCGCCCGGGCCACCTGGGCCCGGACGATCCTTAAGACCTGCCCCGCATCCAGGCACTCCATCACGGCAAGCTCGTCGGCGTGTTTTTCTATGAGCTCGGCGATTTTGAGGAGGTAGCGCTTCCTTTCCTTGGCCTTGGTGCGGCTCCACTTGGGGAAGGCCTCGTGGGCCGCCTTGGCCGCCCGGTCCACCTCCCTCTCCCCGCCCCTTGCCGCCACGCCCAAGACCTCGTTCGTGGCGGGGTCTAGGGAGGGGAAGGTCTCCCCGCTTTCCGAAGGGGAAAACTCCCCGGCGATGAAGTGGAGGGCGGGCTTTTCCTTTAGGCGCCGCCGCACCGCCTCGATGGTTTCCCAAGGGATGCCCGCAACCTGGTCGGCGTACCTCATGGCTCCTCCTCTATGGGGTTTTCCAGGGCCCCAAGGCCCTCAATCTCCAGGCGCATCACGTCCCCCGGGTGGACCTGGCTGATGCCCTTGGGGGTGCCGGTGAGGAGGACGTCGTAGGGCTCCAGGGTCATGAACTCGGAGATGAACTCCAGAAGCTCCGCCACGGAGTAGAGCATCCTCGAGGTGTGCCCCTCCTGCCTGAGCTCCCCGTTCACGTAGGCCCGAAGCCAGAGGTTCTGGGGGTCTTCCACCTCCTCCACCACGAGGAAGGGCCCCAGGGGGAGGAAGGTGTCCCGCCCCTTGGCCCGGATGGGGGGGCGGAAGGTGTTTTTCACGTAGTCCCGGGCCACGAGGTCGTTGGCGATGGTGTAGCCCAGGACGTAGTCCAGGGCGTCCTTGGCCTTCACCTTTTTCGTGGGGCGGCCCACCACCACGGCGAGCTCCACCTCGTAGTGGACGAACCTGGCCCCCTTGGGGTAGAGGACCACCCCCTTGTGGGGGAGGAGGCTCGTGTTGGGCTTCCAGAAGAGGGCGGGCTCCTCGGGCCGGGAAAGGCCCAGTTCCTCGGCGTGGTCGGCGTAGTTCAAGGCCACGCCCAGGACCTTCCCCGGAGTGAAGGGGAGGAGCCAGGTGACCTCATCGGGCCTGTGGGCCTCCCCCGCCTCGTCCAGGAGGAGGCCTTCCCGGTAGACCCCCTGGTGGACCCTTCCCTTGGCGAGAAACCGGGCGAGCTTCACGCCGCCTCCTTCTCCTTGGGGAGGAGGCCGTAGCGCTCGGCCATCCGCCTAAGCCTCTCCTCCACCTCCGGGGTGGTGGGGCCCAAGGGGGGCCGCCACTCCTTTTCCAGTAGCCCCATCCAGGAGAGGACGGTTTTTAAGGGGATGGGGTTCGTGTCCCAGAAGATGGCCTCGTTGGCCTCGAGGAGGTGGAAGTGGAGTTCCCGCGCCCCCTGGTAGTCCCCGGCGAGGGCCTTTTCGCAGAGGAGGGCCACCTCCTTGGGGAGCCAGTTGGCGGTGGCGGCGATGGTCCCCACCGCCCCCAGGCTCATCATGGGGAGGGTGAGGCTTTCCAGGCCGCAGAAGACGAGGAAGTCCCGCCCCGCCTCCAAAAAGAGGTGGGAGAGGTACTCCAGGTCCTTGGAGGAGTGCTTGAGGCCCACGATGTTGGGGAAGTCCCGCCTCAAGCGCCCCACGGTCTTGGGGGCGATCTCCACCCCGGCCCTTCCCGGGATGTTGTAGATGAGGAGGGGAAAGTCGGGGACGGTCCTCGCCACCTCGGCGAAGTAGCGGTAAAGCCCCTCCTGGTTGGGCTTGACGTAGTAGGGGACGATGACCATGGCCCCCTGGGCCCCGGCCTCCTTGGCGAAGCGGGTGAGCTCCAGGGTCTCCTCCAGGCGAAGCGCCCCGGTCCCCGGGATCACGGGAACGCGGCCCGCCACCTGGTCCAGGACAATTTCTATGGCCCGCTTCCTTTCCTCCAGGGTCTGGGTGCCGGGCTCGCCCGTGGTGCCCCCCACGCTCACGCCGTGGGAACCTCCCTGGACGACCCGCTCCACGAGGCGCCTTAGGGCCTCCTCGTCCAACCGGCCGCGCCGAAAGGGTGTGGGTAAGGGCGGTATGGAACCGCGGAACATGCTGGGCTCCTTTCGCTTCCCAGGATGCGGGGGCAGGCCGCCGGGGGCAACCGGCGATTTAGACAAAAACGCGGAAAAGTTTGTCTTTTCGTACAAAACTCCCCGCCCCCGCATCCCTTAGGGGCCGTGGTATCGTGGAAAGCGACAATGAAAGGGGAAAACTTTGTTCCAGAAGACACCTCCTTTGACGCCCTGGTGGGGGGGCTGGGCCTCGAGGTCCTCCGCCCTTCCTCCCGGCCCGTCCTCTACCTCCTCCCGGCACCCAGGCCCCTCCTCTCCCCCGAAGGGGCCCTCCTCCTCTTCCGGCCCCAGGAGGGGCTTTACCGCTACCGCAACGCCGCGGGCTTCCTCCTCCCGGAGCCGGACCCCGAGCTTTTGGCCTTCGCCGAGCGGGAGGGCCTGGGCTTCGCCCTCTACCCCCCCTGGCTCAAGCGGGAAAGCCTGGAGCGGGCCCTCGCCCTCCGCCTCTTCGCCCTGGCCCCCGGGATGGCCCTGGCGGGGCTACTGGACCTCTTCCTGAAGCTCCCCGAGCGCGCCCTTCTGGAGGTCCTGCACCAGGCCACGGGGCTCGCCCTGGCCCACGTGGCCCCCTGGGGGGAGGTCCTGGGCTTCGCCGGACCCGTCCCCGCCCGGCACCCCAAGGAGCCGGGCACGGGGAGGGGTTGGGTTGCCCTCGAGGCGGGGGAGGGCCTCCTCGTGGCCTACGGGGAGGAGGAAGACCTCCTCCGGGCCTGGGGGCTTTTGGAGGTGGCGGCGAGGCTCTTAAGGCTCCGCGCCCGGGAGCGGAGCGTGGAGCGCATGCAGGAGGAGACCCTGGGGGGGGCCCTATTGGAAGGGCTCATCCTGGGCGAGGCCGACCCGGAAAGGCTCTTCGCCTTCGGCTTCGTGGAGGGGGTGGAGTGGGTCCTCGCCCTGGTGGAGCCGCCCGCCGTCTTGGGGCGGCACCGCCTGGCGGAAGAGCGGAGGCGGGAGGCCACCCTGGAGCTCCGCCGCCGCGTTGGGGCCTACCTGGACCGGCTCGGCGTCCCCTACCTCCTCACGGCCCGGGGAAACCGGGTGGCCGCCATGTGGCAGGTGCACAACCCGAGGCGGGAGGCGGAGGCCCTCCTCGAGGCCCTATCCCCGGGAAGCCGCCTGGGCTACTCGGCGGTGCACGCCGGCGGCGAGGTCCAGGAGGCCTACCGCGAGGCCCTCATCGCCCTCAAGGCCGCCCGTCCCGGCGAGGCCCTCTCCTTTGCGGGCCTGGACCCCGTGGCCTTCGTCCTCCTGCAGCAGTCCCCCGAGGACCTGAAGGCCCTGGTGGAGCGCTTCCTCCCCCTCCCTCCCAAGCTTCTCCGCACCCTGGAAGTTTACATGGAAAGCGCCACCCTGGAGGAGGCGGCCCAGGCCCTCCACATCCACCCCAACACCCTCCGCTACCGCCTAAAACGGGTGGAGGAGCGGATCGGCCCCTTGAGCGCCCCCGAGACCTTGGCCCGGGTCCACCTCGCCCTCAGGGCCCGCTCCCTCCTCGCCGGCTGAGCCGGGGGAGGAGGTAGCGCTCCACCGCGTAGCGGAACCCCTCGGGGCCCGGCGCCGGCGTGGCCAGAACCCCCTCCGGGGGGGCCCCCCGGCCCACGTAGACCGCAAGGTCCACCGCCCGGAACAGGGGAAGGTCGTTCAGGCTGTCCCCAAGCCCCACGGCGAAGCGGGCCTCCTCGGGGTCGGGCCAAAGGGCCCTGAGCCGGGCCACCGCCCGGCCCTTGTCCGCCCCCTTGGCGGCGTGGTAGAAGCGCCCCCCGTGGGTCCACTCCAGCCCCACGGCCTCCAGGGCCTTGAAGACCGCCTCCACCCCCTCGGGGCAGAGGATCAGGGTCTCGTCGTACTCCCGCGCCTTGGCCCGCCGCGCCGCCTCCCGCGAAAGCCCGGTGACGCGGGCCACGGCCCCCACGGTGAGGTCGCCGTAGCCCAGGATGGGCCGTCCCGCCAGGGCCTCCGCCTCCCTTAGCCTGGCCCGCACCTTCCGGTAGGGCCAGGCCAGGGGAACCACCCGGTAGCCCCCCTTGGGCCGCCCCACCCGCACGGGCCAGTTGCGGGGAAGGTAGAGGCCTCCCCCGTTCTCCACGATGAAGGGGGGCTCGAGGCCCAAGGCCTCCACCTCCTTTCGGGTCTTGGCCGTAACCGGCACCACGGGCACCCCTAGGGCCCGTAAGCGCTCCAGGGCCTCCCGGGCGGGGCCGAACTCTCCCCGCTCGTCCAAGAGGGTTCCGTCCAGGTCGGTGAAGACGATCATGGCACCCGGAAGCGGGAGAGGTGGCCCCGAAGCGCCTTGCGCACCGCCTGGAGGTCCAGGCTGGAGAGGGGCGGGTAGAGGACGGGAGGCGGAGGCTCCTCCCCGGGAGTTAGGGCGCCTGCGGCCTGGAGCTCCTCCAGAACGCTCTGCCGCACCTCCTCCGTGGCCAGCTTGGAGTGGTACACGGTGGCCAGGCAGGCGAGGAGCATGTCGCGGATGTGCTCGTCCCCTTTGTTCTCGTGGAGGTGGGGGTTCCGGGTCTCAATCTGGAAGATCTCCACCCCGTGCCGCAACACCTCCTCGTCCTCCAAGGGGAAGACCCCGCCGTAGAGCTCCAAAAGCGAGACCAGCTCCTGGGGCTCCACGGCGTAGCCCGAGGCCAGGGGCAGGCGGAAGGCCAGGCCGAGGCTCATGGCGTGCTCCCCGGCGTTCGCCGTCTTGACCACGTCCGTCTCAAAGCCGCTCACGCCGCCGATGAGCTGGTTCAAGGCCCGGTTGTTCCGCTCGGAGACCCGGCCGTAGCGGCGGAAGACCACCCCTTCGTCCTCGGTGAGTTTCGGCTTGTAGCGCCAGAGGATGCGCACCATGGCGAAGGGCGTCTTGGCCATGAGGAAGCCTGCGGCGTAGGCCCGGGCGTACTCCCAGACGGCCCCGGGGAAGTAGTTGTCGGCGTCGATGAAACCCACGTAGCGCCTCCCGGAAAGGGCGGCGAAGATCAAGGCCAGGATCATCCCCTCCGCCTTCCCGCTCCGCACGAGGCCGTCCTCCCCGATGGGGTGAGGGTAGCCCCCCGCCCGCAGGGCCTCGGCGAGGGCGGGGTCCTTCTGGTGGAAGATAAGGGCCGGCCGCTCGGTGAGGTGGGCGAACTCCTCCAGGAGGTCCCGCTCCATCTGGAAGCGGTCGGGGCTGCTGTTGGAGACCACGAGGATGAGGGCCTCGTGGGGGATTCCGGAGAGGACGCCTTCCAAAAGCTTCAGGCGCTCGTTTCGCGTGGGCACCACGATGGCCGTCTGCTCCAGAACGTCCCTGAGGTCGGCGTCGTCCAGCCGGCGCAGCCCCACGGCTGGGGACTCGTCCCGCACGCGCCCGGAGTCCAGCTCCAGAATGCGCTGCACCTCGTGGAGCCGGACGACGCCGAAGCGCTCGGTGTGGTTGGGGATCTCCAGACGCATGCCCCCAGTGTACAAGGCTCTTCTTGTGATTTTGTTCACGATTTATCTGGCTTGTGACTTCTCTCCCCACTGAACGCCCACGCACCCGGCGGTCGTTAGAGGCTCCACCCCATCCCCACGCCCCAGGCCACCCCTAGTTCCCTGAGGAAAATCCAGCCCCGCGCGCCCTCGAGGCCCGCCACAAGCCGGGCCCCCAGATCCCCATCCCGCACCAGGGCGAGCCCCAGCTCCCAACCCTCGCCCAAAAGCCGGGCCTCCACCCCCGCCTTGCCGGGGTAGGCCAGCTCCACGGTCCAAAGCACCCCGTCCCAGAAGCCCGTAGCCCCCAGGGTCCCCAGGCCACCCCCGGGGGTCCAGAAGGCGTCCCCGTACACCACCCAGCCGCCAAGCCGGAAGGCGCCTCCCGCCCCCACCGCCTCCCGGGAAAGGAAGGCCCGCCCCTCGGGGAGGGCCACTTCCAGGAAGGCCCCCCGCTCCCAGGCGTACCCCGCCCTAAGCCGCAAGGCCTCCCCGTACCAGGTGAGGTGCCCGCCCCACACCCCCTTGGGCGCAAGGGCGGGCCCAGGCCGGTTCCAGGTGTAGGGGAAAAGCCTTCCCTCCCCCGGCGTCAGGGGGAAGCGGCCGAGCTCCAAGGCATAGCTTCCTTCCTCCACGCCCAGGCGGAGGTCCTCCACCGCCACCCCCGAGGCGCGAAGCCCCGCGTAAGGGGCGAGGGCGAACCGGACCTCGGCCCCCTCCAGGGCCAGGGCCCCGTGCAGGCGGGCGTAGAGGGTAGGGCCGGGGCCGAAGGCCCCCAGTTCCAGGCCTTGGCCCAAGGCCAAGCCCAAAAGGAGGCCTATCCCCACGAAAAGACGCCGCATGGGCTAAGTGCCCTCCCCCAAGATTTTCAACTCCACACCCCCCAGGGCTTTCAGGGCCTGCGCCACCGCCTCCTTAAGCTCCTCCACGCTCCCGTAGTGCCGCCTTGGCATAAGGAACCCCTTCAC
>Ga0207870_100253_pt1 | contig 44078 bp, 38 predicted proteins | sample CeladaPassage60B_FD_187477 | JGI IMG/M metagenome (GOLD analysis project Ga0207870, IMG submission 187477) | Cellulose-adapted microbial communities from the Joint BioEnergy Institute, USA - Passage3 60B (SPAdes) (version 2) | ecosystem: Engineered > Bioreactor > Continuous culture > Unclassified... | reverse complement strand
TTTAGACATAGGTAGGGTACTCCTTTCTCTGGAATGTGTTGTGGTCCAAATCAGAGAATACCCTACCTTTTTTCTTTTGTTCTAGCAAAATGCTTTACACAAAATTTTATACATCATCTTACTTTCAGTTTGGAAAAGAAAACACCTCCCCTGCATTTGATAATTTTCCTACGAGGAGGTGTGACTTTTTATATACATTATCCCGCTAAGCTACTCGATAATCATATTTTATCAAGTGAAAATCATTTAAAAGTTTGACCAACACTATTTGACAAAAAAGCATTGTCAATGGGTAACCCCAGAAGACTTGATTAACATAGCGCCATTCAAGATTTTAACATTTATTTTATCGAACTTTTTTTCTGCCCAAAGTTCTATTATCTTTTTTAACTCATTTGTTTCAATTACACATTCACTTTCTCCCTCAATACTAAAGTTATCAATTATTTTTGTTGTTTCTTTATTAATTTCCAATGTACAATTGTTACCTGTACTTTCCTCATAATTTGACTCGCCACTTAAAACTTTGTTTATTAAATCTAACCACGGTTGACAACTACCTTGAATATCGCCCATTAGAAGTATTGCTACAGGAGAAATAGCATCTGGAACATCTACCACAATACCGCCTTCGGTTTCCCTAAACTTAATTTCATATTTCATACTTTCCACACTCCATTAATATATTGGATAAACCGTTAAAATTTTACCATTAGCGTCTAATCTCATATGAATTTTCATACCGTTAGGTAAAGTCGCTTCATATAAATTATCCTTTACCCTCCGTTTATTATTATAAAGAAAGAATCATATGAAAGGCCCATGGTCATTTCATCTGTTGACTTCCATTGTTAGAATGTGGAATTGTCTCAACAATCATGCCGCGAGCCATCGGTTAAGATTATGCGACGGTTACCATATTGGTAAGCAAAAGGAGAATCATGAAAGCGAGAGAGAGGATATTTCAGTATGGGAACAAGGTCAACATGTGTAGCCATATGAAAGACGGTGTCGTCATGAACGAGCCCGCCTATGCGAAGCAAGGAATCGGGTTCCTATCTCCTTGTTTGTTTCGGCGTAAATGATGTGAGTAGTTTTTGCTTATCTGTCAACTACGGAAATCCAATGAAACAGAAGGAACGCCTGTTTTTAAAATAAAAAAGAGTTCCAACCGAATCTTATACGGACCGGGTTGGAACTTTTTTGTTTATCGCTGGTCGGCAGGAAAGACGATGCCGGTTTGTCTTCGTGCTTCGTCCATGATTTCCATCGTCCAAAGCGAATGGCAATGTGAGTTGATTGTTGATTCATGCTTGCCGCTTTCAATTAAACGGATAAATTCTTCGGCTTCATAATACATCGGCGGTTTATCTTGTGGGACGGTGATGTCCTCAACGCGCCCATCACGGTAGCGGATTTCGATTTTCGCTGGCGTATGGATGGCGTCAATGATCATGTTTCCATCTTCGCCTTGGATTTCTGAAGGCAAGTGTGAGTTGGTGATTTTGGAATAAAAGACGACCGCATCCATATCCCCATAATCCAACACGATCGCTCCTTCGCCGTCAACGCCGGATTCGAGCTTCACACTTTGCGCTTTTACGCTGCGGGGCTTACCAAACAAAGTGACCATCGGGTACAGGCAGTAGACGCCAAGATCCATAAGCGCCCCGTTCGAGAAAGTGGGGTTGAAGGCGTTCAACACAGTCCCTTGTTTGTAGGCATCATAACGCGACGAGTATTGGCAATAGTTCGCGGCGTAGCGGCGGATGCGGCCGAGTTTATGTATGTGTTGACGGATGGCCGCAAAGTTCGGCATGAGCGTTGATTTCATCGCCTCCATCAGCACGACACCATTTCGCTTGGCCGCTGCGATCATCGCTTCGACTTCTTTCGCGTTGGAGGCGAGCGGCTTTTCGCACAACACATGTTTGCCGTGATTCATCAACAAAATCGCTTGTTCAGCGTGAAACGCGTTAGGGCTCGCGATGTAGACGGCGTCAATGTCATTGCTTTTCGCTAGTTCTTGTAAATCGGTGAATGTGCGCGGCGCCCCGACTTTCTCGGCAAATCGCTTAGCGGTTTCGTCTGTTCGCGAGTAGACAGCAGCGAGCTCGAAGGAATCGACGAGGCGCGCGGCATTGATAAACGCTTCGGTGATCCAGTTTGTGCCGATTGTCGCGAATCGCACCATGTTGTTTCCCCCTTTGTTGGTATCGACCATCATTGTACCATAAATCGAATGAGAAGATTTGGTTTTCGTCGATGTGCTTTTTTTCCTCTATTTTTCATACAGCTCAATCGGCAATCCGTCCGGGTCTTGGAAGAAGGTGAACCGTTTGTTGGTCGCTTCATCGATACGAATCGGTTCAGGCTCGATGCCATGGCGGCGTAAATAGGCGATCGCCTCATCCATGTCATCGACGGCCAATGCGAGATGGCGCAGCCCGCACGCTTCCGGGTAGCTTGGGCGTTTGGGTGGGTTTTCAAACGAGAACAGCTCAAGTTGAATTCCGCCGTCCGCTTCTAAATCGAGTTTGTATGAGCGGCGCGCGGCACGGTATTGCTCACGGAGAGGATGAAAGCCAAGAATTTCAGTGTAAAACCGTTTGGATCGCTCATAGTCCGAGCAAATGATGGCGATATGGTGAATGGTCGTAAGACGCATGTCAAATCCTCCTTTATCTATGACGTCTTTTCCGTTCGGTAAACGGAGCGGGCAGGTTAATGGTGACAAGCAATGTGCTCCAACAATAAGATTTCTCCAATAGAGAAGCCTTGACTCTAATGCGCTGGATGACTGAGCGTGGGGGAACGGTTGTTTTTCACCATTCCTCTAAAAAGCTTCCGAATACGAATGTTTCTTTGTTAGCTATCGATTGGACCATCATCGTTCTTCAATGATGTTCTTTGCCTTTGTTGTAAGGGCAAGAAGTTATTATTTTGCGATAATGGAGATCGGTTTCGAGGATTGTCGAAACTAGCGAAAAATGTCCACTCTCCTAATATTGACAGCTTGACAACCTATATACTATCATAAAACTTGTAGGTTGAAAATTTAGAATATTCACTTGCTATTTTTGTAGAAAAAAGAGTCCTTACCACGACTTTTTTGTAAGCGCTTAACCTCTGTGATGCCTCATGATCGCAACACCATCGATGCTGCACCATCGCGTTTGTTTCCAATGCCAATTTGAGAATAAGAGGAAGGGGATATGGCCGTGATTTATGAGTTTAAGCTTCCTGATATTGGCGAAGGGCTGCATGAAGCCGAGATCATCCGTTGGCTCGTCCGCGAAGGGGATGTGGTCAATGCCGATCAACCAATTGCTGAAATTCAAACGGATAAGGCTATGGTCGAAATGACGACGCCGGTGGCTGGAAAAGTGATGTCACTTGCCGGGCCGGAAGGAGCCACGGTTAACGTCGGGGAGCCGCTGATTGTATTAGATACCGAAGCAGCGGGAGAACCGAGAGGAAATCAATCAGAACAAAGCACTGGTCTTAAGGAAACATCGGCAACCGTCCAAGCGGATCGGGGAACGCGTCCAGCCCGCAAGCGGGTGATCGCAGCGCCATCGGTGCGCAAGCGGGCGCGGGAGATGGGCGTCCCGATTGAGGAAGTGGAAGGAACAGGCGAAGGCGGTCGGGTGACGCTCGCCGATTTGGAGCGATATGTGCGAGAGCGCGAGGCAGCCGTGACGGTGGCCGAAACGGTACAGAGCGGAATCGGCAAGGTCGAAGAAGCGTCTTTCGCTCGCAGCTCTCATGCCGTCAGCGACCGTATAAGCAAGGCGCTGTTTGCGCCACCTTCGACTGGGCCGTCTCCTCTTACTGAGGAAGAAGAACGGATCCCGCTTCGCGGCTTGCGTAAAAAAATCGCCGAAAAAATGGTGAAATCGGTGTATACGGCGCCGCATGTGACCGGGATGGATGAAATCGATGTGACAAAGCTTGTTGAGATCCGCAAGAGCTTAGCCGCCCAATTGGCTGAAGAACGGATCAAACTCACCTATTTGCCGTTTGTCATTAAGGCGGTGACAAGGGCATTGAAGCAATACCCGATGTTTAACGCCACGCTTGATGAAGAGACGAACGAAATCGTGCTGAAGAAACGTTACCACATCGGCATCGCAACGGCGACAAAAGCCGGACTGTTGGTTCCTGTCATCCGCGACGCCGATCAAAAATCAATTCGCGAGCTGGCGATTGAGATCGCCGAGCTTTTGGAGAAAGCGCACCGCCAGGCGCTTCGCCTTGAGGAACTGCAAGGAAGCACGTTCACGATCACGAGCACCGGCGCCGGTGGGGGATGGTTTGCGACGCCGGTCATCAACTATCCGGAAGTCGCGATTTTCGGCGCGCATGCGATCAAGCGGCGACCGGTTGTGATCGATGATGAGATTGTCATCCGCGACATAATGGGGATGTCGCTCACGTTTGATCATCGCGTCATTGACGGCGAGCCGGCCGGGCGGTTTATGCGGACGGTGGCGCATTATTTGGAGAATCCGGAACTGTTGCTGCTGGATGTGCGGTAGGCGGCCGTTAGTTCACTTTCGTTTTGTGAACCGAATAAGACTGTGAGTCGCAAAAAATGATGGGAGGGGATCGCATGTTTGATCCAAAGGAGCTGCCCGTCGAGATGGTGCAAATTCTTGACGAAAACGGGAATGGGGATGAGGCGAAAATCGCGGCGTTTTCCGATGAGTGGCTGCTCGATGCCTACCGAGCGATGCGGCGGGCACGCGTTGTCGATGAGCGGCTGCTGCGCATGCAGCGGCAAGGGCGGATTGGTACATATGCGCCATTTAGCGGCCAAGAGGCAGCCCAAATCGGCAGCGTCCTTGCGCTTCAAAAAGATGACTGGATTTTCCCGAGCTATCGCGAAGTGGCGGTCTGTTTGACGCACGGCATGCCGCTCGAGCAGTTTTTCCATTACGTGCGCGGCCGCCTGTCAGGGAAGAGGATGCCAGAAGAACTGAACATTTTCCCGACACAAATTATCATCGCTGCGCAGACACTGCATGCAGTTGGCTGCGCGTGGGCAACAAAATTGAAAGGCGAATCGCATGTGTCGGTCGCCTATTTCGGCGACGGGGCGACGTCGGAAGGAGATTTTCATGAAGCAATGAATTTTGCCGCGGTGTACAACGTGCCGGTCATCTTTTTCTGCCAAAACAACCAGTATGCGATTAGCGTCCCATACGCGAAACAGACGGCGAGCCGGACGATCGCGCAAAAAGCGCTCGCTTATGGGATGAAGGGGGTGCTGGTCGATGGCAACGATGTGTTGGCCGTCTATGAAACGATGAAACAGGCGGTCGAGGCGGCGCGTCGCGGAGAGGGGCCAATGTTGATTGAGGCGCTCACGTATCGGCTCGGGCCGCACACAACCGCTGATGACCCAACGAAATACCGTCATCCGGAAGAAGTGGAAACATGGCGGAGGAAAGATCCGCTTCACCGCTTGCGGGTGTTGCTTGAGCGGCGCGGGCTGTGGACGGATGCGAAAGAAGAGGAGTTCGTTGCCAAAGTGAACGAGGAAGTGACAGCCGCGTACGAGGCGGCTGTCGCCAGTGAGTCCGGTTCGATTGCGGATGTGTTTGATTATGTGTACAGCGAGGCGCCGAAGTTGCTCGCCGAGCAAAAAGAAGAAGTGATACGGCGAAAGCAAGCGAAAGAGGTGAAATGAGATGGCGGAATTAACGATGATCGAAGCAATCAATGAAGCGATGCGCCAGGAGATGGAGCGTAATTCGCGCGTCATCGTGCTTGGAGAAGATGTCGGCGAAAACGGCGGCGTCTTCCGGGCGACGGACGGGCTGCTTGAGCAGTTTGGCTCCGGGCGCGTGTTTGATACACCGCTGGCTGAATCCGGCATTATCGGCACGTCGATCGGATTGGCAATCAATGGTATGCGGCCGATTGCCGAGATCCAGTTTCTTGGGTTTGTGTACCAAGCGATGGACCAGCTCGCCGCGCAGGCGGCGCGCATCCGCTTCCGCTCCGGCGGTCGGTTTTCATGCCCGATCGTCGTGCGCAGCCCATACGGTGGTGGGGTACGGACGCCAGAGCTGCACTCTGATGCGTTGGAGGCGCTGTTTACCCATTCGCCTGGCTTAAAAGTCGTCATGCCGTCCAATCCGTACGATGCAAAAGGGCTGTTGATTTCCGCCATTCGTGACGATGATCCGGTGCTGTTTTTCGAGCCGATGAAGCTGTACCGGGCGTTCCGTATGGAAGTGCCGGAAGAACCTTACACGATTCCGCTCGGCCAGGCGCGCATCGTGAAGGAGGGTGACGATGTAACGATTCTCACATGGGGGGCGACGGTGCCGCTTGTCGCGAAACTCGCCGACGAGATGCGAATGAGAGGCGTTGACGCGGAAGTAATCGACCTGCGCTGTCTCCAGCCGCTCGATATCGACACGATCATTGCCTCCGTCGAAAAAACAGGGCGGGTGATGATCGTCCATGAAGCGGTAAAAACGAGCGGGTTTGGCGCGGAAGTGGCGGCGCTCATCAGCGAGCGGGCGCTCTTTTCCCTTTCGGCCCCAATCGTGCGCATCGCCGGTTACGATACGCCATACCCGGTGCCGTCGGTCGAGGACGACTGGTTGCCCAACCCTGCCCGCATTGTGGAAGGAATCGAGACGTTGATGCGCTACTAATCAAAACATGCCGCACGGCGTGCTCGACAATTGAAAGGGGAATGGTGCGGCTGTTGTATCCCAGTGATAAGGGGGAGAACGATGAACGTGTACGAATCACTGCTTGAGTTGATCGGCGACCGTGAACGGGTGAGCAGAAACGAGACGGTGCTTGAACACCATAGCAAAGGTATCGCCTACCATGAGCCGCACAAACCGGATGTCGTCGTCTTTCCGAAAACGGCCGAGGAAGTGAGCCGGGTATTAGCGTTTGCGAACGAACACCGCATCCCCGTGACGCCGTTTGGCGCCGGCACGAGCTTAGAAGGGCATATCATTCCGGTCGAAGGCGGCATTAGCCTCGATGTGACACGGATGAACAACATCATCGACATCCGCCCCAACGATTTTCTCGCCATTGTCGAGCCAGGGGTGACGCGCTTGCAGCTTAACCAAGCGCTCAAACCGTACGGACTGTTTTTCCCGGTCGACCCGGGGGCAGATGCGACGATCGGCGGCATGGCGGCAACGAATGCAAGCGGAACGAACTGTGTAAAATATGGCGTCATGCGGGAACAAGTGCTCGGGCTCGAAGTGGTGCTTGCCGACGGTTCAGTCATTCAAACCGGTAGCTTGGCGGTGAAATCATCTGCTGGCTATGACTTGACCGGTTTGTTCGTCGGATCCGAAGGGACGCTCGGGATTTTCACCCGCCTCATCGTCCGGCTGCACGGCATTCCGGAGGCGACGACGGCCATCAAAGTCGGTTTTCCGTCGCTTGAGGCGGCAGCGCAAGCGGCGTTTGCCGTGTTAAAAGCTGGCGTTGGACCAGGGAAAATCGAACTCGTGGATGAGGCGACGGTCGCAGCTGTCAACGCGTACAAAAAGACCGATTATCCGGTAAAGCCGACGCTGTTTATCGAATTGAGCGGCAGCCGTTCGAGCGTAGATGACGGGGCGGAACTCGTCAAAGAACTGTGCGAAGCGGAGGGAGCAGTTTCGTTTGTGATCGAAACCGACTCGCTCGCCCGTGCGCAGCTTTGGGAAGCGCGCCATCACGCGGCGTTCGCCATTCAAGCCGCGTATCCGGGCAAGGCGATGCTCTCGACTGATGTGTGCGTGCCGCTGTCCGAACTGCCCGGGGCGATTGCAGATACACGTCGGCTTGTTAATGAACACAACATGACTGCCGCTATTTTTGGCCATGTCGGTGACGGCAATTACCATACGGTGCTTGCCTTTGACCCAAATGATGCTGAAGAGATGAAGCGAATCGAGCATGTGCACACCCATATCGTTCGCTACGCTCTGTCTCGCGGTGGTACGTGTACAGGTGAGCACGGCATCGGTATCGGCAAGCGAGCGTTTTTGCGAGAAGAAAAGGGCGATGCAGTATTATGGATGAAGCGGCTGAAACAATTGTTTGACCCAAACGGCATTCTCAACCCGGGGAAAATCTTTTTGCCGTAACGCTTCGTCCGTATGGCGGCTCGATTGATTAGTTTGATAGCGATATTTCTCAAAAACATAAGTTGGATGATTAAGAGGAAGCGGAGACCGTCTTTTATGGGGAAAAGGGTGCTCTCAACGGAACGGAGCACCTTTTTCTTCTTGTGTTTCCCTACAGGAATAGAGAGTGCCGTTTCTCGCATTTCACTGATTTTATGGAAACGTTCTGCATGGCTGGTTTTTGCATACGGCGCGCTTGCTTTTCCTATCCTTTTTGTAACAACTTGTTACTACGAAGAAACAATTGTTTTTCGTGTTCGTCTCGTTACAAAAAGCCGCCGCGCCCTTTACTTTTTTCGTCAAACGCGGTTTATTGGTGATAGAACGATTCATCGCCGGTGTTTGTTGTGGGAAAGGAGACGATCTGAATGGAGCATCGTCATCTCAAACCGTTCCCGCCCGAGTTTTTATGGGGTGCGGCATCGGCCGCATATCAAGTCGAGGGAGCGTGGAACGAAGATGGAAAAGGGTTATCGGTATGGGATGTGTTTGCCAAGCAGCCGGGCCGAACGTTTAAGGGGACAAACGGCGACGTCGCGGTCGATCATTATCATCGCTACAAAGAAGATGTGGCGTTGATGGCGGAAATGGGGTTGAAAGCGTATCGGTTTTCGGTGGCGTGGAGCCGAGTGTTTCCTGATGGAAATGGGGACATCAATGAAAAAGGGCTCGATTTTTACGATCGCTTGATTGAGGAGCTGCAAAAACATGGGATCGAGCCGATTGTGACGTTGTACCATTGGGACGTGCCGCAAGCATTGATGGATGCCTATGGGGCATGGGAGTCGCGGCGCATCATTGATGATTTTGACCGGTATGCTGTGACATTGTTTCAACGGTTTGGCGACCGGGTCAAATATTGGGTGACACTCAATGAACAAAACATTTTCATTTCTTTGGGCTATCGGCTTGGCTTGCATCCGCCGGGCGTAAAAGACATGAAACGCATGTATGAGGCGAACCATATCGCTCATTTGGCGAATGCGAAGGTGATTCAATCGTTCCGTCATTATGTGCCTGATGGAAAAATCGGGCCGAGCTTTGCCTACTCGCCAATGTATCCGTGCGACAGCCGCCCGGAAAATATACTCGCTTTTGAAAACGCGGAAGAATTCCAAAACCATTGGTGGATGGATGTGTATGCATGGGGAACGTACCCACAGGTGGCTTGGAACTATCTTGAATCGCAAGGGCTAGAGCCGACGGTGGCGCCGGGCGATTGGGAACTGCTCCAAGCGGCGAAGCCGGACTTTATGGGAGTCAACTATTACCAAACTACGACCGTTGAGCATAATCCACTAGATGGCGTCAGCGAAGGTGTGATGAATACGACAGGAAAAAAAGGGACATCAACCTCAAGCGGCATTCCTGGACTGTTTAAAACAGTGCGCAACCCGCATCTCGATACGACGAACTGGGATTGGGCGATTGATCCGGTTGGCTTGCATATTGGCCTCCGCCGCATTGCGAACCGTTACCGGTTGCCGATTTTGATCACAGAAAACGGCTTAGGTGAGTTCGATACGCTAGAACCAGGCGATATCGTGAATGACGATTATCGAATTGACTACTTGCGCCGCCATATTCAAGAAATTCAACGCGCCATCACGGATGGTGTTGACGTGCTCGGTTACTGTACTTGGTCGTTCACCGATTTGCTCAGCTGGCTGAACGGTTACCAAAAACGGTACGGATTTGTGTACGTCAACCGTGATGATGAATCGGAAAAAGATTTACGCCGCATCAAAAAGAAAAGCTTTTATTGGTATCAACGGGTTATTGCGACGAACGGTGCCGAGTTGTAGCTTTGTCACCGACCGTTCGGCCTCGGTCAGTCTGCGTCGGCAGTAACCGATACATTTCCTTCGCGAGCCGCTCAAGCAAATAAACGACCGGTAGCTGTGTCGTCACGTCTGTCTGTCCCATTCGCTCGGCGGTGGCGTAGTATGTCAAGTTGTAGTCGGAGATGTTAGCGAGTGAACAATGTTTTCGATTTGTGATGCTGATGATCGTGCCGCCTTTTTCCTTAAAACGGTGCACTTGAGCGAGCGTGTGCTGTGTTTCGCCGGACACCGACAAGGCGATGACGACACAGTTGGTAAAATAATGGCCGTAAATCGGGAAAAACGGGTCTTTAATGTAAACAGAAAACTTTTGAAACGCGGAAAAATAACGCGAGCCGTATTCGGCCAAAATACCGGAGCTGCCTGAGCCGACAAAAATGACGTGATCGGCCCGGGCAATCACGGTGGCGGCATCCAGAATGGTTCGCTCGTAATCAGCCGTTAATGTCCGCTCAAAAAATTCTCTTAATGCTTCTTGGCTGCTGATGATCGACGTTCGTTCGTTTTCCCGCAAGTGTAGCTTCCATTTCGTTTTGAACTCGCTGAACCCATCGCAGCCGACCTTCTTGCAAAAACGGAGCACAGTCGGTGGCGAGACATGGACAGCCTCGGCAAGCTCGCGAATGCGCATGTAAGCGACTTCATGAGGATGTTTGACCACATAATCGTAGATGGCATAATCCAACTCGGAAAACTGGGCGATTTGTTCGGGGGTAAACATCGGGCTCCCTCGCTTTCGAAAAGAGTGGTGAAAAACTTCCTCCATGCTCAGCAGTTTGCTGGGCACAGCGGAGGACAAGGTTTCCCTAAGCAACTCCGTTGCGGAGCTGCATGGTCGATTCAGCCACCAGCCTTCTAGGGTGGGACGCGCGATGGCTGGGAAGAAGGACGATTGGACGGCCAATGTCAACGATTCGCACGTACGTTCATTATATCATGCCTAACAGGGCGAAAGGGGAAGAGGAGTATGGAAAAACGATTGAAAATTGCGACGATCGGTGGCGGGTCAAGTTATACCCCAGAGTTAGTCGAGGGGTTGATTAAACGTTATCACGAACTGCCGGTCGGGGAGCTATGGTTGGTTGACGTTCCGGAAGGGAAAGAGAAGCTCGAGATTGTCGGCGCCCTCGCCAAGCGGATGGTCGAAAAAGCCGGTGTGCCGATTGAGATTCATTTGACACTAGACCGCCGCCGGGCCTTGGAAGGAGCAGACTTTGTTACGACGCAATTTCGTGTCGGCGGCCTAGAGGCACGGGCGAAAGATGAGCGCATCCCGCTGAAATACGGGGTGATCGGTCAGGAGACGAACGGCCCCGGCGGCTTGTTTAAAGGGTTGCGGACGATCCCGGTTATTTTGGATATCATCCGCGATATGGAAGAGTTATGCCCGGAGGCGTGGCTCATTAACTTCACGAACCCAGCGGGGATGGTGACAGAAGCGGTTTTACGTTATACGAAGCGCGATAAAGTGGTCGGTTTGTGCAACGTACCGATTGGCATGCACATGGGTGTCGCGAAGCTGCTTGGTGTTGATGCCGACCGCGTGCACATCGATTTTGCCGGGCTGAACCATATGGTCTTTGGCTTGCACGTCTATCTAGACGGTGTCGAGATAACTGAGAAGGTGATCGACCTCGTTGCCAATCCGGATCGTTCCGGGGTAACGATGAAAAATATCGTCGACCTCGGCTGGGAACCGGACTTTTTGAAAGGGTTGAAGGTGTTGCCATGTCCGTACCACCGGTACTACTTCCAAACGGACAAAATGTTGGCTGAGGAGCTCGAAGCGGCGAAAACGAAAGGAACGCGCGCCGAAGTCGTACAGCAGCTTGAAAAAGAACTATTTGAGCTGTACAAAGACCCGAACTTGGCCATCAAGCCGCCGCAGCTCGAACAGCGTGGTGGGGCGTACTACAGCGACGCTGCCTGCAGCTTGATTAGTTCGATTTACAATGACAAGCGTGACATCCAACCGGTCAACACAAGAAATAACGGTGCCATCGCCAGCATTCCGTCGGAATCGGCTGTCGAGGTCAACTGTGTCATTACGAAAGAAGGACCGAAACCGATCGCTGTCGGTGACTTGCCGGTTGCGGTGCGCGGACTCGTTCAGCAAATTAAATCGTTCGAGCGTGTTGCCGCTGAAGCCGCCGTCACCGGTGATTACCAAACGGCGTTAGTCGCCATGACGATCAACCCGCTTGTTCCTTCTGATACGGTGGCCAAACAAATTTTGGATGAAATGCTCGAAGCGCATAAAGAACATTTGCCGCAGTTTTTTAAACAGGCCAAAACAGTAGCTGGAAACTAAATCGTTTGGAAAAGCGATTGACAAAGCCGCCCGTCGTTGGCGGCTTTATCGTTGAACACCGTCGTATTCTTCCATTCGCCCTCTTTCCCTATGACGCCATCCGTGATGAATCGTCCTCGTTTGCGCCCCAATTTCCATTTTTAATAGGATTGATTTTCGCTTTCTCACTGTTGAACTGCGTAAACAGCTATAGCATCAGTGCATTCCCACGACACCCCATCGGCCGCCGTTCGTTAAGCAAAATGGGGGATAATGAAAGAAAGTGTGCGGAAGTGAAAAAAGAAAGTTTGCGCATGCTCATTCACTTGGAGCTCAACAAGGCGAAGCGGTAGAGAAATGGAAAGGATGAAGGGGAGGAGCTTTTTCGAAACGGCGTGATCTGTTTCGGGAGACATTTTTGAATCATCGTTTTTTCTATCCTTGTAGTGAAATGCGGCGTCGCTTTGTTTCTTTTGCTGATTTGGAATACAATGAAAATAAGAAAGCAAATATAGACCCGTTGGGGATGGGGAGAAAGTGATAGAGAGGGAGACGTGTCAGGATGGGTCAAGAGCAAGGGGGAAGAAGATGATTCGCTATGTGAAAAATATGTCGATGAACTTATTTCCTGGCTATTTTGCACTTGTGATGGCGACAGGGGCTTTGTCGATCGCCACGTTTTTGCTTGATATGCATGTCGTTTCTACCGGATTGCTTTATTTCAACATAGTGGTATATACCATTTTATGGGGGTTGACGCTCTATCGCCTTGCGTTCTTTACTTCTAGGTTTGTGAAAGATTTAACGAGCCATACGCTTGGCCCTGGGTTTTTTACCTTAGTCGCTGGAACGTGTGTATTTGGCAGTCAGCTCATCATCGTGGCTCATCACCCTGAACCTGCCTTGTATTTATGGTTTTTGGCTATTTTCCTTTGGCTTGTGATCATGTATACCTTTTTCACCGCTGTTACGGTGCGAAAAAACAAACCGACGTTGTCAGAAGGAATTAACGGTGCATGGCTGATAGCGGCGGTAGCGACACAGTCGATTTCCGTTCTCGGCACGTTGCTTTCGCCCTACGTCGAGAATGGGCGGGAAATTGTCCTGTTTGTCGCATTATGCATGTATTTGCTTGGATGTATGTTGTATTTAAACATTATTACCCTTATTTTCTACCGGTTTACGTTCGTCGAATTAAAGTTTGCGGCGTTAACGCCGCCGTATTGGATCAATATGGGAGCGGTAGCGATCACGACGCTGGCCGGTTCTACACTTATGCTTCATGTAGACAATTGGTCGTTTCTTAGCGAATTGCTTCCGTTTTTGAAAGGATTTACTCTGTTTTTCTGGATTACCGGGACATGGTGGATTCCGCTTCTGTTCATTTTGATGATTTGGCGTCATTTATATCATCATTATCCACTGAAATACGATCCGCAGTTTTGGGGGATGGCGTTCCCGCTTGCCATGTATACCACGAGTACGTATCAATTATCCAAGGCGTTAAGCCTTCCTTTTTTGCAGGTGATCCCTCGTTTCATGGTGTACGTGGCGATGACGGCATGGTTGATGGTGTTCCTTGGGTTGATTCACCATTTGTATGCGAGTTTTCGCCAACAGAGGGGAGAGGAGAGTAGCTCGTTGTGGCAACGGACGAGAAAAAGGTAAGGGAGGGCAGAAGAAGGCCCTTCCGTATTTTTTATCAAAATCAAGCGAGAAAACTCCCACTTCCACCTAGCGAAGTAAGTGGGGAATGAATCACTGCTAATTCATTTTACTGAATATACAATATTTTCGGCGAAACAAAGGATAATGTGAAGAGATAAGGAGGTGAAAAATGTATTTCTGCATTAAACAGCAATTCAATGGCTTAACGAAAGAAGAATGCTTAACTCTTGGAGAACTATGTCGTATTGCTAAGAATCTGTATAACGCAGGCTTATACAATGTCCGGCAATACTATTTTGAGCATAAAGAATTTCTAAATGACGGAAAAAACTGTCACCTTGTGAAAACGAATGAAAACCATAAGTTGTTAAATAGCAATATAGCACAACAAATTTTGAAAAAGGTCAATGAGGCTTTTCAGTCTTCCTTCGATTTGGCGAAACAAGGAAAAGATAATTATAAAGCGATCAGTCTTGCAAAATATCTTAAAAGAAGTAGACGACCAAAAACCATTGGCGATTGACTTAGGATAGAACAATCTTCCTGTTGGCAACATGAAAGAAAAACTAAAATATCTTTGTACCTACGGCATGAAATTCTTCAGACAGGAAGAAGCATATACATCTCAAGCTAGCTTTTTTGATGGAGATGCAGTATTAAATATAATGCTGATAATCCCAAAGAATATAAATGTAGGGATAAACACATCAAGCGTGGCTTGTATCAAAAAAAGACTGGCAAATGAATGCCGATGTTAATGGTGCTCTAAACATCTTAAAGAAAAGTAAGGCTGGTCTTATGCCTAGCAGCGAAGTGGACACGCCTCAAAGAATAAGGAGTGCTTGACGCAGTCAACTTTCTTTGGAAGCCCCCACTTCAAATTGTCGTTAGTAAATGGTTCACCTAGGCTAGGGCTCGCGTATTTGTGTACAATAGCGGTAAGGGAATGGATTGCACGTAAACATAGATTCCGTGTGAATGGGGAACGATGGGGGGAGTCGAACATGCGTCGGTGGTGGAAACGGCTATTTTATGCAGGCGGTATCGCCTTGTTTATTGGAAGCGCTTCCTTAACTACCTATTTTGCGTGGAATGTGTATATGTATTCGGGGGTGGGAGAAGAAAAGACGCTCGCTAAAGCGAAGGATACGTATCATTTCGTACTCGTACCGGAGGAGCTTGACAATGATTATTGGCGGCTCGTTGAAAAAGGGGCGAAAGCAGCAGCAAGAGAACTTGATGTTGACCTCGAATATATCGGACCGCGGCAGGCAAATATTGATGAACACTTGCGCATTTTGAAAAAGGCGGCGGCAGCGAAGGTTGATGGGATCATCACCCAAGGACTGACGGAAGTGGAATTTGTTCCGGTGATTAACGAAATTGTCGACAAGAATATCCCGGTGTTGACCATTGATACTGATGCCCCAACGAGCCGACGTGTCGGCTATATTGGAACAGACAACTACTACGCTGGATTTATCGCCGGCCGGGCGCTGGTCGAAGATACGCAGGGGATGGTGAATGTCGCTATCATTACCGGCAGTTTGACTGCGGTTCACCAACAGCAACGGGTGCGCGGGTTTCGTGATGCGGTGAAGAATGAGAAACGGATTCGCATCGTGGCGGTCGAGGAGTCGCATATCACAAGAGTGCAAGCGGCTGAAAAGACATACACGATTTTGAAAAAGCACCCGGAAGTCAACGCCTTTTATGGTACGAGTGCTCTTGATGCGATCGGTATTGCCCGAGTGGTAGAACAATTTCACAGGGAGCAGGAAACGTATATTATCGGATTTGACACGCTGCCGGAGACGATCGAGTATTTGCAAAAAGGGACGATTGAAGCGACAGTTGTCCAAGAACCGTATGAAATGGGGTACCGAGCGGTGAAAATGATGGCCGACATCGTTGCTGGACATGATGTGCCGGCTATAACGAACACAGAGACGAAAGTCATTCGGAAAGAAGATTTACCGCTGCGCCCGGCGCGCAATTATGAGGTCAAGACACCATGACACTGGCATCTGCGGCTTCTGTAGAAGGCCGGTGAAAACCAGTGTTTTCCTTGAGCGAACGGTCATTGTGTGCAACGAGAAGCTGATGTAAAAAGGCTTTTCCGTTTGGGGAACATTGCTGTGAAACGAGATGTTCTATTCCATCAATCAGTCTAGTAGGACGGGCTGAAATCGGCAGAAGGCGGACGAATGCCGCCGAAACAGTGAGGACGTATGATGAAAAATGGATGTCCTTCGTGTTCGAATACGCCCGGCTTGAACGCGGCGATGTCTTCATTGGTTGGATCAACTTGATGTCCGAGAAAGTTTGACTTGAAGCGGTACAAAGATGATGTAGACAACAAAGCGCTGGTGACAGCGGGGGGAAGCTAGGATGAACATCCGCACAAAGATGTTGCTTTGTTTTACCGTTTTTTTGCTTTTGTTAAATGGAGCGGTGTTTCTTTTATATCAAACTAGTGAAGAGATGATGAGTGATTATGATCGCCGGATGCGCCGATTGTTGTTGCTGAATGAAGTGTCGCAACGGACAAACCGGTTGATGGAGCAGCTGAATGCGTATGTATCGGAAAAAGAGGGGCGATACGCGCGCGCCTATGAGCAGGAGGTACACTGGCTGCAACAACACCGCCGCCAAGTTGGTGCTATCTTGCCGATATTGTCTGACCGGTTGGCAGCAGAAAACTATGAACATATGATCGAAAGTTTGTTAGAGGAAGCAGCGCTCACGGTCTACCATTTTCAGGCCGGAAATATTAGCTTGTACTCATCCCATCTGCATGAAACGATGAATATTGCCCTTTTTTTGCAGGAAGAAACGTTAAACTTAATTGATGATGAGTTAACGGCTTATCAACGACGGTACGATGAAGTCGAACAGCGTAACCACTATTTCCGGTATATGGGAATGGGGTTGTTTGCGACAACGCTTTGCTTCGGTGTGCTTCTTGCTGTGTTTTTCTCCGGCAGTTTGACGAGGCCGATCATCCAGCTTGCACATGTAGCCCGAGAGATCGGCGCCGGACGGCTCGATGGGCCAGATGTAAATCCGACAACGAATGATGAACTGCGGCTGCTCACGATCACCTTTAATGACATGCGCCGCAATTTAAAACAGCTGATTGCAGAAATGAAACAAAAAGCCGAGCTCGACCGGCTTGTGAAGGAGCTGGAGCTTAAAAGTTTGCAAAGCCAAATCAACCCGCACTTTTTGTTCAATACGTTGAATACGGTCGCGAAGATGGCGTATTTGGAGGACGCCCCACAAACATCGCGGCTGATTGAGGCAGTGGCAGCGATTTTACGCTACAATCTGGGCGATTTGCAGCGGACGGTGACGCTTGCCGATGAGGTGCGCGTTGCTCGCGAATATTTTTTCATTCAGCAAACGCGCTTTTTTGACCGGATCAAGTTTTCTCTTGAGGCAGAGCCGTCTTGTCTTGGCCAGCGGCTTCCGCCTTTGACGTTGCAACCGCTGATTGAAAATGCGTTCATTCATGGCATCGAATCATATGAACAAGGGGCGGAACTGACGGTGTCGATTGCCGAAGGAGAGAGCCGGGTGATCGTGGAAGTGCGCGACAATGGAGTCGGAATGGACGAGCAAGTGAAAACGGAATTTGAGGCGTTCATTCGCGGGGAAGAGAGGGAATCGCGCCGCGAGGAAGGGCGCGGCCATTCGACCGGCATCGGTTTGCGCAATGTCATTCGCCGCTTGCAATTGTTTTATGGCGTCACCGATGTGGTAGATATCGAGTCGGCGCCGGGGAGAGGAACGACTATCCGGCTGCGGTTGCCCAAATGGACGAAGGAGGGATGAGCGATGAATGTGGTGATCGTCGATGATGAAGCATTGGAGCGCAAGGCGCTTTGCAAAATGATTCGCGACCATCTACCCGAGATGGAAGTGGTGGCGGAGGGTGCCAACGGGCGCGAGGCGGTCGAGATCGCCAAGCGTTATCGTCCAGATATCATGCTGATTGACATCAAAATGCCCGCTCTTGACGGACTGCAAGCGATTGAAGCCATTCGCCGCGACGGCCTCGATATCGAGTTCATTATTGTGTCGGCGTTTGATTTGTTCGACTATGCAAAACAAGCGATGCGCTTTGGGGTCAAAGAGTATTTATTGAAACCGAGCCGGAAGGAGGAGGTGATTTCAGCTTTAGAACGGGTCAGTCAAGCCGTAGCGGCGAAACGGCGACATGAAGAGAGCAACCGCCAGCTGCAGGAGCAGCTTCGCCGGTTGCAGACACTGGTGGAAAGCGAATGGCTGTCCGTCCTGATGACGGAAGACGTATCGGCTGATGAGTGGGAACGGTGGAAGGAGCTGCTGCCGTTTTCGCTAGCGACAGGAATGTTTATTGTCCTTCAGTTTCCTGATAAGGGGAAGGTCGATGAATGGAAATCATGGCTCGACAAACAGCTGGATGAGCGTGCGCCAGTGCGCTATATAATGGGACGGATGGGGAATGGGCGCCTGCCGATTTTGTTTTTCCAAAGCCCCGATGATGGTGAGTTGGCTTGGAAGCCCACTATTCAAACATTGGCATTCGATTTGACGCGGCAGTTTTCCGCTCGGTACGGTGCCGCGCTGTATATCGGACTTGGCTCCCCTGTTTCGCGCTTGGATCAGCTTCGTTCTTCATACTATGAGGCGTTGTCGGCTGTGCGCTATTATGCAGAACGGCAAAAAGCGCAAGTTGGATTTCCGCCCGCAGAGGCGATGTACGCTAGTAGGGCGGCGGAACGGGATCAACAGCTGTTTGAGTCATTGCGCCTTGGTGATATCGAGCAAGCGCGGTTGGTGTGTCGAACGTATATCAAGGAACTGACCTCATCCTACTCACTGCCGTCTGCTGTTCGCAAGGCGGAAGAGGCATTGATATGGATTGGGCGCCGTTTATCTGAACTTGGGATTCGCTACGAGCGGATCGCTTCGTTTACTTCTTGTCGGTCGGCGGCTGAGTTGCAGCAGGCCGTGTTGGATGAATTGGACCGCATTGCTACGGATCTTGAGGTTTGGCGCCACCAGCATGCCCACGGCAAACTCGGCAAGGCGAAAGAGTACATTGACCGTCATTATGCCGAGCCTCTGACGCTTGAAGAAGTGGCCGAACATGCTGGGATGAGCCCGTACTACTTCAGTAAACTGTTCAAAGAACAGTTTGGCGTCACGTTTATTGACTATGTGACGAACGTGCGCATCGAGCGGGCAAAAGAAGCGCTCGTTCGCACCGATTTTAGTTTAAAAGAAATATGCTTTTCCGTTGGCTACAACGATCCGAACTATTTCAGCCGCGTGTTTAAAAAACAAACGGGCTGGTCGCCGAGCGAATACCGAAAAAAACTGCAGAGGCGGTAGCCGATGCAGCCTCACCCATCTCCAACAAAACATTGGCTCGCCTCCCGACTGGGCGGGCTTTTTTGATGTTGTGCGACCGGTGATTCCCCTGCTAAGCTACAAACAGCTTGACAAGAATGGATGCCGATGAGGCAGCTGTCGTGACCTGTACCTTGTCAACGCTCCACCACGTACATTCTAATGTAGAAACAAGAGGCTTCTGCGCTAAAAATGAGGAATATGGACAAGCCGCTTTTCTTTTTTCCCTACAACAAAAAAGTGAAGAAAAACGCAAAAAAGTGAAGGAATCAAGTCGTAATCAGACTAGTGGCGCATGATAAAATCACTATTGAAAAGGTTTTCAAAAAGGGGATAAAGGGGGAGGAACATGCGAAAGAAAGCATCCGCATGGTTGGCGTTGGCGCTTGGTGTCGGGATGGCGCTGTCGGGCTGTAGCTCGAACTCTTCTTCATCCGATGACGCCAAACAAGGCAGCCAAAAAGCAGGAGAGAAGCTAGAGATTTTCAGCTGGTGGACTGGAGCCGGTGAGGAAGACGGTCTCAAAGCATTGATCAAACTGTTCCAAGAAAAACATCCGGATATTGAAGTCGAAAACGCGGCGGTAGCCGGCGGGGCCGGAACGAACGCCAAGGCGGTCTTAGCGAGCCGCATGCAAGGGGACGACCCGCCATCGACGTTCCAAGTGCACGGTGGGGCGGAGCTGAATGAAGGTTGGGTCGCTGCCGGTAAAATGGAGCCACTCAATGACTTGTATGAACAAGAAGGTTGGATGGACAAATTCCCGGAAGCGCTCATTGACATGGTAAGCAAAGATGGCAACATTTACTCCGTTCCGGTGAACATTCACCGCGGCAACGTGCTTTGGTACAACAAAAAAGTATTTGCCGACAACGGGCTGCAGCCGCCGAAAACATTTGACGAGTTTTTCGAAGTGGCGGATCAGCTAAAGGCAAAAGGCGTTACGCCGCTAGCACTTGGCGATAAAGAACCGTGGACCGCGACGCATTTGTTTGAAACGGTGTTGCTTGGCACACTCGGAACGGACAACTACCAAAAACTTTGGAACGGGGAACTGTCGTTTGACGCTCCACAAGTGAAACAAGCAGTTGAAACGTTTAAGAAAATGCTCGGTTACATTAACGAAGACCATAGCTCGCGCAACTGGCAAGATGCGGCTCAGCTTGTTGCGGAAGGAAAAGCGGCCATGTACGTGATGGGGGACTGGGCCAAAGGCTATTTTGTCAACGACTTAAAATTAAAAGTGAATGAAGATTTCGGCTATGTGCCGACCCCGAACACCGACGGCAAGTTTATGGTCATTACTGATACGTTCGGCTTGCCAAAAGGTGTGAAAAATCCGGACGATGTGAAGAAGTTTTTAGCTTTGCTTGGATCGGTCGAGGGGCAAGATGCGTTTAACCCGCTGAAAGGCTCAATTCCAGCCCGTATCGATGCTGACCCGTCAAAGTATGACGAATACGGCAAACAAACGATGGAAGATTTCAAAAACGCAGAACTGGCGCCAAGCTTAGCGCACGGATCAGCAGCGGCAGAAGGTTTTGTCACAAAAGTGAACCAAGCGATTAACATTTTCGTCACGCAAAAGGATGTCAATTCGTTGATTGACACGCTTGTTTCGGCTGCAGCGGAACTGAAGAAGTAATGAAGGAAAAGGGGACGGGAGCCATTCTCCTCCCCTTTTCTCGTATTCATCGCAAGGAGGGATGATGATGGAAACGGTAAAAATCGCGCCAGCGAAAGAAACGACGACCGTTCCTGTGGCGCGGAAAAAGCGAAAATGGACAGCTGATCATTGGCTGGCAACAGCGTTTTTGGCGCCGTCGGTCGTGCTCATTTTCCTATTTGTTTATGGATTTATCGGTTGGACAGGATATGTTTCGGTAAGCAATTGGAATTCGCTCGTTCCGGATTGGTCATTCGCCGGGCTGAAAAATTATCAGTATTTATTCCAAGATTTCCGCTTTCAAGCTGATTTGCGCAATACGATCGTATTTACAGTGCTGTTTATCGCCGTCGTGATTGTGCTCGGCCAACTGCTTGCTATTTTGCTTGACCAAAAGCTGCGAGGGGAATCGTTGTTTCGCAACATTTTCTTTTTCCCGATGGCCTTGTCCTTTGTTGTGACCGGGGTGGTGTGGCAATGGTTGTTTAACCCGTCAACGGGCGTGAACTTGTTTTTAAAACCGCTTGGCCTGGATTCCAAATGGTATACGGATACAACGATCTTAGGCGGATTTCAATGGGGCAAAATCGAATTTGGCATCCCATTGGCGATGATTGCGGTTATGGTGGCAGCGGTCTGGCAAATGACCGGTTTTGCCGTCGCCATGTATTTGGCCGGCTTGCGTGCGATTCCGGATGAAGTGCGCGAAGCGGCGCGAATGGATGGAGCGACCGAGCTTCAATTGTATTGGAAAATCATTTTGCCGCTGTTGCGGCCGATTACGGTCAGTGTCATCATCATTATGGCGCACATTTCACTGAAAATTTTTGATTTAATTTACGCCATGACCGGACCGGGTGCGAACTTTGTCACTGATGTGCCCGGAGTGTATATGTTTGAAACGACGTTCCGCGGCAATTATTATGCGAACGGAGCGGCGATTGCGATTGTGATGTTGCTGTCGGTCGCCATTTTTATCGTTCCGTATCTCATCTCGAGCCGCAAGGGGGAATCGTAATGGCGAAACAGTTATGGGCGCGGCCATTTTTGTATCTGCTTGCACTGGCGATGAGCGTATTTTTCCTCTTGCCAGTGTATGTCATGATTGTGACGAGCTTAAAACCGCTCGATGAAGTGACATTGGCTGACATGTGGAAACTGCCGTCAGCGGTCGATTGGAGCAGCTATGCGACCGCATTTGAGAAACTGGCTCCAAACTTTTGGAACTCGATTTTGCTTGTCGTACCAGCGACACTGCTATCCGCATTGCTAGGGTCACTCAACGGTTATGTGCTGTCGAAGTGGAAGTTTAAAGGGGCGGATACGCTATTTACGCTCATTTTATTTGGCATGTTCATTCCATATCAAAGCATCTTAATTCCGTTGATTCAATTTTTGCGCGAAATCGGGTTGTACAACACGATTCCGGGACTGGTGTTCGTCCATGTTGTCTACGGCATCCCGATCACAACACTGATGTTCCGCAATTTTTACGCCGCCATTCCGGATGAGATGATCGAATCGGCGAAAATCGACGGCGCCGGGTTTGTCCGCATTTTCCGTTACATTATGCTGCCGTTGTCGATCACCGGATTTGTCGTTGTTGCTATTTGGCAGTTTACGAATATTTGGAATGAGTTTTTGTTTGCCGTGACGATCACGACGTCGGACAAACAACCGATCATGGTTGCCTTGCAAAACTTATCCGGCAGTCAAATTGTCCAGTGGAACGTACAAATGGCCGGCGCTTTGTTGGCTGCACTGCCAACGTTGTTCGTATACATCTTCCTTGGCAAATACTTCGTCCGTGGACTGCTTGCCGGCTCGGTGAAAGGATGAGTTGGTGGAAAGGGCAACGGGTGTGTCAGGAGGAGCTGCCTTGTTGGCGGCTCTTTTTCGTTTGGTAAAAATAGTGGCAACAATATTCATTTGCCGCTCGCTGATGATATGGGCGCCTTTTCTTTCAGCAGCAGATAAGTGGACATCGCTTGTAAAAATCGCAAAAGAATAGCCATTCACGTTTGATCGGTGATGGCAAAAAGAGAAGTACGCTTGATGCCCCTTTTCAGTTTACCGTTGAGTCCCTTTCTATTAAGATAAGAGCAGAACAAGTGAAGAAAGAGGGGAAACACATGATTCTAGGAGCGATTGAAGCTGGGGGGACGAAATTTGTCTGCGCTGTTGGTGATGAGCACGGGAGAATTCACAAGCGAGAGGTGTTTCCAACGACCGTGCCAGAAGAGACAATGGCCAATGTCATCGAGTTTTTCCGTCCGCATGGCATTGAGGCGATCGGCGTCGGGTCGTTTGGCCCGATCGATCTGCGTCCTAGCAGCCCGACGTACGGCTATATTACGAGCACGCCGAAACAGGCGTGGACGAATTTCGATTTTGTTGGCACACTGAAACAATATTTTCCGGTACCGATCGGTTTTGATACGGACGTGAACGCGGCGGCGCTCGGCGAGCTGCGATGGGGGGCGGCGCAAGGGCTGGACAGCTGCCTCTATATGACGGTCGGAACCGGCATTGGCGTTGGCGCGGTGGTGGAAGGGCGGCTGCTGCATGGGCTGCTTCATCCGGAAATGGGACATATTGTTGTCCGCCGTCATCCGGATGATGCGTTTGCCGGCATATGCCCGTACCATGGCGACTGCTTAGAAGGGATGGCGTCTGGCCCGGCGATCGAGCGGCGCTGGGGGAAAAAGGGAGCAGAATTGGCTGCGCGCAATGAGGTGTGGGAGCTTGAAGCGTTTTACTTAGCTCAAGCTATTGCTGACTATATTTTCATTTTATCACCGGAAAAAGTGATTGTTGGTGGCGGTGTCATGAAACAGACGCACGTGCTGCCGTTAGTCCATCGCTATGTGCAGGAGTGGCTTGGCGGCTATATTCAGCACGAGGCAGTTCTTACAAACATTGAGGCGTATATCGTCCTTCCGGGGTTAGGCGATAATGCTGGCATTTCAGGAGCCTTGGCGCTTGCTGCCGCAGCGTTGGAATAGTAGGATGACGGCTGTTCATGGCCTTTTGCAGGGCTATGGACGGCCGTTTTTGTTGGCGATCCGTCTCTTTGACCTATGTTCAAAAAACTATTTATATTCGTGACTGTCCGGTCAAAAAAACCATGATTTTTTAGTTGCATAAATTGATAATCGTTGTTTATAATAGCGTTGACTGTTTGGTCATAGAGCGTATGGAGGCGAGGACAATGGGCGATGTCCGTCAATTGATTGAATGGTTACGGCAGCGTGGGGTGCGGGCTGATTTTGTAAAGCCACGCGCATTGTTGCCATCTTATCGGCAATGGGAGGCGGCGAATAGGGAAGGAATGAGCGATTGCCATGGATGAACGGCGCGTTCAATTTATCGAAACAGCGATGAAGTTGTTTGCTCAAAAAGGGTATCATGCGACATCGATTCAAGATTTAGTTGAGGCATGGGGCATTTCCAAAGGGGCGTTTTACCATCATTTTACTTCGAAAGAAGAATTGTTGTTGGTGGTACTGAAGTATTATAGTGAGAAGATGATGGCAGATTTGACAGCAGCGGTTGGCGGGTCAGAAAAAGAACAGTTCGTCCGCCAGCTGGCTGCTCATTTTTCGCATGTCCGCCAATACAAAGAGTTTTTGCATATGATCATGTCGGAACAGCTGCCAAAAGTCAATCCGGAAATTGAGCAGTATATGTTCTGCCAACATGGGCGGCTCTTTTTATGGTATTGTTCGCGTCTCAAAGACGTATATGGGGAGGCAGTCGAGCCACATCTTTATGATGTGGCGATGATCGTGAACGGTGTCATCCGACAATATTTGTTTTATTTCTTTTTCCACGAGGAGTCGTTCGACGCTGAGGAGGTAGCTCGCTTTCTCATGCGGCGCTTCGATGCGATCATCGACAGCTTTGCGGCAGATGAACGTCCACTGTTGACGAAGGAGTCATTTGCCTCGTGGATAGAATTGGAAGAGCGCGAGCGACAAAAGCGACGAGAGCGTCTTGCTTCGGCGTTTTCCGCCGTTCGGGAGGCGGCGAAGGAACTTGGCTCGAAGAAGGCGGATGATGTGCTTGAGGCGGTCGACGCGCTCGAAGAAGAGCTGCTCGGGCGTCATGAGCCGCCGCGCACCTATCTGGTCGATGCGCTGCTTTTATATTTGCGCCATCAACAAGCGCCCTCACTTGCGGCGGCCTTGGCCGAGCTGAGCCAAGAAATTAAAACGTATCAACAATTGAATGGATAGGAGAGAGACAGATGGAAAAAGCATTAGCAGCGCCAGCAAGTACGATCCGGCATCGTCCGCTGCTTATTACGGGACTCATTATCGCTATGTTGTTTGCAGCACTTGAAGGGACGATCGTCGGAACAGCGATGCCGCGCATCGTGGGAGAGCTCGGCGGGCTTGGCGTGATGACATGGCTGACGACAGCGTATATGTTGACATCGACGACTGTCGTGCCGATCGCTGGTAAGCTCGCCGACTTGCTTGGACGGCGTCTCGTGTATGTGAGTGGACTTGTCATTTTTATGGCCGGCTCTGCACTTTGTGGCATGGCCAACGATATGACCCAGCTTATTATTTACCGCGGCATTCAAGGAATCGGCGGCGGAATTATGATGCCGATGGCGATGATTGTCGTTGGTGACGTGTTTACGGGGAAAGAGCGTGCGAAATGGCAAGGGGTGTTCGGCGGTTTGTACGGCCTTGCTTCAGTGCTAGGTCCACAAATCGGCGGCTTTATCGTTGACCATTTGAACTGGCGTTGGGTGTTTTATATTAACTTGCCGGTTGGTATTTTAGCAACAGTGCTGATCGCGATGGGCTTAAGCAAATATAAAGCTGAAGGGCCGGTGAAATTTGACGTTGCCGGAATGGCGACGCTGACGGCGGGAGTCGTCAGCTTGTTGCTTGGGTTGACGTTTGGCGGTGACCAATATGCGTGGGGCTCATGGCAAATCATCTCGCTGTTTGCGGCGGCGGTGATCTTTTTCGCCTTGTTCATTTGGGCAGAAAAACGGGCTGACGAGCCGATCATCCCGCTTTGGCTCTTTCGCAATCGGACGTTTACGTTGTTGAACGGCATCGGCTTTTTCATGAGCGTCGGCATGTTCGGAGCCATTATGTTTGTTCCGTTTTTTATGCAAGGCGTGGTTGGGGTGAGCGCCACAGAGTCAGGAACGATCATGACACCGATGATGGTTACGATGATTATCGGCAGTGTCGTTGGCGGTCGACTCGTCTACCGAATTGGCGTGAAAACACAGCTGATCATCGGTATGGCCATTATGTTGGCGGCGTTCGGTTTGCTTAGCACGATGGATGTCGATACGTCCAAATGGACAGCAACAGTATATATGATCATACTCGGGCTCGGCACAGGGCTTGTGATGCCGATTTTAACGCTCGCTTTGCAAGAAAGCTTTCCAAAATCGGAGCTTGGCGTGGTGACGTCTTCAAGCCAATTTTTCCGCTCAATCGGCGGGACATTTGGCATGACCGTTCTTGGCGCCATCATGAACCATCGCTCAAGCGCTTTGCTTGATGAACGATTGATGCCAAAGCTTGAAGCGTTGCCGGCACAGGCGCAAGGGCTTGTTGACCGATTTGCGGATATGATTCATAACGATCCGCAAGGGCTGTATTCCGTCTTGCTTAGCCCGGAAGCGATGAAGAATATTCCGGCCGCACTGCGCGACATGTTCGTGCCGGTATTGAAACAGTCACTCGTTGATTCACTGCAAGCTGTCTTTTTGTTTGGGCTTGTGTTTATTGCGGTGGGCTTGCTGTTCGTGTTCGGCTTAAAGCGGATTACGCTTTCCGACCGGGACGAGGCGATGAAAAAGATGAAGCAGGCCGAATAAAAGAAAAAACTCCGCGACAGGCGGAGGAGAATGAAAGTGAAGGACCGTGTCGATTGGAATCGGCACGGTCCTTTTGTATGTCTAGCAGGGGGCATCCTGACCATACTGTTTGTCTGTTCGCATTAACCACTTCACTCATGGCTGCGTCCCCTCTCCCGGATGGAGGCCGGCTATGGTTGTGAACGGTGAAATGACACGATCCCGAGGTGACCATGACCTAGGGCGCGCCGCGGGTTAATATGGTCGGTGGGCCTGGACGATGTTTGGTCATTGTCAGCAACTATGGCGTGCTTTTATCCGACGGTTGTCCGAAGACGCGCGAGCGGGTGAGAAAGCGAACGCCTTCCGGGCCTTCAAGCGAAAACATGCCGCCGCGCCCGGGAACGACATCGATAATCAGCTGCGTATGCTTCCAATATTCGTATTGCGCCTTGGCAATGTAAAACGGACAGCCGCCGATTTCGCCAAGTAGAATATCGGAATCGCCAACGATCAGCTCGCCGAGCGGGTAGCACATTGGCGAACTGCCATCGCAGCAGCCGCCAGATTGATGGAACATAAGGGGGCCGTACTTCGCTTTCAGCTTTTCAATTAACGCCAGCGCCGCTTCTGTGGCGACAACTTTCGGTTCATCACTCATTCCGTGCACCTCTTTCGCATGCGTATAGATTTATTTTCGACATTGACGGTAGCCGCCGCTTGGCAGACAATGAGCAAGACAACAACAGTGTCATCAAGACAAAAGAGGGTGTCCCGAACAGAGCGGGACACCTTGGCAAAATGATGAGGATCGCCTCAAAGCGAAGAGGCGATGAAAGGGTGGATGGGTGAGTATTAGAACAAGCCGAGTTTTTTCGGCGAATAGCTGACAAGCATATTTTTCGTTTGTTGGTAATGGTCGAGCATCATTTTGTGTGTTTCGCGGCCGATGCCGGACATTTTGTAGCCGCCAAACGCGGCGTGGGCTGGGTAGACGTGGTAGCAGTTCGTCCAAACGCGGCCAGCTTGAATGCCGCGCCCGAACCGGTACGCGGTGTTGATGTCGCGCGTCCAGACACCAGCACCAAGGCCGTACAGCGTCTCGTTAGCAATCGCGAGTGCTTCATCGTTGTCTTTGAACGTCGTGACGGCCAACACCGGTCCGAAAATTTCTTCTTGGAAAATGCGCATTTTGTTATGGCCTTTGAAAATGGTTGGCTTCACATAGTACCCGCCGGCGAGCTCTCCTTCAAGCATGTTCCGCTCACCGCCTACAAGCAACTCGGCCCCTTCTTGTTTGCCAATATCGATGTATGACAAAATTTTCTCGAGCTGCTCAGACGACGCTTGGGCGCCGATCATCGTTTCAGTATCAAGCGGGTTGCCTTGTTTAATTTGTTTGACGCGCTCAAGCGCCCGTTCCATAAAAGCATCGTAAATCGACTCGTGGATGAGGGCGCGTGATGGGCATGTGCACACTTCACCTTGGTTTAAGGCGAACATCGTAAACCCTTCGAGCGCTTTATCGAGAAAATCATCATCTTTTTCCATTACATCAGCAAAGAAAATGTTCGGGGACTTGCCGCCAAGCTCAAGCGTAACCGGAACGATGTTTTGCGAGGCGTATTGCATGATGAGACGTCCAGTCGTCGTTTCGCCGGTGAATGCCACTTTCGCCACACGCGGGTTTGAGGCGAGCGGCTTGCCGGCTTCCAAGCCAAAACCGTTCACCACGTTGACGACGCCAGGTGGAAGCAAATCTTCGATGAGTTCGATGAGGACGAGAATGGACGTCGGCGTTTGTTCCGCCGGTTTTAAGACGACGCAGTTACCGGCCGCAAGGGCTGGCGCGAGTTTCCAGGCCGCCATTAAAATCGGGAAGTTCCATGGGATGATTTGCCCGACAACGCCGAGCGGTTCTTTAAAGTGGTAGGCGACCGTGTTATGATCGATTTCCGAAATGGTGCCTTCTTGGGCGCGAATGCAGCTGGCAAAATAGCGGAAATGGTCGATGGCAAGCGGAATGTCAGCTGCCAATGTTTCGCGAATCGGTTTGCCGTTTTCCCACGTTTCAGCCACTGCGAGCATTTCTAAGTTTTCTTCCATCCGATCGGCAATTTTGTTCAACAAACGGGCGCGCTTTGCAGGTGACGTGCGTCCCCACTCCTCTTTTGCGGCATGGGCAGCGTCAAGCGCCAGTTCAATATCGGCGGCTTTTGAGCGCGGCACTTCGCAATACGGCTGCCCGGTGATCGGTGTGATGTTTTCAAAATACTCACCGTCCACCGGTGGTACCCATTTGCCGCCAATAAAGTTTTCGTAGCGTTTTTTGAACGTGACAAGCGCCCCTGGCTGGCCTGGTTGTGCGTAAATCATCCCAGATACCCCTTTCATTTTATTGTTGTATACGGTTTCAATTAAAGGAATATTTAAAAAATTCCTTTCAATGCTTAGATTAGCATGGCTGGACAATGTTGTCAAACGAGAAAGGAGCTATCCTAGGAAATTGGTCGGAAACGGTTGTTTGGCTAAAGAAAGCCATTCGGTTCGAGTGCGAAGGGGGGCTCAAAAGCAAGTGAGCCCCTCTTTTCCACTACGGTATACACTTGAATGGATTGGTAAGTTTCACTTGCGGGCACAGACATCCTGTTGAGTCAGCCCCTTGCCCGAAACGGCCGATTAATCCACCTCAAGCCCCTCAAGCCAGCGGCTCGCGTATACGCCACAAAGGTGATGGAACACTTCGAGCAGTTCGTTCGGATCAGCAGCGAAAAACGTACGCGCAGCCGATTCGTTTTCTTCCCGGCCGAATTCGATTAAAAAATCGGTGGCGATTCGATTAAACAAGAGCAACGCGCTATAAGAGCGTTCCAGTTGACGTTTCCGTTCTGCCGCATCGTCGATTTCGGCAAACGGGCGTTTGTACCGATCGGTGAGCTCTGGCAACTGGCGTCGGATTGCCTGCTGGGCGTCGGTGAGCATTGCCTCGATCGTACCCGGTGACAAAAATGTTTGCTCGCGCAGCATATAGCCCCAAATTTGTTTTAACGCGTGCGCCGATTCGCTCGCAAAAGCGATATTGCTAAGCAAATCGTTCATATACTGTTCCTCGTCCGTTGCTTGAATGCGCAGTTTCATAATGATTTCGAGCACATCGGAATGGACTTTTTCTTTCTGCCAAGGCTTCGTCAATTCGTGAAGCAAGATAGAAAGCAAACGAGCTGCTTCGTCTTTTGTCATCATCAGCCAATCCTTTCGTGGCAAAGTCATCGATTCCATTTTATCACGCTAGCTGGCGAGCCTCCTACCCCCCTGAAAAAGTACGGGGGATTGGGAATGACTGCGAAGGAAAAGAAAGGGGGAGCGTGTCTGCGATGAAGCGCACGAGAGAGAGGGAGATGTCTGAATTGCCAGAAGACAGCCGTTCGCGTATGATGATGATAATAGGAAAATCGCGCAGGATATCCGGACGAAATCGAAGCATATTCGAGGATGTCTGGCATATGCTCGAACAAACAGAGGAAGAAAGGGGAGAGAGGCATGAAGCCGTTGCGCTTGCGCGGCCATCATTTGCTTTGTGTGCACGGATTTCGCGGCATGGGCTACAGTCCTTCGTTTGTCGAAAAAATGTGGGAGATCGTCAAACGGATTCGTGATGAAGAGGACGATTTTCCGATTGAAGTTGTCGCGGCGCTTGATGAGGCGTGTCTCGCCTGTCCGCACCATGGCGAAGCGACATGCGAAGCCAGTCCGAATTCGGATGACCATGTGCGCTTACTCGATGGAAACGTCATCCGCCATTTAGGTTTGGAGGCGGGGAACGTATATCAGAAGTCGGAGTTGATCCGGCGGATAGCTGAAATGGTTGAGCCGGATGATTTGGATTATTTATGCCGCCATTGTTCGTGGCTGCCGCACGGCGTCTGCAAAGAAGGCATCGCCAATGTCCGCCGCGGAAACACGGCCCAACTATAAATGATTCCGGGGCTCATCGCCATTGTTGTTCCAAAGTGGCACATATTTTCACCATTCGCGGAAATTTCTAAAAAATGAATGATTTCACGAGCGGAAAAATGTGATATGATAAACAATTATAAAGACTTTCGACAGAAAGGGTCATGGAACATGAAAGTAGCCAAATTTGGTGGAAGTTCGGTGGCGAGCGCCGCGCAATTCCGCAAGGTGGCTGATATTGTCAGTTCGGACATTGAACGCCGCATCATCGTCGTATCAGCACCCGGTAAGCGATGCAAAGACGACGTGAAAGTGACGGATATGCTTATTCGGCTGGCTGAACAAGTGTTGGCTGGTGAACCGTACGACGAAACGATGCGGGCGATCACGAAGCGGTACGCTGACATTGCCGATGAGCTCGAACTGGAAGCCAACGGTTTTTTAGCTGAGCTCACAGATGATTTACAGTCAAAAATTAGCGCCTATCGAAATGAGCCAGCCCGCCTGCTTGATACGATAAAAGCGAGCGGTGAAGATCATAATGCCCGGTTGATGGCGCTCTATTTGCAAGATTTTGGGCTCGAGGTGAGCTATGTTAGCCCGCTTGAGGCCGGCATTATCGTGACGGACGAACCTGGCAACGCCCAAGTGCTTCCGGAGTCGTACGACAAGCTGCGGCAGCTGCGTGAGCGTCGCGGTGTGCTCGTGATCCCGGGCTTTTTCGGCTATTCCCTATCCGGCCATATCGTCACCTTCCCGCGCGGTGGATCGGATATTACCGGTTCGATCGTTGCCGCAGGTGTAAAAGCCGACGTGTATGAAAACTTTACTGACGTTGATTCGATTTATTGCGTCAATCCTTCGATTGTCGCCGACGCGCGCAAACTGAAAGAAATTACGTATCGGGAAATGCGCGAGCTGTCGTATTCCGGCTTTTCCGTTTTTCATGATGAGGCGCTCGAGCCGGTATATCGGGCTGGCATCCCGGTTTGCGTGAAAAACACGAATAACCCGGCTGCGCCGGGTACGTGGATCGTTGCCAAACGCAACCATGTAGATGAACCGGTTGCGGGTATTGCTAGCGATACCGGCTTTTGCAGCATCAACATTAGTAAATACTTAATGAACCGCGAAATCGGCTTTGGTCGGCGCGTGTTGCAAATTTTAGAAGACGAGGGCATTTCATATGAACATACGCCGTCTGGTATCGATAACATGTCAGTTATTTTGCGGGCAAGTCAGCTTGCCGATGGAAAAGATGAGCGCATTTTAGCCCGCATCCGCGATGAGCTCGTCGTCGATGAAGTGACGATTGAGTACGGATTGGCGCTTATCATGGTGGTTGGCGAAGGGATGGAAAAAATGGTTGGGATGGCAGCCAAAGCGGCGACGGCGCTCGCGAATGCCAACATTAACTTAGAGATGATCAACCAAGGATCATCGGAGGTCAGCATGATGTTTGGCGTCAAAGAGGATGTCGTCAACGAGGCGGTTCGTGCGCTATATCATGCCTACTTTCAAGAGTTGACCGTTAGTCAGCCGTCATAAGGAAAAGGATGTCCGCGTCGCGGACATCCTTTTTTCATTGATTGTATCGTTTGTTTCCGCCATTGCTGCTTTTCGTGCATAGAAAGGAAGAGCTCGGAAAATACTACCAATGTATGCAAGCAGCAATGGAAGGGGGAAAACGATGGTGAAAAAATGGATTATTATGGCTGTTTTTGCGGTGATGTTAGCGTTATCTCCGGTCAGTGCAGCAGCTGCCATTAGCCGTGCGGAACTGGAACAGTACGTGGAAAGTGTCGGCTGGACGGTAAGCGATTTGCTTACTTATTTAGACCGATATGGATTGACCGTTGCTGATTTTCGCACCATGGAGGAGTTGAAACAATGGCTTGGTACGCCGCTGAACGAAGAGCGGCTCCATGCTGTGTTGCATCAGCACGGACTGACCGTCGAGGAGCTCGATGCACTGCTTGGACAGTTTGGCGAAACGGTGCAAGAGTACACGTTTGTGGAAGATTTAGATGCCGCCATTCGCTTTTACTCGCAGCATAACGATGCTATGCAGCAAATGAACGATTTGCTTGGGGCGTTAGGCATGACGGAAAAAGAAGTGAACAAACTCGCTCGTCATATCGCTTCACTTGGCAATCTGCAGCTGTCCGAGCAGCTAACAACGCTTCGTGAGCGGCTGCGTCCGTTTAAAGAAACGGAGGGACCATGGACAAAAGAAGCCCGTCGTAAACTGCAGGCGATTTGGAACGAGGCGCTCGATTTGTTGCAGCTTGAAGCAAAGTTCTATGTTGATGGACAGGAAACGGGATTCTCCGCAGCGACTGCATCGGCCGGAGCGAAACCAATCGTGGTCAAATTGTATAACCGTCAAGACGAGGAAATCGTCGATATTGCCGTTACGAGGGAAATGTTATCATCTGGTTACATCGTCCGCGCTGGGGAGAAAGGGATTGAGGCCGGTTTGTTGGCGCTTAAGATGAAGCGAATGATGTACGGGGAAAAACTCCCCGATACCGCTTCTCCATACTTGATGCACGCTCTCGCCGGTCTGTTGCTTATGTTTGCTGGGTTCTTTCTTTATCGACGGGTTGGACGGCTCAAAGGATGAGGCGCGATGGGGCATAAGCAACATGCGATCCATCTTCCTTGGCGACGTCGGGTGATTTGCTATGCGGCGTTCATGCTCATGGTCATCGGAATGGCGATAGCCGGCTGGAACGGGTATTGGTACATTGTTGGCTGGAAAGCGGCAAAGCAAGACAATGCCCATTCCCCTACACGGCATGCATCTGAGTTAGAAGCAAAAACGCGCTCGCAGGCTGCCTATTCACCCGAGAGTCAAAAAATCTCTCCTTCTCGGCCACTTGGCGCCTATCTCGGTGAATTGTCCATTCCGAAGCTCGGGGTGGCGATTCCAGTGTATGAAGGGGTCCGTGAACAAGAATTGCGCCGTGGCGTCGGCCATTATCCGGCAAGCGCTTGGCCGGGTGGCAACGGGCATGTCGTGTTGTCCGGCCACCGCGACACCGTATTCCGCCGCTTTGGAGAAATCGACATCGGCGATGCGCTCATTATCCGGACAGATGAGTCGATCGTTCATTATCGTGTCGTCAACATCCGCATTGTTGATGACGACGACCGAACCGTTTTGGTCGACAAGGCGCGGCCAACGCTGACCGTGACAACATGCTACCCGTTTCGTCTGATCGGTCCCGCCCCGAAACGATACATCGTCACAGCCCGCCCTGTTCGGACTGACACCGCCGCTCACATGACTTTGCCGTGACATGCCAATATGTCACATCGTTTCGGGAGAACCCCCTCGTCGATCGAAGCACAGTGAGGAAGTTGATGAACATAAAAAGAGGTGTCTCAAAGTCATGAGACACCTCTTTTATTTACTATATACACATGAAACGGCTTCTTCGTTTATTTCAATGGAGGACAGGCGGCCTTTTCAGTCATCCCCCTTTTATCTTTTCTGGTCATTACGTGTTCTTGCGCTATGCCGTTCGTCCATTTGCTGGCGAAATTCTTTGAGCAGTGCTTCACCTTGCAGCCCTTTCTCGACAAGGCCGGCCAGCACGACTTCAGCCAAGTGAGTCCGCCTCGGGATCATCAGTCCTTCCATGAGGACGCTAATATGGCCGTTCATTTTTGTGATCGATCGGACGGCGACAAGCATGTTCGCCGGGTCATTGCTAGGATTGGTAATTGTTACTTGTAGCTGAAATTCGGGTTGTTCTTTCAAGCTGGCAAACATCGGCTCATAGTCATCATCCAAATACGCTTCAACAAGCCAGCGGTTTTGGCCATCCTCTTTATTAATGATCAAGCCGTCAATAAACGGAATGTCTTGGCGGCGCATTTCCTCATCAATGACCGAGAGCCCGACAAGCTTGAACGTTTTCATATCGTCCACCTCATTACCGTTGTCTTACCCATGATTATAGCATAGGTAGCGATGGGAAGAAAAACTGGATCATGCGACTGCAGTGGCAAAAGCTATCCCCCTTTTTTGCCGTGAAATGACAAAAACGCCATTTTGCTGCACCATTGTCGATGCAGTCTTCACTTTTTTCGGTGATTGTACAGATAGATTGCGCAAAAAAATGCAAAAATCGCGATTTTACGGCAAAAAACGGGATCGTTTATGATAAGGGTGCGGTGGATAGAAAGGGGGGATGCACCGGAACATGATCAATCAAGTCGTACTTGTCGGCCGATTGACGAAGGATCCAGAGCTTCGTTACACGGCCGAAGGGACGGCCGTTACAACCGTGATCTTGGCGGTAGCGAGAAATTTTCGCAACGCGGAAGGGGGGATTGATGCTGACTTCGTTCCGTGTGTCCTATGGCGGAAAACGGCAGAGCATACTGCCCATTATTGCCAAAAAGGATCGATGGTGGCGGTAACGGGTAGAATCCAGACGCGCCGTTATGAAAACAAAGACGGCCAGCGCGTCTATGTGACGGAAGTCGTAGCCGATTCAGTTCAGTTTCTCCACTCCGGCAAAGTGCGAGAATGGCCGGAGCACGTCTAGTTGTTTCCCCATTCATGCCTTTCTCAGTGAATCCCCAAGAGAAAGAACGTTTCCTCACACATTCCCCAACGATGGCGCTAGCAACTCATGTTAGCGCTTTTTTCTGCTCAGGCATGGTTGCACGGGGAGTCAGCCAATGGCTTCAGCGCATTCCTTAATGATCGTGATCAACATCGTTTCGACATGTTTTCGCTTCTTCTCAGGCAAATTCGCCAACGTGTACATCGCTTCGCTCATATCTTGGTTGTGCAACAAATAATCAATCGCAGTGAGCGTTTTTTCGTTCATTTCCGTTGTTCCGTACAGCCGCTTTACCTCACGCAATACTTCTCGCCGTTGCACTTCGCTGCCAATCAGAAAATCAGCGCTGACATTAAATAGACGGCATAACTTTTCAAGCGACTGTATGTCAGGAAGCGTGCTGCCGTTTTCCCACTTGCTGATTTGCGAGCGGGATACGTTTAACTGTTCAGCCAGTTGCTCCTGTGTCCAGCGTTGTTGTTTCCGCAACCTTTTCAACATCTCGCCGAGTTTTTTCATCATTTGTCACCACGCTTTACATCGTTATCTTAAAGATAGGAAAGCGTGATGGTAATTTTTGTTCCTTTTTAGACCGACGGTTGTATACGTTCTTGATTAGAACAACATTGTATTTCCTGCCAATGGTCGACATCTTTTTTTCTTTTGATTGGACATAGTACAATAAGTAAAAAAGGGGAAATATTTACTATTACTAGGAGAGGAGGGAGCGAAGTGAATATTTATCTCGCCGATTTAGTTGTCCGTGAACGAAATAAGGCGAAAAAAGGGAAAAACATGTACCGTGTATTCATTAAGGAAATGAAAAATCCGTTCTCCATCCGGTTGAAAACGATCGTTCCGACTAATTTCACTGATTCGCTCCGTTGCCTAAGAAGCGAAGAGGAGCAGGGGCGTTTTTCATTCGAAGGTGAGGCGTTGTTCCGTACCGTCACTTGTTCGGATGAGGCCCAGCTTTATTTTGTGTTTAAATGTGTCAGTCAGCTTTACATGTTTATCGTCAAGCTCGATCTCCGACCAAAAAAGTTAGCTGTTGCCCTCTATGAATGGAATCAGCTCCAACAAAAATACACGTTGATCCGCACAAATGAATGGCTGGCCGTGGAAAGGCAGCTCATTTATGAAATTCTACAGTCGATCTACATTTGCGATCACCGCCGCATTTCCTATTTGTTTACGTGTTCAACCCGAAACAACCGTGAAAAGCGACAATGAGCCGATGGCATCTTTCTCCCTTCTATTTCCCAATTAAAAAATGTTTCACGCTAAAGAATTAGTTCGTTACACCTAAAATCGTTACAATTAAAATAAGAAGGATCCGATGGTCATCCTTCACCCCTCTATTTCCCAATCAAAAAAAATGTTTCCTACTAAGGCATCAGTCCGTTATACTTAAAATAAATGGGGAAAACGTCAGTTTTTGCTGAAAAATATGCTCTGTTTGTCGGATTTCTCCGCCAAACGGCACACTCGCTGCCGCCAGCGGCAGAAAGAAAAGAGCGAAAAAACAGGGAAGGGAGAGGGAATGAAAGTGAAGTCGAGCAAAGTCGTATTAGCCACCGCCTTTGCCTCTGCGCTTTTTTTGGCACCAGACGATAGCCAAGCAGCGGAATGGAAAGTAGGCATGAGTTCCTCAAAAGTAAAAGAGTTGCAGCAGTTATTAAAGGAAAAAGGGTTTTTTTCTTACCCACAGGCAACTGGCTATTTTGGTCCCATTACCGAAGAGGCAGTGCGGGCGTTTCAAAAGGCTGCGAACCTGCCGGTGACCGGTGTTGTCGATGACGCGACCTACGCGAAGCTACGTGCGTTTGTCCCAACGGCTCGCACGTTATCCGTCGGCATGCGCGGTGACGATGTGAAAGTGCTCCAACAGCGGCTCAAACAGCTTGGCTACTTTAAATACCCGGAGATTACCGGTTATTTCGGAACAGTGACCGAAGCGGCCGTGAAGCAATTTCAACAAGCGAATGGGCTTAAGGTCACTGGAAAAGCTGATGCCGTGACGATTGAACGCCTTCGGCAAGCAGTTAGCAAACAGACAACCACTACATCGTCTTCACCGGTGACGTTAAAAATCGGTTCACGTGGTTCCGAGGTCAGTGAGCTGCAAAAAAACTTAAAGCTACTCGGCTATTTTACCTACCCAACAGCTACCGGCTATTATGGAACCATTACCGCTGACGCCGTCCGTCGTTTTCAAAAGGACAACGGCCTGCCAGCGACCGGCTCGGTCGATTCAACAACGCTCGGGCGCATTGCGGATGCGGTGAAGAAAAAAACAGCCCCGCCGGCTAAAGAAAACAGTTCTTCTGTTTATTTAAAGATCGGCACGCGTGGGGAAAAGGTGAAGCAGGTTCAAACGAATTTAAAACAGCTTGGCTATTTTACATATCCGGAGATCACCGGTTATTACGGAACCATTACCGCTGATGCTGTTCGTCGTTTTCAAAAGGACAACGGCCTGCCAGTGACCGGCTCGGTCGATTCAACAACGTTCGGGCGCATTGAAGATGCGGTGAAGAAAAAAACAGCCCCGCCGGCCGAAGAAAACCGCACTTCCATTTATTTGACGATCGGTACGCGTGGCGAAGAGGTGAAGCGGGTTCAGACGAAATTAAAACAGCTTGGTTATTTTACATATCCGGAGATCACCGGTTATTACGGAACCATTACCGCTGACGCTGTCCGTCGTTTCCAGAAGGATGCCAAACTTCAGGCGAACGGCATCGTCGATAGCCAAACGTACGAACGTCTCATCGGACAAGCTCCAGCATCCAAAGGTCAAGCCTCAGCGTCCAAACTCGATGTCATGGAACTGATTGCTGATGCGGCTGAGCTGCTCGGCAAGCCATACGTTTGGGGCGGTGAAACTCCGCAGGTTGGCTTTGACTGCAGTGGATTCATCTACTATTTGTTCGCCCAGCAAGGCATTTCGTTGCCGCGGACGGTAGCGGACATTTGGAACGTCGGGAAACCCGTCTCCTCTCCAGCGGTTGGAGACATCGTGTTTTTTGAGACATATAAAAAAGGCCCTTCCCACGCTGGCATTTACATCGGCAACGGCCAGTTCGTCCATAGCGGCGCCTCGACAGGCGTGACGATCAGCCGCCTCGATCAAACGTATTGGAAGCAGCGGTATTTGGGGGCGAAGCGGTATTAGTAACGCCCTACAGTGAGGTTTTATGCAGCAGTAGTTGAATATTCCTAGAAACGGCCGGCCTTAGTTGCCGGCCGTCATGCTGAATGCATGTCTCCATAGAGGAGGCTGTATTTTTACATAATGTATAAATATGTTATATTATGTTGTTGAAAATTATTGGAGCTTTTTCATTATACCCGAATAGCAGGTGAAACGATGGACATGAAACGGAAAGTCATGACGATTTTCGGCACAAGGCCTGAGGCGATCAAAATGGCCCCGCTTGTGTTGGAATTGCAAAAACAGTCCGAGTGGATCGAACCAATTGTCACCGTTACCGCGCAACACCGACAAATGTTGGATCAAGTATTGGATATATTCGGCATTCGTCCGGATTACGACTTGAACATTATGAAAGACCGTCAGACGCTCGCTGATATTACAACCCGCGCCTTACAAGGGCTCGATGATATTATGCGGCAAGTAAAGCCGGATTTAGTGCTCGTGCATGGTGATACGACGACGACGTTTGTCGCTAGTTTAGCTGCTTTTTATCACCAAATTGCAATTGGCCATGTCGAGGCTGGGCTGCGCACATGGAATAAATATTCCCCATTTCCGGAAGAGATGAACCGGCAGCTGACCGGGGTGATGGCTGATCTTCACTTTGCGCCGACGAAAAAAGCGTATGACAATTTAATCCGCGAGAATAAAAAGCCGGAGTCGGTCTTTATTACTGGAAACACCGCGATCGATGCGTTAAAAACGACGGTGAAAGACGATTACCACCACGACATTCTCAACAAAATCGGTAATGACCGGATGATTTTGTTGACGGCTCATCGCCGTGAAAACCTCGGTGAGACGATGGGGGGCATGTTCCGAGCCATTAAGCGTCTTGTCGAAACATATGACGATATCCAAGTCGTCTACCCCGTCCATTTGAATCCGGCAGTGAGGGAAGCGGCAGCTGAAGTGCTTGGCGATGACCCGCGCATTCATTTAATTGAACCGCTCGATGTCTTCGATTTCCATAACTTCGCTGCTCGGGCGTACTTAATTTTGACCGATTCCGGCGGCGTACAGGAAGAAGCTCCGTCCCTCGGTGTTCCTGTCCTCGTGTTGCGTGACACGACCGAACGGCCGGAAGGTATTGAAGCTGGGACGCTGAAGTTGGCTGGAACGGACGAAGATACGATTTATCAGATGGCGTCAGAGCTCTTAACGAACCGAAACGAATACGAAGCCATGGCGAAGGCATCCAACCCGTACGGAGACGGACAGGCTTCGAAGCGGATTGTCGAGGCAATTTTGTATTACTTTGGCTATACTGATCAACCACCGACACCGTTTTATTCATAAAAGAGTTGCGTATTTGTTCATGAGGGAAATGGGCAATGGATGCAAAAAAAGAGGAATACTCCTTCACTTTTGAGGTATTCCTCTGTGTGGTGGCTGACGTGAGCACAATTAGTGGCTTGCTTGTCACGGAACGATAGGGGACTACGATCATAATCACGCGGACGGTCCTGTTTTTTGCTTGATCATATGCAAAAGGCGGTAAGTGCCTTCGCGATAGAAAAAAAAGGTGCTAACCGCGTAAATAATTACACCAAGCGGAACAAGGACAGCAAGCTGAAGGAGAAAAGGCCGATGGTCCATTGAGAATATTGTTTTAGCCCCGTAGAGCAGGCAAGCCATAACGCCAGCCGACGCACTAACGCGAACGAGTAAAGAAAACAATTTTTTTATTTCCCAGTGTCCAAGGTCTCGATAAAGAACGGTAAGACAGGCGGTTAAGTAATAGAGCGAAACGGTTGAGCTAGACAGGGCGATGCCCGTGTAACCAAAAGGTTTGACTAATAAGTAATTAAGAATTGCATTCATTACAATCGTTGTTACGCTAATCCGCAGCAAAGTAGCTGTTTTTCCTCTGGCGTACATTGATTTAGAAATAACATATTGCATTCCTAGCGTTATAATTAATGGTAAATAAAATAGTAACGCTTTATACGTACGGTGCGTATCTATTTCCGTAAACTGACCATGTTCGTACACGAATGAGATGGCAGCATCGCCAACAATCCAAAGACCTACTGCTACAGGTGCTAACGTCACAAGCGATAGTTCTAGCCCCATAAACAGCGTCTGTTGGAATTTGTGCGGCTCGTGGACTTGCTCCGAAAGCAAGGTAAATAAAATAGTGGCTATTGTCGTGCCGTAAATCGTATACGGAATGCTGACGAGCAGCGATGCGTTATTTAAGTACGTGACTGCTCCCTCGATTGTCCCCGAAGCAAACATTTTATCAATAAACATGTTCATTTGTCCAACGAATGCATTTAATAACGCTGGAACAAGAAGGCGGAGAAAAGGCCGTCGGAAGCTGGGATCAATGGTTAAGGCAGGAGTCCAATGATATCCGCTTTTCCACAAACAAACAAACATGAGAATTGTGCCAGCGATAATGCCGAATACAAATCCATATGCCAAACTATATATGCCCCATGCGTCTGAGAACAGCAGAGCAAATAGGGCGCCTGTCAGTGTGGCAAGCAACTTTGAAATTTGTGAAGGAACAAAAATGCGTCGTGCTTGCAAATATGAATCTAAGATACCATTTAACGCGATCGCTCCCATAAACAAAAAGAAAACTTGTGTGATCTTCACCGCAACGAATTCCGTTACGGCTGCCATACGTCCGAAAATAACGGGTACAAAAGAGGAGGCGGAATAGTAGCCGATCACCGTAATCAGTAGAAAGATGACTACGGTAGCGTTCATAATAGCATTAGCGTTTCGTTCTGCCATTTCTGGATTTTTCCTCTTTGCTTGAATGTACAAAGGAAGAAAGACATTGTTAAATCCGTCAGAAATGACGGCGAGAGCGAGAGTGATAAAGGAAAAGGCTAACAAATAGCCATCTGTATATTCGTTGGCCCCAAACTGTCTAGCGATGATACTTTCCCTTAGAAACCCCGCTACTTTTACCGTTAAAGCAAGCAAAGTAAGCCAAATGGCTGTTTGTTTTAGTGATGACATCCGTGTCACTTCCTTAACCCTAAAGCTAAAATGGCGATGCTTTGTGACAATAAAGAAAACCTGTGTAAGGCCGCCTACAGACTATTTATTGACGGCCTTCATGTTGCAAGAAAAATTTTTCCTTCAACAGGCGGATGTTTTCTAGCGCGTCCCTCCGCATTTGCTCGGCATTTTGCTGGATGACACGGCTCAATGACTCACGATGACGGAGTACATACCGGGCATTGTTGACAAGCTCGGCGGTGTCAATGTCTTCGAGCCGAAACGAATAGTCCCACATCCCGGATCGTTTAAGTAGGCTTTCCACTTTTTTATCGTAGCTAAGCCCGATATGCGGGACGCCCGTCAAGGCGGAAAAAATGAGAGAGTGCAGGCGCATGCCGATCGTTAGGCGGCATTGGCTAATAAAATGCAAATATTGATTTGGTGTAAAATTCGGATCGAGAATATGACAGGATCGTTTGTGAGCCATTTGTTTGACCACCTGTTCGGAAGCGTACACGTCGTGCTCCCCTTCCATAGGCACAAAGACAGGGGTAATATCCTCCAATTCGATGAGCTGGTCGAGTGTCTTCGCAATCTTCCTGTAGTAATCACGATGGTGAAACCACGGGCGTACCGATACGGCAACGAGTTGTTCATCGCCGTGGAGCGGAAGGCTTTCCATGCAAGCGTCGTCTTGTTTATGGCAAAACGCAAAGACAATGTCAGCGGTTACCACAGTCTCAGGCCTTGTTACTCCAAGCTGATGAAGCAACTGTTTGGAATACTCGTCGCGAACAGTAATAAAATCAGCCATATTGGCAAACACTTTCATTAAAATTTTTCCCCATGTCGTATTTACCGGGCCGATCCCCTGTGAGAAAAACATCACCTTCGTCCCACACAGCTTAGCTAAAAACACGATCAATAAATAATAGGGAAGCGGACCGAACAGAAAACGGGTCGGATACGTGTCCTGTAGTAGCCCGCCACCGCCGCTAATCAGCAAATCTGCCTCGCGCAGTGCACGGATTTTCTCTTTATTATTATGCCGCCATCCACGGTATACACTTTTCACGCTATGTGTTTTCTCCGTTTGTTCCGGGGAGAGAGAAAAAACCGTAATATCTAGATCCGGCCATTCAGAGCGAAGATTGTCGATCATTGCCTCTAAGATTGCCTCATCCCCTGTATTGCCCAGCCCATAAAAACCGGAGATCACAATTTTTGACGGCATAGTCCCTTCCTCCTGAATGATATCATTGTTGTGAACCTAATTATAGCATATTTGTATTTGAAAGGAAAAATTGGCTGTGGTGCATCAGTTGAAAGGATTCCCTATTTTTAGACGAAGAAAACGATGGCGTGTACTTATAGAGGTAGATTCAACATCGTGCTTAGTAAAAATAGGAATAGAAGGGCTAGGGCGTATACGTTTATTTTGCAAGGCAACAGAGATTTTGATGATTGATGACGAAAAAATATGCGCTTTTTCTTAGTTGGATTTCTTTTCAGGTAAATTAGTCTCTTTTTTTAGGTAAAATGAGGGACAAAAATAGGAGAAAATGCTTTAATTTTGTCGTGTATTGTCCGATAAAAAAAGTAGAAAAGACAGCAAACGATCATTTTTGTCGTTTTATCCTCAAAAAAAGAAAAGCAGGTGAGAAGAAACCGATGAAGAAAATGGGGAAATCTATTGTCTTATCGACTGGCCTTTTATTAGTATCAACAAATTTTTCTCCTATTCCTTGGAACGTGTCAGTTGTCGAAGCGGCGAGTGCTGTGAAAATCGTCCCAACTGTGTACCAAACGACAGCGAACTTGAATATGAGAACGGGGGCAGGGACAAAATATAAAATCATTCTAACGATTCCAAAGGGAAAGACGGTGAAGGCGACCGAGAAACTAGGAGACTGGTATAAAGTTTCCTACGAATATAGTGAAAAGGGAAAGAAGTATACGAAAACCGGTTGGGTAAGCGGCAGTTATTTAAAGAAAGTTTCATCCCAACCAGCTACGGGGGGGACTACCAAGACAACCGCTGTCGCTTCAACTGTGTACCAAACGACAGCGAACTTGAACATGAGGACGGGAGCAGGGACAAAATATAAAATCGTTCTAACAATTCCAAAGGGGAAAACGGTGAAGGCGACCGAGAAACTAGGAGACTGGTATAAAGTTTCTTACGAGTATAGTGAAAAAGGAAAGAAATATGCAAAAACCGGCTGGGTAAGCGGTAGTTATTTAAAGAAAGTTTCATCTCAACCAACGACAGGGAATACTTCTCAGCCGGATAAGGGGAATACGGCCAAACCAACAGCAATCACGAAAACTGTGTACCAAACGACAGCGAACTTGAATATGAGAACGGGGGCAGGGACAAAATATAAAATCGTTCTAACGATTCCAAAGGGAAAGACGGTGAAGGCGACCGAGAAACTAGGAGACTGGTATAAAGTTTCCTACGAATATAGTGAAAAGGGAAAGAAGTATA
>Ga0207870_100251_pt1 | contig 44407 bp, 38 predicted proteins | sample CeladaPassage60B_FD_187477 | JGI IMG/M metagenome (GOLD analysis project Ga0207870, IMG submission 187477) | Cellulose-adapted microbial communities from the Joint BioEnergy Institute, USA - Passage3 60B (SPAdes) (version 2) | ecosystem: Engineered > Bioreactor > Continuous culture > Unclassified... | reverse complement strand
GCGACCCGGCTGTCCCATTCCCCACCCGGATAGGCGAAGAAACGCACCGGCTCACCGAGCCACTCCTCGAGCTGCTGGCGGCTGGCGAGCGCTTCCCAGCGAACCGCGCCGTCGTCGAGCCGGGTGAGCGCACGGTGCGTCACGGAGTGCGAGCCGACCTCGTGCCCCATGGTGCGGAGCTCGCGTAGCTCCGCTGGGCCGAGCGCACTCCGGCCGGGGACGACGAAAAAGGTCGCCGTCATGTTGCGTACGGCGAGCGCTCGAGCAGCGGTGAGCTGGGAACGTGTGCCATCGTCGAACGTGATGACGATTGCCCGTTCGGGGAACGGACCATCAGCGAGCAACGCTTCGAAGGCCTGCTCGAGCGAGATCGTGACGTAGCCGTTGGCGAGGAGCCAGTCCAGCTGTTGCTCGAGTCGCCAGAGCGGGATGCGGTAGCGGGCAGCCGGCTCGCCGATGTCGTGGTACATGAGCACTGGCAAACGGAACGCTCGCGGGAAGAGGGCCGGATCGTAGTCCGGTACACCGTCCTGCCGGGGAACCGGAGTCGTATCGATGCCGTCACGCTGTGCGAGATCGGCACCCAGGCGGCCGAGCTGGACTTCCCAGAGCGTACCGAGTGCCTCGGGATGCCACTCGAAGCGGGCTCGTTCGAAGTACTGGACCGTCAGGGTCTGCCCGGTCACCGGGTCGACCTCGCTGAACTCTTCGGATATCGGGTAGCCGAAGACCGGCAGTCCACCGTTCCGCAACCAGAAACGAAGGAAGCCATACGAGAGAAAATGGCCTGTCTCGGGGCAGAAGCGGCGGAGCGGCGTCTCGGGTGGCGGTGTTTGGAGGGAGAGCGGTGCGAACGCCGGGTCGGTCCGACCAGCAGTCAGGAGTGCAGCGATACGGGTGAGCTGGACCGGACAGTCAGCATGTCCCCAGCAGCCCGGTGGCGCTTCCATCCGAGCACGCTCGAAGTACTGGACGAGCAGTCCCTCGCGCTCGTGCGCCTCGCTGAGCGGGTAGCCGAAGATGCGGAGCCCACCGTGGTTGCGCCAAAAGGAGAGAAACGGCTCGGCGAGATGGTGGCCCGTCGCCGGAAAATACACGATCGACGGTGCCGCCTGAGCGCTCGCTGCTTCGAGCGGTCGAGCGGCGAGCGAGACGAAGAGGCCGAGCACCGTCAGGCCGACCAGCCACCGCACTGCGACGTCTCCCTCCTTCGAGTCCTCATGCCGAGGTCGGCGACCCCAAGGGAAACGACCCACTGTTTCTAACGGACGAGGCGCGTCGGCAGTTTCGGCTCGACCGCATGTTCTTTTGCCGGACCTGGCGGGGCGGCTGGGTCAGGTATGCCTGACCCGAGCGGGTCACGCAGGCCTGACCCCTACAGGCATGACGGTGGTCGAGAGGGACCGGTCGGCGATGGGCAGGTGACCGTCGGCGACCGGCCACGCCTGTTTCCCGTGGAGGGACGCGGTGTGCCGCGTCCACGGGGATACCCCTCACCCCGGCTCGCTGGCGCGGCACCCCGTCCACGTTTTCTCCGTAGGGGCGACGCGTGCGTCGCCCGAATTGCCGTGTAGCGGTGCGACGTGCCGCGCTCGTCCGCGCCGCGAGGCACGGAAAGACACCGATCGATGATCGCCGCGTCGGACTGAACACCCCTCAACCCCGCTGCTACCGCGGCGCCCCTACCCGTTCCCCCCTGTAGGGGCGACGCGTGCGTCGCCCATCCGCGCCGGATGGCGCGGCACGGTGGCGACGCGTGCCGGCCCTCTCGGGCCGGATGGGTCAGGCACGCCTGACCCCTACAGGGATGGCGGTGGGCAACGGGTGCGGGTGGGCGATCGACGAGCGACCGTCGGTAACCGACTACACGCGCGTAGGGGCGACGCGTGCGTCGTCCGGGGGACACCCCTCACCCCCGCTGCTACCGCGGCCCCCTGCCCGTTCCCCCTGTAGGGGCGACGCGTGCGTCGCCCGGCCGCGTCGAGAGGCGCGGCAATCGGCCGTCCGGATCTCCGCACGCGGTGGAACACCCCTCACCCCCGCCGCTATCGCGGCCCCCCCACCGTGCGGGAGAGGGTGCCCGGGGGCTCGATCGCCTGCGCCGCTCGTCCACGCAGGATTGTGTGGGAACGTGGCCCGGTTTTCCGGGCCTGATGGCCCGGCTGGGTCACGCACGCGTGACCCCTACACGGACGATGGTGGTCGATCGGGTACCGGTGGGCGATGAGGCAGACCACCGTCGGCAACCCACCGCACCCGCGTAGGGGCGACGCGTGCGTCGCCCGTGGGACACCCCTCAGCCTTGCCGCGCTCCACTCGGCACCCCGCCCACGTTCTCCCTGTAGGGGCGCGGCGTGCCGCGCCCGTGGGACACCCCTCACCCCTGGCTCGCTCCGCTCGCCACCCCCTCTCCCGCACGGCGCGGGAGAGGGGGCCAAGGGGTGAGGGGGCCACACGCCCGCCTTGTCAACCTCCGTGGGATTGTGTGGGTACGTGACCCGGTTTTCCGGACCTTTCGGGCTGCAGGTCAGGCACGCGTGACCCGTACGGGTCGGGCGTGCACGACTCGTACGGGCGCGCGGTGGTCGGTGCGGGCCGGTGGACGATGAGCAGACTACCGCCCCGAACCCGTCCACCCTGTAGGGGCGAGGCGTGCCTCGCCCGTCCGCGCCGGAAGGCGCGGGTACGTGGTTCGTTCCCGGGCCTGACGGCCCGGCTGGGTCAGGCACGCCTGACCCCTACAGGGACGACGGTGGTCGAGAGGGGCCGGTGGGTGACCGGCAGGTGGCCGTTGGGAGACCATGACGCGGATTTTTCCCTAGGGGCGACGCGTGCGCCGCCCATGCGCACCGGAAGGCACGGGTATCCACCCGCAGTTCGGTTCCCGGCCGTCTCGGGCCGGACGGGTCACGCGTGCGTGGCCCCTACAGGGGCGGCCGTGGGAAAGGGAGCCGGAGGGCTTCAGGTCTGCGTCGCCCGGTGGACACTGTGTTCCGCACCTCGCTAGCCGAGACCGTTCAGGAGTTCCGCCCGGGGGAACTGGCCGTGCTGCAGTGGCCGGCGTACCTGACGCGCGGCGAGCTCGGCCAGTCCGGCGCGGCACAGTGCGAGGCCAGCCTGCCCGTGCTGCTGCCAAATCGTCCCAGTCACCGGGGAAAACCCGTGCGCGAGCAGCGACGCGTTGCGGTGCTTCGTCCAGTCGAGGAGCCGGCCACGCTCGGCACGGAGCCAATCGGCGAGCGGCTCTGCTGGCAGGTCGGCCAGAAGATCCCAAGCCTGGACGAGCGCAAGACGCACCGCCCCGTTCCCACGATCGCGTGCTGCCAGCTGGGCACGCCGCTCTTCAGGAACTCGGGCGAGATCGACGTCAGCGGTATCGATACGGTGCCCCAGCCAGAGGCGCAACTGGACGAGCAGCTCGAGCGCACGATACACCCGTGCCATGGCGTCGTCATATCGCGCCTGGGCAGCCCGACGCTCGGCGTTGTAGAGCACGTCCTCGACCGCGACGTAGGGGTCGCGCAGCCGGTCGAGCGCAGCCAGACGCGGCTGGTCGGTCGGTGGTTGCTCGACCAGCGAGAAGGCAGCGACCACCCCCTGGAGCTGCTCGAGCACCGCGAGCTGCCGGTGCCAGTCGCGGCGGTACAGCTCGAACAGCCGGATCGCCGCTGGCAGCTCGTAGCGGTCCCAGGCGTCGAAAGCCCGGCAGAGGTTGCGTGCTCGCTCGAGCTGGCTCCGCAGTGTGGGTGAGAGCTCGCGCCGCATCGCTTCGTCGAGCGTCGCGGCTGCCTCGGCGTAGTCGTAGCGCTCGAGGGCGCTCCGGGCGAGGCCGAGGAAGCGGCGCGCCCGCACGTCGTGGACGCCGGAGACCGGTGCGAAGCTTTCCGTGCCCGGAATGACGGTGGCCTGGCGACCGCGCGCTCCGCGCACCAGCCGGAGTTGCACCTCGGGCGCACCCTCGCTGTCCAGCGCAGCGAGGACGAGCGCCGCGCTCATCGACTTGGTCCCAGCGGTGTAGTCGGCCAGGAGTTCGGCACCCGGGAAGCGCTGGCGGAGGTCAGCGAACCGGGCAACGAGCGCCTCGTAGCAGCGGACGAGGTCGTCAGGATCGGGAAGCGCGAGCACCTCGTACTGCTCGGGCGCGAGGCCAGCCAGTGTCGCGTACTGGTCGACGAAGTCGAGACTACCGGTCTGGGTGTCGCCCGGCTGGGAGCAGACGAAGACGACGTAATCCGGCCGCGCTTCGCGCAACGCGAACGCCTCCGGACGCTCGGCCGGGTCGCCGTCGAGCGGCTTGCCGACGTTGAGGACGAGGACGCGACGCACCGGCTGGCTCATCGCTCACTTCCGCTCCGGAATACACCATACCCACTGGTCGTCTTGGCCCCGAAACCGAGCTGGGCCAGTCCCCTCCGCAACCATTCCGTTGCCAGCGCACGCAGGCGACCATCGGGATCGCTGGCTCCCTGGCGGAGCCCGATGGCGATCCGGTAGCGCGTACCCGGCGCGACGGCGAGAAAGGTGATCGGGTTCGGGTTCTGCCAGGGGGTCGGTGGCTCCTTCCCACTGTAATAGTCCGGGTAGTGGGGTGTCATCACGTCGAGTTCCAGGCGCCAGCCCGGCTCAGGGTAGGCATCGAAGAAGACTAGCGCACCGGCCTGACCGACGTCGTGCGCTTCTCCCGACCTGGGCACGCGGCCGAAGACGGCGAGGAAGTCGGGATCCGACTCGTCGCGTCGCTCGACGAGGTGCGCGTAGGCACGCGCGACACCCTTGAGGCCGCTCCCCGGCAGCACGGGAAAGCCGAGCCGGTCGAAGCGGAAGCCGATCTCGAGCGGACCGTGCGCACCGAGACCGGTAACCAGGCGGGACTCGAGCTCGACGGAAAACGGCTGCGCTCCCGCCGCACGCACCGTTGCCTCCCAGCGCGCCAGGATCTGCTCGGCGAGCGCGCTCGCGGCGAGCCGCTCGGCTGATTCGATCACCTCGCGCAGGAAGTCGCGGCGCGGTGTCGCGTCGGTACGGTCGCCGAACACCGCATCTTCTGGAGCGAAGCGGTCGAAGAGGAGCGCCGGGTTCGTCACCTGGGCTCGTGCCCGGGTCCACAATGTCCGCGTGGCAGATGGAAGGAGCGGGTGCGATCGGCCACGCTCCTCACTGGGACGTGCCGCTGACCGATCACGCTCGCGCGGTGGGCCGGATCGTCCATCCCCAGGCGGTCGTCCAGCACCGCGGTGGGGTGGGCGACCGTTCCCGCGCGGCTGGTCGGGTCGTGGTCGCTCGCGCATCAGCTCACTCCTTCACCAGTTCGGCTTCAGCGAACCGCTTGAGCCAGGTGAGAAAGGCGAGCGCTTCCAGCGTGGCGCGCCGGTACTCGGCGACGCTGGCCTGGCGGACGATCCATTCGCGGAGGTCGTCGCGTGATTCGCCGAGCACCCGTTGACTCACCCACCGGGAAAGGTCGCGAGCAAGCTGGAGGTGCTCGTTGACCTCGTTCTGTTTCTTCGGCTTCTTCGACATGAGGAACGCCAGCGTCTGTCCCAACCCGTGCATCTGGACGAACGAGGCGGTCTCGCGAGCGAGCTGGCCATATTCCGACGCGAAGCTCGTTCCCTTGACCGCAGCGACGCATTCCCAGGCACGCGCTGCACGCTCCTGTTCGAGCGTGCGCTGCCGTGTCGTACGCTGTGCCGGCTGGCTCATCGCTCACTCTCCCTTCACACCCGTGCGACGCGCAGGACGACGGCACCGCGGCCGGTCGTCTCGTCACCGCCAAGGCGGACACGACGCCCGTCGAGCTTGCTCGTCAACCAGCCGAGGAGCGAACGGCCGTCCTCGTTCACCTTGTCGTAGCGCGAGCGGGTCGCCGCCAGGAGACCGACCAGGAGCGTTTCGGCCGGCAGGGCTTCGGTCGTCCAGAGAGCACCCCGCTCGACCGTCTTGGTCGTGTCGTCGAGCCGGACGTGTGCCTCGATCTCCGTCCCGTAGAGGACGAAGTCGCGGAAGTCGTCGTCGGCTAGGACACAGAGATGCCGTGCCAGGTTGTCCCGCCACCAGGCATATTCCGGCGTCTGGGGCAGGGCATGCGCTGCCAACCACTCCGCGAACGCCGAGACGAGACCGGCCAGTTCACCGGCTAGCGTGAAGCTGTACTCCTCGAGGACGACCCCGAGTTGCTGACCGGCTTGGATGAGGAGCGTACTCTCGTTCGCGACCGCGCACTGGCCCGGCTGGAGACCAGCGAAGCGGGTAGGATCGACTGGCCCCTCGATCCCAGCCAGCTTGGCCAGGCGACCGAGCCGGGCCAGCACGGCTGGGCTGGTCGTCCAGGCGAAGACGCCAGCCAGCGAGCGGACGGGGAAGAGGACGACCTGGAGGTCGGTTACCTGGAGCGCACCAGCGTGACTCGAAGCCTCCTCGGGGCGATCTGGCCCGAAGAGCGCGCGATGACGCTCGGCATCGGCGCCGTTGGCTTGGGTCGTGGCCCGGAGCACGCCCTTGACGCTGGACGCCTGGACGATCGGGAAACCGGTAATCCGCTCGCGCTGGATGGGCAGGTCGACCGTGCCGACTGCCCGGCCGGTACCAGCGTGCACCGGTGTTTCGCAGTAGGCGAAGAGCAAGGCACTCGCTTCGGCCATCTCACCATCCTCCGATCAGCACTGTCCCGAAACCGATCTCGGCACCCCAGTCGCTCACCGTCGGCCAGGGAAGGTCGCTGGTGCGGCGAAGCCGGGCCTCGCCACGGGCGACGAAGTAGTAGACGCTCCCAGCCGGCACGGCGCGGCGAGCCGGCCGCTCGCGACCGCGCGCGAGATCGAAGCCACCGACCGTGTCATGACGGTCGAGTGCGGCAGCCACGAGCTCGACAGAACCCTCGAAGAACGCACGCCAATCGCGCGGCAGCCAGCCGCGCTCGAAGACAGCGGGGGTCAGGAAGGAGAGGACGAACCGCTCGGGTAGTGGTTCGGGAACCGGCGGCAAGTCGAGCGCCGGAAGCGCCTCGAAACGTGCCGAGCGCCGCTCTCCACCGAGCGCCAGGACGCCGGTTTCCTCCGGCCAGTCGAGGCCGGTGAAGGAGACGAGCAGGCCGACGCCCGGATACGGGCGGACGTAGCGCGCCTCGTAGTAGAGCCCCTCGCGCGTGGTGCGGCGCGACGACTCCTGGGCGATGCCGATGCGCACCTCCTCCGTCCAGAGTTCCTCCGGTGGGACTCCGGGAACCGTCTCACCGCGGCAGTAGGCAGCGAAATCGGCCAGGCGCAGCCACAGCGGCTGGCTCGCCTTCTCGGACACTGGCTCGACTGCGTGCCACAGTGGGAAGAGCGCGGCGGTCGGCGCTGGCACGCGCAGCCAGTCCGGTGGTTTCTCGGGCGCCGGGAGGCGTCGCAGCTGGCGACCGAGATAGGCTGCATCGGCCGGCGGGGGGAGCAACACCTCGACCTGGCCGGATTCGGTCCGGCGTGCGACGAGCGGCCCGACCAGGCGCAGCGGGCCCCAGTCGTCCGGTCCACCGACCACCTCCGTGACAGCAGCGTGGTCCCAGGCCGGAACGCGAGAGTGGACCATGAGGTGGTAGGCGCGCAACGCTCCCTGCACCACCAGCGGACTGGGTGGGAAGCGGCTGGCAGCGCGGAACTGCTCACCCGCCGTGAAGGGGCGGCCGTCGCGGAACAGCCAGACGTCGAGCGGCTCCAGGAACAACGTCTTCACTCGCCACCTCCTCTCGCCAGGAACCGCGCCAGCGCGAGCCAGTCGGCCAGTTGCGCTGGTCCAGGCGGCACCCGCTCGCTCTCCGCTGGCTGCGCGGCACCCACTAAGCTGGGCCGGAGCTGGTCGTAGCTGGTCGCGAAGCGATACAGTCGCTCGATGAGCTGCTCGCGTTCCGCACTGTTCCCGTTCGGCCACTCCCCTTGCCGCTTCACCGCCCGGACGAGGACGGCACGGAAGGCCGCATCGGCCTGCGGGAAGGCCCGAGCGAGCTGGCGCAGGTCGGTCGGCAGGCGGCCGGAAAGGCTTCCCGCGCCATCGCGGCGGAAACGGTCGACGAGGTCAGCCAGGTCCAGCGCCGTGAGCTGGTCGGTGCGCGCCACGACGCGTACGATCTCGCCGCCGCGCGGCTGGAGTTCGACGGCGACAGCGCTCTTGCCCGGCAACCGCTTGGCACGCTTTTCGGCCTCGCGCGCGTTCTGGAGGAGTTCGCCGAGCGGTTCCAGCCAGTGGCCGATCGCGATCCCGGCCGAGGCGGAGCGTCCCTGCGTCACCTCGGCGAACGCTGCAGCGAGCGCCAGGGCGAGCGGGACCGCCTGCTCGGCCGGCACCAGCGCCACGACATCGTCCCCTCCCTGGTAGACGAAGACCGTATCGGGTGCTGCGCGCCTACCGACTCCCTCGGAAGCGGCGGCGAAACGGGCGAGCTTGCGGCTCACCTCGCGGTGCGCCTCGACGCCACCGTCGCTGAGCGCACTGGTCAGCCACTGTCCCATCGAGTCGCCGTCGAGTACCAGCACCGCGACGTAGCGCGATGGGCGCTGGCCGGCGGCGCGGTACAGCGCAGCGAGGCGATCGCGCGCGACGCGGAGCGGCGACTCGACCTGGCTGCGTTGTCGCTCGGCCTGCTGCGGATCGAGACCGAGTTCCTCCACCAGCGCTGGCCACTCGAGGGTCGACTCGTAGAGGAACGCACCGTCGTAAGGGAAGCCTTCGACGCCGAGACCGGTCCGGCGATATCGCTCCAACCGCTCGCCGAACGCTGTCACTAGGAGCTCGAAGGCATCGCGGTAGGACTCGAGCGCCGGCAGTGCTCGTTCGGCCGCCAGGCGAGCGAAGGGCCGAGCAGCGATGGTCGGGACCGACGGATACGCGTCCTTACCGTCACCAAAACGCGCGAAACGCTTCACCGCGCTGATCGCGTCCAGCCGCTCGTGCTCGCCGACCAGCCGGGCGCCCTGCGGGTGACGGCGCACCGCGCGCCAGAACGTACGGGGGTCTTGCCCAGCGGGAGCGAGTGCTGCGCGGTTGCCGCTCAGCACGTCCTTGGGGCCAGCTTGCTCGAGTTGTCCGAAGGTGCGCGTCTTCTTGAGCGCCGCGACACCAGCTTGGGCGTGGCGGAAGGCGGTCGCATAGTCGTCCTGCTCGATGCGGGCAGCAGCCCAGTTGATTTCCCAGAAGTCGCTTGTTTGCGCCCGCCACTGGGCACGCAGGGCATCGTCGATCCGCGTGTACCGTTCGAGTTCCGCCAGCGCGTCGCTGGCCAGCTCCTGCCACCGGGCCCGCAGGGCGGCTGCTGCTCGCTCCGCGAGCTGCTCGGCATCGTCCCAGGATACGCGGGCGACGATCACGTTGGGCGGGTCGCCGGGGACGAGGTCGGCCGGGTAGACGAGATCGGCACCGGCCTCCTGGAGTGCCCGGGCAGCAGCGCGGGCCAGCTCGGCCAGAATCCGGCTACCAGCGAAGAGATCGGCCGTGCGACGCGCTTCGGCGATGAACCCCTGAACGGGGCCGAACGTGAAGCGGAGGACTGCACTACTCATAGCGCACCTCCGCGACACGAGAAAAGTGCTTGGGCAAGCATTCAGCAACCATTTGATGCAACCAATCCAGCTTCTCTACCGGTACTAGTGACGAATCCTTATACGGCTGTGATTTAAATAATGTGACAACGCCTATAAGATTCTTCTTTACATCTTGAGTCACCGAGAAACAGAGAGGTGATGATCGCCGAGCCTTCGCCACCGGCGTATTCTTGAGCGGGGCCCCCAACATGATACGATGCCTATAATCGATATCCTTGCGTAGCTGGCTTAAGAATTGCTGGAAGCACTGCAACAGTGATTTCCAGCCCTGCTGATCGCAATCATTCGCAAAATCATCACTGCGGTCGCTGCCGTCTTGTTTCGAGTCACAAGACACAAACCATATCAAGCAGTGTTCAGGATGGATAATTTCCCAGCGTGGTACTATTATAGATGGATCACTGTGCGAACCAATCTCAGATCGAACTTGCGACAGTTTTTCTCCAAACTGCTGGGCTGCAAGGTCCAGATCAGAACGCAGGTGGAAAGGCAATCCATCGACCTGACACGGTGCGTTCCTAATGCCACCATCAGGTAGTTTTGTGCGAACATGCCGAACACCAAGACACCCTGCGGCACGCCGACTACGCGCGCCAAGCCCCCCGAGATGAATCAGGAGCCAAGCGGCAACAAGGGCACGTCGCCTTGCAACCTCCAACGCGTCACTCGGTACACCATAACGGCCAGACAGGAGAAGAACACACGTTGACCCAGGTACGACATAGGATCTTGCCGATTGAGCTTTGCCTAATGCTTGCATACCGAACAGAAGGTAACCGAGGTCGCTCAATTCATGATCGAACTTGGCCGTCTGGAGCGACTTGTCAGTTATCCGCACGACGATCTTCGAGGCGCCGGCTCGATCCGTTCCCCCGGCCTCGCCGAAGGTCTCGGCCTCGATACGCCGGATCTCGGCCAGTGCCTGGTCGTCCGTCCCATAGCACCCGCCCAGGAGGGCACGCAACCAGAACCGGAGCGCCCCGCGCACAGAACTCGCACGCAACTCCGGGTCACCACGCGGGTCAGCACCGCCCAGGAAGAGCGGGGTGAGGGTGACGAGAGGGAGACGAAGCGACGGGACACTTTCACTGCTCCTCATTCCCCAATCCCTTCTACGAGCCCGACACGACCGTTTCGATCTCCTCGATCGCGACCGCGAAGTTGACACCCTGCGCGGGAATATCGCCAGCCCAGGGAATCGCCCCGACCGCCATCCCGACGACCGCCCCCTGCTCGTCGAGAAGCGGGCCACCACTGACACCGGGATTCAGGGCTGCGTCGGTCTGCAGGAACTCTATGCCATCGAAGGTACGCCGTCCAGAGAGCACGCCACGCGTGACGGTCGGTTCGCCGAGCAGCTGGTCGCCCAGTGCGTAGCCGAGCGCCGTGAGGGCGCTCCCGAGCGGGAGCTGGCGCGACGCACCGCGCGGCAGCGCCTCCACACCGGCCAGCGCTGGCGCCTCGAGCACCGCCACATCACGCCGCTCGTCACGCTTGCGCACGGCCGCTGGATGCGCTGTCCCATCGGGCGCGATGACCTGCACGCTCGTCGAGCCAGCGACGACATGCGCAGCCGTGACGACGAGTGTCCGGCCAGTGTCGCGCGACCAGACGAAACCGGTGCCGAGCCCCTCCGCCGTCCGCACCTGGACGACACCGCGCAAGGCACGGACCACTGTCGCCGAGAGATCCTGGACGCCCACCGTAGTCGGAGCACGCGCCGCAGCGGTGGGCGACGCCGACGGTGTGGCTGGCACCGCCGGGAGCGGTGGTACCGTCGGCACCGGCGTGACCGTGAGCACGACCCGCGGATCGAGCGTCGGGGACGCTGTCGGTGCGCGCCAGCGCGCGACCGCCAGGCCGCCGAGCGTGAGCGCCAGCACGCCAGCGAGGATCACTGCGACGAGCAGGAACCAGTTCGCCCGCCCCATTCCCGCCCCCTAGTAGCCGAGCTGTGCGAGCAGCTGGTCGCGCTGGGCGAAGAGTTGTTCGAGACGTTGAGCACTCTGATCAGCGCGGCGTGCTGCACTCTCGAACGCCAGGCTATTCCGCTGGTAGTAGGCGTCCTGCATCTCGATCACCGCCTCGAAGAAGCGGCCGAACTCGGCGTGGATCTCGTCGTCGATCGCGACGACCTGGGCGAGAATGACACTCACGCCGGTCGCAGCTTCAGCGAGTTGCTGGTTCCGCGTCGCTTCCTCGCGTGCCTGGCTGAGCTGTCGACCTTGTTCTTCGACCTGACCCGTCAGCTCCTGGATCCGCTTCTCTTGCTCCGCGTTCGTCTTCTCCAGTTCGTCCACGCGGGCGAGCAGGCGATCACGCTCGGCCGCCAGCCCATCGCGCTCGCTGGCCAGACGGTCGCGTTCGCCGGTGAGTGTTTCGACCTGCGATTGGAAGTCGAGGTTCGCCTGGGTGAGGCTGGCAACCTGTCCACGGAGCGTCGCCTCGCGGTCAGCCCGCCGATCGAGTTCCACGTACGCCAGAACACCGCCGGCCAAGAGGGCGAGCGCCAGGATGCCGCTGAGCACACCGAGGAGCGTGACCGTCCGACGTGTGCCCGCAGCTGTGTCAGCCGGTGCAGCGGTGACTCCCGGTGGGGAAGCGGACGCGCCGGACGGACGCGGCGCGACGTCACCCGAGGGCAAAGGCGCCGTCGGCTGCGGGCTAGCCTCCGCACCATCCTCCGGCAGCGGCGCCGTGGCAGCCTCCGGTTCGGCAGACGCGGGCATCTCCGTCGCTGCCGATGATTCCGCTCCTGCGACGGGCCGGCCACAGCCCGGACAGAACCGGGCACCAGCGACCGTCTCGCTCCCACACGCTGGGCACGTGCTCATACAACGTCACCTCCCCCTGTTACGCCACTGTCGCGGAGCGGTAACGTGTCCAGCGCCGCCCCGATCGCCTCGAGACCACGCCCTATGTCGTCGAGTCCCTGGAGGACGAGCAACGCATCGTACGTGTCCAGCCCCCGCCGGACGCGTGCCGCACCCTGCTCGACCAGGTTCAAGCCGGCCATGAGCTGCGAATGGAAGCTCGAGAGCGTCGGTGGCGGCGCAGTCTCGCGCATGGCGCGAGCGCAATCCTGCAGGAAGATGAGGCGCTGCGCGACATCGGCCCGCCAGCTGGGACTGTCCAGCGCCGGATACTCGAGCAACGCCGACAGCGGCTGGAAGTTCCAGATGAGCCCGACGAGGGTGAGGAACATCGCATCGTAGTACGGCCGCTCTTCCGGTCGCGCGAACGGCCAGGTGATCGGTTGCGCACCCAGCTGCCCGTACCGCCACTGGTAGTAGTGGAGACCGACGTTGCCAGCCTCGACGCGCCAGCCAGGCGGGTTCTCCGGCGTGTAGGTGAGGACGCGCCGCTCGAACACCTGGACGAGCACCCGCTTGGGGACACCAGCGACGAGCACGGTCGTCCAGTAAGCCTCGGTCAGTGGCAGACCGGTCGCGTAGAACGGGTTCTCGAAGAGCCGATCCTCGCGGAAGGCACCATCGGCGTACACCGTGCCGCGTGCATGCATGAAGTCCCAGAAAACGCTGGCGACCGTGTGGTTCGTCTCCGGCACGAGCACAGCCGCAGTCACGCCGTAGCGGGCGAGCGATTGGTCGGCCCCGACGGTACCATTGCGGTCGACCGTCTGGATGATCGTCATGCCGACGGGCAACGGCTGATACCCCATCAAGGGGGCGAAGGTCGCATAGGTCGGCGCATTGGGATCGTTGAGATCACCGGCGACCGGTACCTGAGCCGGCGGTGCCTGCCGGAAGCGATTGTGGCCCACCTGGAGCTGCCCGGTGATGAGCTCCTTGGCCAGGAGGCCGTTGGTGACGTACCAGGGATTGACGGGGTCTGCGGCGAGATCGGTGACTTCCATCCGCGTCTTGTCGAAGTATTGGACGAAGCGCAGACCAGCGGGGCCACCTTGGATATCGGTCCCCTCGTCGTATTCCTCGATGAGGACGTTGGTGACCGGTGCCGGTCCCCACATCCAGGTGCGGGCAGCGCGTCCCTCGGCCACCGGGCGGTCGGCCCGGGCCCAGGTGCGCCAGAAGGCGACGTTGAGCCCCGGCTGCTGCGCGGCACTAGCCGGGAACGGCGGCACCACTACGGCCAGAAGCACGGCGAGCGTCACAGCCAGAAGGAACCACCGTCGCATCATCGCCCTCTCCCTCCTCGACGCGAATGCACACCATGCAGGATGGCAGAGCGACGGGAATACTGGTCTTCCCGTGCTGCGCGATCGCACCGAGTCTGCGATACTCCGCTCCGGAAAGGGGGCCGACGATGCAGGAGCTGGTTCAGCGCTGCGATGCGTATCTGGCCGAGCACGAAGCGGAGCACCTCGGCGCGTTGCAGGATCTCTTGCGGATCCCGAGCGTCAGCGCACTGCCGCAGCATCAGGCGGACGTCCAGCGGGCAGCCGAATGGGTGGCAGCCCGGCTGCGGGCACTCGGCGTCCCGGACGTGCGCTTGCTCGAAACGGAGCGGAACCCGATCGTCTTCGGTCACTGGCCGGTCGATCCCTCCCTGCCCACTGCTCTCGTCTACGGCCACTACGACGTGCAACCACCCGACCCCCTGGATCTCTGGGAGACACCTCCCTTCGAGCCGACGCTGCGCGACGGTCGCCTCTATGCCCGCGGCGCTTCGGACGACAAGGGCAACCTGTTCGCGGCACTCTGCGGAATCGAGGCTCTCGTTCGGATTATCGGTCAGCCGCCGATCAATCTCAAGTTCTTCTTCGAGGGTGAGGAAGAGATCGGCTCGCCGAGCATGGCTGCGGCGATCCGACAGTACCGCGAGTTGCTCGCCTGCGACGTGGTGATCTCGGCCGACGGCGGCATGTACGGGCACGACCAACCGTCCCTCACGCTCTCCTCCAAAGGAATCTGCGCCTGCCAAGTCGACCTGCGCACCGCCGCGACCGACATGCACTCCGGCCAGTACGGTGCGGTGATTGCCAACGCGGTGCAGACGCTGGTGCACCTCGCCGCGACGTTCCACACGCCGGAGGGGCGAGTCGCTGTAGCCGGGTTCTACGACAAGGTGCGCGAACTCTCGCCGGAAGAGCGCGCTGAGATTGCCGCCGTGCCGTTCGATCCGGAGCAGTTCCTCGCCAACGTCGGTGCCAAAGCGTTCTGGGGTGAGCCCGGCTACACGCCACTGGAACGTGCCTGGGCTCGACCGACGCTCGATCTCAATGGCTTCTGGGGCGGCTTCCAGGGCGAGGGAATCAAGACGGTGACCCCCTGCGAGGCGCACCTCAAGATCACCTGCCGGCTGGTTCCCAACCAGGATCCCGAAGAGATTCTCGACCTGATCGAGCGGCACGTGCAGGCACACTGCCCGCCCTGGGCCGAGGTGCGCGTCACCCGCTTCCCCGGCTCGGCTCGCCCGTTTGCGATCCGGCGCGATCACCCGGCTCTCGCCGCTGCCCGCGAGGTACTCCGCGAGCTGTACGGGAAGGAGCCGCTGATGACCCGCGTCGGCGGCACGATCCCGGTGGCCGAGGTGTTCCAGCGCGAGCTGGGGGCCGACATGCTCTTCTTCGCCTGGGGGATGCCGGACAACCGCGTGCACGCGCCGAACGAGTCGTACCGGATCGAGGACTTCCGGACGATGGCACGCGCGTACGTGCGGCTCCTGCTCCGTTTGGCCGACTCGATGGCCCGTGCGGGAACGACGCAGTAAGCGCGGAGAGACGCACGAGTACCGGAAGCCGATGTCCGCGCGCCGCGCGTCGTCCTGTACCGGTTCCTGGCCGTCGAGCGGCAGCGCGAGCGCACCCGTTGCGGCTCGACGGACGTTGCTCGTACCCGGCAGCGCGAGCATCGTGATCGTGCTCATGGCGACGGCATGGACACACGCTCAGTTGACTGAGCGGCGATATGGTAGCCTTGCTTTCATCGGGCGTCCGCCGTTGTATGCTCGATACGAGGGAGGCGACGCGCAGATGGCGATCGACAACGTGGTGGAACAGCTCCTCGAACGGATCCGGCAGGATCCCGAGATCCGTCGGCAACTCGCTCAACTCGTCTTCGGGCCGGAGCTCGTGCAGTTCGCGGAACAGATCGGCCAGCTGACGACGCTGCTCGGACGGCTGGCCGAGACCGTGCAGGACGGTTTTCGCGTCATCGGGGAACGCTTCGCCCTGGTCGATACGCGACTGGCCGAACTGAGCCGGATCGTCGAGGAGCTGGCAGCGCAGCAGCGGGAGACGACGAACCTGCTCCATGCGCTCACCGAGCGGATGAACCGCGTCGAGCAGCAGCAGGCGGCGACCACCGAGCAGATCCGCCTCCTCACCGAACGGATGGAGCGGGTCGAGCAGCAACAGGCCGCAACCACCGCCCAGATCCAGGCGCTCACCCAGCGTGTCGCTGAGCTCACGGAGCGGATGGACCGGGTCGAGCGGCAACAGGCGGCGACGACCGAACAGATCCGCCTCCTCACCGAGCGGATGGACCGCGTCGAGCGACAACAGGCCGAAACCACTGCCCAGATCCAAGCGCTCACTCAGCGTGTCGCTGAGCTCACCGAACGGATGGAGCGGGTCGAGCGGCAGATCGCGGAGCTTACCTTGTTCGTACAGCGGCATACCGATAACCTGGCACAGTTGCGCGGCTGGTACCTCGGGGTACGGATGCGCGACCGTGCACCGGCCGTCTTCGGCATCTGGATGGACGCGACACGGGTCGTCCCACCGATGGAAGTCCGCAAACTGGTCCGCGACACCTTCTCACGTAGTCAGCTGCAACGGTTGCTCTCTGCTGACATCATCGTGAGCGGTGTACTGGACGAGCACCCAGCGACACCGACAATCTGGCTGGTGATCGAGGTGTCAGCGACGGTCGACGAGACCGACGTCGAGCGCGCGCTGGCGCGTGCCGAACTCCTGCGGCGCGTCGTTCCGGACGTGATTCCCGTCGTGGCCGGTGACCAGCTGACGGATCCGGCGCGCCTGATCGCCGAGGAGGAACGGGTCGTGATCGTGCGCGACGGGACGATCAGCGGGTGGGAGGAAGCGATCGAGCGCTGGGTACGCGCCGCCTGAGAGAAGAACACCCTGACTCGCTGGACCATAACCGCCGGCCGGGCGAAGATCGACGCACCTCGGCACCGTGATTCGGCCACCGGAGCAGGATGAGGGAGTAGCTACCCAAAGTCCAGGCAGCCAGCTGCCCGCTCAGCCGACACGCACCCTTCACCGTGAAACCGGCCGCAACCGGAAGACGATAGCGGTGCGTGGCCGGCCCGAGCGATCGGGGACACCGGGACGGAGTTCGTAGCCATCGCATTCCATCTGTCCCACGTAGCGGTACATTCCCGGGCGTGTCTGCTCGAAGAGGTGCAACGCACGCCCCTGCTCGCGGTGTTCTAGAACGGCGCGGTTACCGCGGGTGAGCCTCATGTCGCCGTACTGCCCTTCGCCGGTGTACCAATAAAAGCGACCGTCTTCGCTCCAGCCATCCTGGTAGCCGTAGGTTTCGCCGCGAGGCGACGCGAAGAGTAAGACGACACGGCGACCGCGCGGTGTGACGATCCCGTTCTGACGCTGACCACCGAGAAGCCGGTGAATATCGTCGCGCCGATACTCGCGTCCTGGGATAAACACGACTCCTCCCTCGTTTACCGAGCCGTCGAGTAGACGTGCTGCAGTGGGCGAGCCGAACGCCCGACAACCGGGAAGCGAGTCGATCACCGCGACCGTGCGGACTCCGGTCTCCCACGATCCCCTGCAGCGCTTAAGATAACAGGCGGGAGAGTGGAGTGGGCGTGTGTCCCAGCAGATCCTGATTTCGGTGCACGACGTCGCACCGGCATGGATCGAGGAAACCCGCTGGCTGCTGCGGGAACTCGACGCGATCGGTGCCCGGCCACGCAGCCTGCTGGTGATCCCGTACCACAATGGGCGCGACGACCTCCGGAACTGCCCGGAACTGGTCGCGTTGCTGCAGGAAGAAGTCGCCAACGGCTCGGAGATCGTGCTCCACGGCTACACCCACGCCCGGGCCGGCCGCTGGCGGGGCGACCCGCTCACCGTGGCCCGGGCGGCGCTCTTCGCCCGGGAAGTTGCCGAGTTCGCGAGCCTGGAGTGGCCGGAACAGCGGGCTCGCTTGCTTGCTGGACGCGGGATCTTGTCCGCTTGTGACCTGGAGACAGTCGGGTTCTGTCCACCAGGGTGGCTCCACACGACGGAACTGCCGGGCTTGCTCGCGGAACTCGGCTTCGCCTACCTGGTCGAGATGCTGTTCCTCGTCGACGTCCGCGACCAGCGCCGACTGGTCACCCCCTGGATGGGCTTCATGGGAACCCCCTGGCTGCACGAGCAACTGGCCCAGCTCGGCGCCCGACTGCTCGCTCCCTGGCGAGCACGAGCCCAGCGCATCTCGGTCTTTCTCCACCCGCAGGGGGCGCCTGATTCACCGGTCTGCCGACAGGTCTTGCATGCTCTGGCACGCGAACTGGAACGGGGAGGCGAACCGGTCACCTATGCGGCAGCGATCGCAACGCCCTGAGGTGAGCATCGTCATCCCGGCTCGTAACGAGGCAGCGACGATCGTCCGCGCACTCGATTCGGTGCTCGCGCAAGCCTGGCCGGTCGAGCGACTCGAGGTCATCGTGGTCGACAACGGTTCGAGTGATGGGACAGCTGCCGTCGCCCGCCGCTTCGCCCAGCACCATCCGGAACTCCGCCTGCGCGTCGTGCGCGAGCCGCGACCGGGCGTGAGCCGGGCCCGGAACCGCGGTGCCCGCCTGGCTCGCGGTCGGGTACTCCTGTTCCTGGATGCCGACTCGCGTCTTTCCCCGACGATGGTGGCGAGCGTCCTCGCGCATCTCCACCGTGGGGCAGCGGCGATGAGTCTCCGGGTCGTCGCCGATTCCAACGACCCGCTCGACCGTGCTTTCTTCTTCCTGGCGACTTGGCTCAAGGAGCGGGTACGCGTGCCGACGCAGCTCTGTGCCGTGCGCCGTGACGTCTTCTGGGCAGTGGGCGGTTTCGACGAGCGGCTCCGTGTCGCCGAGGACTATGACCTCCTGCGGCGGATCCGGGATGCTGGTTACCGGGTCGCGTTCGTCACCGAGAGTGCCGTGCTGACCTCGACCCGGCGACTGCATCGCTGGCCGCTCCGGATCGGCTTTTTGGTGACGACGCTGCACTGGCTGCTCGCGTTGGCCGGCATCGGACGGGACTGGCCGTACTGAGACGAGGCCCGGCGTGGACGACCGGATCGACCTCTCGGTGGTGATCCCGGCACGGAACGAGGAAGCGTACATCGGCCGCGCGCTCCGGTCGGTCGCCCGACAAGCCTGGCCGCTCGAGCGGCTGGAAGCGATCGTCGTCGACAACGCATCGACCGACCGCACTGCGGCGGTCGTCGAGTCGCTGGCCGTGCACGTGACACCGCTCCGGATCATGCTGGTCCGCGAGCCACGGCCCGGTCGTAGCCGAGCGAAGAATCGCGGAGCGGCAGCAGCGAGGGGCGACGTGCTGCTCTTCCTCGATGCCGACTCGGTGATGGCACCGACACTCGCAGCGGAGATCATCGCGCACCGGCATATCGGCTATCCAGCGGGGAGCGTGCGGGTCATCGCCGAGACGACCGACTTCTTCGACCGCTGGTTCTTCGAGCTCATGGAGATCGGCAAGACCTACTTCCGCATCCGGGCACAGATGCTGTACTGTAGCCGTGAATGGTTCGAACGCAGCGGAGGGTTCGACGAGTCGCTCGAGATCGCGGAAGACCGCGAGTTTCTCCAGCGACTCCAGGGAAGGGGCGTTCCGGTTTGCCACCTGACGACGAGCTGGATCGCGACGTCGCCGCGCCGGCTGCACCGCCTCCCGCTCCGGTTGGGCCTGGTCACGACGTTCCTCCGCTGGCTCCTCGCCGAACTCGGCGTCGGTCGGCGCTGGCGCTACTGAAAGCGTTTCCCTGGTGGCTGATCCGGCTCGGCCGGGCAGGCGGCGGCCGGGCGATCGGGGTACTCGCTGTCTGGCTGGGCTGGGAGCGATTGACGGAACTCGTCTGGCGGCCGCGTCCCGTACGGCCAGGCGGGTTCTTCCGCTACCGGATCGTCCGCTACCGGGGCCCGGTGGCGGTGCTGGCCGATGGGACCCGGGTGGAGCCAGGTGACCTGGTGGTCGAACTCCACTTCGACAATCGCCGGCTCCTGGCGCTCTCGCTCGCCGGTGCGCAGCTCCCGTGGGACCTCTTGCGGCTGGCACGCCTGGACTTGGCTGAACTCGCCTGCCGGATCGCACGCGGGGAACTCGGCGAGGTACAGGCACTGGTCGGGATCACGCTCTTCGCACGGGCCGGTAGGCGGCTGGGCTTCGAGGTGCATCCACTGCCGCCGACCTGGTATCACCGCTTGCAGCGCTTCTTCTTCGTCGGTCTGATCGCTGTCTACCATCCGCTCGGCTGGCAGATGGCCGACCGGTACCGCGCGCGGGCCTGGCCAGGACGCGCCTGGATGAGTCGGACGGCGCTGCTCGCTCGCTACGGTGCGGGCTGCTGACGGCGAGCGCGTGCTTCCAACGTGGCACCGGTCACCCCGTGTGCGTCACCACGCAGGACCCTGCTCAATCCCCAGCCCTCGACGAGGAGGAGTGCGGTGACCAGGATGGCACTGGTGACGCACCACTGGCAGATAGCGTGGATGACGAAGAGTTCGAGGTAGGTGAGATAGGCCGAGTAGAGCGTGCCAGCGAGCGCGATACCGGCGGCGGCGCTGGTGAGGAGCTCGCGCTGCTGCCACCAGCGCCAGCGAGCGATGCCGAGTGCCAGGAGCACGAGATACATCCCGAGACCGAGGAGAGCGATCGGTATCCCGCCGATCTTGGCGTACGGACTGTTCTGCACGGTCGAGCAATCACCAATGCCACAGACGAGCAGGGCATCGTCGAAGGCGACGACAGTGAGGTAGCCAGCGACCGCGCTGCCCGCCAGGGAGAGAATGATGGAGAGCAGTAGCCAACGCGGTCGCACGCTCACGGCAGCGCTTCCTCGATCCGGCTGGTGAGATCGGCGAGACTCGAGATCGTGAACGGTGCGCTTCCGTTCACGCTGAAGGACGGCGTGGCGCGCACGCCGAGCGACTGGGCTTCGCGAACCATCTGCTGGACGTCGTCCTTGTGCGTGCCGTCACGGAGACAGCTCCGGAAGGCGTCGACATCCAGCCCGACCACGCGGGCGATCTCCTCCAGGCGGCGATCGCTGAACGAGCCGACATTCTCACCCGTCTGGTTAGCGTAGAGCGCAGCGTGGAACTCCCAGAACTTCCCCTGGTCGAGCGCGCAGTAGGCCGCCTCAGCAGCCCGGGTCGACTCCGGCCCGATGAACGCGAAGTCGCGGAACTCCCAGCGCACCTTGCCGGTCGCGATGTACTGCTCGAGGATGGTGGGGAAGAAGCGCTGCTCGAAGCTCCGGCAGGCTGGGCATTGGTAGTCACCCCATTCGATCACGTGAACGGGTGCATTGGGGTCACCGAGCATGCGACCGTCGTGCGGAACACTGGTGTACTTGGAGACGTCCGGCATCTGGACAGCCGCGACCTGCTCGGCACTGCGCTGGCTGAGCCAGATCCCGATCCCCGCTGCGATGACAGCAAGAACGACCGGTACGATGATGAAAAGGAGACGACGCTGGCGGGCGCGTCGTTCGGTCTCGAGCTTGCGCTGGGCACGGCGCGACAGTCGTTCCTTCTCCGTTCGCATTCCCGCCTTGGGTGGTAGCTCTCGCGATGTCGACATCGTCCAGCCCTTTCGTCAAGCGTCGGCTCGCCTTCCGGCCGGAATGGTACCAGAGGAAGGAGAACCGGTCGGGACAGACCCAGTCACCCGGCGCCGCCCCAGCCTGGAGGCGAAGGAAAGCGCGATGCTGCAGCTCCAGCCAGCGGCGCCGTACACTCGGGGAGGAGGGAAAGTACCAGCAGATGCAGCACCAGCGAGTCCTCTCCGATATCTCCAGGATCGAACCGACCGACCTCGCCGCGGGACTAGCGACGCCGGCCGGGCGTCGCTGGCTGCGGCGTTTCGTCCTCCCGGCGCTGCCCAGCCCGCAGGCGAGCCTGCTCGCAGCCGCGCTCCTCGCCTACCGCGACGACTTCCTGCGCTGGCGGAGGGATCGGTCCACCTGGGTCGTCATCGACCGTATAGATCGGGAAGCGCTCCTCGCCAACGCTGTCTGGCTGGCGGGGAGCAACGCTGCCCTCGCCCTGTGGGTACGCCTGCAGCAAGAAGGCACAGCGACCCTGGTAACGGTCGCGACGCGCGTTCTGCGGGAGGGCACAGCGGTTGCACGGGAGGTGGCACTGACGCTTCTGCTTGCCGATCCGAATCGGGAGATCCGGCTACCGGCTCGCATCGAGCGTGGGCTCCTCACGATCGCCCTCGCGGATCCCGACGACACCGTTCGCGGGCTCGCGGTCGCCACCGCAGCACAACGTGCTCCGGACCTTCTCCTTTCGCATTGGTATCGCTGGGTCCAGGACCGCAGCCAGCGTGCACGCCGCGCCGTGTGGCAGCTCGCGCTGCGCAGCGATCCGCACGCCCGCGAGCACGCGATCGCCCTGGTGAGCAGCGAAGCCGTCCCGGTCAGCATCCGGAGCGATGCTCTGTGGGCACTGGCCCAGGCGATGACGACCGACGAGATCGCGCCGATCCTGGCTGTAGCTGTCGTGCATCCCGATCGCGAACTCGCCGAAGCGGCAGCCGAGATCCTCTGGACACAGCATCGGCATCCGCTGCCGGCCCGCGCAGCGCTGGAAAGCCCGCACCGACCGGTGCGCAGGATCGGGGAACAGTTGCTCGACCCGCGCCGCGGGTCGCCGGCAGCCGGTGGTGCACGCCCAGGCATGCCCAGCCCGTTCGGCCTGTCATGACCAGGCGCCGGCACGTTCGGCTGGCGACCGAGCGACATGGTGATCTCTCCGGCGAGGCGCCCATACCTCCGCCGGTGCCGCGGGATCGCGACACTGGACGGAGCGCGCCACTCGAGACAGGCTGGTAGCGATCAGGCCGGAGACGCATCGTGCTCTCCCCACTCAGCGAACGTGACGATGCGAACCCGAACAGGGCGGGCGAGTAGGGTCGCTAGCACGTCCTCGAGCGATGGCAGCCAGTGCCGCTCGAGCTTGCGACGTACCGATGCGTTCGGCACCCCCAGCATGACCTCCCCGTCCGAGCGCACTGCCAGCAGGCGAGCCGGACGGATGCACTCGGCGAAAACAGCGGGAGGCAACCGCTCGTTCAGATGCTCCTGGGCCAGCGACCAGAGGGGTGCGAGGCCCGCCGCAGGTTCCGCAGGCACCGAGACAGGGGACGAGGCGGCAGCCGATGCGGAGGGCATCGGCGGAGTCCGGACGAGCCGGGCCGCGACCGCTTCTTCCAGGAGCGCGATGAGACGATCGAGCGTCTCCGGCGCCATGAGGCCCTCCAGACTCGCTCGCGGATCGCCCGACTGGGTAGGAGCGGCTGCTTCCCCGCGCAGCGTCAGTCCATGGGTGGACGCAGTGCGCGACCGAACGGCCTGGCGCGACCAGCGAGCGAGGATTTCGCGGATGCGCTTCGGTGCGACATACCGGGAGCCGCTGGCGACCGCCTCGCGGATCGCGGCGACCACCACCTCGGCTGGTCGCTCACCGCGCGCGGCAGCCAGGGGCACGAACTCGCGTTCGAGTTCGGCGAGCAACGAGCGCTCGAGCGGTGAGGCTGGCCGGGCGTTGGCTGCTTCGTAGCATGCGACCACCTCCGGTGAGGGTTCGAGCAGCGGACCGGCCGCATCGGGTGGGGGTCCGTCGCTGATCGGGTCAGCAGTTGTCGTAGTCGTCGCAAGAGATTCGTCATACGTCGTGTCGGTCGGAGCAACACTGCTTGCCTCCTCTCTGTTGGACGGGCCAACTGTGGTTGGGGCTTCGACCTGCGAACCATCGTCGCTCCCTGCAACAACGGCCTGTGAACCAGCGTTGGTCGGTGCAACATCGGTCGTTGAACCATCGTCGCTCGCTGCAACAACGGTCGGAGCAGCGGGTGCCTGCTCCAGGGCAGCCGCTTTGCGGCGTGCGTGGCCGGCGCGGGTGCGGGCGGAGAAGCGCGCGTCCTCGGCAGCGGCGCGGGCAGCAAGTGTTTGCCAAAGGGGGTGCCGGCGGACGACTGGCAGGATCTGGTGCCAGACGTTCTCGCGGTCGATCGGTGCGAAGCGCGGCGAGAAGATGTGGCGGATGTAGCGATAGACCGCGTCGTCGCGGGCGGCGAGTTCGACGACCCGGAGCACGGCTTCGGGGGTGAGAACGAAACCCTCTGGGCGATCTTTCACGCGGTAGAAGTTGTGCGGGACACGCCAGCGCCGGCCGGCCTCGTCAGTCCGGGTCACCATCTCCTTGCGGATTTCGATGAGATCGAGCGCCACCAGAATCTTGTTGATCGTGATGAGTTCACCGCGATCCTCGCCGTAGAAGGCCGCCTCGGCTTGCTGGGAGGGAAACGCATAGCCCCGGTACGGTGAGTTCTCGCGACGATCGGTCCAGACCGTGTAGGAGTTGAGCAACCCCACCCCCTTGAGGCCGATCAAGGGTGCGAACTGCGTGATGATGGTATTCCAGTGCCAGAACCAGCCGCGGCGCCGGGTATCCTCGCCGCTCCGTTCTGGCTGCGCGGTCGCTTCGGCCGGCGGGTCGGCCATACGGCGACTCCTTTCCGCGCTCTGCTCCTGACACAGCATAGTTCCACGTGACGCTTGAGTCAAGTCCTAATGGCTTTTGTGCACGTACTTCCGCGATTGCTCCATTCCTGCTGGCCGTGCTGGCGACCCTGCCCTGCGGCGGTCGGTGGCCGGGCTACAACGTGTCCTGGCGAGGGCTCGCCGTTGCTGTCCGCGCAATGGGGTGCGCTCGAGCAGGGCCGCGCGCTGGGCGCCGCGTGCGTTGTGTGGCCGGTGGTCGCCGTCGCTGCGATGAGAGGGCGGCTCGGAGCAGGTTATGGCCGGGAGCCCGCAGCTGGCGTGCCCCATTCGCGTGTCCTCGCCTGCTGCAGCAAGCCAGCAGCGGTGTGCGGCGAGTGGCTGGGCTGCTCTCGCTGTGATCTGCTTGCACCTGGGGGCAGTCGAACACTGCCCTCCATAAGAAGGACACACTGCAGCACGAGCGAAAGCGGACGCGGCAACAGCGCGGAGGCAACACGGTCATCGGCGCACGCTGCGTGCTGGATAGCCCGCGCACGACGACAGCAAGACTCTTCCAGTGCGGCGAAGCGTTGCCGTGCTCCAGATGCTGGCACGTGGCGAATGGCGAGATCCGCAGGAGCACGAGCCCCGATCGAGCGTATGCGTGTTCGCTGCAGGGACAGCGACTGGGACACGTGCCCTATTCGCGCACACCGCGCACGGTATGGCACACCGTCGCCGGACGTACTCACTCGCGCGATTCCTCACGCGTGCTCGATACGCGTGTATCCAAGTGCAGCGCCGGCGCGTGTGCGAATACGCAAACTCGCGCTCTCGCGTTAACATGCATGCGCAGGAGATCATGCGTGCTGAGTTGCTGGAAGAGCAGTGGGGCGATAGCTTGCTTGTTCGCGTGCAGAGCTGCTAGAATAACCACGTGAGCGATGCGCTGGAGGAATGGCGATGGAGATCTTGCTGCCGTATCGAACCGATCCGCGCTTGCTGTTCCAGGTGCTCGAGTACGCGAAGGGGCGTGGGGTCGACCGCAGCGTGCTGGAAACACGGCTCGGCGGAGGAGAGCCGCTCCGCGAGACATTGAATGCGCTCGAGCAGCTTGGCTTGATCGAACGCGATGATGCGGAGATTCGCTTGACGGAGGCGGGGAGACGCCTCGCCTATGCCACGGATGCCGCTGAGCGGCGGCGCGAACTGGCTCGCGCAGTGCTCAGCTATCCACCGTACGGTGGAGCGATCGAGCGGGCGCTCCGGGAGGGGCTCGCCGTCATCGATGGTCCGTGGGTGGAGCGGGTGTGGCAAGTCGAGATGCGACTGGGTCAGCCGCGCAACCGGGTCGAGGAAGCGCGGACCTTCTTCTTCAAGCTCGCGGAGGAGGCAGGGTTGGGGGTGTTCCGCCGCGGTGTTCGAGGGCAGCCCTCGCGACTCATCCTGGCACCCGACATCGAGGAGCAGGTGCGCGCGTTGCGGCCGCTGCTGGTGGAGGAGCGTAGCGGGCTTGTGGAAGGTGAGACTGCAGAGACCGCTGAGCCAGCGAGCGCAGCGCCCTCGGCTGAGCCAGTCCGAGTCTCGCCGGTGCTCGAGCGAAAGCTGGCCGGAGCGGGTGGTGTCGAGGTCGCCGTGACCGTAACGGTCGACCTCACTGCGTGGGACTTGGAGAAGATCGAGGCGTTGTTCCGCTTACTCGGGATCGTGCCGGGAGCGGACAGGCACTGAGGTCGTTCGTTCCGAACCAGCAAGCCTGCCGAGAGCTCCTGGGTTGGCACGCAGCACGCCGCTAGCTCAAGGCGCGCCGCGATCGACTGATTATCGCGAGCTGAGTCCGTTCCGGACCGGCATCATCCGTCGCACTGGGCGATCCGTGCGAGCGCCTTCGGGTCGAGCAACACGAGGCGTTTCCGTCCGATCTCGACGAGACTCCGGTCGCGGAAGCTGTTGAGGGTCGTCGTAATGGTTTCCCGGTAGGTGCCAAGCAGCTCGGCTCGTTGCTGGTGCGTCAGCCCATCGATGATCTGGCGACCTCGCCAGTCGCGGCGATTGGCGAGACGGAGCAGGAGTCCAGCCAGGCGTGAGGGGACACTCTTGAAGGCGAGTTCCTCCAGCTGATCTTCGACCTCCGCAAGGCGCGTACCGCGGATCGGGAGCAGTCGTCGGGCGATGCGTGGGTCGCCGAGGAGCAGTTCTTCGACGTGTGCCCGTGTCATGACACAGACCAGAGAATCGGTGAGCGCTTCGGCGAAGCTGCGGTGCAGGCGTTGCCCCAGGATGGTCATCTCGCCGAACAGCGATCCGGGGCCGAGGCGTGCGAGGACGAGTTTTTTCCCCTCTGGGCTGAGACGGGAGATCTCGACCTCCCCCTCTTTGAGGAGGAAGAGACGCTCGGCTGGTGAGTCCGGATGGTAGATGAGTTGACCGCGGTGGTAGATCACTGCAGCGAGTGCCTGGTCGAGTTGCTGGAGTTCTTCCGTTGTGAGGTCGCGAAAGATCTCCATCATCGAGAGGTACTCGAACGTCCGCCGGCGCGCCAGGGAAGTATCGCTCATGCTGCGTCGAAGCCTCCGGGAATCGAGAACGCTGCCGTGCATCCTACGCCCCCTGTCATTGCGACGCAAGCGACCAGGTGGCTCGGTGGTGGCGTCCCTGGCCGGGTGCATCTCCGAATCCGAGGCATAGCGCGCTCGATTGCGGCTCTTCTGCCGGAGAGCAACGAACGTGCTCGCTCGGTAAGCGAGATTACGGAGCGGAACGCTTTCCATGACTAGGGTGAGAGGTGCGAGGGGACGATCGCGTTGGTTTCGCGGAGGAAGCAGGAGGTGACGCATGGAAAGTCGGCCGCTCGCAACGATGGGTGCTCGCTCGAGCGTCGTCACGACCGGGATCGTTGCTGGGATCGTCGCGGGAATCGTGTTCGCGATGTTCGAAATGATCGTTGCTGCGATCCAGGGGATGGGCTTTTTCGCGCCGTTGCGGATGATCGCAGCGATCGTGTTGGGAGAGGGAACGCTCGAGCCTTCTTCGTCGCTCACCAGTGCGGTCGTCGCTGGCCTGATCGTACATATGATGCTTTCGGCTGTGTACGGTCTGGTACTGGCGCTGGTCGTCCGGGCCTGGACTCTCCTGCAGCAGCCGCTTTGGTTGGTTGTCGGTGCGACGATCTACGGATTCGCGCTCTGGATCGTCAACTTCTTCGTCATCGCGCCGGTCGCTTTCCCCTGGTTCAGCATGGCTGACGACCTCGTGCAGTTCGTTGCCCATACGTTCTTCTTCGGCACCGTCCTCGGTGCTCTGCTCGCGTGGCGCATCGCGCGCCACTAACGCCGTTCGGTCGGTCTCCTCGCTCGCGGGTGGTCGCGCAGTGGATAGCGACCGCCCGCGCTGTTGTCGCTGGTGGTGCCTGCTCGGGTCGCTGCGGAAACGACCGGTGTTCAGGCACAACAGGAGAGGTGGCTGACGTCCTGCGTCACGGCCAGGGCGGCGAGGCGCAGCCCCTCGGCGCTGGTGAGGTACGGGGCGAGGTGCTCGCGCAGATCGGTCAGCGTCAGCCGGCTCGCGACAGCGAGCGTGGCAGCATCGATCAGTTCACCAGCTGCGCTGGCGACAGCCTGGACGCCCAGGAGTCGGTCTGTCTCGGCATCGGCGACGACGAGCACACCGCCAGCATCCTGCAGGTTCACGCGCTCGCGAGCGATCGCGGCAGCTGGTGCGAAGCCGGTAACGACCGAGAACCCCTCGGCCGCTGCCTCGGCGACCGAGAACCCGACCGTCGCGACCTGTGGGTCGGTGAAGACGACAGCCGGGACAGCGCGGAGATTCAGCGTGCGTTCCTCGCCGAGAAGGGCGTTCCGGGCGGCGAGGCGACCGGCTGCTGCCGCGACGGAGACGAACTGCGGGAGACGCGTCACGTCACCTGCTGCGTAGACGCGTGGGTTGGTGGTGCGCAGGGTGGAATCGACGAGGGGCGCGCCGCGCTCGTCGGTCGCGATGCCGGCAACAGCCAGATCGAGCGACTCGGTGTTCGGCGTGCGACCAGTGGCGACCAGGAGTGCTTCGGCTTCGACGATCTCCTCGCGGCCGGCGCGGAGCGCGACGACCCGCACCCCACCTGCGGTGCGCTCGACGCGCTGGACGGTCGTGCCGAGTGCAAAACGCATCCCCTCGGCTGCGAGCCGTTCCTGGAGACTGGTCGCGAGTCGCTCGTCGAGGTCAGGGAGGAGACGTGGTCGCCGCTGGAGGAGCGTCACGGCGGTGCCGAGTCGCAGGAAGGCCTGGCCGAGTTCGAGCGCGACGTACCCAGCACCCAGGATGATGAGCGAGCTGGGTACCTGCTCGAGTTCGAGCGCGGTGGTACTGGTGAGGTAGGGGACGTCAGCTAATCCAGGAATGGGCGGAATCGCTGGGCGGGCACCGGTCGCGAGCAGGACGGTGCGGGGGCGGATGCGGCGCTCTCCGACCGCAACCGTCTCGGGATCGAGGAACCGAGCAGTGCCACGCAGGAGTTCCCAGCCGTAAAAGTCGACGAGTTCCTCGTATTTCTCCCGGCGAAGCGCAGCGATGAGCGACCGTTGCTGGCTGCGGAGCGCCGGGAGGTCGATACCGTCCAGATGCGTCCGGATTCCCTGGTACGGGGCAGTGGCAGCGAGGTGGGCAACCTCAGCTGCGCGCAGGAAAAACTTGCTGGGGACACAGCCGATATTGACGCAGGTGCCGCCGAGGATGCCCTGTTCCACCATCGTGACGCGGGCACCGAGCTGGCGTGCCTCGATGGCGGCAGCGAAGCCGGCACTCCCGCCACCGATGATCAGGAGATCGGTGTCGAAGCTCTCGGACGAACTGGTTGCCTCACGAGGTCGGGAACCTGGCGAGACCGTGACGTCACCGGGGACATACTGGTGGCTGGGTGAGCCGGCGGCGCGGACGGCAGCGCGGAACCGTTCGAGGTCGGCTCCTGGCTCGATGAAAAAGGTGACGAGCCTGCGCTGCCAGTCGGCCTGCGGATGGATGGCTCCCGCCTGCGCGAGTGCCTGCTCGACTCGTCGCTCGCAGTCCCGGCACGTCATTCCCGCGACCGTCAGCGTGACGCGTGTGCGGTTCGATTCCGGCATGGGGGGACCTCCTTCCGTTCGGCAGCGTGGTGCCAGGATCGCATACCCAGATACGAATACTCTTCTTCTGTCGGTGCCCTCGCTTGTGTCGTTGTATCGCATGTATGCCGTCGCACGTTCACTCTAACACATACGGAAATGCGAAAACACTGTGTCTGCGATTTTCCCGATCGGGCACGGCAGGGCTGGTGGTCGCGCGTGCAGATGTCGTACGGCGTTGTCTCGGTTATCCTTCCGGCAGTGTTGTCGAGTCGGCACGGCGGGAGGCGTGCGATGAGACGGGAACGGCGAGCGCGGTGGATCGGCTGGTTGGCCTGGACGAACGCTCTGGCGATGGGACTGGTGCTCTTGCTCGGCGCGACCGTCACGGCGACGGGATCGGGTTTCGGTTGTGGCGAGTCGTGGCCGCTCTGCCATGGGCGGTTGCTCCCGCCCCTGACTGTGGAAGGGATCATCGAGTACAGCCACCGGCTCGCGACGCTGGTGAGTGGTCTGGTCCTCGTGGCGCTCCTTCTCCTCGTCGCGCTCGAGCGCCGGTCCGTCTTCGCCCGCTGGGAGACCCGGATCGTCGCGGGGCTTCTCGTCGGTACGCTCGTGCTCCAGTCGGCACTCGGTGCCTGGGCGGTGCTGGCGCCGCGCTACCCGCCGGTGATGGCTGTCCACTTCGGGGTGTCGCTCACGGTCTTCGCGAGCGCGCTCCTGCTGGCGCTCATCCTGACGCGCGGCGAGTCGCTGCGGGAACGGCGGTGCGTGGCGCTCCCCGGGTCGGTCAGCTGGGCGAGCTGGGGGCTCTTGGTCGGTACGTATGCGGTAGTCTATCTCGGCGCGTATGTCCGGCATGCCAACGCGAGCCTGGCCTGCCTCGACTGGCCGCTCTGTCAGGGGAAGCTGGTGCCGGACCTCGCTGGCCCAACGGGAATCGTCTTCCTGCACCGGTCGAGCGCGCTGCTCCTGACGCTGGCCCTGACGAGTCTCGTCGTACGTCTGTGGCGAGACGATGCACTCCGCCGCGCGCGGCCGGATATCGTGCGGAGCGGTACGCTCGCGCTCCTGCTCCTGCTCGCCCAGTCGGCGACCGGTGCCTGGGTCGTTTTCAGCCGGATGAGTCTCGGAAGCATCTTGGCACACGCGGCGGTGGTGACGCTACTGTTCGGGGTGCTCTCGGTGCTTGCCTATCAGGCGTTGCCGGTGCGGGTGGGAACAGTGCGCCGCTCGGCAGCGGTCGCTGAGCCAGTGCAGGTGTCGCGCTGAGCGCAGAATGGACCGCACGGGGGGAAGGAGTGACGGAGGAAGCAGATCACACCAGCCCAGCGTGGCCAGACAATATCGTGATTCGCGTGCGCGGGCCGTTCTACGACGTCCTGACGCCACAGGGCGTGCTCCGCTGCGTCGTGCGTGGAGCCTTGAAGAAGGAGCGGCGACGCGAGGATCTCGTTGTCGTCGGTGATCGCGTCGAGGTCCGGGTCGTCGCGCCCGGTGAAGGGGTGATCGAGGCAGTCGCACCGCGGCGGCGGGCGCTGGTCCGGCGTGCCCGTGACCGCGAGGCTGCGCAGGTGATCGTCGCCAATCTCGACCAGCTGGTGGTCGTCATGGCGGCGGCGCAGCCGGAGCTGAGCCTCGGGATGCTCGACCGTTTCCTGGTCGTGGCCGAATCGCAAGATCTGCCGACGGTGATTTGCCTGAACAAAGTCGATTTGGATTCGGAAGGGCGGGCACGGACCGCGCTCGTGCCCTACCGCGCAATCGGCTATCCGGTGGTGGAGACGAGCGTAGTGACCGGCGAAGGGCTCGCCGAGCTGTGGCAGGCGCTGGAAGGGAAGCTCTCGGCACTCGCCGGGCCGTCCGGTGTCGGGAAGACGAGTCTGGTCAAAGCGTTCCGACCGGAACTCGATCTCCGTATCGGGGCAGTGAGCGAGGCGACTGGGCGGGGACGCCACACGACGACGGCGAGCGAGCTGATCCAGCTGGACGAGCGTACCTTTCTGGTCGATACACCGGGTATCGGGGTGCTGCATCTGTGGGCGATTCTCCCGGAAGAGCTGGGGCGGTGTTACCGGGAGTTCCGCCGGTATCTCGGTGCCTGCGCCTACCGCGATTGCCGGCACCTGGACGAACCCGACTGTGCGGTTCGCGCGGCGGTCGAAGCTGGTGAGATCGACCCGGGACGCTACGAGCGGTACCGGGCGATCTATCGCGAGCTCGAGGAGGAAGCGGAGCGATACGGGCGCTGGGAGATCGAGCGGCTACGGCGTGGAAGGGGGACACGGTGAGTGCAGATCTCGTCGCGGCAGTACGGTCAGCAGTGGAGTCGACGCTACGCGAGCAGCACGACGTGCTGCGAGAGCTCGTGCGCGGCCTCACGCCGCATGTCTTGAACTGGTCGCCCGGCCCGGAAATGAACTCGATCGCCGTCCTGGTGGGGCATCTGCTCGATGCCGAACGGTATCTCGTGGCGGCAGCACTCGGCGAGACGATCGAGCGCGACCGCGAGCGGTGGTTCCGGTACGAGGCACCGAGCGATACCGCTCTCCTCGACCTCATCGATCAGGTGGAGCGCGAGACGCTCGAGCGTCTGGCACGCCTGACGGCCGAAACGCTGGTTCAGGAGTTTTCGCCGCCGAACGACCGTCTGGGGCGGCGCTTTACCGGTATGCGCTGGTTGCTGCATGGGATCCAGCACAACCGCGAGCATATCGGGCAGGCGCTCTTGACGCGTCAGCTGGCCGAGCAGCGTGGGATCGGCTGAAGCGGAGGGCGCGATGTCGCCCTGGCTGGTGCGGTTTCTCGGGATCCTGCTTGCCCTCGGCATCGTCGCCGGGCTCTTTGCCCTGGCTTTCTTCAAGGCGGGCGTGCTGTGAGGATACTCGGGGCTGGACCGGCAGCCTTCGGGTCCCGGTTCTGGCGCAAGAGAACCGGGGCAGGCGGGTGAGCCTGCCCCGATTGCTGCCGTGCGGAGGGCTGGTCACTCAGCCGACTGGTGGCCGTTGCTCCCGACGGTAACGGCCTGGCGGCTCGGCAGCTCGAGGTCGGCGCGAATGTTGTCCTCGAAGTGCTCGATATGGCGTCGCATCGCCTCGTGCGCCGCCACCGGGTCGCTCGCAGCGATGGCACGGTAGATCTCCTCGTGCCCCTCGTGGGTGCGGGCCAAGCGCTCTGCAGAACGGCTCGTCATGAGCCAGCTGCTGAAGAGCACCTCGCTGAGCGGGCGCCGTGCCTCGCGGAGCAGACGGTTGCCGGCTGCCTCCATGATCGCCTCATGGAAGGCGATATCCAGGTTGACATAGGTGGAGGGGTCGGAGACTGCCGTGCGCATCCGTTCCAGGATCTCGCTGAGCCGGGCTAGCTGCTCCGGCGTACGGCGTTGCGCAGCGAGTTCGGCTGCTGCCAGTTCCAGGATCTTGCGCAGCTCCAGAATCTCCTCGAGCCAACTCGGATCACGGTTGGAGCGCAGCCGCTCGAAGAGAATCTGCGGGTCGAGCTGGTCCCACTGCTCGGGTGGTTGGATCCACATCCCGCTCCCGTGGCGGACAGCGACCAGCCCTTTCTCGGCCAGGATGCGGATCGCCTCGCGGATCACGATGCGGCTCACGCCGAACTGCCGGGCCAGTTCCGGTTCCGAGGGGAGCGCCGTGCCCGGCGGGAGCGCGCCGCTGACGATCTGCTTGAGCAGCTCTTCCACCACACGCTGGTGGAGCCGTGCCTGGGTGATCGGCTTACCGGTGACCTGTGTCGCTCTCATCATCGCACACTCCTCGATCCTGCTCATCACAGGTCTTTCGTTTCGTTCCTAAAGTGTACCGCGTTCCGTGTGGCGAACGTGAACGGTCCGTTTCGCCACACAGAACAGTTTGCCAATTTCGTGCCGTGCACGGTGCCAGGGATCTCTTGATTTCCGCTGTGCAGGTGGACGAAAGAGCGTATTCTGTTCTCGAGGCGTGAACGCTCGGTCACAGCTCGTTGCGTCATGGTGCACGGCGTCCCCTAGCGCCAGGGACGACCGCCGAGGGCATGGATGAGCGCGATCGCCAGCGCGAGCCAGCTCACGACGAGCGCGGCATCGGGAATGACGGCGGGCAAGGTATAGGCGACGAGGAGCAGCGCGGCGGCGATCGCTGCCCAGCGCCAGCGCCGACCGAGCAGCCGCCCGATCGCCAGCGCCGCGGCGATGAGGATACTCGCCGCGATGACCGGTTCGCTCGTCGCTGGGATGGCTGGCTCGAGCACGAGACCGAGTCGTGCTGGGGAGAGCGGTCCGGCCAGGGCGCGGGCGAGCGCGAGCAGCCCGGCCAGGGCAGCCGGCAGCCAGAACCAGGCCGGCCGAGCCGGCCGGTATCGTGTCACGTGCAGGCGGGCGAGGCTCACGGCGCCGACCGCGAGTGAGCTCAGTCCGGCGAGTTCGACGAGACCACTGGTCGCTTCCACCAGGACGATGCCGAGTGTCAGGGTTCCCGCAGTCAGCCAGGTGACCACGGACCACCACGGTCGGAGCACGAGCGCTGCTCCGCTCGCTGTTGCGAGCGCCAGCACCGTGAGGAGGAGCGCGAACCGTGGGAGCCCGAGCGTCGGTGAAGCGATGGCAAAGCTGGCGAAGCACCCGGCGAGGAACAGAACGAGCGCTGCTCGTTGCCAGCCGCGACGCCAGCGGCCGCTGCCAGCCAGGACGATAGCGAGTGCGAGCCAGGTTATCGGTTTCAGGACCGGTTCCGGATGGCGCGCAGCGGCGAACGCGAGACTCGCGGTCGCGAACCCCGCTGCGACTTCGGCCGACGTCTGGCTGGCGGTTGCGTGCGGCCTGGCTTGCCAGAGAAGGAGCGCCAGAAGCGCCGAGAGGCCCGCGAAGACGACCGCTCCGGCTGCTTGCGTCGTGGCTGCTGCCGACCGGAGGAGCCAGCCGACGGTGCCCAGCGCGAGGAGTGCGGTGCCCGCCATGGGAACAGCGACGGCGCGGCCGCTTCGGGTTCCCCAGAACCAGCCCGGGAAGGTCGCGAGCCAGGGGACACCGAGGGCGAGGAGGACTGGCATGTCGGATGCCTCTCCTGTTGCGACCAAGGCTGGCATGCCCGCAGCGAGGGGCGCCAGCGGGAGCCATTCCCAGGCGACCTCGGTGCGGGATGCTTGCAGCGTGCGGCGCACCAGCAGCGTGGTTGCGAGGACGAGCGCGGTGATCCAGGCGACGGAGAAAGCCGGCGGAAGGAGCGCTTCAAGCGCGGGGGCACCAGCTGTCGCTGCGAGCGCGAGCGCTGCAGCGAGCAAAAAGTCGCGTCGACAGGCGAGCGCGAGTGTTGGCAGCGTGACGACGAGAACGCTGGCTGTCATCGCACCGCGCGGTACCGCCGGGCCGAGACGACTGACCGCGAAACTCCAGGTGGCTACCATGCCGAGTGCCACAAGCAGGGCGACATGTGCCTGGGTCGGTCGGGTGCGAGCGCGGAGCGCGAATCCGATGAGCAAGCCGCTGGCGAGGAGCGTGCTGGCCAGGCTGACCCAGGGGGCGAACCGTCCGGCCAGGTTAGGCTGGAATGTGACGATGACCGCGAGCGCGGTGAGTGCCACGATCGCTCCGAGCCACAGCGGGAGGAACGGTCGCGCGATCGGCGGTGTCGCCCGATGACCGGACGGTACGGGCACCGGTGCGGCCGAGGTTGCTGCAGGTGCTGGCGGCGCATGCTCCGCTGCTGGTTGGGCCGGTGGCTGTGGGCTCGGCTCCGCTTCGCTCGGCACTGCTGTCGCCTGCTCCGCGCTGCTGCCGTTGGGCTGGAGCGCTGGCAGGCTCGTACGGGTAGCCAGGGCGGCGAACTGTTCTTCGAGCCAGCGCAGGCGTCGTTCGAGGTGGGCCAGTCGGTCAGCCTCATCGGTCGTTGCCGGGGCGAGCGAGCGGAGCGGTTCGGCCGGTCGGGTTGGTCCGGAGCCGTTCGCCGCCGAACGGATCGCCTGGAAGAGCTCGTCCGGCCGACTGCTCTTGACGACGTAGGCGACTGCACCGGCAGCGCGAGCGGCCTCACCGTGTGTCGTCGCATCGTACATCGTGAGCATGACGATCCGCAGATTCGGGAACCGCTCGTGGAGCGCAGCGGTCGCGGCGATGCCATCCAGGTCAGGCATCGCGATGTCCATCAGGACGATATCGGGAGCGAGGGTCCGCGCGAGTTCGAGCGCTTCGCTGCCGGAGGCCGCTTCGCCGACAACGACCAGATCCTCGGTCGTCGCCAGGAGCTGGCGCAGCCCCTGCCGGAAGAGTGCGTGGTCATCGACGAGCAGAATGCGGATCGGTCGCTCGGCCATGCCTGCCGTCCCTGCGGCTGCCGGCAGGTCGCCGTGACTGCGGCAGCGTTCTCTCGGGACAATCTTCCCATGTCCGGGCAGTCCGCTGCTACTCGGTGACGCTCTCGTCGCGTTCGACGAGGCCGAACGAGTCCGCGAGGGCGACCGGCTCGCCACCGCGGACGTAGACGCGGGGGATGCGCGCTGCCAGACTGGTGAGGATCTCGTAGGCGATCGTCCCGCTGAGTTCGGCTGCCTCCCAGGCCGACATGGCGCCGCTGGCTGTGTCACCGAGCACGATGACCGGGTCACCGAGCTGGGCCTGGGGCACGTCCTCGAGCGAGACGATCGTCTGGTCCATACAGACCCGGCCGCGGATGGGGCAGCGGACTCCGTGGACGAGGAACCAGCCACGGTTGGAGAGGGAGCGCGGGAGCCCGTCGGCGTAGCCGACCGGAACGAGTCCACAGCGCGTGGGCCGGTCGGTGACGTAGGTATGGCCGTAGGAGATGCCTTCACCGGCATCGACGGTGAAGCAGCGCGCGAGCCGTGCACGGAGTTCCAGGGCTGGTCGGACGCCTGGTGGGAGCGCCATGGCTGGGTCAGGAGTCAGTCCGTAGAAGGCGATACCGATCCGGACGACCTGACGACCGGGCAGATCGGGGTCTCCGATCGCACCGCGGAGCGTCGCCGCGCTGTTAGCCTGGTGGACGACCGGCGGGTGCAGCCCTTCGGCGAGCAAGCGCTCGCGGACTGCTCGGAAGCGTGCCTGCTGGAGCCGCAGCATGCGGCAGTCGGGGGCATCGGCGGTCGCGAAATGGGTGTACACACCCTCGAACTCCAGGGCGGGATCGTGGTGGAGCGCGCGAGCGAGAGCGATCGCTTCCGCTGGGTCGGCCCCGAAGCGGTGCATACCGGTATCGACCTCGAGGTGGACGCGAGCGCGCCGGCCGAGCGCGAGCGCAGCACGGCGTACCGCCACGATATCGACGAGCGAGCCGACGGCGATGGTGAGGTCGGAGGCCACCGCCTCGCGCAGCCGGTCGTGGTTCGGTGGGCCGAGCACGACGACCGGCGCGGTGATCCCAGCCTGGCGGAGGACTAGTCCCTCCTCGATGCGTGCGACACCGAGCCAGCGGGCGCCGCCAGCGAGCGCGGCGCGGGCCGTTGGCACCAAGCCGTGACCGTAGGCGTTCGCCTTGAGGATAGCCAGGAGCTCGACGTCCGGCGGGAGCATGCGCAGGAGTGCCCGGACGTTCGTGGCGAGCTGGTCGAGGTCGACGAGCGCGTGGAGCGCTGCCTGGGCGGCACGGAGGCGCTCGCACCAGCCGCTCGGGCACGCTAGTGACCTATCGGCAGCGGTACGGTCCGTGATCCCCATCCCTTCCCCCGGAGTGTCCCGCGACGAGTATGCCCCAGCGGCACAGCCCTCGTGCAGGGGGTGAACGGACAGGGAGCGTTCTTCCGGTTTCGACCCCGGCGAGCCGGGGCGAGCGGGTCATCCCCCTGGACGCCAACGCAGCCAGCTCGTCCCGGTGGCGCTCACAGCGTGAAGCCGGCCGGGAACGGGTCGTCGTCGCGCAGGACCAGCGTGGCGATACCCATGCAGTAGGACATCGTACTGATCTCGCTGTGGATCGCCTCGCCATCGCGGCGCAGCGGTCGAGCGGTGAAGCGGAGACCGACCGGACTTTCGTGGAAGTACGGTGCACCGAGGGGCAACCGTCCGGCTGCGACCAGCGCTGCGACGCGTGCCGCGGTACCGGTACCCGACGGTGTTCGGCCCATGGTGCGTGGTGCGTAGAAGTTCGCGACGCGGGCGCCGGCCGGCTGGGCGGTGGAGCTGGGTGGGAGCGGTGTGCCATCCGCATCGAGTTCCTGGACGAGCGTGACCAGATCGACCGGGCGCGCAGCCGCGACCCCTGGAACGTCGGCGCGCAGCTGGTCGCGGGCTGCTTGCCAGAGGATCGTCCCGATCTCCAGCACGCGCTCGCGGGCAGCTGGTGACTGCTGCGCACCGAGCTCGAGATCGAGGGCCGTGGCATCGGCGAAGGCGTAGAGCAGTCCGCCCCAGGCGAGCGTCACTGGGACTGTGCCGAGTTCGGTCTCCAGCTGGGCGTTGCCGAGTGCGTACGTCGGGCCGCTCGCCATGGTGACCGCGACGACTCGCCCGGCGCGGAGCGTGACGCGAACGGGCAGGGGGCCGAGGACGGTATCGAGAACGAGTTCCTGTTCGCCGTCGTCGGTCGTGCGGGGAACGAGACCGCTCTCGACGAGGGCGACAGCGACACTGAAGGTCGAGTCGCCACAGGCATCGAAATAGCCATCGGGATGGACGAAGATGACGCCAGCGTGGCTTGTTGGGCGTTCTGGCTCCGTGAGGAAGGCACCGAGCATATTGCGGTGCCCGCGCGGTTCGCAACAGATGAGCGCGCGGAGATGGTCGAAGCGGCTGGCGAGGTCATCCTGCTTTTCGCGGATCGTGCGGCCGCGGAGCGGTGGACAACCGCTGACGACGATCCGGGTCGCTTGTCCGTGGTGGTAATCCCAGACCTGAAGGACGTGTCGGGCATTGCCGAACATCGAGCGTACTCCTCGCTCGTTCCGTACGGTACCGTTTCTGGTAGCTCGGCTCGAGCCGAGCCGGAGCCATGATACGACGGAAGGCCGGCGCGGGGACACGGAGGCGAGGAGGTGACCGTGAACCGGCAGGAGCCGTACGCGCGTGGGATCGTACCGGAACGGCCGTTCGTCGCGGTGCGGCCGCTGTACGGCGAGGTCGTTGCGGTGCTCGGTGTGAGTTTTCCCGATCGGAACCTCGAGCTCGAGCCGTTCGCCTCGCGAGCTCTCCCGGACGGGTCGATCGCCGAAGTCTGCGTGACCGACGACAGCGAGGCGAAGCCGGGCCGCCGGGTTCCCCGGGCGGCGTATCTAGGGTTCGTGCGCTTCGCGCAGGGTGGCATCGTTGCGGTCGGCATGACATGCCGGATCGGCGAAGAGATCGTCGGCGAGGTCGTCGGCTTCGACGGGGTGCACGCGCCGAACCACTGGAACATCGTGGTGCGGAGCGAGCGGTTCGCCAACGGCGCCGAGCGGGGGTTGGAGGTCGGGATGCTGGTCGAATTTCTCTACGGTTAACGAGGTCGAACGACAAACAGGAGTGTTCCGGCTTCGAGGAAGCCTTGTGCCAGGGGTGCGCTTGGGAGTACGGTGGAATCAGGAGGGGCAACGTCGAACATCGGTGCACAGCGAGAGGAGTGAGACGCATTGCGACGGCTCCTGATCCGCTTCCTGATCTGGCTGCGCTCGAGTTCGAGTCTCGCTCGCTGGAGTCTCCTCGCCCTCCTCGTCGGGATCATCGCTGGTTTCGGTGCCATCCTCTTCTACTGGCTCCTCGAACAGGGGACGCACTGGCTGCTCGCTGGTATCGGTGGCTACGAACCGCCAGCCCCCTCTGCCGAAGGGAATCGGCCGCCGAGCGAGTTGCCCCCATCGTGGATCGTGCCACTCGTCGTGGCAGCCGGTGGTCTCGTGAGCGGCATCCTCGTGCAGCGGTTCGCTCCGGAGGCAGCTGGGCATGGTACCGATGCAGCGATCGAGGCATTCCATCATCGTGAGGGGCGGGTGCGGCTCCGCGTGATTCCCGTGAAGGTGATCGCCTCGGCGATCACCATCGGCTCGGGCGGCTCGGGCGGTCGCGAGGGGCCGACGGCGCAGATCGCGGCTGGGCTCGGTTCGTATCTGGCGGAACTCTTGCGACTGCGCCCGACGGACCGGCGGATCCTGCTCGCGGTGGGGATGGGAGCTGGCGTCGGAGCGATCTTCCGTGCACCACTGGGTGGTGCTGTTCTCGCTGCCGAGATCCTCTACCTGCACGACTTCGAGGCGGCAGTGCTCTTCCCAGCGTTCCTCGCTTCTATAGTCGCGTTCGCGATCTTCGGAAGCTGGGCTGGCTGGGAGCCGATCTTCGGTTCGCGACCGGATCTCCGCTTCGCTTCGGTTAGCGAATTGCCAGCCTATGCCGGACTCGGGATCCTCTGTGGTCTCGTTGGGATCGTCTACGCGAAGACGTTCTACGGTGTCGAGCACGGCTTCCGTCGCCTACCCTTGCCGGCCTGGCTGCGACCAGCGCTCGGTGGCCTCTTGACTGGCTTGCTCGGGCTCGCGTTTCCGCAGGCGCTCGGCACTGGCTACGGTTGGGTGCAATGGCTGATGGACCCGGCGCATGCCGCTGCGCTCTCGCTCGGCGTCTTGCTCCTGCTCCCGTTCGTCAAGATCCTGGCGACGGCATGCAGTATCGGTTCGGGTGGCTCGGGTGGCATCTTCGGCCCGGGCGTCGTGATCGGGGCGTTCCTCGGTGTGGCGTGGTGGCGCATCTTGACCGATCTCGGAGTACCCGGGACGCCTGGCGTCGCGCCGTTGGTGATCATCGGCATGATGGCGCTCTTCGGGAGCATCGCTCATGCCTCGCTGGCGACGATGCTCATGGTCGCCGAGATGACTGGCAATCTTTCGCTCCTCGCGCCGGCGATGCTCGCTGTCGGTATCGCGAGCATCGTCGTGGGAAACCAGACGATCTACCGGAATCAGGTTCCGCGCCGGGCGGATTCCCCGGCCTTCCGGCTCCAGTACAGCTTCCCGTTGTTGCGTGGGCTGCAGGTGCGCGATGCCAAAGAAACGCCGCCGCTCGTGTTGCGGCTCGGCATGCCGGCGGCCGAGGCGTTGCGCCAGCTCGAGTCGGCCAGCCTCGTGGCTGCACCGGTCGTCGATGCCCATGATCGGTTCGTCGGTATCGTGTTCCGTGAGCGGCTGAGCGATGGAGCGCGGCTCGACGAGCGCTCGGTGGTGCGAGGGCCCACAGCCCAAGAGACGGAACGGCTGGACGAAGTGTTCCAGCGGGTCATCGAACAACCCTCCCAATGGCTTCCCGTTGTGGACGAGAACGATCAGTTCCAGGGGATCGTCACGCCACGCGGTATTCTCGCCGCGTACCGCCGGGCGAGTCGCGATGCAGTCCGGCACCTCGAGTGGGTCACGACGGAGCATGTTCTCCTCGATGTTACGGTTCCATCGTCGTCACCCTCTGTCGGACGAGCGCTCAAGGATCTTCGGTTGCCGTCCGATGCGCTCGTCATCGCGATCCGGCGTGGTGGTACGACCTTGCTCCCGCGGGGTGACACGCGGATCGAGGCAGGTGACCGGCTGACCGTCCTCGTGAAAGTCGCGAGTGCAGATCGTGTGCGTGAGTTCTTCGGCGACCACCGAGTCGTGGACGAGCGTGCGTAGCCTTCCTCCTGCGTCAGCCGCTCAGGCCGGTGTCGGGTATGCTGAGCGCGGAACGCACCGGACCAACGTGGAGAGGAGCGTGACCAGTGGCGACGGTGGCGGAGGTGGTAGCGCAGGAGCTGCGCGCAGCGGGGGTCGACCGGGCGTTCGGCCTCCCTGGTGGCGAGGTGCTGCTGCTCATCGACGCGTTGCGCCGGTCGGAGATCCGGTTCACCCTCTGCCGGCACGAGGCGGTCGCTGGGATCGCGGCTGGCGTCTACGGGAAACTCCGGCGCACGGCCGGTGTGGCGGTCGCAACATTGGGTCCTGGTGCGGCCAACTTGATGCTGGCGCTGGCCAATGCCTGGCTCGACCGCGAACCGCTCGTGGCCATCACGGCCGACCTTCCCGCTAGCTGGCCACCCAGCCACACCCACCAGCGCTTACCGCTCCACGAGGTGTATCGTCCCATCGTCAAGCACGTCGAAGCGGTGACGCCGCTCGATCCACACCGGGTCGTCCGGCGGGCACTGGCGGCGGCGACGAGCGAGCCAGCTGGGCCGGCCTACCTCACGCTCTCGGCCGAGGATGCCGTGCAGCCGGCCCGGCTGGTGAGCGACGAAGCGCGATCGGTGCAGGTGATCAGCTCGCCGGTGGAAGCCCGGGCGGCGGCCGAGGAACTGGCGCGACGCCTGGGGGAGGCTGAGCGTCCGCTTGTCGTCCTCGGACTCGGCGTGCGCCCGGACCATGCGCCGGCGCTGCGACGCTGGCTGGCAGCCTGGCAGCTGCCGGTTGCGGTGACGCCGAAGGGAAAGGGGCTGGTCGACGAGCAGGATCCGGCGACCGACTTCGTCGGTGTGGTCGGGGGCATGGCGATCGACGACCTCATGGTCGAGGCGGTGCAGCGCGCCGACCTCATCGTCGGCTTCGGCTTCGATCCGGTCGAGGTCGACAAAACGTGGCACGCGCACCGGCCGATCCTGTGGGTCCTGGAGTCGGTCCAGGCGGCCGGCGTGCTGCCGCGCCGCGAGGTCCTCCTGGTCGAGCACGGTGCGCTTCTGGCAGCGCTCGACGAGCTGACGCCTCCGCGCAACTGGGAGCGACCGTTCCGGGATATCCAGGAAGAACGTGCGGCGATCGCCGCGGGGCGGAGTCGCGCACCGGCGCAGGGGCTCGCACCGGTGCGGATCGTCGCGGCGCTGGCTCGGGTGCTGCCGCCGGAGACGATCGTGACCACCGATGTCGGCTCGCACAAGTACCTCTTCGGGCAGTTCTGGCCGAGCCGGCATCCGGAGACGTTCTGGATGTCGAACGGTCTTTCCGGTATGGGGTACGGGCTGGCGGCGGCGATCGGGGCGAAGCTGGCGCGACCGGACGCGCCGGTGCTCGCGGTGCTGGGCGACGGTGGGTTCTCGATGGTCTGCCAGGAACTGGAGACAGCCCGGCGGGTGGGTGCGCCGGTGATCGTCCTGGTGATCGCCGATCGCTCGTACTCGCTCATCCAGATCGGGCAGGAGAACCGAGGGCTCCCACGGTACGGGGTCGACTTCGAGCCGATCGACAGCGTGCTGGTGGCACGGGCGTGCGGGTGTGCCGGCACGGTGGCGCGGACGATCGAGGAACTCGCTGCGGCAGCGGAGCAGGCGCGGGAGGCGACCCAGCGAGGGATCCCGTTCGTCATCGAAGTCCCGCTGGATCCAGCGGCCTATCGGCCGATCGTCTGAGCCGTGGGCCGGCGGACACCGGCACCTGCCTCGCCCGTACAAGCGAGCGGGGCTGGGTGACCGATGGACAGGATCGTCGGTGCGGCGGGGTGAGGTGTTTCTCGTCTACCTGGCCTGGGCGGGGCGTGCATTGTCCGTCCGCGTTGGAGATACCGCCGGCTAGCTGGGATTGGCGACCCGCTGAGCTGGCGCGTCGGGCGCGCCCGACCCCTACCGGAGGCACGGTGGTCGACCGGTGCCGGTGGAACCGGTGCGGACGATCGTGCGGCGCTCGCCAACGCCGCCAGCCCTGTAGGGGCGCGGCGTGCCGCACCCGGCCGCGCCGAAAGGCGCGGCACACGCACTGCACCAGGCGTGCCACCACGTGCGCAGGGTGGCACCGCCCTCGCGCGCAGAGGATCCGTCCCGTTCCCGTGCCACCACGTGCGCAGGGTGGCACCCCCGTGCGGGGCATGCTGGCCCTATCGGGCCGGACGGGTCAGGCACGCCTGCCCCGAAGGGTCACGCACGCGTGACCCCTACACCGACACAGCGACCGCGGTCGCATGCCGTCGGTCACCCTTGGCGCATCGCCTGCGTCTTCGTAGGGGCGAAGCGTGCCTCGCCCAGGGGAATACCCCTCACCCCCGCCTCGCTCCGCTCGGCACCCCCTCTCCCGCATCGCGCGGGAGAGAGGGCCGGGGGGTGAGGGAGGCTCCGCCGCCTGCCGCGCGTGTGGGTGGACATGACGGGTCGGTGGCCTCGTGCCCCGGCCCTGACGGGCCGGGCGGGTCGGGCACGCCCGACCCCTACAGGGATGGCGGTGGCCGATAGGGGCCGGTGGGCCGTCGGCAGGCAACCGTCTCCGACCGTCCAAACCGTGTAGGGGCGAAGCGTGCCTCGCCCAGGGGAATACCCCTCACCCCCGCCTCGCTCCTGCGGCATACGGGTGCACGTGCCGGGCCTCCGGGCCAGGCCAGGTCAGGCACGCCTGACCCCGACGGGGGTACGGGGACTCTGCAGCAACCGTGACCGTCGCTCGATCGCGGTCGGTGCCTCGCCTCCCGTTCTGTAGGGGCGCGGCACGCCGCGCCCGTCCGCGCCCAAGGCGCGGCATCCCTCCCTCACATTGCTGGCCCTGCCGGGTCGGACGGGTCAGGTAGCGCCTGATCCCGACAGGGAAACGGTTGGGTCTGCGGGGGTGAGGATGGTAGGCGGTCAGTCACGGAGGCACATCGTCGGCACCGTGTCGGGGGAAGCAGCGCGCAGGTACAGCAGGCTCTCCAGCACGTGCCGGTGCTGGCGCGGCGGACAGGTCAGACGACGCCGGACCGCGAGAGGTAGCGCAACTTTGCCCGCCGTGTCCGTCGAGACTCTCTCGTTCCGGCTCTGGACAGATAGCGTGTTCTCGTCTATGCTAGAGCAGTGAACAACCGAGCGCCGCAAAGGCGGCGAAGAGGAGAGTACCCAGCGGGATCGGTCCAGCGAGCCGCGGGTGGTGGGAAGGCGGCCCGTTACCGTTGGGGAAGAAGGCCTCGGAGCTGCGTCCCGATCCGCGCGGAGCGCGGGGTAGGCGACGACGGTAGCCCCCGTTATCGGGCTGCACTCGGCCGAGCGGCCGAGTGGTCGAGGCCGCGGCCCGTGAGGGCGCGGCGAAGCGGGGTGGTACCGCGAGACGGCACCGCTCGCCCCCGCCGGGGTGAGCGGTTTTCGGTTTTCTGGAGTACTACGCATGGAACGGAGCGGCAGCGAGCATTTGGCAAGTGTGGTCGAAGCGCCGGCCTGTACCGGGTGCAGCCAGCCCGGTACGTTCCTGGCCG
>Ga0207870_100247_pt1 | contig 45199 bp, 43 predicted proteins | sample CeladaPassage60B_FD_187477 | JGI IMG/M metagenome (GOLD analysis project Ga0207870, IMG submission 187477) | Cellulose-adapted microbial communities from the Joint BioEnergy Institute, USA - Passage3 60B (SPAdes) (version 2) | ecosystem: Engineered > Bioreactor > Continuous culture > Unclassified... | reverse complement strand
CCATCTGCGAGCGATAACGCTTTGCGACTCTACCGTTCACGAGCGACAGTCAACAGACTACCTCGTCCGCGTTTCGCTCGTCCGACTGCTCGGCCACTTCGTTCAGGACGTTCACCGGGCCCTGGTGTGGGTTTCCGTGCTCCGAGCCGGAATCACGACGAGTGTGCTCCCCTTCCTGGCTCGTTGCCTCCACGATCGCCTCATGAGGAGGTGGCAGCTGGACTTCTCGCGACGCCCATCACCTTCTGATTCGACAACGAGGTCGCCCATCCGTACACGACGCTCGCTGCGGGAACGACTGGTCTCGCGTTCCTCGCGCTGGCACTCGCGCGTGATCTTTGGCCTGGTGTCCGTGGCGCAGCCGTAGCACTCGCCTGGGCTCTCCTGGCTGAGTTCCGGCAGGATCTGCTCCTTTTGCTTGCAGCGCTGTTCCTCGCTGCACGGCGGGGGCGTCCGCTGCGCGACTGGCTCACAGACTGTTGCGCTGGGTCGATCGGTCTCCTTGCCTGGCTGATGCCCACGGCTTCCCTGTCCGAGGGCTTCGTCAAGCAACTGTACATGACGTTCCGTCAAAATTCACAGGTCAGCGGCTCTTCCTCGCTGTTCGCTCTCGTATGGCAGGCACTGCAGACCCATGCGCTCGTACTCGCAACTTTTCTCTGGGAGGGGCTCAGCTGTGCACTCCCGGGGTTGCTGGTCTTCCTCCTGTACTGCGGGTTGCGACCCGCCGCCGGTGGTCCAGCGCTCCGCTCGCTCCTCCTCTGGGCCGCCCCTCGCCTCATTCCTCGCCGTCAACATCGGCAACTACGGCTACACCTTCACCGCGCTGCCCGCACTCATCGTGCTAGCTACCCGCGGTCTGATCGCGGACGCACCCGGCAGCCTGTGATTCACGAGACGCCTTGCTGCCCGCGCCAGTGCCTCGATCCGGATCGGTTGTACCGCCCTTGCCTGCTGGCTCGCCATCGCCGTGACCGCGGAAAACTCCTACTCTTCCTGCGCAATCACAACCCAGCGCACGCGCATCGCCTACTTCGACCAGACGATACGTGCGCGGATCCAGTGCGTTCGCGAACAGTGTCGACCTGAGGAGATCCTCCTGTTCAGTTCGGCGTACTATCAGCATGTCCGCTGCTTCCTGCTCGAGTACCGCACCTGGTTTTGGGATCCGGCACGCTGACCGGTGGGTGTGCGGCCGGTCGAGCCAGACATCGGCTGGCTCATAATCTTTGACCAACTGGTTCGTCCTGCCCCCGACCGATCCGGCTCCACCTGGGTGGAGTCGATTTCACTCGTCTCCTGCCGGTGACACGCCAGTCTTCGACAGCCAGCAGTTGACACTGAGCATCGAAAGGATGGAGCGTCGATAGTCGCAGCCCTCGATCGCACGCCCCTCACGCTCCCACGCCCGTACTCGGACAACCAGGCGTTGGTGCTCGCCGTGGCACGTCTCCTATTCGTCTTGGGACTTATCATGCACGTACTGCAATGTCTCGATCGACCTGCTACGCCGCCAGACGGGTGTCAGCTCCTCCAGAGCGCCCCTCGCCTCGTATCACCAATCATTTTGTTGCCCGCCTGTTGATCCAGGCCTCTTTCTTTCTAACGACCTCCTGGCAGCTGGAACTCGTGCACCCTACAGCGGCACCATCCTCAACCTCCGTTGCAGGCATGTGCACCTGGCCAACCTCCTTACGCTCGGTAGCCCGGCACGAACGGTGCTCGGCATCGCAATCGATCCGAAGAAACTCCCTGCCGCCCAGCGCATAATTCGCGGGCGCCCAAATATACAGTTGCTGGCCGCCGACGCGCCCTCGCCCCCCTGACGAACCGTACCAAACGCTCACGATCGCCGTCGTTCTGTACTTCCTTCGGACCGACGCGCGACGGCAGGTCCTCGTGGCTGCGTTCCAGCATCTAGTCCCCGAATTCGTCACTGGAAAAGTCAGGTGTGCCAGCTTCGCTGGGGGGACCTAGCTCCCCACACACAGCAATGGCTGCTGACTCGCTTCGGCCCGACGGTCGGCACCACCCTGCACTTCATGGACACAGGAGACTCGCTCGCTGCGCTCCGGGCGGCTGGCTTTCGCACCGCCGTCCATCCGCCTCGCCCCGGCGACTGTACCCCGACATCCTCTTCGTTACGGCGAAGCCGGAAACACCTTCGTCGTCGCATCGCCGAGGCCCGGCCACCGCACGGATGCACTGACCACCGCGCACCCGGATACCCCCACACTGGCCAGCCGCCAGCCTGCGCCAGGCTCGCGTACTTGCGCCTGAGAGGTGCAGAGCGAGCGCAGGCCGCATCGAACGGACGCGAGCAATCAGAGAACCCGACTCGAAGCGACCGAACGCATCCTATCTGAATCGCTTCCCGAGCTACCGGCTGGCCTCGCCATCCTGCCGCAGCAGGCATTCGCGAGCCACCGCACCGTTCGCACTCTCCGGCCGACTGACGCTCCGCAGCCAGCCGGCCGGAACACGCCCCGTGCGTCGCCCAGCCTGCTGAAGACACGCGGCCCACCGACCGCTGCACCACCAGCAGGCCCCTTGACCCCGACCCGACCGCCATCCCGCTCTCCGGTCGGAGTCCTCGCGAACGCACTGCTGCGATGTTCGTCACACCCGGCTCGGCAGTCCGCCTCCAGTCCCGCGGGCAGGCCGTCCTCCTGAGTGACAGCAAGACATCCAGCACCCCGGACGAGCCACGAGCAGCCCCGTTGCACGAGGGCCCGGCGCGAGGAACTCCCGAACGACTGCCTCCCGAAAAGGCAGCGTCGCGCGCACGCGGATCAGCCAGACGTCCAACATGAGTACACGCGCCGCCGCGCCGGTGGACCACAGTCGGCCAAGCTGCGACAGCACGTACACCCAGAGATTCCCAGCGCACACCTTCCGAAGACATGCCACAAACGTGCAGGAGAACTCACGACTGCAGGGCCCCGCACAGCCGGACACAACCTCGTCCGTGGACAAAACTGCGCAGCGCTGCCAATCCGCTCCACTTCACCGAGTGGATAGCCCAAATTAGTGCCGTCGGCGCAAGCAAGAGTAGGTGCCCGTACCGGCGAAGAGGCGCGACGCCACCCGTTCCACCCGGGTGGACACACACGCCCCGCACGAGTTAGTACGATATGCCACGTCGACACGAGCAGCGGGAGGGAGCAACGATGGGTCGCTGGCACGATGGCGCGCAAGTCGCGGTCGTCTTCACTTTCGACGTCGACGCCGAGACGCTCTGGCTCGCTGGTAGCCTCGAGCGCAGCGATCGTCTCGGTCTCCTGTCACACGGCACCTACGGCGCGCGGGTGGGAGTCCCCCTCGTGCTCCACGCACTGCGCCGCTACGACATCAAGGCAACCTTCTTCATCCCGGGCTGGGTTGCAGAGCACCACCCCGACGTCGTCGCAGCCATTCGCGACCAAGGCCACGAAATCGCTCACCACGGATACCTGCATGAGACGGTTCTCGACCTCCACGAAGCACAAGAGCGACAGGTCCTCGAGCGCGGCATCGAGGCGCTCCGCCGCGTCACCGGTGAGGCACCGGTCGGTTATCGCGCTCCCGCCTGGGAGTTGACGCCGCGCACGCTCCGGCTCCTTGCCGAGTACGGCTTCCGCTACTCCTCAAACCTCATGAGTCATTTCCTGCCCTGGCAGCACCCCGACACACACCTCATCGAGCTACCCGTGCAGTGGCTACTGGACGACGCGCCGTTTTTCCTCTTCCGACCAGGCTCTGGATCACGCCCGATCCAACCCGCGCAGCATGCCTTTCAGGCCTGGGCCGAAGAGTTCCAAGGCATTTACCGTTTCGGTGGCCTGTTCAATCTCACACTCCACCCTCAGTTGATTGGACGACCTGGGCGAATCCTCATGCTCGAGCGCCTGATCGAGCATATCCTGTCCTACCCCCGCGTCTGGATCGCCACCGCCCGTGAAGTGGCCGCCTATTGGGCGGAGCACCTGGCTCGCAACCCACAGGAGTGGCGGCAAGGGCTCGTCTACGATCCACTCACGCACCGGTGACCGACGGGGTCCGGGAGGGCGTGGCCGACCCGGTCGTTACCTGCTGCAACACGATCCGGTAGTGTTTCCGGAAGGCGAAACGCTCATCCCGGATCAACTCGAAGTAGGAGCCGAACCGTTCCGGATGTTCGGCTGCTTCGTCCAGTGGGTGCGGTGGATCGTCGTCCGTCAGGGGTGTCCGCAACTCGTAGAGCGTCGTCCGCTCGGCCGGGATCCGACCAGCGTCGCGAATCCAGCGCCGGAGCTCGCGCGGCGGCACCAGCTGGCCGTAGGTCGCGCCAGCGGCGGTGGATATGCTCTCGTTGATCAGCGTTCCACCGAGGTCATTGGCTCCTGCATTCAGGCACCACTGGGCCAGCTTCGGGCCTTCTTTCACCCAGGACACCTGAATATTCCGAACGTACGGATGCAACATGATGCGGGCAATAGCGTGCATCTTGACCACTTCTTCGCCCGTCGCGCCCGGCCGCAACCCGGGGATCAAGCGCTTGCGATACATCGGCGCTTCACTGTGCACGAGGCTCAGGGGCACGAACTCCGTGAAGCCACCTGTCTCCTTCTGAATCTCGCGAATCAACGCCAGATGGGCAGCGCGGTGCCGATTGGTCTCGACATGCCCATACATGATCGTCGCCGTCGTCGGAATACCGAGGCGGTGCGCTGTCGTAATGACCTCGATCCACTGTGCCGTCGTGATGCGTCCCGGGGAAATCATCCGGCGCACTTCATCATCGAGGATCTCCGCTGACGTCCCGGGAAGGGAGCCGACGCCAGCCTCCTTCAACCGCAGCAGGTACTCCTCGATCGAACAGCGTGCGCGCAGCGCACCGTAGACCACCTCCTCTGGCGAGAACCCGTGGATATGGATCTCCGGCAGTTCAGCCTTGATGGCACGACAGATCGTGGGATACAGGTCGGGATCCATCTTCGGCGGCAAACCAGCCTGGATGCACACCTCGGTCGCGCCGAGCTCCCAAGCCTCCTTCGCCCGACGGACGATCTCTTCCAGTGGCAGGAAATAGCCCTGTTCCTCGCGATGTCCGCGGGAGAAGGCACAAAAGCCACAACGCTTGATACAGACATTGGTGAAGTTGATGTTCCGGTTGACGACGTACGTCACCACATCCCCGACAGCGCGACGCCGCAACTCGTCCGCCACGAGCGTCACCAGGAGCAGGTCATGCCCGTGCGCGTCGAACAGTCGCTCACCCTCCTCGATGGTCACCTCGTGGCCGGCGAGCACCCGATCCAGGATACGAGCGACATCCAGTGACGTCGAGGCGAGCAGCCGATCCAACAGATCGCGGAGAGCACTGCCTTCCTGCATCACCACAACTCCTTCTCCGGCGGAACCAAGCCACCAGCGTCGACCATACCAGCGACCTGCTCGCGGATCGCCGGATCAAGAAACGTGTCTCCCTGCCGAACGTATTCCGGATAGACGGCCAGTCGTTCGCGCAGGGTGAAGCCCAATCGTTCCGTGCGCTCCTTGAGCTCACGGAGATGCGGCCAGGCACGTTCAGGATTGATGAAATCCCGCGTGACAGGGGAGACGCCGCCCCAATCGTCAAGCCCAGCCAGCAAGTACAGATCATACCCGTCCGGCATCAGGTTCGGTGGCGCCTGCACTGCGGTTGTCGTACCGAGAATCAACCGGGCCACCGCGAGCGTCCGCAACATATCAAGTAATGTCGGCTCGGGCCAATCGCGCATTCGGATGTCCGCCTTGCGACGGAAGTTCTGCACGATCACTTCCTGGATATGCCCGTAGCGATCCTGCAGCGCGCGAATCGCATACAGTGAATCGACCCGCTCGTGCGAAGTCTCGCCGATCCCGATGAGAATTCCGGTCGTGAACGGCACGCGTAGTCGTCCGGCTGCCTCGATCGTCTCCAATCGCACCGCCGGCACCTTGTCCGGACAACCGCGATGCGCACCGCCGCGCTCGAGCAACCGCTCGCTGATCGTCTCCAGCATCAATCCCATGCTGGCGGTGACGGGGCGCAGCAGGGCAATATCGTCCTCCGTCATCACACCGGGATTGGCATGGGGCAGGAGACCTGTCCGCTCCAGTACCAACGCACACATATCGCGCAGGTACTCGATCGTCCGCGCATAACCACGGGCTGCAAGCCACGCTCGATACGACGCATAACGGAGTTCCGGCTTGTCCCCCAGGCTGAAAAGTGCTTCCTTGCAGCCGGCAGCACGACCAGCCACGGCCACCGCCAGCACTTCCTCTGGCGTCATCGTGTGCGCACGCGGATCGCTCGGCCGGCGCACGAATGTACAGTAGGCACACTGATCTCGACATAAGTTTGTCAGCGGGAGAAATACCTTCCGCGAGTAGGTAACAGTACGCCCGGAACGACATTCCCGGACCGTGCGCGCCGCCTCGAGCAGCAGCGGCAACGTGTCGATATCAGCCTCTATCAGTCGATAGGCCACCGCAGGCTCGAGAGAGCCCGAATCGACGGCATCGGCGAGGGCTCGCTCGAGTCCCTTGTCCACAGGCCTCAAGGGGACAATCTCCAGGGTCACCGGAAGGCCCCTCCTTTCTGCACCTCCCGAACGCCGGTCAGTATGGATCACCAACGGCGCGATGACCAATGCGCCTTGGCGATCCCCGACCTCTTTTCGGTTATCCTCACTCGTACACGGCGAGGAGGTACCATGCAGCCGAGCGAACACTGGCTGGCACAGATCTGGCAAGAGCAATGGCTCATCGGTGATCTCAGAACAACGGATGGTCACTGGATCCGCATTGTCTACCGCGGCATCTGGACGCATCGCCGCGGACCTGACTTCGCCGACGCTTTGATCGACCTCGGTGGTACGCTCCTCTCCGGCGATATCGAACTGCACGTCCGCGCATCGGACTGGTTCGCGCACGGCCATCACGAGGACCCAGCCTACGACACCGTCGTGCTCCATGCCGTCTGGTACGACGACCTGGGGCAACCAGCAACGCGCCGCGACGGGCGCGCGATTCCGACACTCGAGCTCCGCCACTTCGTGGCTGCCCCACCGCACCAGGAAATGCTACCGGCTACTCGCCCCCTCGGTGCGCTCGGTTTCCAGTACTGCGCGCCGGAACTCGTCACCAGCGAGCCCGAGACGCTGCACCGCGTGCTCGAAGCGGCGGGCGATCAGCGCCTCCGCGATAAGGTCGCCCGCGTTCACGCCCGTCTCGTAGGCGAGGCGCCGGGCCAGACGCTGTACTGGCTCCTGGCTGACGCTCTGGGTTACCACCGCAATCGTGACGGCATGCGAACCGTGGCCGAAAACCTCCCACTCGAACGGATCGAACGGGCGCTCTTCCACGCCACGCACCAGCAGCGTTTCACGATCGCAGCCGCCCTTCTCCTCGGCACGAGCGGCTTCCTCCCGCTTTCCGATCGGGAACGCAGCCTGGTAAAGCTTGAGTCCGCCACCTGGCAAGCCATCGAGACCCAATGGACGAGCAGCAGTAGAGATCTCGTGACCACCACGCCACGCTGGTACCTGAGCGGGATACGCCCCACCAACCACCCGCTTCGCCGCCTTCTCGCGCTGGCATCGATCGTCTCCTCCAGCGAGCGGGGCCTCCTGCAGGAATGCATCGATCGGATCCGAGCGGCTCGTCCGCGTGCAGCACTGTCCCGGTGGCTCCTGAGCCCGCCGGTACCGATCGGGCGGGATCGCCTCCTCGATATCCTGGTGAACGTCATTGTCCCATTCGCGCTCGCCTACGGAGAGATGTGTGAGGACGAGGCGCTGTACGAGGCCGGCCTCCAACTCTGGCACACCTTACCTTCGGGACGAGGGAACGCCATCACGCGCGCCACGCTGGAACAAATCTGCGGGGCGAACCAGCTCACCATCCGAACCGCGCGAGCGGAACAAGGCCTGCTCCATCTCTACCAGACAGGCTGCCGACCGAGACGCTGTCACGAGTGCCCGATCGCTCACCTGGTCCTAGCACGTGCGCAAGCCACCTGATTTCCGATCGAGTGCTCGAACGTACCAGTCGCGACGATATGCCCAGCTGCTGTCAACCGAGCATCCCCGCACCAGGACTCATCTTGACAGCGCTCCAGTCGAGAACTACAATCCTGACTAGGTTAGTCGGGATTGGAGCCGGTCGGTGCATCACGAGCGACCCGACAGTCATGACGCAGTACGCTCTCCGGTAGTCGAGCGGGTGCTTCCCACTCGTTCCCACCAGTCCGGTATCTTTCGATCTACTGCGCCACAGCTGTTTCAGCGCGATCGCGGGAGGGACTTGCTCGGCATCCACCACGGACCGGGCCAGTGGCTATGCAGAAAATCCGGGAATCGAGCACCTCCAGCACGGGGATCGGAGTGCAGCACCTTCGCAAGAGGACACGACGGCTCCTGGGCACAGCGCGCTCGGCCTGTTCGAACGACCGAATCACCGCCTCCTCAGGACAGTCCGAACTCGACCGCCAGTCGACGGAACGAGAGTCGACCGTACAGCTTCGCGGCAGACACACTGCTGGTCACTGGTGTGCCGCCAATAGGCGCAGAGGGCTACGCGCAACGGTCACAGCGTACACCAATGCGGTAAGGAGGTCCGATGATCGATCGCGTTCCTATCGTCCTGCAGGGTATCAGCTGGTCACGCGACCATGGCCACCCGCTGCTGCTCCTCCGCGCTCTCGATATCGATGTTTCCTTCGCGGTCGTCGCCGATGTGGACGAAGCACGTGCCCTGTCGACCTGTTCCTGTATGCGTGACCGAACCAGGAGGCGGTTGGCTGGTCTGATCGCGGGCTTGCTGCAGGCAGTCGGTGCCTCGATTCTCGACATCGTGCTTCACCTGGATGATCAGGGATCGCTCCGGGCCACGCTCCGACTCGCCTCGCCACGAGGTCTGCATTGTTTCGACATTCCCGGAAGCGACGGCCTGCTCATCGCCCAGGAAACCGGTGTCGTTCCGGTCATGGCAGCGAGCGAACTCCTGGCCATCGACCAGCGCAGCCAAACGCCACCGCTACCGACTGATACGAACCTGTCGCTCCCGCCGGACGTCCAAGCATTTCTTGCTCGACTGGAGCGGTTCGGCGCGTTGGACGATCAGCCAGACAGTTCGGAGTGAGAGCAAACGCCAACTGCAGCACCCGGTATCGTCTCTGGGATACGAGCTAGCGCCTCGCTGACTGAAGTCGACTCGATGACGCACCGCTCTCCTTCCGGTGAGACGATCTCCCAGCGGATCGGTTGTTCCGGTCGGTAGACCCACCACCAGGACCGACGCACCAACACACGCTCGAGCGCATCGGCGATCGCTGCGCGGGCCCGTTCCGCAGGAACGCACTCAGCTTCCTCAGCCGAGCGTGCCTGTTTCACGGCAACGGCAGCTGTCTGCTCGACCCATTCTTCTGCTTCCCGCGTGAGGGCACGGTCACCAGTGACGAGGAGCAGCGGTATCCCCCGCTCACCAAGCCATCGGCTCGCTATGGCCAGCTCACCAGCCTCCCGCCCATTCCAGACGATTCGCCACCCAGGGCGAAATGTCTGCGGAGCGAACGCATCGCGCTGACCGGTGCGCGCATGGAAGCCGAGCAAGACGGCAATCCAGTGGCCCGTTCTCAACACCGGGGAAACGACTTCCCATTCAGTTGGCTGCCTATCGGGCGGAAAGGCTCGGCCATGCCAGTCCAACAGCGCTACACGGCTGATACCCAGCCGCCGCGCCGTAGTGGCGACAGCACTGACGTCTGCGACGTACTCCTCGAGCGCATTCCGATAATTCGGCTGTGCCGGATCGCACATCTCCCAGCGCTCGACGCCCGAAATACCTTCCAGATCGGCCACGATCAAGAGTTCCATGTGCGTCCTCTCCGTCGCATAGGTGCCGGTTCCGCCTGGCTCAGGACGGACGTGACCGGACTGTACTCGCTCCGCTGCCTGCCGATCCACTCCACACCGTCAGACCGCGGGCAAGGTAGACAAAAGGCTGCCGGGGTGGGAACCCGGCAGCCGATCGGAGGGTTGCGCCCAGTCTCAGAAGGAGAGATCGTGGATATCCGGGTACTCGTCGATCACCACATTGCCGAGCGAACCGTCGGGCAGTCGGTCGACGCGCCGGACGATCACCGTTGTGATGACACCTTGCGTCTCCGGGTGGAAGCGCACTCGGTTCATCGGCCCCTCGAAGCTCACGTTCTTGATTGCATCGAGGAAGGCCTGCTTGTCGCTGGTGTCGCCATTCACTGCTTCGAGCGCGTGCGCGAGGATCATGATCGTGATGTAGCCCCAGTACTCGAGGTGGCCGGGAAGGGCATTGAACTTCTTCTGGAACTTCTGAACGAATTCTTGATTCTGCGGGCGCTCATATCGTGTCGCATAGTTGATTGCACTGACGATACCCAGCCCCGCATCGCCCACCTCGGGCAAGTACGGATCGTCACCGACTTCAGCACCACCAAGCAGCGGATACTGATCCTTGAGGCCGAATTCTTGGTACTGCGTCATGAAACGGATGGCATCCGCGCCGATGAACCAGGCCCAGACCGAATCCGCGTTGGGTGCCTCCTGAAGGACTCGCTGGAGATACGGACCGAAGTCGGTCGTATCGAGTGGCGGATAGACCTCGGTGGCAATCTGGCCACCGGACTTCTGGAAGTATTCACCGAAGATCTGCGCCACCGTGTGCCCAGTCTGGTAGTCCGGTGCCATCATCGCCACGCTCCGGTATCCACCCTTCTCATAGGCCCACTTGGCCTGAATGAACTCATACTGCCCTTGACAGAAGGAGGATCGGAAGATGTACGGGCTGCGGACATTGGGGTCCCGCGTGATGGCGGGCCACCCGGCGATGGAAACGATCGTCAGCTGCTGCTGCTGATGGAGGTAGTCACGTACGGCGGTGAGCTCAGGCGTAATGGTGAAGCCGGTGATGACGTCGACCTTCTCGCTTTCAACGAGGCGCCGGACATGTGTCGCTGCCTGTTCAGGGTTCCCAGCCGAGTCGGCGGGGACGAGTTCCAGTTGCCGCCCTGCCACTGTGTTGCCGAGTTCCTCGAGAGCCAGCTGCATACCCTGAATATGTCGCCGCCCGGATGCAGCCAGATTTCCCGTCTGCGCTACGACCACACCGATCTTGAAGGGCTGGGAACTCACGGGAGCAGTGGGACTCGCAACCGCCTGGGTTGTCGGCGACGGTGCGGCCGGCGACGCGGCAGGAGGCTGCGTCGGTGTGGCGGCCGGCGCCGTCGTCGGAGTCGGTGTCGCCTCACCACGGCAGGCTGCCAGCAACCCACTCGCGATGACCGATGTCGAGAAAACCAAAAAGCGCCGTCGATTCATCCGTCTCCTCCCCTCATTCGGCACGAAACCGCTCGCAATCTGTTCCACTCGATCTCAGTCAACGGCAACCGTGTCGTCCCCCTTCTGACATCACCGTGCCATCACCTCATGTACCCACGTGGCGGCGACAGACTCACGCAACGCTCTTCGCACCGGAGTCGACTACGAGCCACATGTCGTCACTTTATCTATGCAACTAAGGCGCTGTCAAGATCGTGACGGAACAACACCGATTTCCGTGCGAGTCCCCGCCTGCTTGACACTCGTCCCAATACGGCCGTATCCTTCGCCAGGGATACCCCACAGGGGTATGGCGACTCTACTCTAAAACTTAGGAGGAAGACGATGGTGACACGAGTCTACCGAGTACCGGACGTCAGTTGCCAGCACTGCGTGCGGGCGATTACCGAAGAGTTGCGGAAGATCGAGGGGGTGCACGATATCGAAGTCGATCTCGCGGCCAAGATCGTTCGCGTCGTCAGCGAGGACACCGTGCCCGACGAGCGCATCAGGAGCGGCATCGAAGAAGCCGGCTATACGGTCGCCGCTTGACGCGCACCGCAATCGCAGACAGACGACACCTACCGGGGGCTCAAGCTCCCGGTAGGTTTTCGCCCACACCAGCAGCCGATGGGTAGACGAGACTCGGACGAGGCGCTCTTTCGCCTGCACGAGCGCGGTTGCATTCGTCAGGGTTCTCGCAAGGACCGTTCCTGGTTCAGTGCTCGGGACCCACATCCTAGCCACGGCTAGTTCCTCGGGTTGTGCTTCCCTGGACCGGAACTCGTACTGCAATTGGGACGAAAGGCACTCGAGGGGCCTACAGTGTCGTGCCGAAGAGTCACCGAGGAACGGGCGACGGTCAGAGCGGAGCAGGTCGTGGGAGACAGGTGGCGAATTTTGGTCATCGACGACGATCGACGGTTCCAATTGGCCCTGGCCACTGCTCTCGAGCACCGCGCAGTGGTCCGGACGGCCGACACAGTGGAGGCGGCATACCGGTTGCTCGACGCCTGGCGTCCACATGCTGTCGTGATCGACCCGGCAGTACGCACGGGCGACGGCTTCGAACTCCTGGCCGCCTGCATCACGCGAAGGCACCTTCGAGTATTCTGCTGCCTCCCGACACGCTTCGCCACAGCACTGAGGCTCGGACTGCCCACCGTAATCTTCGTCGATCGCAACTCACCGATCCGTTCGCTGGCTCACACGATTTCCGCGAAGTTATCGCACTGGCATTCGGGTACAGTTCTTTCAGCACCGCGCGCCAGGCACGAAATACGTCACTCGGCCGTGCCCTTCACCGACGGGTATAGCCAGATACCCGGACCGTCGATGTCTGCATACCGGTCTGTCAGCGAGACAGCACGCTCGCAGCGAGCGTCAGCGATGCCGCACGGTGACACGGGCGGGCACGGGCAGCAGGGGCCATTCCGGAGCACGGGCGAGGAAACGCGGTACGGCGTACCAGGCAACAGCTGCGAGCGTCGCGCCAGCGATGCAATCGAGGACGTAATGGTTACCCGTTCCAATGACCGCGAGCGTCATCAGGCTCGCGTAACCGATGCCGAGGACGTGTAGGAGTCGCCGCCGGGCGAGTCGGAGCAACCCGATACAAACGAACACTGCGAAGGCGACATGCAAGCTCGGCATCGCCGCGAACGGGTTGTAGAGGGTCGCGATTCCGGGGTGATCGTAGTTGACTCCGCGCGAGATCGCCAGCGTGTCGACGAAGCCGCGCCAGGGGAAAAAGCGGGGTGGCGCGAGGGGGAACAGCGTATAACTGGTCAGGCCAACAGCGAGAATCACCAGAAATGTCGCTCGAACTTCGCGGTATCGGTCAGGAACAGCGAAGAACGACCACAAACCGAACACCAGCACAGTCCAGAGATGCATGTAGGTATAGACACCGTTGAGAAGCACCAGTAACGGTGGATAGGCCATCACGATACTCTGTACTCCACGCTCAACCGCAAGGCCGAGTGCCTGCTCGATGCGCATGACGAGGAACGCGTTCTGAAACGCATCATAGGCCCGACCGGCAGCGACGCCGCGCGTGACATAATATAGTGAAAACAACGAGGCCATCAGGCCGAATTCGAGAATCGCCGCGCGCGGGCGAGAGAGCAGACCACCCTGGGCCTTGGTTCGTAGCAGACCGAGCATCGAGACTACCTCATGTGACGAAAGTCACCGCCGTGAACGAGGTCGACAACATCCAGGTCTGCCGGTAGTCTTACCATCGTTGTCGTTGTTTCGTCCACCGCATGACCACGCGGTGGCAACGAAGCTACTGCGTTCGTACGCTATACTTGCGGGGGAGTTCGGAGGAGGCGAGACAGTGCAACCGACTATCGCCGAAGCGATCGAGCGGTTCCTCGCTGATCTCCGCTTGTCCCCCCGGAGCCGTTCCACCTACGGCATCGCGCTGAAGAAGTTCCTGCGGCATCTCGCCGACATTCAGGGAATCGATCCCGAGTCACCCATCGACGCACTGCGCGAGGATCACGCGCTCGCGTTCTTGCGCGACCTCGTACCGGAGGACATCAAGACGCCCGAACAAGTTTCCCGAATGCGGACGGCTCAGACCACGTTCGCAGCGGTGCGGAAGTTCTACGCCTATCTCGTCTCGTTCGACCTCCACCCGACGCTGTCGACCGAGAAACTGCGGGTTCGGGCATCCGCGCTCTTGCCACGTTTCACACCGCCTCCACCCGATGTCCGTACGGAGGAACTGGAACGGATCGTCGAACACGTGCGGCGCCTCCCACCGCAAGCGAACCCGACACGCGAGCTCCGTCGCCTCAAGATCCGCGCGCTGATCCTGTTCCTGTTCCGAACCGGAGTCCGTGTGTCGGAACTCTGCGCGCTCCGCAAGCAAGACATCGATCTGGAAACAGGAACAGCGCGCATCTACCGCGCCAAGGGAGGCAAGAGCCGCACGGTCCACTTCGACAGCGAGACAGCAGAGGCTCTCCTCGCGTATTGGCAAGCCCGCGGTGACAGTGGCCGTGGTAGCGGAACATACCCGGCCTTCAGCGGTCGCGACCGGCCCGGTCAACCTGGTCGGCCGATCGCCCCGCGTACTGTTCAAGCCCTGGTGAGTCGCCTGTGCGAGGAAGCCGGCGTCGAGTTTCCGGTAACGCCTCACTCGTTCCGGCATGGGTTAGCGACGGAACTGGTACGGCGCCGGGTCCGGGAGTCCACTGTACAAGCGATCCTGGGGCATGCCTCCCCCGTCACGACACGTATCTACGTTCACCTTACTGCCCAAGACGCGGCCGACGAGTACCATGCGGTCTTCGGTGCCTACCGGCGCCCCGGCAAGCAACGACGGGCTGGTGACGAGTGACCGGACACCGTTCCCTTACCCTTGCCGCTCTCTTCCTGTTCATGGTCACCGTCCTGTTCGGCTGCTCCACCGTGCAACCTCCAGTCGAGCGGGTGACCCCGACCCCCACGGCACTTCCGGTGAGTGTCCTGACGCCCGATACCAACGACGTTCGCTATCGCCCCGAACCGATCATCGGGCAATTGGGCCTGGCAACCCAGATCGCCGCGGATGGAACGCCCCGCGATGAACGTACGTCCGTGCCTGCTGGCACCCAGCAGCTCTACCTCGTCGTGCGCGTCACCGATCTTCCAGCAGGTACGCGCCTGGCGGCGGTGTGGATTCGCGGGGCGAACGAGATCGGCAGGAGCGAACGACAGATCGCCGATGCGTTACAAGGCAGCCACTGGATCGCACTCGCTTTTCCGAGCGACGTGCCCTTGGCCAACGGAGAGTATGCCGTTCGCCTCTCTGTCGATGATCGCTTCGTCGACTCGCTCGTGTTCTCCGTCGGCCAAGGAAGCGGGACGACGAGCGGGCAGCAGACTACTCTGGTTTTCACCGACGCACCCCCAGGCGATGGAGACCAGATCCGCGCTTTCGATGTCTTTCCCGAAGGGACCACGCGTGTCATCGCTGTTCTCGTCGACCCTCCCCTTGACCTTCAGGGGAATCTCTGGAGCCGCTGGACGATCGACGGTCAGGTTCTGACCGAAAGAGGTGCAGACGACCTGCGTTCTCCATTCATCCGCGCCTTCACACTCGAGCGCGAGGAACCGCTCCCAGCTGGCACTTACACGGTCGAGGTCTTCGCCGAGCAGCAGCTGATCGCCCACGGTACCTTCCGTATCACCGGGGCGACACCTACGCCGACGCCGTCGGCTACCACAGCTCGTATCGTGGATGTTCGGCTGGTACGGGCAGTCCAGCCCGGTACCGGTGTCCCAGTCGGTGCGGCAGTGCAGGAGATCCAATCGCCGGCGCGCATCTACGTCGCTCTTTTCGTCGAGAATCTCCAGGCGAACGACCTTGTCGAAGTAGTCTGGCAGCGTGCTGGTACGGAGATCGCTCGTCAGCCACTGAGTGGGCTCACGCTCTCATCCAGCTGGATCGCGCTCCCCGTCGACCTACCAGCCGAGACAGGATCGGCCCCGATACCATACAGCGTGACCGTGTTGCTGAACGGCGAAGTCGTGGCGCAGCGTTCGCTCCTCGTCGTCCCGTGACATCGCTCGCCGCGGTTGCGCCGGGCGCTGCTGGAACAGTCCGATGAGCTGATCGGATCACCGTGGTACCGTCAGCTCCTCGACGACCTGGCGAGCTGCGGCGAGCCAGCGCTCGTCGGTATCGTCAGGAACCGAGCAGCCGTTCGCCAGAATCAATCCCCGCCCGTTCGTTTGCTCGATCGCATCCCGAGCCTCGGCACGGATCGCCTCGAGCGGACCATGCGCGAGTGGTCCGAACTCGTCCCAGCCACCCATCAAGCACTTTTGCGTACGCTGACGAGCCTCGCGCAGGGATGGGCCTGCGCGGCGATCGCTCCAGCTGAACACCTGTACTGGATAGTCCAAGACATCGTCGAAGAAGAGATCCCGATCGCCATGCACATGGAGGACGTTCAGCCAGCCATCGGCAGCGCCACCGAGCGCCAGGAGATCATAGGGGCGTCCGAGTTCACGGTACCGCTCGCGCGACAGAACCGCGGCCGTGCACCCCTGGAGCGCGAAGAAGACACCGTCAGCGCCAGCCTCGATCGTGACCTCGATCTGGCGACGGATGTTTTCGGCAAGCACAGCGAGCGCCCCATGGACCACGGCTGGATGCTCTGCCGCGTGCTGCAGGACGAGTTCGGGCCGCGCTGCAAAGTAGAGCGCCTGCGTCAGTGGGCTGAAGACGGTAACCACGATCGGCACGTCGGGACCAGCGAGTTGCCGCAGACGGCGAACCGCTCGTAGCCATTCACCACCGTAGCGGCTCCGCCTGAAGTCGATGGTATCGACCAGATACCAGTCCTCGAGATCAGCGATACAGCGCCGGGGGAAGGGATAGCGTAAATCGGGCATCAGCTTCGCAATATCGAGGTCAAAACGACGGACGAAGAACTCAAAGGTCAACTCGGCGAGACGGTACCCGGAACCATGAGGGCGGAAGTGGTGCCAGAAACAGACCGGCGGCCGATCCACAGCCTGGCCTGCCAGTGCTGCTTGCACGCGCTCGCGCTTCGTGAGCGTAGTCACGAGCAACCGTCCTTTCGTGTCAATCCAAACGCTCACTAACATGCTCAGGTAGCGTCACGAGCAGAGTAGGCTGCTCACTATCCAGCACGATCAACTGATCACCACGTACGCGCTCGGCGATCGCGACGATGGCACCACTCGGCGTGACGACCACCCCGCGCAGGAGCCACCCCGGGAGAAGGTGAGCGATCGGTTCGAGCGTAGCGGTGTCATACACCCACACGCCATCACCGAAGTCGCCGGACACCGGAAACACGATGTAGAGCTGTCTCCCATCCGGAGAGAGGGACATGCGAAGCGCGTTACCGCTGTCCGCCCTGGCTGAAGGTACCAGATGATCCAGCAGCTGCCGCCACCACGCACGATCGGTGACCGAAGCCGGGGACGAGCCACGCTGCTGCGGTAGTCCTGTCACCGCATCGATCGCGGTGATCAGCCGGTTCTGGAGATCGACGAGATAGAGGATATCACCGGTCGCGGAGGGCAGCGCGAGCGTGGTCACGGGATCTGCTCCGAATCTGGCGATCAAGGCACCGGTCATGACATCCCACAGTCCGATCCACGTCCCGTTGCCATCACGGCACCAGGCATACCAACGTGTTTCCTCGATGCCGAGCACTCCACCGTCGCGTTCTGGGTTAGCCAGGCAATCGACTTCGCCTGAAGCGACCGACGCGAACGACCAGCGACGCACCCCTTCCAACCCCAACGCTGGTCCCGTGAACGAGGACAAACGGGCTTCACCAGACCCGTCCAGTGAAAGGGCACGCTCCAGCACGACCACCTGTCCACCCGTCGTAATCGCAAGACGCGGTACGACCTGCGTGCCGCGAATAGCTCCTGGGAGAGGTCGCTCGACCACCGGTGTGCCCGACTGAACATCGACAACCACCAGGTCGGCTCGCCAGCTCTCGCCGAGTCGCGCCGCCCGGTACAGAACGAGATACGGCTGCGAGGAAAATCCGGCGACGGCGAAGACCATGGCGGGGGTTGTCGTCGAGCTGCCCTGTAGCGACGCACGCACCGGACCCACGTCGAACCGTTGCTCGACTCCGGTGAGCACATCGGTCAGCACGAGAGTGGTCTGCCATCGACCACCGTAGAGGCGACTGACTGTCTCGATCGGGACAACCGAGCGGCGCACGAGGTAGGAGCGACCACCCACTCGTACGACAGTCTCACCGAGAAAACGGACGACGCTACCGGTCACAGGATCGAACCGGAGTACCGTAATCCAGGAAGTGCCACGGACGAGCACAGCATCCTCGCTCGCCGGCGGTGCGCTGAGCCGCGGGGTGACGAAGACTTCGGTCTCCGCCTGGGCAGCGCTGACACCATCGGTCGCCTGCACGACAATGCGCCACCACCCGGCTTCGTTGAGGGGAACCACGATCAGGTAGCGACCTGCTTCTTGCTCGGTCGCGGAGCGAACCTCGACGATCGCTTCTGCTTCGCTCTCTAAGAGTGCGTTCCTGCCGGGCCAGACTGTCGCCTGCAGCTGCAGGCCACTCACCGGGGCTCCCGATGGATCGACGACCGTCACCTGGACGGTCGCGCTATCACCGGCAGCGAGCGTCGCCGGCTGCACGACGAGCGAGGCGATGCGCAGCGAGGGCTGTTGGGCCACGAGCGGCAGGGGGAACCCAGTGCTGAGCACCGCAACAACCAGAATGAGCAGTGCGACAGCAGACCGCCGCATCGCCGCTCAACCTACCTCAGAGCGCGAGTTCCCAATGCTCACCAGCTGTACGGCTGATACGTCCGCTCGTGCGCCTCCGCGAGATAGTACCGCAGGAGGTCGACCGCTGCGGCGATATCCTCGACATGCGCCATCTCGTTGACGGTGTGGACGTGCCGGGTCGGGATCGAGAGCGTCACGGCCGGAACACCGGCACGGGCCCGTTGCAGTGCTCCAGCATCGGTTCCGCCACGCGGCAACACTTCCAGCTGATAGCGGATTCCATGCTGGTCGGCGACCGCACGCAGGTGGTCGACGAGGGGTCGGCTCGGGATATGTGAGGAATCGTACACTTTGATCGCGACTCCTCCGGCGAGTCGAGTGACCCGGTCGGCAGCGTCGATCCCCGGTACGTCACCAGCGATGGTGATATCGAGTGCGATCGCCACGTCCGGTTCCAGCCCGAAGCCAGCTGTCTGGGCACCGCGCAATCCGACCTCTTCCTGAACGGTCGCGACGGCCATGATTTCGACCTCGTGTCGATCGAGGTAGCGGAGCGCCTCCAGCATGACGAAGAGGCCGACCCGATCGTCGAGCGCTTTGCTGAGCACCGTCGGCCCCAAACGAGCGAACTCTCGGGCGAGGGTGACCATGTCGCCGACCTCGACGCGTGATCGAACTTCTTCCGCTGGCAAGCCGAGGTCGACATAGAGATCCTCCAGAGCAGGCACCTTGCGTTCCTCGGTGGTCAGCAAGTGGATCGGCTTCGTCGCGAGCTGCAGCGCACCGAGCAGCGGTTCGCCGGAACGGGTCCAGACCTGGACACGCTGCGCCACCAAGACCCGGGCATCGAAGCCACCGACCGGCTGCAGGCGGAGGAACCCGTTGTCGTCGATGTAGCGAACCAGAAAACCGATTTCGTCCATATGGGCGGCGATGAGGACACGGCGAGCGACGGAGCCACGCCGGATGCCGATCAGGTTTCCCATGGTATCGACACGCAGCTCGTCGACGAGCGGCTCCAGGGCAGCGCGGACGACCGACGCCACGCGGGTCTCGTGACCAGCGATCCCAGGAGTCTCGCACAGGCGCTGCAACAAGCTCCAATCGAGTTCCATCGGCTACCGACCCTTCCATCGCACCACGAACGCACTGACGCTCACATCCTAACACTCGGCGCGAACACTCCCAAAGCGCGGTTTCGTTCACCCGGGGAAGACTGGCGGGTAGGATGAAACGCAAGCGATGCGCCCATGGGAGGGAGGTCGAGCAGTGGTTCAACAACGGACACGCAACGAGGTACCGGTCGAGGAAACCTGGAACCTGGCTGACCTTTTCGCAACACCGGAGGAGTGGGAACACGAACGCGAAGCCGTCCTGCGTGCTCTCGCGCGCTTGGAGGAACTACGCGGCACGCTCGCTGCCGGGCCGAGCCAGGTTCTGAAGGTGCTGACGCTCGCGGACGAGCTGGACCAACGGGTCAGCAAGCTCTACGCGTATGCCTTGCTGGCACGCGACCAGGACACACGGGACACTGTCGCGGCCGAGCGCTACGAGCGAGCAGTGCACCTGGGCACGCTGGCCGGGCGGGCATCGGCCTGGATCGCACCCGAACTCCTGGCCACGTACGACGACGCCTCGCTGTTGCGCCTACCCGAGGAGGAACCGGGGCTCGTGCCATTCCGGCGGCTGTTCGAGCGCCTGGTCCGGGAACGCCCACACATCCGCTCAGCCGAAGTCGAAGAACTCCTCGCCGAGACCACGCCGCTGGCTCAGGCGCCGAGCACAGCGTTCACTTTGCTTGACAATGCCGATATCCGCTACGGAACTGTCATCGACGTCGACGGCAGCACGGTGGAGCTGACGAAAGGACGTTACCTCGTGCTGCTCGAGCGGCGTGACAGGCGCGTACGGCAGCAGGCGTACGAGGTCTTCAACGCGCCCTACCTCGCACACCGGCACACTCTGGCAGCGTTGCTCAGCGCAGCGAATCAGCGTGACGTCTTCTACGCCCGGGCACGCCGCTACGAATCAGCACTCCACGCCGCGCTTCACCCGGACAATATTCCGATCGAGGTCTACACTACCTTGATCCAGCTGGTCCGGCAGCACGCACACCTCCTCCAGCGGTACCTCGCGCTGCGCAAGCGCGTGCTGGGACTGGAACGCCTGCGCACGTTCGATCTGTACGTCCCGCTGGTCGAGCGGCCAGAGCGGTCGTACACGTATCCCGAAGCGCGTGATCTCGTCATCGCTGCACTGGAACCGCTTGGACCGGACTATATCGAACCGCTCCGGCAGGGTCTGGCGAGCCGCTGGGTCGACGTACACGAAACCGTCGGGAAGCGCTCGGGGGGATACAGTCTGGGTGTTTACGGGGTACACCCGTACATTCTGCTCAACTGGAACGGTACGTTGCGCGAGGTCTTCACGCTAGCACACGAAGTCGGCCATGCGATGCACTCGTACTTCAGCTCGCGGGAGCAACCGCACCCGACAGCCGAATACACGATCTTCGTCGCTGAAGTCGCCTCGACGTTCAACGAGCGACTGCTGACCCATTCCCTCCTCGCGCGGGCGACCGACCCCCGAGAACGGGCGGCGTTGGTCAACGACGCACTCGACACGTTCCGTACCGTCCTGTTCCGGCAGACGCTGTTCGCCGAGTTCGAACTGGAAACGCACCGTGCCGTAGAGCGCGGAGCGGGACTGAGTGCCGACGGCCTCTGCGAGCTGTACGGGCGCTTGCTCGCCGAGTATTACGGCCCCGATCTCGAGTTGGACGAGGAAGTGCGCCACGAGTGGAGCCGAGTGCCGCACTTCTATCGGGCCTTCTACGTCTACCAGTACGCGACCGGGCTGGTGGCAGCGACCGCGCTCGCCCGGGCAGTCCTGAGCGGGGACGAGGCAGCACGGCAACGCTACCTCCGGTTCCTGGCAGCTGGCTCGTCGAAGGACTCGCTCGACCTCTTGCGCGATGCTGGGGTCGATCTGACGACGCCGGAACCGTACCTGGCTGCTTTCGCGACGATGGAACAGGATCTGGCCACGCTGGAGGAGGCCCTGACGCAACTGGGAACGCTCGGGCAAAGTTGATCACGGTGGACCGACCTAACGACAGGATGCGTCCAGCCGCCCTGGTGCTCGTGTCCGGGCGGATCGTTCGGAAACACGCGCGCCAGCTCGTTCACGGGCGCATCGGCTCGCGCGGCGCACGCGCAGGCCAGGCTGCGGTATCGGCTCTCACCTCCGCGCCTCCGCACACCGCGACGTGGAGCGCGACGGTACCTGCCATCAGCTTGCGGAAGTGCACGTCCGCGAACCCAGCCGTGCGCAGGAGTTCGGCGAGTTCCGGTGCGCGCGGGAACGCCGCGGTCGACCGCGGGAGATAACTGTAAGCTGCGCGGTCGCCGCTCACGAGGCCACCGAGCCAGGGAACGACGCGATCGAAATAGAGCCGCAGCAGGGGTGCGAACGGTCCCTCGAACGGTGTGGTCTCCAGGATCACCAGCACCCCGCCGGGACGGAGGACGCGGGCGAACTCGCGGATCGCCGCCTCGTAGTCGGGGAGGTTGCGCAACCCGAAGCCGATCGTACAGGCGTCGACCGACTGGTCCCGAAACGGCAAGCGCATGGCATCGCCACAAACCAGCGTGATACGAGCCACCTGCTTCTCCAGCCGCTTGCGGGCGGCGTGCCGCAGCATCTCTAGACTGAAGTCGAGTGCGACGACGTGGGAAGCCCCCTGTGCGACGAGCTCGAAGGCCAGGTCGCCGGTACCGGTCGCGATATCGAGCACGACGCTGGGACGACGAGCCAGGGCGGCACGTGCGGCAGCGCGACGCCACGAGACGTCGCGGCCGAGCGACATGAGACGGTTCATCACGTCGTACCGGGGAGCGATCCGGTCGAACATACGCCGGACTTCGGCCGGCGGTCGCAACGCGCCACGGCGAGCCATCGCACCTCCCTCTTCGTGGTCAATCCTAGCGCGCCGACTCGCGGCGATAAGTACCGACGAGTTCGCCGGTCGCCAACACGTGGCCTTCGACAGCCCGCAGCACCGCAGCCCGCTGTGCTCCCGGGGGCAGACCGGTCAGGCGATCGAGAGCGTACAGCCGGAAGGCATACCGGTGCGGGGGACCCGGCGGTGGGCACGGCCCACGATAGCCGAGCGTGCCGAAATCGTTCCGACCTTGTCGCGCCCCATTCGCGAGCGATTCCGCAGTGGGTAGGCCCGGCGGGAGCGAGCGCGTGCCGGCAGGCAGATCGTAGAGCAACCAGTGGGTGAAAAGCCCGCTCGGGGCATCCGGGTCCTCGACGACGAGGACGAAGGCGACGGTTCCAGCCGGTGGATCGGACCAGCTCAAAGGAGGAGACCGGTCGGCGCCATCGCAGGTGTAGTCGGTCGGGATCGGACCGCCAGGCGCGAACGCCGAACTGGTCAGACGCAGGCTGGGTGCTGGCGACAGAGTCGTCGGCCTCAGTTCCGCGCTGGTACAGGCAAGGCCAAGCGTCATGCCGACGAGCGCACCCGTGAGAAGAAGCCGCAACCACACCGAGTACAGGTGGACGCGGATCCTTTCGCGACGACGCTCCATGGTCCATCCCGGTGGGTACCGACAGCGGACTTCCGGTCGTGAGGGTACTGCATGAGCAAGACGATCGAAAGCGGTCACTCCGAGTGAGCGACACGAAGGGGAGGCGAGCAACCTCCGGACCAGGATTGTGCCTGGCAGGTCACCACAGTACACTCTCGGTTGTTGGTTCACCCTGGGGAGGAACGATGGAAGCACAGAAGCAATCACGGAGCGCGATCCGTCGGCATCCCGAGCGTGCCGTGCCGCAGGAAGCAGCTGCGATCCTCGCCGCGGGGATCGTCGCGCACGTGGGCTTTTGCGACGACGGACAACCGTTCGTCATCCCGATGTCGTACCACTATGACCCACAGCGACCGGACCGGTTGTACTTGCATGGGGCGCGGGAGAGCCGACTGTTGCAGGTGCTCGCTGCTGGCGCACCGGTGTGCGTGGCGGTGACGCTGGTCGACGGGCTGGTCTATTCGCGAACTGCCTTCAACCACTCGATGAACTATCGGAGCGTCGTGTGCTTCGGGCGAGCCCGGGTGATCGCGAGCGAAGCCGAACAACGGGCGATCTTCGAGGCGATGACGGAACGCTACTTTCCGGGCCGACGCGTCGGGGTGGACTATCAAGGAGCCACCAGACAGCAGCTAGATGCGACACTGCTCGTCGAGGTCGAGATCGAGGAGTGGAGCGCCAAGGCGCGCCGGGGTGGGCCGAAAGGGCCGTACGACGCCGACCCGACCGCACCAGGCACGGCTGGCGTCATACCGTTGTAGCGAGAGCGCGTGCGCGGGCAGTACGCCGTCACTCTTCGAGGGGTTGGCGGCCCCGAAACCCGGCATCGAGTTCGTGCCAGAAAGCGACTGTCGGCTCGTCGACCTTCCAGCACAGGTAGACTTCACGGCCGTCACGTAGGCTGGGAAAATCGACTAACCCCATGTCGAGATCTTTGACCTCGACACCCAGCTCGTGCACGGCGCGAACCTTTTCACGGATCGCGCGCACCAACGTGGCGATCCGCTCCTCGTGTGCCTGAAGCTTCTGGGCACTGCCATTGAGGAAGGCGAGGGGCGCAATCCGGCGCAGCTCGTTGAGCTCGCGATCGAGCTCGCGCTTCTCCGACTGGAGCGCAAGGAGCATATCCCGCAACCGCGGAACGAGCGCGCGGGCTTCTTCGACCGTGAAGTAGCGACGGCTCCGGCGCTCCATACGAGGACTCCTGGCACTCACGGAGCATGGCGATCGGCCTGTCCGCTCAGACGTGCGGCTCACACCGGGCGGTCGGGGCAGGCCGCATGCCACTCGGCCGGGCAGTGAGTTTATCATCGAGCGGGCGTGGCGGCGGTGGAGGCTTCGATGATGCGACTCACAACGAAACCAGAGGCGAAAGCGCGTAGGGCAGCACTCATTGGCCACTCGCTGCTGGCTACAACTGCTGTGCTGTGGGGTTCCTCGTTCATCAGCACGCGTCTCATCGTCGGCGAGGTGCCGCCGCTCCTCCTGGGCTTCCTGCGGGGGCTCCTGGCGGTTGTCGTTCTCGGTGCGGTGGCGCGCTGGAACCGTGTACCGCTTCGAACAGGCTTCGGCGATTGGCTGCCGCTGGCGCTGCTCGGCGCACTCGGAGTCGGATACTTCTACCTGGGGCTCAACCTGGCTCTCCAGTGGACAACCGCAGTGACGGCATCGCTGTTGAGCCTGCCGTACCCAGCGTTAACGGCTCTCGCTGCCTGGCTCTTCTTGCGCGAGCGCCTCAGCTTGCACCAGGTCGTCGGCATCGCACTCGCTGGTGCCGGCGCAACCTGGTTGACACTCGAGTCGGCACAGGACAGCGTCGGCGGTGCCTGGATCGGCAACCTCCTGGTCCTTTCGATCACAGTCGCCTGGACCGTGTACACCCTGATCGGGCGCCGAATCCTGCCGCGCTGGTCACCACTGGCAGCGACCTTCCACGTGATGCTTTCCGGAACGCTGCTCCTCGCTGTCGGCGCTGGGCTGGAGTACCTGAGCGGCGCGCGGCCGATCTGGACAAGCCAGACGATGCTCCTGACGCTGTACCTGGGTATCGTCTGCACAGGTATCGGGTACACGTTCTGGAACAGCGGGTTACGGCTGGTGCCGGCAGCCGCCGCGAGCGTGTACATGTACCTGCAGCCGCTGACGGTGCTGGTGCTGGCGATACCGGTGCTGGGAGAACGCCCCACACCGGGGACGTTCGCCGCTGGTGGGCTGGTGCTCATCGGTACGGCGCTGGCAGCGCGACGGACCGGAGGGGACTGACCGATCCGCTACACTGGGCCGAAGATGCAGGGTCGCGGCACGGGCGCGCAGAGTAGTGATGGAGGACGACGCGAACGATGGCGAAGCGAAAGACCGCGCTCATCACGGGGATAACCGGCCAGGACGGTTCGTATCTCGCCGAATTTCTCCTCGAACAGGGCTACCGGGTCGTCGGGATGCAGCGTCGCTCCAGCACGGAGACGCTGTGGCGGATCGCCCACCTTCTGGACAAGATCGAACTCGTGCAAGGAGACCTGCTCGATCAGCTCTCGTTGATCGAGATCATCCGAGAATACCAGCCGGACGAGGTGTACAACCTGGCAGCGCAGTCGTTCGTCCCGACATCCTGGCAACAACCGGTGCTGACCGGTGAATTCACGGCGCTCGGGGTGACGCGCCTGCTGGAGGCCATCCGCCTGGTCAAGCCGGATACGAAGTTCTATCAGGCGAGTTCGTCCGAGATGTTCGGCAAAGCAGTGGAAGTGCCCCAGAACGAGCGCACACCGTTCTACCCCCGCTCTCCTTACGGCGTGAGCAAGGTCTACGGGCATTACATTACGATCAACTACCGGGAAAGCTACGGACTGTTCGCGGTCTCCGGCATCCTGTTCAATCATGAGAGTCCGCGACGGGGTCTGGAGTTCGTGACGCGCAAGGTGACCCATGGCGTGGCCAAGATCAAGCTCGGTCTGGCGAAGGAATTACGGCTGGGCAACCTGGAGGCTCGCCGCGACTGGGGATACGCGCCGGATTACGTGCGTGCGATGTGGCTGATGTTGCAACAAGACCAGCCGGACGATTTCGTCGTCGGAACCGGGAAGACGTACTCGGTGCGCCAGCTCTGCGAGATCGCGTTCAGTTGCGTGGGGCTGAACTGGGAAGACTACGTCGTCGTCGACCCCTCGCTGTTCCGCCCGGCGGACGTCGATCTGCTGGTGGCCGACGCGACCAAGGCACGCACGGTCCTCGGGTGGCGCCCGACCGTGAGCTTCGAGGAGATGATCGAGCTCATGGTGGACGCTGACCTACGGCTGCTCAAAGGAGAGCGGGTACCGCCAGGCATGGTGGCACCGGTCGTCCGTCCGTGAGCGCCCCTTCTCGAACCGGTGTGCCGTCCACCATGCCCCCGGTGCGCAGCCAGAAGCAGGGGCATGAGGATCGTTCACTCATGCGGTACCGATAGGAGCGGCGGGCGGACGATTTCCCTGCCCCACAGCGTGACAGTGCATGGCGATTCGGCCACAATGGAGCGCAGCAGCATCCCGAGGCGAGCGCCCCACCCTGGACGATCTCGCGGAGTGCCGGTCGGATACGGGAGAGGACTGCAGGATGAGCGGAGGCACCGAACAGCGGCTGCAGAGGGGGCTCGGCATCGCACGTGTCGTTTCCGCCTATCTGCCGCTGGGACTGGCGAACTGGCTCATTCGCCAGGGTGCCCGGCGGGTCAAACTTCGGCCGGGAGTCGAGCGCGCGGAGGTCGAAGCTGACGGCGTGCGGTGCGTGTGGCTGCTGCCACCCAATGCCCCTGCCGACCGTGTGCTGCTGTACCTGCATGGCGGGGGCTTCGTCTTCGGGCTGAGTGCGCAGCACCTCGCCATGGTTGCCGAATTGACCCTGCAGCTGGGGATCCGAGCACTGCTCCCGGACTACCGGCTCGCTCCGCACCATCCCTGGCCTGCGGCACTCGAGGACTGCCTGACCGCCTACCGGTGGCTGCTACGCCACGGCTATCCGGCCCAGCGGATCGTGGTCGCCGGTGACTCGGCTGGCGGCAATTTGACCATCACGCTCGCGATGGCGCTGCGCGATGCGGGCGAGCCGCTTCCGGCGGCACTGGCGTGCCTTTCGCCGGTCGGGGATCTTTCCAGTAGCGAAGAGCGGGGGCGCACCTTCGTCGATCCGGTCCTGCACCCACGGGCGATCCGGCGCTTCAATCGCTCGTACATCGACGGGCACGACGCACGGCATCCTTTGATCTCACCGGTTTTCGGCGACTGGCATGGCCTCCGGCCGCTGCTCATCCATGCCGGGGAGAACGAGCTCCTGCGCGAGGATGCCGAGCGGATGGCGCGCGCAGCCCAGCAGGCTGGGGCTGAGGTGGAACTGGCGATCTACCCGCGGATGTGGCACGTCTGGCAACTCAACCTGCAACTCCCGCAGGCACGCGACTCGCTGGAGAAGATCGCGGCGTTCCTGCGGCAGTACCTCGAGGCAGAACGCGCAACGACCGCGCGCGATTAGAAGGGCAAGTCGACTCCATCAACGTCGGGCTCGCCGGTTTCGGGCAGCTCGACAGAGCGTATCTCCCAGGCGTCCGATTCCAGTCCGCTCAGGAGCGCACTTCGTCCGACCGCCGGGCGGAGGACGACGAGATGCTGTGTGGCTCGACTCAGCGCGACCGCTGCCGCTCGTCGCCACAGGCGGATCGATTCTTCGACCTCGTCGATCGGTGGATCGGAGAAACCGGCTGGCGGCGGCTCCCAATCGGGGAACAGGACAAACACCGCAGGGAACTCAAGCCCTTTGGCGTTGTGCCAGGTGAGGATCTTGACCGTGGGCTGAGTCGAGAGCGGTTGCCCACGCCCGACGCGCTCGGTCGGGATCTGCGCGTGCCGGAGGGCAGCGTCGACCGCATGGGCGTCCTGATTTCGTGGCACGAGCACAGCGCAGTGATCCCATGGGAGACGCTGTTCCTGTCGCAGACGGCGGAGTTCTTCCGGCAGAACGGTCTGCCACGTTTCCCAACGGGCCAGGGTGAGGACGAGCGGCCGGTGCCGACCGCTCCGTTTTCGGTCGAGCGGCGGTTCGGTTCGGGTGGTGGTGTCCGGCACAGCGTTCCGATACGCGCGGACAGCAGCCGCGATCTCGGGCGGACAGCGATGACTGGTGCGCAAGGACAGACGCACGACCTGGCGCCTGGCGCGGACGTCCAGAGCATCACCACGTTCCAGCTCCTGGACGATGAGTTGCCAACCGAAGCAGCGCAGGTAGATCGACTGTGCCTCGTCACCGACGAGCACGAAGCGAGCGGGATCGAGGCACAACGCCTGCAGCAACCGGACGGCGACCGGACTCAAGTCTTGCACTTCGTCGACCACGACCACGTGATAGCGACGGATCTCGGGATCGTTGCGGATACGGTCGAGCGCGAGGTGGCGAAGCTCCTCATGGAGGAACAGATTTTCGGCTCGGAGCCGATCGGTCAAGGTCTCGTACAACACCCAGATCGCCTCACGCTGGATGCGCTGCAGTGGCAGGCGTCGACCGGTACGGTCGGCAACGAGATACTCGTCCAGGCACGTCAGACCGCGCCCGATGATGACCTCAGTTATCTCGTCCAGGAGGTATTCGGGGGTGATTCGGCGCAGGCTTCCAGCGAGCTGCCGATCGCGCTGCGGGTCAGGACTCAGCGGGCGCTCGAATGCCTGGACGCGAGCCGTCTGCACCCACGGACGGGCTTGCAGGTCACGCAGCACATTACCCTGGGGGATATCAGGGCACAGCTCGGTTACGAGGGCATCGAGCGTCTTGATTTCAGTGCGGAAGCGGGTCTGTGGCGAGAGACTCGAGCGGATCATCTGACGAGCGAACTCGGCGAGCGTCCTCGTGTAGGTGACGAAGAGGAAGCGCGCATCAGCATCGTCGATCTTGCAAGCGAACTCCTCGAGTGCACGGATCGCGACGAGTGTCTTGCCGGTACCCGCAGCGCCAGTGATGACGAACGGCCCCTCCTGTGTCGCGATCGCTTGGAGCACCTCGCGCTGGGAGTCATCGAATACCAGTTCGAGCCTCGCTCGGCCGGTCAGGAGATCCTGAACGGGCCGTGATTCGTCGAAGGAGTAGATTGCCTCGTCGAGGAGCTCGTCGAGTTCGACCCCACAAGCGAGATCGAGCACGCGGCGGGTGAGTCGCTCATCAGGGAGGCGCTCCGCGATCTCGAGCAGCTCGTCTTCCGTGCGGCAGGCGAGCAAGGCATCATGGAACTCGGGCGGCACGCCGAGCCGTTCCAGCTCGGGTTTCGTGAAGGGACGCTGCAAGGGACGCTCCGGTGGCTCGGCCAGGCTCTCGTTCTCGGGGGCTGGAGCAGCCTGGTGCAACGCGAGGTCCTCATCGTGCGGCTCCCTGATGATGATATACCCCTTGCCGAGCGGTAACGCATCCTGACGGTAGGCGTCCTTGCGGTGCTCGATGCTGAGCAAGATGACCAGACACTCCGGATCGATCCGGTAGAAGACCCGGTACTCGTTCACTCGCCAGCGATAGACGTCGGGGTATTGTTCCAGCCGCATTTTGTTGTTCGAGCCGTCGGGATGCGGATCGCCACGGAGTTCGGGCAACCGCCGCCAGATGAGCTCCTGAATTTTCCGGGGAAGACCAGCCAGCGAACGCCCGAACGACTCGGTCATGGCGAGGCGGTAGTGATCGCACATCCGACACCTCCGGGAGCCGGTGCCACCGTGCGTGCTGCACCGGCCAGTTTCTCGATACGAACATGCTTTGTCAACTCTCCGGGTGATCCGTCTCGTGCGCGACCGAGCCCGCCCTCTCGAGGCAGGCGAACGTCCAGCGGGGACGACTGCAGAGCGAGGTCGAGCGAATGCGAAAGGGGCAGGCTGGCCTTTCCTTGCGGGAGAGTGGGAGGGTACGGCACGCCGAGTCGGCGATCGTCAGCCCAGGTGGGAGAACCGTCCACTGCCCGGACACGCTCGCATCCACGGTCATCGAAGCGATGCCAACAAGAAAACCGGTTCAGCGCGCCGGTGAGTCCTGCATCGCTTCCTGCGGAGCACGATCGGTGCTCGCAGCGACATGGACGATCTCGGCTTCGGCTCCCCAGCCGGTGGGGAGACGGCTAACGACAGGGAGGCCGACAGCCGTGGCGAGGCTCGTCGCGACCGGGTCGGGCGTGACGACGGCGACCTCGACATCGTGCTCGAGCGCGTTCCGGCTGATGTCCTGGAACAGTGGGAGGTCGCTCCACTCGACGATACCCGGTGGGACGATCAGCACGACATCGCGCCGTGCCGGCGACGCGAGCCAGGCTGGCAGGTCATACAAGCGGGTTCGGTCGTCCAAGGTGACGATCTGTCGCGGTGGCGGATGGCGAAGCTCCTCCAGCACCGAGAGCACGATGATCTTGAGTGCAGCGAGCGTCGGCACGGCGAGGAGAAGCCCGAGGATGCCGGCGAGGCTCGCACCAGCCAGGACCCCGAAGAGGACAACGACAGGATGCAAACGCACGAAATGGCCGACCAGCTGAGGAATCACGAAGTGATCCTCGAGAACGCGGAGTACGAGATAGACCACCGCGACCACGATCGCGAGCTGGAGCGAGGACCAGCCGAACGGTGCGGTTCCCTGGGTCAGCGCGACACTGACCGCGATCGCACCAGCCGTCCAGGGACCGACGAAGGGGATGAGCTCGAGAAGACCGGTCGCGATCGCGAGGGCGAGCCGGTACTTGACTTCCAGGATCGTCAGCGCGACGTAGGTCGCCGTTGCCATGATCGCGAAGAGGACGAGCTGGGCGCGGACGTAGGCGCGGAACGTCGCATCGACCTGGCCGAGGATCCGACCGACCGTCCGCTGGTGGCGACGCGGCGCGAGCCTACGCAGCCGCGCCACGAGCGAGCGTCCCTGCAGCAGGCCGTAAAAGCTCACAAGAAAGAAGACGAACGACTTGATGAGCGCCTCGACGGTGGCGAGCACGAGCGGAACAGCTTCACGGCTGAATCGCTCGGCGAGCGCCTGAGCAGCGGCATCGAGACGGCCCAACACAGCACTCGTGTCGATGACGACCTCACCGATACGGATCTCGCGAGTGCGCGCCAGACGCTGTTCGATCGTCTCGACGATGTCCGGGACGAGACGCACCAGAGACTGCACCTGCTGACCGAGCGACGGTGCAATGAGGACACCAGCCAGCACGAGCAGGCCGAAAAGGGCGACATAAAGAATCACGATGACGAGCGCACGCGGCAGGTGCGTGCGTCTTTCGGCCCAGTCGACCAGCGGATGGACGAGATAGGCGAACACTGCTGCGACGATAAAAGGAGTCAAGATGTGGGCGAGATGGAGCAGCGCGTAGCTGAGGACAAGCACGAGCAGTGCGGTGACGACGAGCAGCTCGCGAGACTGGCGGATCCGATCGATGAGATGCATTCCGCTCGCCTCGTTCCTACCGATCTCTCAGCCATGAACGCAGCCGGAGAAGTAGCCCGCTGAGCATTCTACACGAGCTGGCACCGCATTTTGCGCTCGTCAGCTTCAGGACGCGATACCGGGTACTCGAGGCCATTTCAGTCAGCGGGAAACACGACGCGGACTCGCGAGCAATCCGCTCGTCATCAAGGCGAGCAAAGCCAGAACGATCGCGAGGACGAAGACCGCCTCGAAACCGAGCCGATCGACCACGAAGCCGCCGAGCATCGGTACGAGCGCGACGACACCCAACACGGAGTTCGTTACACCGACCAGGGTCGGGCGTTCGTTCGGGCGCGCCAGATCGAGAACAGCGGTGAAATTGGCCAGCATTTGTGCGGAGAGCGCAGCACCGTAGGCCAAGAACACGAGCGCGAACGAGACGAAGGCGAAGCGTTCCACGTCATTGACGAGCACGAGGAAACGATCCCAGCGCACGAGGGCGCCGAGCGTGAGTGCCAGGAGCGGCATGAGGAGGCGCAGCACCGTCGTGAGCTGCAACAACTGGCGATTCCCCCAGCGGGAGACGACCCAGCCCCAGAGCGGGTTGGTCGCCACCCGTGCGATCGCGGAGAGGGCGAGATACGTGCCAGCCGTTTCCGCCGGTAACCCGAGACGATACTGGGCATAGATGATGAAAAAGGGATCCGCGATCGCCGAAAGGGCGAGGAAAGATCGGAACACGATGAATCGGCGCACCGACCGACGAGCGAGAACGGTCGGTACGCTCTCGAACCAGGCCCGGAGCGAGCGCGGGTGCGCAGGAACCGGGCGCTCCGCCATCCACAGCGTGGTATACGCGGCGAGTGCCAGAACAGCGAACGAGGTCGCGAACAACATGGCGAACCCGGCGTCACCGCTGGCAAGCGCCCATTGCACGATCAAACCAGCCAGAAGCGCCAGCAGAGCGCCCCAGAAGTTGCGCTGGCTGAAGAAGAAACCGCGTCGGTCAGCCGGGATGGCACGGGCACTCAGTTCGACGAGCGGCACGAAGGCGAAACCGGCCGAAAGATTGTACAGCGCGTAACACAGGAAAAACGCGATCAGTACCGGTCGATCGGAGCCGAGACCGCCGGCGAGGACGATCGCTGCGAGTAGCCCGATCGCAGCTGCCCGCACGATGCCACCCCAGGCAGCCCAGGGCAACTGCGAGCGACGCCCTTCGACCAGTGCAGCGGCAACCGCTTGCGGCAAGAACCAGAGGCTCACGCTGAGCGCTGGCACGAGTCCGACGAGGACACGGCTCTCGGTCAGCCGATCGACGAAGACCGCGAGCACCAGGACGGGATGGATGAGCGCATCCCCGAGCAGAAGGAGCGCACCATTGGCGACACCGAACACGAAACTCCGTCGGACACGTTGCCGATCCTGGTGGCTCGGACTCCGCGCCTCCGACACCTCCGCTGGTGCGGGCCGGGCAGTCGGCGGCGTCCCGGTCATGCCGTCTCTCGTTCCGTTCTTGTCCCCAACACCGACGCCGGCACCATCCTAGCCCAGAATCGCATACCAGGCGAGTCGAGACCGAGCGAATCATGATCAGGCGTACACGAGAAGCGTCTGCGACTAGCGTAATGGGAACGTGCCTGCAAAGCGCCGTGGCGCTTGGAATACTCGAGGAGAGCGCGGCGACGCTGGAGGAAGGAACGTCCGTGCTGAAACCGCTGCATCGCTGGGAACACCAGGATCGACCGCTGCGACGCCGAGATCTGGCAGAGGATCCGCTGCAACAGTTCCTCCGATGGTACCGCGAGGCGGAAGAGGCGAATCTCCGCTATCCGAACGCCATGGCAGTCGCGACGGCGACAGCCGACGGGAAACCCTCAGTGCGGATGGTGCTCCTTCGGCAAGTGGACGAGCGTGGTTTCGTCTTCTACACCAACCTGGAGAGTCGGAAGGGGCGCGAGATCGCCGAAAATCCGCGTGCTGCATTGCTGTTCTACTGGGAACCGCTGGAACGGCAGGTGCGGATCGAGGGGCGCGTGGAACTGGTCTCTCCAGAAGAAGCCGACGAGTACTTCGCGACACGCCCGTATGGCAGCCAGGTCAGTGCCTGGGCCTCGCGGCAGAGTGAACCGATCGCGTCACGGGCAGAGCTGGAGCGACGGCACGAGGAGTTCGCGGCGCGCTACCCGGAAGGCGCTGTCCCGCGACCACCGTACTGGGGTGGATACCGGGTGGTACCGGACGCCTACGAGTTCTGGCAGGGACGCGCGGACCGCCTGCACGACCGGTTCCGCTACGAGCGACGGCCGGACGGCAGCTGGACGATCGTCCGGCTGCAACCGTAGGGGGTCAGATGACAGCGTGCACCTTCTGCAGCATCGTTGAAGGCGAACTTCCCGCAGTGCTGGTGTACCAGGACGATCGCCTGTTCGCTTTTCTCGACCACCGACCACTTTTCCCAGGCCATACTCTGGTGATTCCGCGCGCCCATGTGCCGACACTGGCCGAACTCCCGGAGGACCTCCTGTTACCCTTGTTCGGGCTGGTCCAGCGATTGACACGAGCCATTCCCCTCGCGCTCGAGGCACACGGGACGTTCGTCGGGATCAACAACCGAGTAAGCCAGAGCGTGCCGCACCTGCACGTGCACGTCGTCCCGCGACGACGCGGCGACGGTCTGCGCGGCTTTTTCTGGCCGCGGCAGCGGTATCCCTCCAGCGAGGCGATGCAGGAGGTGGCAGCACGGATCCGCCTCGCCCTCGCGCAGGCATGAGGCGGTGACGGCGCGCCACAGGAACCCGCGACGAAGCAGCCCGGCAGCGGTAAACTCGACAGAAAGAAGGACAGTGCCCGCGAGTTCGGTCTCTGACGGAGGTGGGAGCATGAAGCCGGCCGTGCTCGTGATCGATATGCTGAACGACTTCGTGACAGGGAAACTCGGGAACGAGCGGGTCCGCAGCGTCGTCGAGCCGATCCGCAAGCTGCTCGCGCGTGCGCGGGAAGCAGGCATACCGGTGGTGTACGTGGGAGACGCGCATCTCCCGACTGATCCGGAAATCGCGGTGTGGGGTCCGCACGCGATGAAGGGGACGAAGGAGGCCGAGACGATTCCGGAACTCGAACCTAAGCCCGGCGACACGGTGCTGGAGAAGCGCACCTACAGCGCTTTCCACGAGACAGGGCTCGATCTGCTCCTTCGCTCGCTGGGCGTGGATACCGTCGTCATCACGGGTCTGCACACGAATATCTGTTGCCGGCACACGGCAGCCGACGCGTTCGCTCGTGGGTACCGGATCGTCGTTCCCGAGGACTGCGTCAACGCGTTCACTGAAGAAGAGCACCGGGAAGGGCTGGCGTACCTCCGGCGTGTCTACGGTGCGCGCCTGACGACGAGCGACGAGCTCGCGCGGGAGTGGGAGCACCAGCCGACCGTCTCCGCCTGAACCGGCCGACACGCGCACGCCAGCTGACCAGTCGGTCGCTGGTCACGAGCTCAGTCGGCAGCGCTTTCCCGGGTGGGGATGCACGATGGGATCGAGACGAGCGATGTACGACCTCGTCGTCATCGGCACGGGGATGGGTGGCGGGACGCTGCTGGCTGGCCTCTGCGACAGCGGGTTGCGGATCCTGGCGATCGAGCGTGGCGACTTTCTCCCCAGCGAAGAACAGAACTGGCAGGTCGATGCGGTCTTCGGCGCTCGCCGGTACCGTACCTGTGAAACGTGGCTCGACGGGCAGGGTCGCTGGTTCGTCCCGAACCTCCACCCATGGGTCGGGGGAAACACGAAAGTCTACGGTGCCGCGCTGGTACGCCTGCGGCGCGAGGACTTCGCACCGGTCGAGCACGCCGAAGGGATTTCGCCCGGCTGGCCGATCACCTACGAGGAACTGGAGCCGTATTACTGCCTGGCGGAACAGCTGTACCTCGTGCACGGGAGCAGCGGCGAGGATCCGACCGAGCCACCGCGCTCCTGCCCGTACCCGTATCCACCGGTTCCGCACGAGCCGGTTGTCGCTGAGCTGGCCGCACAGCTGCGGGAGGCTGGCCTGCATCCCTCGGCGCTTCCCCTGGGCATCGACCTGCGCCTGAACGGTCGGTGCCTGCGCTGCAGCACATGCGACGGCTTCCCATGCCGGGTGCACGCCAAAGCGGACGCTGATGTGCGGGCCGTGCGACCGGCCCTCCAGTTTCCAACGGTCGAGCTGCGGCCCCGCACCGTCGCGCGGCGGCTCCTGACCGATGCGAACGGGCGACGCATCCGGGCCGTCGAGGTGGAATCGGGCGGGGAGGTCTTCGAGATCCTCGCCGAGCAGTTCGTCGTGGCCGCTGGTGCGGTGCACTCGGCAGCCCTCCTGCTGCGCTCGGCGAACGACACGCACCCGCACGGGCTGGCCAACCGGTCGGGTACCGTCGGGCGCTTCCTCATGGCCCACCACAACACGCTCCTCATGGCGATCGACCGGGGTCGTCTCAATACGACGACATTCCAAAAGACGCTCGCGATCTTCGACTTCTACTGGCGGACGCCCGCGTTTCCGTATCCTGCCGGATCATTGCAGTTGATCGGGAAGCGGTCGCCCGAGACAGTCGCCCTGTCGTTTCCCGCACTGACCATGGACGAGGCACGGGACATCGCCGCCCACAGCGTGGACTGGTGGTTGCTCTCCGAGGATCTGCCGCATCCGGAGAACCGGGTGACGGTACGGAGCGACGGGCACATCCAGGTCACGTGGCACCCGACGAACGGCGCGGCGCATACCGCGCTCCTCCGCGCCGCCCGCGAGGTGCTGGAGGCGTGCGGATACCGCGAGTTCCTGGTGCAGTCGATCGGTCTCGATGGGGTGGCCCACTACTGCGGTACGGTGCGTTTCGGGAACGACCCAGCGACGTCGGCGCTCGATCCCAGCTGCCGAGCCTGGGAGATCGACAATCTCTGGGTCGTCGACGCGTCGGTGTTTCCCTCGTCCGGAGCAGTCAATCCAGCCCTGACGATCGCGGCCCTGGCGCTGCGGGCTGCTGACCACCTGCGGCGGCAGTTCGGGATCGCAACGCCAGTCCGCGAGACGGTGCAGCGGCTGACTGGAGCACAGCTGCAGCCGTGATCAGGTCTCGTCGGGGCTGATCAGATCGACTCCGCAGCGTCGTTATCGGGTCGTGCGCGGCGGTGCGCCGCGGTCGCCTTGCGCGTCCCTCTCACTTCCGCGATAGTGCGTGGGCGAGGGACGGAGGAAGTCAGAATGACGACGCGAGACCGGCTGGAGAACGTCATCGCGGAAGCATGCCAGGCTCGGGGCGTTCCCGGGATGGTCGTCGGCCTACTGACGGAGCAAGGGCGCCAGGTGGTGGAGTACGGCGTCGCGAGCGTGGAGACCGGCTGCCCGGTGCGACGCGACACGCTGTTCCAGATCGGCTCCATCACGAAGGTCTATCTGGCGACACTCGCGATGCGGCTCGTCGAGGAGGGGAAGCTCGCGCTGGACACGCCGGTCATCTCGTACCTCCTCGATCTCGAGCTGGCCGACCCGGCGGCACGCGAGGCGATCACGCTGCGTCATCTGCTGACGCACACGAGCGGGCTGGAAGGCGACCGCTTCGACGACTACGGGTACGGCGACGACGCGCTGGCGCGGTATGTCGCTGGGCTGCGCGAGGCACGGCAGATCCATCCTCCCGGCCGCTACTGGAGCTATTGCAACAGCGGGTTCTCGCTCGCCGGACGGGTGATCGAGGTGGTAACCGGACAAGCGTTCGAGGACGCGATGCGCGAGCGTCTCTTCAAGCCGCTCGGTCTCGAGCGGACGTTCTTCTTCGTTCAGGACGTTCTGGGCTATCCGTACGCATCCGGCCACCGGACGAACGAGCAGGGTCACCCTGAGGTGGTGCGTGACTTCGCCCTACCACGCAGCGTGCATCCAGCCGGTGGCATTTGGGCGACGATCGACGACCTCCTGACGTTCGCAGCGTTCCACCTCGGCCTCCACCAGGTGTTAGAGCCGCCGCTTTCGGCCGAGGGCGTGACACGACTTCAGGAGCCGCAGGTGGCCGCTGCCAACTGGGCCGATGCTTACGGGCTCGGCTGGGCGCTCTGGACGGTAGGCAGCGCGAGACTGATCGGGCACGGCGGGTCGACGAACGGGTTCCAGGCGCACCTCACATTGCTGCCGGCACAGCGAGCGGCGGTGGCCAGCCTGACGAACCACGAGCAGGGGAGCGCGGCTGCTATCGAGGTCGAGACGTGGCTACTCGGCGAGTGGTTCGGTATGCGGCCGGAGGCACCGCGACTGGTGACGGTACCAGAAGCAGAGCTGGCTCGCCTGGCTGGTACGTACGAGTATCCGCTGGCGCGGATCAGGGTGGAACCAGTGACCGGTGGCTTGTGGCTGCGAGCGGTGCAGACACGCGGGCTCAGCCGGCAGCCGCGCGAACGGGCGCTCCCGCCGCTGTTCCTGCGGCCGATCGGGCCGGCCGTTTTCACGAGCGGGCCAGTGCGGGTTATCCCGAACCGGGTCGACTTCGTGTTCGAGGACGGTGCGACGCGGCCACGCTGGATCCGTGCCTTCGGCCGGCTGGCCGAGCGGACGAGCGACTGAGCATTCCAGCGTGTTGCCTCACCAGGCCGTCCAGCCACCATCGACCGGTAGCGTGACGCCGGTGATCATGCTGGCGGCATCGGAAGCGAGGAAGACGACCGCGGCGGCGACCTCCTCCGGCGTGCCGAGGCGGCCGAGCGGGATGCGGCGCACGACTTCCTCGCGGAAACCAGGAATCCGTTCGAAGTACGGGCGGGTCAACGGCGTCTCGACGAATGTCGGTGCGACGGCGTTCACTGTGACATTGTAGGGAGCCCATTCGATCGCCAGCACCTTGGTGAGTTGGGAGACCGCTCCCTTGCTCGCACAGTAGGCAGCACGGTCAGCCATGCCGACGAGTCCCATCGTCGAGCCGATGTTGACGATGCGGCCGGAACGCTGCGCGACCATGTAGCGTCCGGCTGCCTGGCAGCAGAAGAAGAGCCCTTTGGCGTTCGTCTCCATGATCGTATCCCAGGCGTCCTCGGTCACTTCGAGCGCCGGTTGGGGAATGTTGAGTCCAGCGCTGTTGACGAGGATGTCGATGCGTCCGAACCGATCAGAGACCTGGTCGACCATCCGCCGGATCTGCGCGACATCGCGAACGTCAGCCACGACCGGATAGGCCTGTCGACCACGTGCCTCGATCGCCTGGCACACCCCAGCCAGCCGGTCGAGCGAGCGGCCCGCAACCGCGACATCGGCACCCGCTTCGGCGAGCGCCAGCGCACTCGCATATCCCAGACCCGACGCGGCACCGGTGACGAGCGCGACCTTACCATCGAGTCGCCAGTCCAACAGGGCACGCTCCTCAGTCATGGACCCCCTCCATTCTTCGTACGTCGCAAGGCAGTCTCGGAAAACCACCGAAACGATGCAAGAGGGGCCGATCGGTCGCGTGCTCCGAACCGGGTGATCAGGTGATCGGGAAAACTGTTGCGTTTTTGTAACGCCACGGTGAGCGTGGAGTCGTATACTGATGCTAGGCCCCGACGATTCGAGGCCGGTCATCCGAAACCCGAAAGGGGAGTAGGATACGCGGACCGAGGATCGTCGGGGTCGTTTCTCCGTGCGGCCAGACGCGACGCTGAGTCGGCTGCGCGGCCGGGCAGCGCGCACGGGAACGATCCCATCGCGACCTGCGCCCCGGGTGACCGGGAAGCGACACCCGCTCCGACAACTGTTTTTGCCTACCTCGCCGAGCGACTCCTCATCGCAGTGGGGAGCGTCCGGTGCAGAGGCGCCTCGGTGCTGCCAACCAGTCGACCCATCCGCATCAGGCGTGACCGATGCCAGCATGCGCTTCGATCACCTCGAGCAGGGCTGCAAAGTCACGGTCGGCTTTACCGGTCGCGACCGCCTCCAGCGCGTGCTGGCGGATGAGATCGGCGATCGGCAGCGGCGTTGCGGTCGCTTCGGCGAGGTCGAGCGCAAGGCGAATGTCCTTGAGTCCGAGAGCGAGACGGAAGCCCGGCGGGGCGAAACGGCGCTCGAGGAGCGTGCGACCGTAGCGCTCGACCAGGGGCGAGGAAAAGACAGCGGCAGCGACCTCGAAAAAGCGCTCACGCGGGACACCGGCCTTCTCGACAAGAACGAACGCTTCGCCGAGGAGCTCGACCAGCGACAGGATAAGAAAGTTCCCGGACAGCTTGACGGCATGCGCCTGCTCGGGACGTTCGCCGATGACGAACTGCTGCTGACCGAGTGCGCTGAAGACTGGCTGGAGTCGCTCGATCGCCGCGGGTGCCCCGCCGATCACCAGGCGCAGCGCTCCCTGGGCTGCAGCGTCGGGTCGTCCGAAGACAGGTGCTGCCACGTAGTGTTGGTGGCGTGTCCGGTGACGCTCGGCCAGTTCGGCCGAGTACCGGACGCTGAGAGTACTCGATGCGACATGGATACCGTCGTGCGGCAGTCCGGCGAGGATCCCGTGCGGGCCCGCCACGACAGCCTCCGTCGCGGCATCGTCGGCGAGCATCGTGAACACCACGCCGACTTCGGCCGCCTCGAACGGCGTTGCGGCTCGCACGGCCCCGAGGGCGACGAGCTCGTCGGCGCGCTCCGGTGTCCGGTTCCAGACGACGACGCGGTGGCCAGCACGCAGCAGTGCCTGCACCATTCCGCGTCCCATGTTGCCGAGTCCGACGAAACCGATGTCCATCGCGGCTCCCCCTCACCGGTCACGTTGTGCCCGACGACAGTGCACGTCGGCCGTAGCGTACCGCGTCGCGCCGCTGCCGGCGAGGGGTCCCGTCACGCGGCGGACGTCGGCTCCACCGTGTCGGCGGGAGAGGAGCCGTCGAGTGCGCGGGCGCGTGCAGCCGCGGTGGTCGCTGCATCGAACCAAATCGTGCACTCGCTCGCGGGACGGCGGGCCGGTGGCTCGGGCACGCTCGCAGGGAAACCCAGATAGACGAAGCCCAGAAGGACGGCACGATCGGAGAGGCCGAAGAACGCTTTCACGGCCGGGTCTTCGATCGCGCGACCGGTCCGCCAGATCGCGCCGAGACCGAGCGCGTGAGCGGCCAGGAGCATGTTCTGGATCGCAGCGACGCCAGCAGCGATCTCGTCGAGCAGCGGGCGGCGCGGATCCGGTTCGACGGCGACTGCGATGACGACCGGCGCGCGGAGCGGTTTCTGCCGGATCGCCTCACGCTTGTCGGCGGAGAGCGCGGGGTCGCGCGCCAGCACCTCGCCGAGCGCGTCGCGCGCCGAACTGGTCAGGACGAAGAACCGCCACGGTTGGGTGAGATGATGGTTCGGCGCCCAGACGGCTGCCTCCAACACCTGCTCGATCAGTTCGCGCGGTACCGGATCTGGTCGCACCTGCTTGACGCTGCGCCGCTCGCGGATGGCGGTGAGGACAGCGTCTGCCTGGCTCGTCATGCGTTCGCTCACTTCCCGTGTCCCCTTCCGTCTTGCAAATCCCGAGTAATCTAGTCGTGTTTAAGGTTACCCCCACAGGGTGTGCCAGTCAAACCGGGCACGGGGTGTCTGCCAACGTACCACGCTGCACCACCGCCAGTGGTTGATCGACTGAACGCACGCGCCAGGCTCGCCTGCTGCCGGCAGGCGAGCGGTCGGGGCGAGCGGGTACACGAGCCTCAACCGAGATCCTGCGGTCGATACTGGAGGGCTTCGGCGACGTGAACCGTGGCGATACGCTCCGAGCCAGCCAGATCCGCGATGGTGCGTGCGAGCTTGAGCACGCGGTGATAGGCACGAGCCGAAAGGCCGAGCCGCTCGATCGCGGCACGCAGCATCCGCTCGCCAGCTTCGTCGAGCTGGCAATACTGGCGGATCTCGGCCGGGGTCATGTCGCTGTTCAGGCGCCGCGGATCACCGAAACGACGCCGCTGCACCGCGCGTGCCGCCTCGACGCGGGCCCGCACGGCCGCAGAGGGCTCACCGGTGCGGTGATCGGCGAGCTTCTCGTACTCGACGCGCGGGACATGCAGATGGATGTCGATCCGGTCGAGCAGTGGCCCGGAAATCCGCTTGCGGTACCGCGCGACCTCGTGCGCGCTGCAGGTACAGGGACGGAGCGGATCGCCGTGATAGCCGCAAGGGCATGGATTCATCGCCGCGACAAGAAGGAACCGCGCTGGGAATGTGACCGCACCGCTGGCGCGAGAAATCGTCACCACGCGATCCTCCAGGGGCTGGCGCAAGACCTCGAGGACGCGTGGACTAAATTCCGGCAGCTCGTCGAGAAAAAGTACGCCGCGATGGGCGAGCGTCACTTCGCCCGGACGCGGCCAGGCACCGCCACCGATCATCCCGGCATAGCTCACGGTATGGTGCGGTGCTCGGAAGGGACGGTGGCGGATCAGCGGTGATCCGCTCGGGAGGAGGCCAGCCACCGAGTAGATCCGCGTGACTTCGAGCGCTTCCTCGCGCGTCAACGGCGGCAGGATGGTCGGTAGTGCCCGGGCGAGCAACGTCTTCCCGGCACCGGGCGGGCCGACAGCGATGACGTTATGCCCACCCGCCGCAGCCAGCTCGAGCCCGCGCTTGACATGTTCCTGCCCCTTGATTTCCGCGAAGTCGATGCCCGCTGGTGGGTCTCCGTCCAGCTCCACGGGCGTCGGCCCGACCGGCGCGATCGGCCGCCTGCCGGCCAAGTGCTCGATCAGCTCGCGGAGATGCCGAACCGGGACAACCTCGATCCCCTCGACCAGTGCTGCTTCGGCGGCATCCTCGGCTGGCACGATCGCCCGGCGCAGACCATGCTCGCGAGCGACGCCGACCATCGGGAGGACACCGTGCGTGTGGCGTACCGTGCCATCGAGCGAGAGTTCGCCCAGCACGACCGTATCGTCGAGGTCGGCTGCAACGTGCCCGGAAGCCAGCAGGATACCGAGCGCGATCGGCAAATCGTAGGCCGGGCCTTCCTTCCGGATATCGGCCGGGGCGAGATTGACCGTGATGCGACCGTTCAACGGTATCCGTGCTCCGGAGTTCCGGATCGCTGCACGGACACGCTCGCGCGATTCCTGGACGGCGGTATCGGGGAGGCCAACGATCGTCAAGCCGGGATTACCGGGACCGATAAAGACCTCGACCTCGACGAGCACACCATCGAGGCCGACGACCGCACAGCTCCGGACTCGTGCGAGCACGCTTCACCCTTTCTCCCGCTGCGACGACACCCGCGCTTCATTCTACCGGCGAGTCAGCTTGTCCGGTACCCTGCGCGGGAAACAGAACGATCCCGCACTGCGTCATCGCCGCCAGGGTGGGTGCCAGCCGGGCCGCCTCGGAGGCAGCGTACACGTGCGGTTCCGGGCGGGACACACCGGCAGCGACGAGCGTCTGCCAAACGAGGCGGAACGCATCCTCGCGCGGTGGATCCGCATAGACGACGAGCACATCGACGTCGCTCGCGACCGTCGCTCGCCCGCTCGCCCAGGAGCCGAAGAGGACGACACGTTCCAGCGGCAAATGCTCCGCCAGCGCAGCGACCGCCTTCTGGAGACGCGCGAGCAGTTCCTCACGCGTCAGTTCCGGCCACGATACCCGCACAGAATTCGACGATTCGTTGGGCATGGGTGAGAGCCCGCTCCGCTTCGCTCCGCGTATACAGTTCCCGCGGTGCACCGCTCGGATGCACATCCGGATACCGCGCCGCGATGTATCCCTTGTCCAGCTCGAGTGCAGCCTCGATGAGCTCGTCGGGCACTGGAACCTGCGCGGACAGGGCCCGGAGCAACGCCGCGACGGAGTCCCCCCAGGCTTCCGCGCCCTTGCGCTGGAGAGCACCCTTGAACGCCTTTTCGGCAGCTTGCTGGGCGGCGAAGACGGTCCAATCGTAGAAGCCACCGGAACAGGCATGCCGCGCCAGCGCGAGGTCGCCCTCTGCTTGCTCGAGCCAGTCTCGACTGCGTTCCATCCAGCGCCTCCACGAGGCTGAGGATACCAGACCAGGCCCCCAGCGCCGGCGTCGCGCAGTCACTCGCCGCTGGTTCGCCTTGCGATCGCACCTGCTATCCTTAACCTACACGCCGGGATCGCGAGTGCTGCGTGACCATCCAGTACAGGCACGGTGAGCACCGTTCGGGCAACACGGTTGCCGTTACAAATGCGTTACAAATCGTATGCGACACCTTGACACGAACCATGTCAGCGTGTTATACACGGAACCGGAGAGCGGCGAGCGTGGAGAAGGACTCGCCGGGTACAGGAAGGAGGGCAACCATGCTGGAGCGCTGGAATCCGGTCGCGGAAGCGGAACGGATGCTGAGCGAGATGAACCGCCTCATGTCGGAGGTTTTCGAGCGACCGCTCGTGCGCGCCCGAGCTTTTGCTTGGAGGCCGGCGACCGACGTCTACGAGACTGGCGATGCCTTGGTCGTGCGACTCGCCGTACCAGGAGCGAAGGCCGAGGATCTCGAGGTCACCGTTGAGCAGAACGTGGTGACCGTCCGCGGGAAGTACGGCTATCGCCTCAGCGAGGACGAGGCCAAGCAGGCGACCTGGTACCGGCGCGAGATCGCGACTGGTGAGTTCGCCGAAAGCATTACCTTGCCGGTGCCGGTCAATCTGGAAGGAGCCAAGGCAACGGTCGAGAACGGTATCGTCACATTGACCTTCCCGAAGGCGGAAGAGGCTCGCGTCAAGCGCATCCCGGTTCAGATCTCCGGTAGCTGAGGCCCCGGGGGATGACAGGAAGGGAGGGAGTCGTATGCCGCGCGTACGGACGGATGAGGAAATCCAGCAGGACGTCCTCGACGAACTGGATTGGGACCCTGAGGTCGAAGTGACGGACGTCGGCGTCACCGTCCATGACGGCGTCGTGACGCTGACCGGAACGGTCGACAGCTTCTTGAAGAAGTGGGCAGCTGAACGCGCTGCGCTCCGCGTCGAGGGTGTCCGGGCGGTCGTCAACCATATCGAGGTGGTGCCGCGCGGGCTGGGCGGACGGACGAGGACGTCGCGCGTGCCGTCGCGCTGGCCTTCGAGGAGAACCCGGCGATCCCGCATGACCGGATCAAGATCCGCGTCGAGGAGGGTCGGGTGACGCTCGAGGGCGAAGTCGACTGGCACTACCAGCGACGCGAAGCGGAAGAGACGGCGCGACGGATCAGCGGCGTCCGCTCGGTCATCAACCTGATCACCGTGCGGCAACCGACGGTGGCACCGGACGACATCAAGCGGCAGATCGAGCAGGCGTTCGTCCGGCACGCCGAGATCGACGCGGAGAATATCCAGGTGCGCGTCGAGGAAGGCGGCCACGTGATCCTCTCCGGTACGGTCCGCTCGTGGGCGGAGCGCAAGGAGGCCGAGGAAGCAGCCTGGCGCGCACCGGGTGTGACCAAGGTGACGAACCTCATCCGTGTCCAGGTGCCGTGACGAGCAGGCCGTGGCAAACCGGCCCCTGGGCTCATGGGCCCGGGGGCCGGTCGTTTTCGCGCACCAGAGTGACGTGTTCGGCCTCTTCCGCCCCCGCATTCTCTCGGCAGTCAACCTAACGGTGGGGATGGACTTTCGGTCGTTCCATGTACACCAGCGTTCTGCACGAACGCATTGACCGAACC